>JGI994J12354_10000156_pt1 | contig 64284 bp, 57 predicted proteins | sample IntmicLarv3ML3BL_FD_12354 | JGI IMG/M metagenome (IMG submission 12354) | reverse complement strand
CATTAGGCAGTGGGGCTTTGCAATAGAAGAAACAAAAAGCTTAGTCCAACCCGTATTCCGCACGGAGAAGAGAAATTTGGTCTTCATGGATGTTGAAATAGAAGGTGAGAGGGATATTTGCACCGCCGTCGACCGGGCTCATTTCCATTTTGAATTGATAGAAACCGTTCGTTAAGCTGCCATATTGCCAGTCCCAATTGTAGCTGATGGCTGTGGTTTCACCGGGGGCGATTGTGTTGAGTAAGGATACCATATGTGTGATGTCTTCCCCATTGGCGAGGGGTACCGGTTCCATCGGCGCCCCGTCCGGTGCGTCGTCATTTTGCACCAAGAGGGTGTAATAACCGCAATAGGTATACGCTGTGTCAGACTGGTTTTTCACCACGAAACGCAACCCATTGGCCGAGGACTCGCTATTGTATTCGTCAATAGTGAGTGCCGGCATGGAAAGCGATACCAGCGGGGGGATGCCCGTCGTGTCAAAGGACGACCAATCGCCGAAAAGGCGCGTATGCGCGATATCCATATCGGACAAGCGGAACGGGTCAACCCCAAGAACGTGCGTGTCATTGTTTGGATAATAGGAATCCCAGGTGGAGAGCATAAAGAGCTCACCGTCGACTTCACAAGGCACATAGTATTGCAATGAATTGACAATGTACCCAATGTCGTCAAATACGCGCGCATACACCTGCGCGAGCACAGCACCCTCCGGAATCTCCGGGTCATCCAGGTATTCACGCTGGCTGAACTTTACCTGTTGCAAAACAAGCTCACTGCCGTCGTCCTTGTAGAATACATTCGCGTACCAATCGTCTGCAAGGAAATAAATAGCCTGTGTTTTGTCAAGCGTAAGATAAAAATCCGGTGCGCCAACCTGCGCGACGACAGCATCCGCTGTCATGCCGGGCACGAGGTCTTGCATTTGCAATGTCGTGGCGACTACGCTGTCTCCAGCGGCTACGGTCGGGCGGTTCAATACAAGGCCGATACCGAAAACCATTGTCACCACTGCCGCCGCAATTACCGCAACGCGGGCCGGTGCGTGGAAGCGCAGGATGTTTTTGATACGTGACTTTGTATTACCCTCACCGAAGGCAAGCGGGCTTCCGGCGATGATACGCCGGTCGGAGGACAACGCGACAAGCGTCGAGGAGTAATCCTTCTTCACATCCGCACCAAGCGTCCGCAGTACGCATTCGTCACAAGACAGCTCCATATCCGTGCAGAACAACACAAATGCGAGCCAGACGAACGGGTTGAACCAATGGATGCACAGTAGGCAGTATGCAAGGAGCTTTGTTACATGGTCGCCGCGGCGGATGTGTGTCTGTTCATGCAAAAGGATGAACGCGCGCGCCGATTCATCAATATTGGTCGGCAGATAGATGCGCGGGCGGAAAAAACCAAGCACAAACGGTGTTTGCAAGCCGTCCGCCGCATAAATATTCCCCTCAAGCAGTACAGCGTTTTGCAACCGGCGGTTCAGGCGATGGATGGAGAGAAAGCTATAGGCCAACATGGCGGCAACGCCAAGGAGCCATATGCCCGAGACAATTGCCAACGGTGAAATGCTTGTGCGTTCAGCAGGAGACATTTTGCTTTGCGGCGCTGTTTCCACCGCTGCCGGTGCAAGCGCTTCGGGCTGTGCCGGTGTGGTTATAGCGGACGGAGTACGGTCAGCCGTTGCGGGAACCGGCGCCGGTTTGTCCGCAGATACAGATATACCGATGTTCGACGGGATGGGGTTTGCCGCCATCGGCATTAGGCTGAACACGCTCTCCAACGAGAACGGGGCAATCAACCGGAACGCCACAACGGCCCACAATGCGTAGGTGATGGCTTTTGGTACGCGACGCAGAAGCAGCCTTGCCGCGCAAACGGCGAGTATGACGATACTTGCGGTGATACTCATATTAAGTACGGTTAGCAGCATTTGGCTCACAGTTATCCCTCCTTATGCTCGTTAATGAGCCATAACAATTCATCTGTCTGGTGTTCACTCAGCTTTTTTCCGCCCATGAATGCGGCAAGAAATTGCGGCAGAGAGCCGCCGAAGCTGTCCTCCACATACTGGCGGCTTTGCACCGCGAGGAATTCATCCTTCGTCAGTATAGCCGTCACGACGGCATTCTCATTCCGGAATAACCCCTTATTGCACAGCGTTTTCAACACCGTGAAGGTCGTCGATTTCTTCCAGGTGAAAACTTCTTCCGCCAGCCGAACAAGCGCCATGGAGGCAATCGGCTCGTGCGCCCAAATGAGGTCGGCGAAGCGTTGCTCGCCATTTGTCAAAGATACGTCTTTTTTCTTTGCAGTATTAGACATGTCGTCACTCCCTTGTGGGTCTAATATATTTCGACCTATGATAAGTCTATAATACACAGACCTATTTGTCAAGACTTTTTTTATTTGTTTTTCACAACAAAAAAGCCATGCAACCGCACGGCTTTTAACGCTTTATTTATTCTATTGGTATTGAAATGTCAAATCCCGCGAGGAACTGCTGTATCATTTCCGGAGTGAACACCGGTGCGTTATCATTTGCGCCGGCAGCGGCAATGGCGTACTGTGTATACTGTTGAATGGCCGCCAACCGTGCCGCACCCTCCGGGTTACTCTCGGAAATTGGCGTGTATGCCAGTGGAAATTGCTTAAGCCGATGCGCAAGGCGTGCTTCAAAGCAATTGTAGTTGCGTTCGTTCGTCCATGCGGCTTCTGCCAAGGCAAAGAGCCGCGGATAGATTTGTTTGTACAGCGTTTCCGCATCGGCGACCCGCTCACTCCACAGGCAGGCTTCGATACCAGCCGTACCCGTATGCGCGGTGAAGTCATTCCCCTTGCATTGCGGCGTATACGAATACACCCGCTGCAGCCCGGTAAAGATCAAGGGATAGTCAAAGTACAGGTGGAACATATCGGAAAACACAACGCTGCCACCCTTGGCGAGGTACGGCCGTGTACGGTCTATGTCTGCCATTTCAACCCAGTGTTGCAATGAAAATGGTTCCGGCAAGATGTCCGATTTCAATACGTCATTCCACAATACGGGCATTTTTCCGTTCGCCGCAAGCATTTCCGCCAGCGCCTGTGTGAAAAAACCTTGCAAATCCTCATAATTCTGCCCGCCGCATGACGCAAGCTTCGCTCGGCAATGCGGACAGTTCTGCCATTCATCCTTTGGCGCTTCGTCTCCGCCGAGGTGAAAATGAGGGGAGGGGAACAACGGGCAAACTTCGTCCAGCAGTTCACGCAGGAACGTGTATGTATCGTCCTTTCCCGCGCAGAGAATTGTTTTGTAGATACCACCCTTTTTCGGGGGCACGACCGCTTTTGCCTTACAGGAGAGCTGGGGGAATGCCGCAATCATCGCCGTTGTGTGGCCGGGCATATCTATCTCCGGAATGACTTCAACCCCTCGTACCGCGGCATACTCGACAACTTCCTTGATTTCTGACTGTGTATAATACGCCTGTCCGCCGTATGTATGGAGTTGCGGGAAGCGTTTACTCTCAATCCGCCATGCCTGATCGTCTGTCAAGTGCCAATGGAAGACATTCAATTTCAACAGCGCGTTTTGCTCGATAATGGCTTTGACAACATCAACCGGAAAGAAATGCCGCGCACAATCCAGCATGAAGCCGCGGTGCGCGTATTTCGGCGTATCCTCAATCGTGACATACGGAAAGCCGTCGTCCTCCATAAGCGTGTACAGACTCGTCAGCGCCCAGACGGCGCCGCGTTCACTGCTGGCCGCAATCATGATGCCGTCGTCATACACCGTTAAGCGATACGCCTCCGCACCAAGCGCCGCGTCTTGCACAAAATGCATACGTGCTTGTTGCTGCGGCACAGGTTTTGTGGAGAGCCCTGACCGTGCCGCAAACGCTTGCAATATCCATGCCGGGAAGCCACCCAGATTTGCACCCTTCACCAAATATGCAGGCAGAGACCCCGTCCGTTTTGTGCATATTCCGTTTGGCTTCGGTATTATTTTCATGCCGTCTTCACCTCGTTGCATCCTAAATTTTAGCTGCCAACTGCGCTTCCGCTTCCTCATGGCTGATTTCGCCGGCGTTTGCCTTCAGCATGACTTGTACATGCTTGTCGCGGAGCTTATATTGCGTAAGAACCACCAGTGACAGCAGTGCGCCGATGGCGGGTACAATGTTGTACAGGAACCAGAGCTGGTCCGGGAAGGAATCAAGCTGTGTCGCACCCTCCAGCTCGACATATCCAATCGCCGCAAGAGCAAATGAGCCAAGCGCCGCCGCGACAGCCGTCGCAAGCTTTGTGCTGAAACTTTGGATGGAAAAGCCGATGCCGGATGCTTCGATACCTGTTTTGTACGCGCCGTAGACCACGCAGTCCGGCGTGAACATGAACAATAGAATGTAAAACATGCCGAAGGAGATGCCGCGAATCAAGAGCAAAATCAAGTACAACGCAAGACTTTGGTACCCGATGAAATAGATGACAATGCTCATCATCGCATTCAAAAAAATGGAGATGGAAAACAGCTTAAACTTATCTACTTTTTTCAACATCATTGGCAGAAAAAGCCCGAGAACAACAGACGGCAGTAGTGTCATCAATTGCAAAATGGATGCAATGCCCTCGTCGCCGAAGAGATTTCGCGCGAGGATGATGCTAAGTGTGGAGCCGATGCCCGAGGCTTGCAAAATGAAGAATGCCAGGTAAAATACAAGGAGGTATTTGTTGTTTTTCAAGAATTCGAACATCTCACGGAAGGAGACTTCTTTTTCTGACGTTTCTGTCTTCATGCGTTCTTTGCCAAGGAAGCCAATCGGCACCATTGTCGCGACGGCGATGAGGGTGAACACAATGACTGTCGGAAGCCAGCCGCCAAGCGCCGTGCGGACAGAGGGCACGATGACCGCGGTCAGCATCGCGGCAAGTACGCCTGCCACGCGGCCAAGGGACATGATGGACATACGCTCGTTCTGGTTGTCCGTCATGCGTGTGATAACGCCGAAAATCGGCACATCGCTGATGGTATAAGCCGTATCCCATAGGACATACGCAACGCCACCCCAAATCAACTTGACAGTGAGGGAAAGGTCGCTCGGAATCGCAAAAATCAAGATGGTGGCGACAGGTATGCAAAAAACGGATACACGCAGCCAAGGGATGAACTTGCCGCCTTTTAAGCGTACCTTATCGACAATACCGCCAAAGATGGGGTCATTAACCGCGTCCCAAACCTTGACAATCAGTAGCATTGTACCGGCGGCAAGCGCCGTGATGCCGATGTCCAAAAAATATGTGCTTAGGAATGAAGTGACAAGCATGAAAAAGATGTTTTGACCGGCGAAATATGTGGCATATGAGAGCCGTTCACCACGCTTTGTTTGAAAATCCGCTTTTGACCGTTTTGTCATTTGACACCCTCCTTTTTGATATGTCTTGCAAATATTATACATGAAAAAAACGTGAAAAGATAGCGGAATCTGTACTCTTTCCACAGGTTGTTTTTGTGTAGAAGGCATGATGTGATGTGGAATGTGGATATTGTTGTAACGAAGAACGAGGCAAAAATGTTGCATCGTTTATAAAAAAGGAGAATTAGGAATATGACACAAGCGAAATTGCTTGCGTATATTGTGGGTGAGATTGCGAAGTTACAAAGCCCCGATGTCATTGGAATTAACGGTGCGGTTACAGCGGATAAGACATTTTTAGCACATTCGTTGTATGAATGCCTGCGGAAAAAAGGTGTGCACACCCAAGCGTTATCGATTGACGATTTCCACAACCCGCGCGATGCAGATGGGGGATGAAATTCGCCGACGATGTGTTGTGCGCGATATTCTCTTGTACAGGGCAGAAGTCATGCAGTTGTATGATGATTTATTTATCCCGGCGCAGGCACTTTACGACAACCAATGCAACGCCGAGGCGCAATGCCATTTGTCGATAGACAACACAGGTGTACATACGCCATTCATTCGTGCGGGCGGAATACAATCATCGTGCATGTTAAGCCACGCCCAATCCTTCCGGGTAATTGACGGATGGATTGGGCGTGTTTTATACAATGCATGGGTTTTAGAACGCGATGAGCGGTATAAATGCCGCTGTCTGTGGGCAGGGTTCCTGATGCTTTTGTGCGACGGCATACACTGCGCGCCCCGTCTCAAGCATGGCAGCCATAAGTGCAGGGTAGGGTTGGCTGCATATATCCAATATACCGATGTTATAGTTTTCCCCATCGAAGCGTCCGAGTGCGAACTGGTCATAACACTGGAAATAATGGCAGCCGACACCGTACGGATGCGCCGCGGCGCGTTCCACATAATGCCGGTATGCCTTGCCTCTATCCGTCTGCGTGCGCACACCAAGAAGGCCTGTCGCCGTCGGGCCGCCGTCCAGCGCACCGAAGTGGAATTCCCCAATCAATATCGGCAAATCCACGCCGAAGCCGACAACCCTGTCCATGGCGGGCACGGGGTCGGTAGAGTAGCAATTGATGGAGAATACGTCAAACAATTCCCAGCCGGTCACAAGGTCGGCATGGGACACCCATGCCCAGCGCATTCCGAGCACCATATGGTTCGGGTCAACGGCACGGCAGGCGCGTGTCGGGATTTCCACATATGCACGGAGGAGGATTTTGGAAAACGCCCGCATATCCGCCATCGCTTGAGGTGAATAAGCGGAAACCTTGCGTATGACGGGAGCCTCCATATTTGTGTTCGGTGCGGAAAGCGCGGTATGCAAATCATACAACGCGTCGAAGCTGTCCAGATGGATACCCCATGCGTTGTTCAAGCCGCCGATGTTTCCGTATTGTTCCGTCAGGAAAGCAATGAGTCCGGCCTTGCACGATGTTCGTAAAGGACAGAACAGCACCTCGTCCGCGAGGATGAGGTCGTCCACAAAGGCCCAGCCCGGCTCATTCCGCAAGAAATAGCCAATCAAAAACGGGTCGTCCAGCGTTGGGCGGAGCGCTTCCGCACAGGCAAGGGCGCTTGCGGCGTATTCATCGCTCAGCACGTCCGGGAAGTCGCGGAAAATGTGCGCTTCGGTATCCGGGAAGGCCGGGAGCTGCGTGACATACGGCATACGTGCGGCCTTGCATAAATCCGCGTCGGACCAATTGCCAATCGTATTCATCCCCGCGTTCCGCAGCATACGCGGCATAAGCGTTTGCCACTTCGCATACCAATCTTCACCGTACGCGCGGTATAAGTTTGCTTGCTCAAACGAATACATCCGTCGGCCGTGCTCCCACGAGGCTTTGCCTTTGTTGTACATGCCGTACAAGGGGGAATCTGCTTCCGGCAACCAGTCGCAGAGTGTCTCGACACCATCCACGCGGCTGTCCGCACGCACGCCGACGCAATCCACGCCGAGGCTGATAAATGCATAACCCTCCGGATCCACAAGGTACCAGCGGCCATCGTGCCGCGCTTTTGTGAAAAAGCCCGTGCCCGGGCCGAGGCGCAGGTTCCGGCAGCCGCCAAAATCGTCCGTCCAATCGGGGAGGATTTCGCTTGTACCCGGCAGCGCGGCAAGACGCGTGCGGAGCGTTTCAACACTGTCAATTTTCTCCGGCCAGTTTTTCCGCTTGTCCTGACCGAATATGTCCACAAGCTTTGTATCCTGTAGCACACAGGCATCGGGCTTCTCGTCTGTCATCCATATGTCACGGATACGGAGGGTTACATCTTGGAAGCATTTTGCGCTCACCAAGCTGACGCGGGTGAGGTCGCTCCTGTCTACGCGACCGCCAAGGCAGACCATCTTCAACGCACCGGGCTGCCGCTCCAGAAAAAGCTCTGCCGCATCCAACCATTGCATGTCAATACAGATTTGCGCTTCGAAATGCGGCAGGAGCCCAAATTTCAAGCGCATATCACATTTATCCGCATTGCGTGTGTAGAAGCAAAGCTCCAGCACGGCGCTGTGCTCAGTAAGCGCCTCCGCACGGAAAACAAGATACCGCTCCGTCCCGTTGACGACCGCGGGCAGGTCAAGGACGCCCCTGTCAGTGGAGAGCTGATATGTCAAGCCTTCTTTGTCATCCAGGAGCGTTGCGCTGTTCTGCGCGTGTATGGTAATGGTTCGCATATGGATACCTCCTAATCTACACGTTCATCCCCGAGGAAGAAAAGCGCGACGGTGCCGGGGCCGGTATGGCTACCGATGACCGTGCCCACGCTGTTAATCATGACTGGCGCCGCAAGGTTTGGGAAGGTTGCTTCCACCAAATCCGCCACGCCGCGTGCCGCTTCGTAGCAGGCCGAGTTCGAAATAAAGCATTTGCCGCCGTATTCCCGCCCGTTTTTGGCATGCTCCTCCATGCGTTGCACGATTTCTTTTGTGATGCGCTTGAGGCCGCGGTACTTTGTGCGGGGGATGAGGTGCCCTGTGTTGTCCATATTCAACAGCGGGCAGATGTTCAACACCGTGCCGACGATTTGCGAAGTTTTTGAAATACGCCCGCCGCGGTAGTAACTTGTCAAATCCGTAGAGAAAAACCAATGGTGGAGGTGCAGCTTGTTGCTCTCCAACCAGCCGTGTATGTTCGCAAGCGAATCGCCGCGGTCGCGCATATCCGCCGCTATGTCCATCAACAGGCCATAACCGCTGGAAGCGCCGAGGCTGTCCACAATTAAAATTGTACGGTCGGGATATTTATCCATGAGCTCCTGCTTCGCGATGTTGGCGGAGTTGAATGTGCCTGACAACCCCGTCGAGAGCGTGACGTGGAGAATGTCCTTCTCCTGTGCCAGAAACGGCTCGAAGAATTCGATAAACTGTTCCACGTTGACCTGTGACGTCGTTGGCGTGGCACCGTCTGTAATACGCTGATAGAATTCGGGGAAGCTCATGCTTACGCCGAGGTCGTCCGCGTATTCTTTTCCGTCCATGATAAAATGAAAACAGACGTACGGGATGTTTCTTTCTTCAAAATACGTTTTTGGCATATCGGCGGTGGAACAACAGGTTAATACATATGAACTCATTTGAAATCCCCCTCTATATTCAATTGCAAGTGGCAAGTAGACTGTGTATGGGATAAAACAGTATGTTAATTCTAGCACGGTGTGCATACACTGTCAAGCAAGCAGGGGATGCGCTGCTGCATAAAAAAGGAACCTGCACATTAGGCAGAGAGGCATAAGGAAAGATTAGAAAGCCAACCGTATGCCAAGTGAACGGAAATTACAGAAGGCTATTAACGATTGAACAGTACGAAATGAACAGGCACATAGCAATTGGCGATGTGCCTGTTCGTTAGTTTGAATTTACCTCATTGCTAATTCTGGCATCATTTGAAGTATCTTTCCATCAAGCGCCTTGCCGTTCGCGCTTTACGCCATTTGTATTACTCATGGCGGTTTCTCTGCACCTCTGACATCTTTCCGTCTTTAATCCCATATACAATATCGGCTATCGAAGTTACCTTGTTTGAATGCGTGACGATTATCACACATTTCCCATCCTCATGTGCCAATGCGGTAAAGATATTCAAAATCTCATTTTCGGTAGCCGTATCCAAATTGCCTGTCGGCTCGTCCGCAATCAGAATATCAGGGTTATGGGAAAGAGCTCGCGCGATTCCGACACGTTGTTGTTCACCGCCTGATAACTTTAATACTTTGCGGTCTGCGGTTTCGCGGTCAATCCCCACTTTTTGGAGCAAGGCGTAAGCAAATGCCTTTTTGTCTGTTTCTTTTGAACCGCTAATATGCATGGACAATACAATATTTTCAACAGCCGAGGAATTTGTAATCAGATTATAGGATTGGAAAATCACGCCGATGCCTTTAGCACGATATTCATCCCTATCAAGTTTTTTCAAATCCGTGTTTTCACACAGAATTTCGCCGCCTTCACATACATCCAATCCGGCAATCAAGGATAGCAGGGTAGATTTGCCGGAGCCGGATTTGCCGACAATCGTGTATACCTTTCCCGCTTCAAATCCGGCACTCACGCCTTTTAATACGCTCTTTTTTGTTCCCTCATATTTATAAGTTACATTATTCAAAGTCAAAACGCTCATAATGATATTCTCCCTTAGTTTCGTTCCATCAATATCTTGATGGGCTCATATTTTGTAATTTTGCTGATAGCGGCCAGTCCTGCGACAGAAGCAAGGCCGAGCGCAATGGCAATGATTTCAAGAATTGTGTTGATGCTAAGTGCAATATCCAGTTCTTCCAAGGCTGTCAGGGAACCTGCAAGTAGACTGCTTGAGTCTGCCGAAGCAATGGCTCCGCCGGGCAAGCCTCCCATTGCTTTTGCCGCTTCAACTTGTCCGGCTAAAAGCATGTCGCTGATGGGTTGCGCGACAAGTGAGCCGACCAGTAAGCCCAAACACAGGCAAACACAGGTTATTGCAATCATCTCAAACCAAAGCCCAAACGCAACTCTGCTTTTCTTCATACCCATAGCACGAAGTACGCCGATTTCATATTTGCGTTCCCGAACAGCAATTGTAGACAGCAAGATGAGGATAATGGCGCCGAGGACCAGAACGATTATCATAAATGTTACGGAAACGCTTTTCAAGCCCTCGACAGGACGGACAATGCTGTTGTAGCCGCGTTCATCGGTTCCGACCTTTAGATACTCGCTTAACCCTTTCGCTCGCATTTCCGTTTCAAAGTCTTTGAGCATAGAAGGATCTTTCAAAAAATAGGTTGCCGTGACAGAAAATCCGGACTCACCTTCCTTCACCGGCGCAAGTATTGTATCGGTCATTGTTAAAATCTCATTGCGCCTATTGGCCATCGACACTTGGATTCCGGCATACTCATCTGTGTAATCGTAATAGATACCCACCAGTGTCAGTTCGTATTTTATCTTTCTTCGGGAAGTCATATCATCGTTGTGTAAAGAGGCGTAAAGTACGATTGTGTCCCCAACAGACAGATGGTTGAGCTCCGCAAAATCCTCGCTGACAAGGCATTCATCATCGCTTTCCACCATTCTGCCGTTGCCCTCAGCGAACCCTCGAAAGCCCTCATCAAAATCAAAGAACACATTCTTCAAATAGAATTGTGCCGATATGGATTCGTTGTCATCGCCGCCAACAGGAAGCATATTGTTCCCACTGCCTTCATCTATGCCTTTGAGATTTTCTCCCGCAACACCAATTATAATTTGCATGACGTACTCCTTGATATACCCCGAGTCGGCGAAGTCAAGGCTTTGTTGTGCCGTTACCGAAGGCAGTTTCATCGCACCGCCCGCAATCGGCGAGTTTCCGCCTGCTCTAAACTTTTCAATGTCGGGCGAGATATTGACCTGAGAACCGAAACGGTTTTTGTAATCATTTATAATACCGCTCGTCGTATTGTTTATCATCAAAGTCACCGCTGTCGTGGCGATGATTGCAAAAATTATCGCCGCGATTAGAATGTTTCTGCCCTTGTTCCGAACTACATTTTTTAATGCGTTGCCTAAAATGTACATAAAAAAACCTCCTGTTTATTTTGATGTTCCCATCATAACAAGCCAGAGGTTAAGAAATGGTTAAGATAGCGTAGGTAGTCTTATCACAAATTTTGTACCTTTACCAACCTCGCTTGAAACGACGATTTTCAATGCGTGCTTATCGAAAATTTGTTTCGTAATGCTAAGCCCCAAGCCGCTGCCGCCGAGCTTTCGCGAGCGGGATTTGTCTACACAGTAGAACGGTTCAAAAATCTGCAACAAGCATTCTTCTGGAATCCCGATGCCGGTATCTTCAATGGTAATCGTGTCATCGTGAGACACAATACGAATCTCGCCGTTTTCAGTATTATATTTAACTGCATTTTGTATGAGGTTGAAAAACGCCCGTTCTAATAAGTCTTTATCACCATGAATAGAAGTTCTTCCCTCAATATGTACCGCTATACATTTCTCGTAAAGCAAGGGGGATATATCTTCTCGTATCTTTTCAAAAAGTTTGTCTGTGTTTATATTTGCAAAATTTGTATTGTCTATTTCAGCATTAAAGTGCAGCAAGTCCTGAATTAAAATGGTTAGCCTTTCTACATTCGCTTTTGTTATTTCAATGACTTCTTTGTAATCATCGGTAGTTGGTTCAGCCTCCATCTGCATTACTTCAATGTTTGTAAGGATGTTTGTCAAAGGTGTTTTCAATTCATGTGCTGCATGAGCGGCAAACAGCTTTTTATTGGTAAATGCATTGTTCAATTCTTCAAGCATGTTATTGAACGAGTCCGTCAGCCTTGAAACCTCGCTGCTGTTTGGCGGTAATACCACCTGTGCATTCAAACTATTTTCATCTATGTCCTCAATTCGGTCTGCGAATGTACGAAGCGGCTTTAACGTTTTCCCGGTCAATATCCAGGCAAACCATGAGCCTGCAACAACCACACCGATAGCGATTAAAATGCTTATCATTTTGAATTGGTTTCGGGAACCGATGTAAATCTCATCGATTGCAGTTATGGTATCCGCGCTTTCGATATGGTGTTCTTCACCAATATAGCCTCCATCAAGCGGCTTTTTGTCGATAGCATAGGCGATAGGGTCATAAAAAATTGAGGTGTTCAAAATTGCGGCTGTCGTAAGCCCGACACAAAGAATCGTTAGTGTGAAGATCGTTAAAGCCGTTATTTTAACGCGCAACGATAGTTTATTCCACATAATATCCCTGCCCCTTCACATTTTTAATAAAATCCTCCGGTAGTTTTTTTCGCATTGCGTTTATATGCACCTTAAAAGCATTTGTGAAAATATCTGCATCGCTTTCCCAAACCGCCTCAACTATTTCTGTTCCGCTCACTATCCGACCCTTTTGAAGCAATAAATACTCAAATATCCCATACTCCTTTTTAGTAAGTTGTATGGCATCTTCGAGCCAAAACACTTTTTTAAGAGCCGTGTCGACTTTGATGTCCCCGCAAGATACAACGGTATCTGTTGTTTTGAAGTCGCGCCGCAAAAGCGCCCGCGCTCTTGCCTCCAGTTCGTCGAAATGAAATGGTTTCGCAAGGTAATCATTTGCGCCCATGTCAAGCCCGATTATTTTGTCCTGAACATCACTTCTGGCAGATAAAATCAGAACGGGAATTTTTTTGTTTTCTACTCTGATTTCTTTGAGGACATTCAGCCCATCAACCTTTGGCAAATTCAAGTCTAAAATAACAAGATTATATTGGTTGTCAAAATAGAAATCAAGGGCTTGTTCGCCATCTTCGGCGGTATCTACTGTATATCCCAGTTTCTGAAAGCCCTTTGAAAGCGCCCGCAATAATGTAGTTTCATCTTCAACTATGAGTAACTTCAAAAGTATCACCTCTCACAAAAGCATTACTATACCATATTATCATCGGCAAGGTTAAGAAATGCCAATGGCACCGACTATCGCCTTGGGTTTGTCTCCGTTTTCTTTTCTGACCTGTTTGTAATACTCGCAATACTTTCTGTCAAACACAGGATTATTGCAATTTTTGGTTTTGCACTGTTCATCATTTTTGTTAGCCATTTGGTTCACCCTCCACAAAATATGTTTCTCTTTTGTTTTCGATAAAAGCGGCACAACTATCGAGTAGTTCGGAAGGAATTAAGCTTGAGTCCTGTTGTTTCCAGAAGAGCAGATTAACTTCCAAGCCTCGTGTTTCTTACCGCCATGCTCGATTTTTCCTTGAAGTACTTGCATATAGTCGCCTTCATTTTGTCCACTCATGCATCACCGCATTTTGAGAACTCCTCGTCATTAATAATCACACCGTTTTCTGTACCCATCGTACCTACAGTTTCACTGTTGGCGTAAGGAGCCCACGTTTTCATTCTGCACCTCTTTTATAGCACACTCGCCTCTTCATCTTCGGTAGTAATATCCTTAAACCCGCCGCCAAAGAACCAACCATGGGATTCTACAAACCTGATAAACATATCCGTGAACTGGTCTTCGGAAATATTTGGAGGGATTTCTGCGACTCCGTTTATTTTCATCAAGCGACAATTTGGGATTGCTTCGGCAAACGGTAATGACTCTGATATCTTTTCAGGTCTTGTACATTATGTCGATTGCGGAGCAAAATTGTATTTTGTGCTTGCCGTTCTTACAAAGAGGATGACAGTCAAAATCACTTTGTTTGTTCCAACGACAAGAGCAATACAGGTTCTTGCAAAATTTACTTCATCAAGGAACCGTTGTTGCAACAGGATACCGCTGCACGAAAAGCGGAGTTGATACAACCGCGCAAGACATTGGCGGATGCTCACAAGCGGATTGCCGACCTCGATACACGGGTGCAAAAAGTCTATGAGGATAATGCCCTTGGAAAATTACCCGATACGCGAATCTTACCGTGCTGACTGCGCCCATTGTCAATGAATTGATTTCAAAAATTGTGGTGCATAGCCCTGAGAAGAGGTACAGCCGCAAGTACGTTACCATCGAAGTATTCTTTACTTATGCGGGCAAAATCCGCATTCCGATAAGCATTGAAAATACGGAAGATGTGGATATAACATAACCGGCGCAGCTTACGCTACGCCGGTTGCAATTATAGTGTTTCCTTATGCGCCCCTACATTTACGCAGGTTCCTTTGTAAAAGTTTGCATTTGATTATGCCCACCACATGGCTGCGGGTTCTTCGAAGATGATGACATCACGGAGGAACGAAATCGCTTTGGACAACCCTTCGTCGATGGACATCATACCGTCTTCATGCTCGATACTGATGGGGCCTTCATAACCTGTCGCGCGCAGCGTGGAGATAATATCTTTCCACTCCGACGCGTCATGCCCGTAGCCGATGGTGCGGAACGACCAGCTCCGCCCGGCGATGTCTTCATAGCTTGTGCTGTCCAGCACGCCGTTGACATCTGTGTTGCGCTGGTCAATTTTCGTATCCTTCGCGTGGAAGTGGTGGATGGCACCCTTCAGCGCCTTGATAGCCGCCGGGATGTTGATACCCTGCCAGTACAGGTGGCTCGGGTCGAAGTTCGCGCCGATGGTGTCGCCGACTGCCTCACGCAGGCGCAGCAATGTGCCCGGGTTGTATACGCAGAAGCCGGGATGCATCTCCAGCGCGACCTTAACGCCGCATTCATCCGCAATCTTTGCCGCTTTCTTCCAGTAGGGGATGAGCACCTGGTTCCATTGGAAGTCGAGAATCTTCGTGTAATCCTCCGGCCATGCGCAGGTGACCCAGTTCGGTAACTCCGCCGTCGGGCAATCGCCTGGGCAGCCGGAGAAGGTGATGACTGTTTTCACGCCGAGAACTTTTGCCGCCTTGCAAGACGCGACGAATTCATCATGCCACTTTTTCGCCATTTCCGTGTTCGGATGTACAGGGTTGCCATGCACGGCAAGTGCGCTGATGGTGAGGTTGTATTTTTTAAGCATATCGAGAATTTCTGTGCCTTTTGCCGGATTCTCCACGATTTCAAAGGGGTTCATATGTGCCGGGCCGGGATAGCCACCCGTGCCGATTTCCAAGGCCTGCACGCCCTGCTTGCTTAAAATCTGCGCCGTTTCCTCTAAGGACTTCGCGCTGTATGGAACTGTTAAAACACTGAGATACATAGCTTTTCCTCCCGTCGTTTATTTTGCTTTTACAGACTCATGATGTACTTAAAGTCTTTATACACACTGATGAACGGGTCGATGTCGAACTCTTCCTGCTCGAGGACAAAGTGCTTCACGCCCATGGCCTTTGCTTCCTTGATGATGGCGGCGTAATCCAGCATACCGTCTTCCAAATCCACGCAGCGCTTTGTGTCGTTGTTCTCGATTTGCTTGATGTGCAGCAGATCCAAACGCCCCGCGTGGCGCTTCATATATTCAATGGGGTTAAGCCCGGCATGCGCCACCCAGTAAATATCCAATTCGAGGATGGTGTTCTTCGCATCCGATGCCTTCATGAAAGCGTCGAGTAAGTATTCGCCATTGTCCACCGCCAGTTCATGCGCGTGGTTGTGGTAGCCGAACTTCATGCCTGCCTTGCCGATTTCCGCGGCGGCGGCATTGTATTTCTCTGCTGCGGCGACAGCCTCTGCTACTGTGTTGAATTCATACCACGGCAGAATGATGTACTCTGTGCCGAGGATGTTGTTGTATTCAATTTCCGCCGCAAGTGCGTTATCCAGCTTATCCGACCCGACATGCGTGCCGATGCTCTTCAAACCGTTTGCGTCCAGCATAGCTTTCATATCCTTGGCGGAATAGTCGCCGTACCCGGCAAACTCCACACCTGTGTAGCCGATTTTTGCAAGCTTTTCCAGTGTCAGCGCGAAATCCTTTGCTGTTTCTTTCCCGACAGAATACAATTGAATCGAAAATTCATTAAGCAAACCCATTGTTGTTTCCTCCCTCAATCTATACAAATTTCAACCTTCCCATTGTATCATAAATCCTGCCAAAAAACAACCTGTGCAATGGAACCTCCGCAATTCTTTTCAAGACTTCGGCCTGGGTTTGTGATATGCTTATGTTGGGTGGTCATCTGATGGAAAACGAAGAAAAACGAAGCGCCGTATGGCGGATGAAAGAATTTATACAGGCGCATAAGAACGAGGACATCACGCTGGAGGACATTGCGAGAGCGGCACAGTATTCCCCTTGGCACGCTTTGCGCGCCTTTGCGGCGGAAACAGGGCGCACGCCGATGGCATATGTGCGTTCCTTGCGGCTGTATGAAGCGGCGGTGCGCCTCGTCGGGTCGGAGGAGAGCGTGCTGGATATCGCGCTCGCTGCGTCGTTCGGCTCGCACGAGGGTTTCACGAAGGCGTTTGCCCGTGAGTACGCCATGTCCCCGTCTGAATTCCGTCGTCGTACACCGCCGAAGGCGGTACATGGGCGCATTCACACAGAAGAAAGTCAGGAAGGAGTCAATCAAATGTCAAATATCATTTTCACACAGGTCATAGAGCGCCCCGCGCGCAAGATGATTTTGAAACGCGGCGTTGCGGCCACGCATTACTTCGAATACTGCGAGGAGGTCGGTTGCCATATTCATGAAATACTCGGTCGGATTGATGGCGCGCTGTATGAGCAAGTAGGTATATGGCTCCCGGAGAACATGCGTCCGGCGGGCACATCGGAATATTGCGCCGCGCTGGAGATGCCCGCAGATTACGCCGGACCGGTGCCGCCGGGCTTTGACATTATCGACCTGCCCGCGTGTATGTACATGGTTTTCCACGGGGAGCCGTATGCGGACGAGGAGGATTACGGCGAGGCCATCAGCGTCGTATGGGACGCTGTTGCACGATGCAACCCGGCGCTGTACGGCTGGGAATGGGCGTCGGACGCTGCGCCGCGCTTCCAGCACGCGCCTTATGCGGCACGGGGGTATATCGAGGGGCGGCCGGTGCGGATGATACGGAATAAGTAAGACTAAAGAAGCGACCCGCCGGGGTCGCTTCTTTATATAGGTGATTTGTTATTATAATGCCTGTTTGTACACATGGTGCGAATATATTGTTACAAGAATCACGATTGCAACAGAGACACTTGCGGCAAATAGCAATCCGGCAATGCCATCAAAGAGAGTAAGACAAGCAAGAACTGACAATACCCCGCATACAACCATAAGTCGGCCGCCAAACCGATGTGTTTTATACCATGTTGCATCACACAACAAAGTCCATTTTGTTCTGATGCCTACCAGCATGTTTCTTTTGCATTTGGGGAGGAGATTGCCTATGACAATATAACCTATGCCCACGCATACCGCCGCAAGTTTAATAAAATCAATACTCTCGCTATGCGTTGTTTCGGCGCCAGTATAGGCCAAAATGACAAACCAGATTTGAAGCGCAATAAAAATCAAAGAAGTCATTACATTTATCCAATAAAGGACTATGGCGTTCAATTTTCCTTTTCCGCATCCTTTAAGGCGATACGTTCCATCAAGAACCAAAAAAACATCATTGCGATTGAAAAGGCGGGAACAACAAACAACTCGATTGCTTCCATACCGTGTCACATTGCCGTACAGGCCATAATGTACAGGTATGATGTCCGGCATAATTGGCAGCATAAATAGCGTGATGATGAGCGGCAGGCAAGAAAATAATGTGGAGAGTAACCGTTTGAGCGTCATTGCGATTCCCCCTGTTCATTCTGAAATTGCTTCATCCATAAAATCAAGTCGTCAAAAACAGTTGTATTTAATTCATAATAAATAAAGTTTTTAACCCTTTTTTCATAAACCATGTCGGCTTGCTTCAACTGGCTTAAATGATACGAAACAGTAGCGTTGGTTACTTGGAATTTTGATGCAATGTCGCCTGCCGGCATTTGTCCGTTTTTCAACATGGCCAGTATTTCACGGCGCACAGGGTCGGAAAGCGCTTTGAAGGTTTCTTGAAATCCGATGATGACTCACCTCCGTCGTTTAGAAAAACATCTAAATAGATTATAGCAAATATATAAGGCGATGTCAACAAGTGTTTTGATAACGTTCAAAATAGATGAAACATCCATTACAGGCTTTCCTAAACAAAACGGCCTCCCCATCGGGGAGGCCGCAAGTTGTTTTACCGGAAAATAAGCACCAGCCCAAGGCACAGAAACATCAGGCCAAGCAAACCAAATGTGGCTGCGGATTGCCGGTAAAGCTGTTTTTTATCCATCGTGCCGCGTTCCTTGCGCGTGGAAATGATGTAGAGGTTGTTGAACAGAAAGCCCTTTTCATGAAACTGGAAAGCGGCAATGACAAATCCGGTCGCTGCCAGCACAAGTGAAACAATACCGGCGGTAAATGGCGGTAAATTCATATGCGCGCCTCCTTTCTTCTTTACATAACCACTTTCACCACATGCGTTTTCCCGTCGTCAAACACGGGCAGAAGGCAACCTTCGATGGCCACACCGTCCACGGTGACGCTTGTCACGCCGGATTCCTTGCCCATCGGGTTCTCGAAATCCACCTCATACTTCGCGTTCAGATAGCTGCGCGTCAGGCCGAAGGTATCCCATGCCCGCGGGACGCAGGGGTCGATGACAAGGCCGTCATATGTCGCGCGGACACCCATGATGTGGCTGTTCATGGCTTTGAAAAGCCAGTCCGACGTGCCTGTGACCCAGGAATACAGTATCTCGCCCTTGCGCGGGTGCTCCGGCCCGTAGTACATGTTCGTCACCATGTACGGCGGCACGCCGGAATGCGAGGACGGGTTCAAATCATTGTCTGGTAAAATTTTCATAATAGACTCATACGCCTTGTCGCCGCGCTTGAGATATGTGTCCGCCACAATCTTGAAGGACGTGCCGTGGCAGTACGGTGACGCGTTCTCCCACATGCCGGGCACAAAGAAGGTGATACGGCCAATGCCCGTGTTTGGCGACTTGTACGCCGGGGTGAGGACGAGGGAGCCGTAGTCGCAGGAGAGAGTGTTGTCAATCGTGTCCAGCACGGACGGCAGTCTGTCTGGCGTGACAATGCCCGACAGAATCGACCATGTTTGCGGGTTCAGGTACACGCGGCCTTCTTCCTCTGTGTGCGTGCCGACTTTTTCACCAGCATCGTTAATCGCCGCGAGGTACCATTCGCCGTCCCAACCCTTTTCGTTGATGGTTTTGGTGAGCCAAGCCTTGCGTTCTTCCAGTTCCTTCACAAGGGCGCTGTCCTTCAATACATTCTCCGCAATTTCAATCGCGCAATTGATGGCGAACACGATACCGATGGTTGTCCAGACGGACTCACCCTCGCCGTGCGTGCCAATCATGTTCAGCGAATCGTTCCAGTCGCCGTAATGCGCCAAAATGAAGCCGCGCGGGCCCAAATCCTCGGACGCATGGCGCAGGGATTGCAGCATATGCTCCAGCACGGTCGCTTCGCCCTCGTCGAAGTAGGGCACGACGACATTTAAGAAATCAAAGTCGCGTGTTTCCTTCAAATACGCATCAATCGCGGGTGCAATCCATACCGGGCCATCCGAGTAGTGATGGTCGTCCACCGGGTTCCAGCCGCGCAGCGTATAACCCGCGGCGTATTGATGGCGGAGGCAGTCGATAATCTTCGCCTTTGCGCCGTTCGGGTCGTAGCTGGAGACAGCCCACGCCGCTTGCAGCACGTCGCGCAGCCCCTTACCCGTGTCTGTGCCGACTTCGGTGTGCAATTGCACCGCGCGCTTAATCCAATGATTGAAGAGGTTGCCCACGCGCTCATCCGGGATGCGGAAGCTTACCTTGTCATAGTAGTCACGGATGCCGTCAACGGTCGCCGTGAACTCGGCCTCTACTGCGCCGCAAGGCGCATACGTTTTGCAAATGTCCGCTGCGAACTTCACGGAATCGGTCGCGCCGATATAGATATTGACTGTCTTGCTCTCGCCCGGTTGCAAATGATAATCATGCTGCAACGCGCCGACGATTTTTTCACACACGCCGATACTGTTTTTGCACGCGCCGTCCACAACCGCCTGCGGCATGTTCGCATGACCGTAGCCGACGAAATCGCGGCGTGCGGAATCAAAGCCCGCAGGTGTGACGTCCGACGCGATGAAGCCGTTGAAGAAATCATGCGTGCGCTCGGCGGAGTCATTGAAACAAACGAGGAGATTATCCTCGTTGTGGTATTCGCAATGCAGGTTGGAATGGTAATCGCAGTACGCGGGGTAACCTGTCAGGAGCCAATCCACAAACGCGAAGGATTGCACACTCTTCACCTTGTCGGAATTGTTTGTGACTGTCAGCGTCCAGATTTCACAAGGTTCTGTTCGCGGGACAAACACGCGCAGGGAAACGCCCACGCCGTCCACCGACGATTCAATTTTTGAAAAGCCAAGCCCGTGCCCGCAGCGGTAGTCGTCCAGCGGCGTCAGCGCGGGATACCAGCCCGGGCTCCAGATTTTGCCCGTGTCCGCATCACGCAGGAAGAAGTGGCGGTTCTCATCCCGTACCATCAGCGCACGGCAGTCGGGGTCCATGTACTGCATGGGGCGCTCCGTAAAGCAGCCGATGCCTGCGAGATGCTGACTGCATCCGGAGATGAAGCGGTCGTTCCAATAATAGTTGACAAACGGCAGCGGGGAATTTGGTTCTGTAACCCAGTATACGCTTCCGTTGTCGGCAAAGTACCCGAATTGTTTCTTTTCCATTTGCGTCCTCCTTGTTTTTGGGGGGAATTGTTTGCTGCTTATATGTATGGTTCATAACAGCCTTCGTTGCGGCGTGCCGTGCTGGTCTAGCCCAGTGTTTTCATCAATGCGCGGAAAAGCTCATTTTCGTCAATGGGCTTCGAGACATGCCCGTCCATCCCGGCGTCCCGTGTGGCATCCCGGTCCTCCTGCATGGCATTAGCGGTCATCGCGATAATCGGTACGCGTGGGCGGGTGTCACCTGCGGCTTCGCGCTCCTTTTCGATTCGGCGGATTTTTCTCGTGGCTTCCAGCCCGTCCATAATCGGCATACGGATATCCATGAAAATTAAATCATACTCTTTGGCGCAGAATGCGTCAACACCCTCGCGCCCGTTGCTTGCGATATCTATGTTAAAGCCCATTTCACCCAGTATGACCTTTGCGATTTCCTGGTTGATTTCGATATCCTCTACAAGCAGGAGTTCCTTCGCATCATACCGAACCGCGGGTGCGGCGGTGGGATTCATGTAATGTTCCGTATCGGTTTCATAATACGGCTCCGTAAGAACATGGAAGGTGAATACGCTACCCACGCCAGGTTCACTATCCACAGTGATGGCACCGCCCATCAGTTCTACAAGCGCTTTGCTGATGGAAAGCCCTAAGCCTGTACCGCCAAACCGGCGGGCGGTGGAGTTGTCCGCTTGTGTGAAAGGGTTAAAAATGGCTTGCTGCTGCATCTTGTTCATACCGATGCCTGTGTCGCTTACAACAAAGTCAAGTCGAAGCTGTCTTGCCGATACAGTTTTTGCGGAAATGGAAAGCGTAACAGAACCCTCTGAAGTAAATTTGACCGCATTGCCGACAATGTTTAATAAAACCTGTGCAATCCGTAAACCATCGCCAATTGCCATCGCCGGGACGGACGTATCCTGGATTATGGTGAATTCCAAACCCTTTTCCTGCGTCTGGGGGAGAATCATGTCATTGATATTGTTAACCGCATCAACCATACGGAAGGGTTGCGATTCAATCGTCATTTTACCGGCTTCAATTTTCGATATATCCAGAATGTCGTTGATTATCCGCATGAGTAATGTGGCGGATGTGTGGATTTTGCTTAAATACTCCATTCGCTTACTGTCGGATTCCGCGCTTTGTGCCAGCTTCGTCATCCCAATCACGCCGTTCATTGGCGTGCGGAGTTCATGGCTCATCCGTGAAAGAAATTCCTTTTGTGCGAAGTTTGACGCTTCCGCCAGGATGCGCGCCTTATGTTCCTCCTCAGCCTTTACAATATCCGCCGCCATGGCGTTGATACTTTCGACAACCTCGCCCAAGTCACCGCCCGCTTTAGGAATCGTATGGGAAAGGTCAGTCCGCAAGCGGCGAACTTCGTGCACGATGCTGTGTACATCCCGTGTACTCCGACGTGCAAGTAATATGGAAAGACCGACGGAAAAGACGTAAAACACAACAAGAATCAAAAGAATGCTGTTTGTCGTGGTGCGGTATTGCGTCTCGATACTGGACGCAAGCTCATTGGCCCAGGCATATCCGATGACGACGCCGTTCCGGGAGATGGGGTGCATGGCGTTCATGATGTTGCCGCGCACCATGCTGCCAGTTCGTACCATGGCCTCGTTGCTTGCCATCACGAGGCGGCCGGGATGGTCCTGATTGATGGGAACACCGATGGTGTGCCTGTATTGCGCTTCGGGCGCATAAGTCAAAATCGCATCCAATTCCAAAGAATAGTAGCCCACGCCGAGGTCGGGGTATACAGCGGTCAGGCTTTCCCCGTACGCGGAGAGCGCACGGTTTAGTACGGCGATTTTCTCCTCCCGCGTGGCACCCTCCGCGCCGTTTGCAATCAAGATATCGTCATATGAACGCATGCCGAGTGAAATATCCAGCATCCCCGCAATGGTGAGGAGTTTATCACCTTTCTCCGCCGTCATAATGGACTGGGAGGTAAAGCTGATAACGAACCAAGAAGTCGCCAGTGAAATTGTCATAAATAGGAGTAAAATTGATATAATTCTTCCTTGTATGGTATTCAAGAAATAGCGTTTCACCCTATCACCTGCTTTATGTCAATATATTTATTATGTCCCAATATCATTGTAGCATTACATAACATTAAAGTAAAGTATCGGCTTTGACTTTCCGCGTGGGAAATGTATAATAGAAAGTGAGAATGACAAGTAAGGAGGATACTATGAGTAAACAGCCTAATTTTTTACTTGTGATGGCCGATCAGCTTACGCCGTTTATGACAGGCGCATACGGTAATATACAGGTACACACCCCAAATCTGGACAGCTTGTGCCGCGAGGGAATCCGTTATGACGCGGCGTACAGCCCGAACCCGCTGTGTACCCCGGCGCGCGCGTGTTTCATGACGGGGCGGCAGTCGTATGAGTTGCAATGTTATGACAACGCGCACAGCTTTTCCTCCGAGGAGCCGACCTTTGCGCACGGTATGACGCTGGCCGGGTATGAAACCGTGCTCGCGGGGAAGATGCACTTCATCGGGCCGGATCAGCTCCATGGCTTTGCCAAACGCCTGACGACTGATATATACCCTTCAGACTTGGCGTGGATGCCGGTGTTTCATGACAAGGAACGGCATATCATGCAGGATCCCATCGGGAATGCTGTCAATTATGTTAAGGGAAATACCGGCGCGGCGGAATGGTCGTTGTTCCTGAACTACGACGAGGAGACGCACTTCCGCGCGAAAGAATATTTGTATGATATGGACACGGAGAATAAACAACGCACGAAACCGTTTTGCCTCTGCGTGTCCTATCACAACCCGCACGACCCCTTCAAGGTACCCGCGAAATATTATGACCTATACAAAGACAAAGATATGGACATCCCCGCGCAGGCCGAAATCGCCGCAGCGGAGCAGACGACGCTGGATAAATGGCTGGCGGACGGTTTCCATCGGCTGGACAAGTTCGACGCGGCACAGCCGGAGAATTTGCTGGCCGTGCGGCGTGCGTATGCCGCACTTGTGACGTATATCGACGATAAGCTGGGTGAGCTGCTGGATGTACTCCGTCACACGGGACAGTTGGACAACACAGTCATTCTTTTCACCAGCGACCATGGTGATATGCTGGGAGAGCGGGGGATGGTGCAGAAGCGCTGCTTTTATGAATGGTCGTCACGCGTTCCGATGGTTTTGCGCTTGCCGGACGGAGCATTCGCTGGGCAAACGGTGCAAACGCCATGCTCGCTGCTGGACGTCGGCGCGACACTGCTGGAACTGGCCGATGCGGAACGGTTCACCGCACCGCAGACAGATGGTGCGAGCCTGTTGAAACCGCTGCGGGAGCCGGACTTTCAACGCGATGTTTTCAGTGAATACCATGGCGAGGGCGTACAGTGGCCGTGTTTCATGATTCGCCGCGGCGACTGGAAATATACCTATATCCACCAGAAGGAATGCCAGCTTTTCAACCTTGCCGACGACCCTACTGAACGGGATAACCTCGTCGGGAATCCCCTATACCAAGCTGTCGAGAGCGACCTGCGCGAAGCCATCTTGCGCCGCTTTTCACCGGATGCAGTATTGGCATACTTGGACGAAAGTGCCGCCAAACGTGCCATCGTACGCGCAGCAAATGCCATCAGTGGCGTGCGCTGGGATTTCACGCCCGCATTCGACGGGCGCAAACGCTATATCCGCGAGGAATAATCGAGCCGCTAGAGGAGATTACCAGTATGATTGTTTGCATGAAGTATCAAGACCCGTTCTGGCATGACACAATTGCGTTGGCAAAGGCTTGTTCTTTTCAAGGGGCAGGAGCGTTTTTAGCCGCCTGTATGGAGGACAATGATTTTAATGAGGACGATAGAGTTTTCGCCTATCTTGAAAATGGCACGCCCATCGGCTTCTGCACATTGACAAAAGAAAATTTAGACAATGATTATCCGTATACGACCTGGCTTGATTTCATTTTTGTATTGGAAGAATATCGAGGGAAAGGTTTTGCCAAAGCGCTTGTAGAGACGGTTTGCCGATATGCGAAAGCGCAGGGATATTCCACGCTCCATTTACTAACCGTCAGCCACGTGGAAATGTATCAGAAAATGGGCTTCACCTTTATCGAAAACATAGTTTTACAAGGAAACGATACCGCTTCTATCCTGTGCCGCAAAATCAACCTATAAATATCAAAGCCCACCGGTTTATCGGCGGGCTTTTTGTTAAAGTTTTTGGTGTCGCTTTTTACAAAAAGCGACCAGGGTTCGGGACGGCGTCTCGAGAACTTGCCTTTACGACAACGGCTTCATTGTCGGGAAGAACAGCACGTCACGGATGGACGACACATTGGTAATCAACATGACCAGACGGTCAATGCCGATACCCAGCCCGCCTGTCGGCGGCATACCATGCTCAAGAGCCAGCATGAATTCTTCATCAATCATATTCGCTTCGTCGTCGCCCGATGCACGGAGGGACTCCTGATACTCGAACCGCTTCCGCTGGTCGATGGGGTCGTTCAGCTCACTGTACGCGTTGCCAAACTCGCGCCCGACGACGTAAAGCTCAAACCGCTCCGTATAATCCGGATTCTCCGGCTTACGCTTCGTCAACGGCGAAATATCCACCGGATGGTCCATCAGGAACGTGGGTTGAATCAAATGCTCTTCAGCGTATTCATCGAAGAATAAGTTGAGAATATCGCCCTTTTTATGCCACTTCTCGAACTTGATATGGTGTTCTTTCGCGACAGCCTGCGCCTGCTCAATCGTTTCAATCGCATCGAAATCGACATTCGCGTATTTCTTCACCGCGTCCACCATTGTAATGCGTTCAAACGGCTTTTCCAAATCAATTTCATACTCACCATATGTTAGTTGCAAACTGCCGTTTACGTCCATCGCCACGCGGCGGAACATCTGCTCCGTCAAGTCCATCATGCCGTGGTAATCTGTGTACGCCTCATACAGCTCCATGAGCGTGTATTCCGGGTTGTGCTTGACGCTCATGCCCTCGTTGCGGAACACGCGGCCGATTTCATATACGCGCTCCAGCCCGCCGATGATGAGGCGCTTCAACGGCAGCTCCAGCGATATGCGGAGGTGCATGTCCAAATCCAGCGTGTTGTGATGTGTCAGGAACGGCCGCGCAGATGCGCCGCCCGGAACGGTTTGCAACACCGGTGTTTCCACCTCGGTATAATCGCGCTCATCCAAGAATGCGCGGATGCTTTTAATGACGGCGGAGCGCTTGCGGAAGGTCGTTTTCACGTCCGGGTTGACGATGAGGTCAACCTCACGCTGGCGGTAGCGCATGTCCGTATCCTTCAAGCCATGGAATTTTTCCGGCAGGATTTGCAAGCTTTTTGCCAGCAATACGATTTCATGCGCTTTGACGGAGATTTCCCCTGTCTTTGTACGGAACACCTCGCCGCGAATCCCTACAAGGTCACCGATGTCATATTTCTTGAATGCGGCATAGGATTCGTCCCCCACGACATCGCGTTGGACGTAGGACTGCATCCGCCCATCGCGGTCCTGGATGTGGCAGAAGGATGCCTTGCCCATCACGCGTTTCGCCATCAAGCGGCCGGCAAAGCTGACCTCCTGGCCTTCCAGCGTGTCGAAATTTTCCGTAATTTCCGTGCTGTGCTTTGTGACCTCATATTTGACATACCGAAACGGGTCGTTATCCTGCGCTTGCAACTCCGACAGCTTATCGCGGCGGATTTGCAACAGCGCGTTGATGTCCTCCTGCTTCATTTCGGCAATGGGTTCGTTTTGCTCTGACAATGCAGTTTCCTCCTTCGGCAACAATTACAGAATGCTTAAAATTTTATATTTGACAAGACCAACGGGTGCTTCCACGGTGACAATCTCGCCCATTTTGTGGCCGAGGAGCATGCTGCCTAACGGCGATTCGTTGGAAATACGACCTAAAGCAGGGTCAGCTTCTGCGGAACCCACAAGGGAGTAGGAAACCTCCTCGTCAAATTCTTCATCCAAGAGCTTGACCTTGGAACCGATATTGACGGTGTCTTTATCCAGATCTTCTTCGTCGATAACCTCCGCGCTGCGGAGCATTTTTTCCACGATGACAATACGCGCTTCCACGCGCGCCTGTTCTTCCTTGGCGGCATCGTATTCCGCATTTTCGGAAAGGTCACCCTGGCCGCGTGCTTCTTTGATTTTTTCTGCGATTTCCTTGCGGCGGATTGTTTTCAAAACGCGCAGTTCTTCTTCGAGTTCTTTCAAGCCCGTATATGTCAGTACAGTTTTCTTGTCGGACATCCTGTTCACTCCTTACAATATAAATAGCTTCTAATACATCTAGTGAATTATATAGCAGAGATACGGAAATGTCAAGTAAACATTCCACCTTGCGAGGGTGCCCGAAGGGTAGAGGAATTATGCAACGGGAGGTCGCGTTACAACCCGGCAGCGCGGCGCGTGAGCGCCGCGACAGACAGTGCGCGGCCTGCTTGTGCGTAGGCGGAAACCGTCACGCGAAGTTTAGCGATATCCGCACGGACAGCATCAGCCAAAGCAGGACTGCTGCCCTCGCGGACAAGGCGCGCGAAGGCGGGGGATTTGCCGTAGAGAACCAAAGCAAGCACGTCCTGCGGGAAGGTCGTCTTACCAAGCGACGCGTAAAGTCCGTCCATAGCGAGCATATCACCGCGCCGCGCCAGCAGCGCTGCCGTCATGCCGCGGCTCCCGGAGAGGTCAAAGCAAAGGGCGTTCTTCCGGTAAAGAGGGGTGAGAGACGCATCGGGTGGGGTTGTGTGCAGCACGACATGCGCGCGGGTGACGCTGTGGCGGGTTTGTTCAGACAAAGCGATATTTAGCCCGGTTTCCGTAAAAATGCGCGCTGTGACCGCACGCAGCGGGTCAAGTGTCTCCGCGGTGCCGACCACGGTTATATAACGGAAACTTGCTTCGTGGCTGAGTTGTTCCAGCACGCGCGCCGCGAGAACACTGTCGCCGCACAGTACGGTAATCTCGCAAAGGGCGAAATTGTGGCCGACGGCAACCAATGCTTTTTTTATGGCACGGGGCAAGAAGAAGGGGAGTACATCTGTGCCGCGCGCCACTGCCAAGGGGCTGTCAACGGTGTGGAAGCCTTCCGGCGGCAAAACGATGGATACATCCATAGACGCAAGGGCGGCCATCGCCCGGCGGATGACGATGTCTGCCTCGGTTTTGTTGCCTGTTGCCTCCGCACCGGTGATGGGCAGGCGTGCCTGATACCCGCATACACCCTCAGGGTTGATTTTTTCTAGTAAAAAAGGGATACGGCGAATTGTTTCCCCGCCGTAATCCGCAAAAACAATGTGTGCAAATATACCGTCCATTTGGTTGCCTCCGTTTCCATATAAACTGATACTATGCGGAAAGGAGGATATATATACGTGGGATATTTGCGGCTATTCGGCCAGTGTGTACAGGAGTCGGGCAAGCTCGTCGAAGGACTCCGCTGCGATGATGCCGGTGCGGACGGCGGAGGCGCCCTTGAGCCCTTTTACATACTTGCAAGCGTGTCGGCGCATTTCACGGATGGCGACGTGCTCCGGCTTATGTGCCATGAGCATTTGCGCATGACGGAGGGCGACGGAAACGCGTTCCGAAGGGGTGGGTTCCGGCAGGAGCGTGCCCGTTTCGAGATACGCAAGCGTGCGCCGGAAAAGCCAGGGGTTGCCTTCCGCGCCGCGGGCAAGCATCACCGCGTCACAGCCGGTTTCCGCCAGCATACGCTTTGCGTCTTCGGGTGCGAAAATGTCACCGTTGCCGATGACGGGGATATGGACCGCACGCTTGACGGCGCGGATGATATCCCAATCCGCCGTGCCGCTGTAGAATTGCTCCCGCGTGCGGCCATGTACGGCGACAGCGGCCGCACCGTTCGCTTCCGAGATTTGGGCAACCTCGATGGCGTTGACGCTGGCCTCACTCCAACCCTTGCGGATTTTGACCGTGACGGGCTTCGTCACGGCGGCAGAAACGGATTTTACGATTTCCCCAATCAAAGCCGGATTCCGCATAAGCGCAGAGCCCTCGCCGTTTTTTACAATCTTTGGCGCGGGGCAACCCATATTAATATCGATGATGTCAAAAGGGCAATCGGCGATTTTTCGCGCCATTTCGCCCATAAGCGCGGGCTCGGAGCCGAAAAGCTGCACAGCGGCGGGGCGTTCCAGCGGGTCGGCAGCAAGAAGCTCCTGCGTATTCGCATTGTCGTAAAAAATCCCCTTCGCGCTAATCATTTCCGAATACACCAGCCCTGCGCCGTATTCGCGGCACAACAAACGAAACGGCAGGTCGGTTACCCCTGCCATTGGCGCTAAAAATATGTTGTTGGGCAATATTACATTTCCAATCTGCATTCTTTTCACCAAGCCTACTTGTTCATATCAAAGATGATGCGAAGTCCCTCAAGCGTAAGGTTCTCATTCACCACGTCGAACACATCCGTCCCGGCGGCCAACGTTGTGACAAAGCCACCCGTCGCGATGACCTTCATGTCAGTCCAGCCCGTTTCTGCGCGGAGGCGGCGGATGAAATATTCCGTCTCCCCGACGCGCCCGCCGAGGATACCCATCTGCACGCTCTCGATTGTGTTTTGCACGAGGGTGCTGTCCGGCAAGGTCAGCGGTACACGGCCCAGCAGCGCCGCGCGGGCAAACAGCGCCTCCGACACAATGCCGATGCCGGGCGCAGTGATGCCCGTGACAAAGGTACCGTCTTCGGCGATGACATCGTATTTTGAAGCCGTGCCGTAATCCACCACGATGATAGGGCCGCCGTACAGCTTCAGTGCGGCGACGCAGTTCACAAGCCTGTCCGCACCGACCTCGTTACCTGCGCCCTTGTCCAGACGGATGTCCAGCCGCAATTGGTTCGTCACAATGAGAGGCGTCATACCGATGGCGCGGCGTACACCGCCTTCCAACGCCTGCGTGACAGCCGGCACGACGGAAGAAATGATGGCACCCTCAAATATCGTGTGAAGGAGGCTCGCGTTGTCCAGAAGACTCCGCAGCAGCAGCCCCATTTCATCCCGTGTACGCTCCACATTTGTGCTGAGCCGCCAAGAATGCGTCAGGATTTCTCCATCGTATACGCCGACGCATATATTCGTATTGCCTACATCAAAAACAAGCAACATGTGCTCACTCTCCTTGTAAAATGGTCTGTCCTTCGTCTGTGCAGAAGGCGGCGTACCACAGGCGCAGGCTGCGGAACAGATCCGCCTTTTCTTCCAGCATGGTGTCCACAAGCAAGCGCGCGCCGATTTCGTCGTAATTCAAATCGTCCTCCGCGCCGCTAGCCTCCGCAAAGACGGTGCCGTCCTCGTAAAAGCCAAGTGTGACGATACCACGTGTCTGCTCTGCAGCGAGGGAACAGGCGGCAAGCAACTCGTCCCGTACCTGCGTGGGAAGGTTAGCGTATTCATCATTGAAATACCGTGCACGCTTGTAGAAGGATGCGGCGGCAAGGATATTTTTTATCATATTCGTTCTCCTTTGTTTGGGTGGCACGATAAGGCCGCAGTAAGCTGCTCATTGGGTATCGTGCCCTATGAGTACCGGCCATCCGACAGGCGAACAGAAACCTCCCCAGCGGGCAGACGGATGAGGCCGCTTTCGGTATTAACCATCAAGTGCCCGGCCGCGTCCGCGCCGCGTGCGATACCTTCCAGTATGCCGTCGGGTTTTTGGATACGCACGGGCGTATTCATGTTCACGCAGAGGGCGTTGTAAGCAGGAGCCAGCGGCGCGAAGCCGGTTTGCAAAAAAGTTGCGTACAGTTCATTTAACTCTTGTAAAATGGCCTGTAAGACATCATCGGAGTCATATGCTTTACCGGTCAGCATCCGTAAGGAGTCTGCCTTACTGCAGATTTCTTCGGGGAAATCGGTTTGGTTCACATTCACGCCGATGCCGGTAATGAGGCAGCCGTCCGCGATGTGCTCCGTCAGAATACCGCAGAGCTTACGGCCGTCACAAACCACATCGTTCGGCCATTTCACCATAGCATTTATGCCAGACACCCGCCGGAGAGCACGGCACACGCCCAGTCCGGCCACAAGCGACCATGCCACCGTATCCGTAAGGGGCAGAGGACAGCGCAGGAGCAGGCTAAACATCAGGCATGCGCCCGGTTCGCCCGCCCAGGAACGCCCCAGCCGCCCGCGTCCGGCGGTTTGCACGCGGGTGTATACGACTGTACCCTCCGGCGCATTTTGTGCGGCCAGGCGTTTTGTTTCGTCATTTGTCGAGGTCAATTCGTCATAATCATGAATGTGGAACTGCATCAGCCGTCAATCCCGACAAGCGACGCGACCATGCATGCTTTGATGGTATGCAGACGGTTTTCTGCCTCGTCGAACACGACCTGCGCGTGCTTTTCAAACACGGTTTCGGTAACTTCATTACCCTTTACGGCGGGGAGGCAGTGCAGGAATATAGCGCGGGGTGCGGCCAAAGCCATCACAGTGTCGTCCACGCGGTAGGGGGTGAGTAGGCGTACGCGCTCCTCGCTTTTTGTCTCTTCACCCATGGAGCACCACACGTCGGTGTACACCGCATCTGCGCCGGAGACAGCCTTGACATCTTCGGATACGGTGACCGAGCCGCCGCTTACTTCCGCATAAGCAGTACAGCGCGCCACGATGCCGTCAGTAGGGAAAAGTACTTTCGGCGATGCGCAGACATAATGCATCCCCATCTTCGCACATGCGACCATAAGGGAATTCGCGACATTGTTGCGCCCGTCGCCGACATACGCCAGCCGTAGGCCCGTCAAATTCCCAAATTGCTCTCGTATAGTGAGTAAATCTGCCAGCACCTGTGTGGGATGCGCATCGTCGGTTAGGCCGTTCCAAACGGGCACGCCGCTGTATTTCGCGAGCGCTTCGACATGTTCATGCTTAAAACCGCGGAACTCAATCCCGTCATACATCCGCCCGAGCACGCGCGCCGTGTCCTCCACGGATTCTTTGTAGCCAAGCTGTATGTCGTTTTTACCCAGATAGTCAGAATGTGCACCCATATCGGCGCAGGCCACGGCGAACGCACAACGTGTGCGGGTGCTGGGCTTTTCAAAGATGAGGGCAATGTTCTTGCCCGCCATGCGCGGCTTGCATGCGCCGTTCTTTTTTTCCTTCTTCAGCTTCGCCGCGAGGTCGAGCAATGCGGTGATTTCGTCCGCCGTGTAATCATGCAGCGTGAGGAGGTGCCTGTTTTTCCATACGTCCATGCTTTCCACATCCTTATCAAAGTAGACCTTGAGGCTTGCGCCTCAAGGTCAATTGGTTTACATATTCACATCGTTTTCTTCCGGCTGTTCATTTGCTTCCGGTTCGGCCGCGATGTCCTTGTCATAATTCACAAGGGAATCCCGGATGATAAAATCTTTTTCCGGCAGCGGATTTGTAAACAGCGCACGGAACTCGTCGCCTGTGATTTTTTCCTTCTCCAGCAGCAATGCAACCGCCGCCTGCATGACATCGGCATTTTCATTCAGCATCCGCTCCGCCTCGCTGTACGCGTGGGTGACGATGCGGTTGATTTCATTGTCGATGGTTGTGGCGACCTGCTCACCGTAGTTCTTCGTATGCGCAAGGTCACGTCCAATAAACACCTCGTCATTGCCATCACCGAATTGAATCGGACCGAGGATGTCGGACATGCCATATTTTGTGACCATGCCGCGTGCGATGTCCGTCGCGCGTTCAATATCGTTCGACGCGCCAGTGGTGATGTCGCCGATAAACAGCTTCTCCGCGGCGCGGCCGCCAAGGAACGAGATAATCGTCTGTTCCATGCGTGCTTTGGACACATACCATTTTTCTTCCGATGGCAGAGGCATTGTGTAGCCGCCCGCCCAGCCCGTCGGGATGATGGAAACGATGTGTACGGAATCCACCGCAGGAAGCAGCTCATGCAAAATGGCGTGGCCGACCTCATGGTACGCGACCATGCGCTTTTCTTTATCCGACACGACGCGGCTCTTCTTCTCCGTGCCGATGCCGACCTTGATGAACGCACGGCGCAGGTATTCCATCGTGATTTCCTTCTGGTTATCCCGTGCGGCCAAAATGGCAGCCTCGTTCATCAAATTCTCCAAATCCGCACCAGTCATGCCGGCGGTGGAAAGCGCGATGATGTGCAAATCCACATCTTCACCAAGCTTCTTGTTCTTTGAATGAACTTTCAAGATTTCCTCGCGGCCCTTTACATCCGGCGCGCCGACAGAAACCCTGCGGTCAAAGCGACCCGGACGCAGCAGCGCGGGGTCAAGGATGTCCGCGCGGTTCGTCGCGGCAAGGACGATGACGCCCTCGTTCACACCAAAGCCGTCCATTTCGACCAAAAGCTGATTCAATGTCTGCTCCCGCTCGTCATGCCCGCCGCCAAGACCTGCACCGCGGCGTCTGCCCACGGCGTCAATCTCATCGATGAACGCGATACAGGGAGAGTTCTTCTTGGCATTTTCAAACAAATCGCGCACGCGGCTTGCGCCCACGCCGACGAACATTTCCACGAAATCAGAACCGGACACGCTGAAAAACGGTACACCCGCTTCACCCGCAACGGCTTTTGCCAGCAAGGTTTTACCCGTGCCGGGAGGGCCGACAAGCAGCACGCCCTTGGGAATGCGTGCGCCGATGTCCACGTACTTCTTCGGGGATTTCAAGAAATCGACAAGCTCGCGGAGCTCACCTTTTTCCTCATCCAGCCCGGCCACGTTGTCAAAGGTAATCTTCTTTTTATCATCCACCACGGCCTTGGCTTTGCTCTTGCCGAAGCTCATCACGCGGTTGCCGCCGCCGTTCATCTGCTGGAACAGGAAGAACAGCACGAGTATGGATATGATAATCATCACAATCGGCAATATAGACGCAATGATAAGCCCTGTTTTTTCCGGCAGGAGCAAACGGTACACCATTGCGGGATTGCGCAGTGAGGCCTCGTCCGCCTGGACGGTAAGGCTATCCATGTTGATAACAGGCAGTACGCGATAGGTATCGTCCTTGAATACAATGCGTGCCGTACCCGCGTTGCTGATGTCGGGGTCACGCTTCAATTCCAATACGGCAATCGGCGTGTTTTCCGCCTTGAGATCCGCAAGCAAATTGTTATGGTTGTAAGCCGCCTCCTGTACCTCACCGCCAAGCATACGCATGACGATAAGCACCAGTATAATCATCACAATCATCATCATATACAGGCTGACGCTTCTTGCATGTTTTTTCATCGAATCCTCCTCCTGACGCGGCGGCAGGGCACAAAAGCCTGCCTTTCTTCCGCATCAACCCATCTTAGCACATTCCGAAACAGAAATCAACGCTATAATTGTAAACGAATTATAACAAATAATAGTTTCACACGATTATAGATTGTTCTGACGGAACCGGGATGCCTACTCCTCGTCGAAGTGGACAATCCCTATGTATGGAAGATTGCGATAGCGCTGGTCAAAATCCAGCCCGTATCCCACGACAAATTGGTCGGGAATGACAAAACCTTCGTAATCCACGGATACATCGTCCACGACGCGGCGGTCGGGCTTGTCAAGCAGCGTNCAGAGCTTCAGCGACGCGGGATTCTGCGCACGAAGATGTTTGATAAGATGGCTCAGCGTGCGNCCGGAATCGATGATGTCCTCCACCAAAAGGACATGCTTGCCTTCGAGGGAATGATCCAAATCCTTCTTGATTTGGATAATACCGGAGCTAACCGTGCCAGCGCCATAACTGGATATATCCATAAAATCAAATACCACGGGCACGGTGAGAAGGCGCGCCAGGTCAACCATGAAAATGACTGCACCCTTCAAAACGCAGATGAGCGTGATGGTTTTCCCCGCATAATCAGCGGAAATTTGTTCTGCAAGCTCCTTCAGGCGGCTGTTGACGGCTTCTGTTGAAATCAATGTTGTCACATGCTCTTTCATTTTTCTTCCTCCCACAATTCGATATAGGCCGGGTTGACCGGGTCGGCCGTCGCATATCGTGATGAAAGCGCGCCTCCGACAATCCAAACCACCTCCGCTCCATCACAGACAAGGACGGCGGATTCCCGCGCTTCACGCGGAACCTTGCAATCAATCCACAACTTTTTCAACTTTTTCGTACCGCCTGCGGTGACAATAAAATCCCCCGGGCGGCGCGTGCGGACGGACAATGTATTTCTTATTTTATCACAATCAATTTGATTCGTACAGTGTTTTTTATGCGTGTTTTTCGTCTGTGTGAGAGCAATGGTGGCATTCACTGACGGAATCCGCACGTGTTTCCCCATGAGGAGCGGGATTGCAAATACTGCATCATGTTTCGTTGTGCGGAAAACGAGCCTGTCATACACGCATGAGACGATAAGCCCGCGCGGCAGATGCGCTTCTTTCCCGGTTTGGCCGCCGCATAAGGCAAGGAGGGCATCAATCTGCGTGAGGCCAATATCACGCGCGCCCACCGCTTCGCTTGCCATCATCCGCAGAATCCGCCGCTGAATCGCGGCGGGTTGTTTCAGCAACAAGGGGATGGAAAGTTCGTCGCCGCTGCGTCGGCATTGTATCAGCGCCTCCCGCGATAGGGTATCCAACACCTCGTTATCCTCCGCCGCAAGTTGTGCTGTACGGGCGAGCGCATCACCAATGGCAGGATTCAATTCTTCCGCAAGGAAGGGCAGAATGTGATGCCGGATTTTGTTGCGGGTATACGCCGTGTCCGTGTTTGTCGCGTCTGTTCGGTACGCATATGCATGTGCCGCGCAGTACGATTCAATCTCCGCGCGCGTTACATCCAGAAACGGGCGGATGATTGCGCCGCGCACATAAGGTATCCCCGCCAGCCCCAGCGTACCCGTACCCCTCGCCAGCCGCATGAGCACCGTCTCCGATTGGTCGTCCCGATGGTGTGCCACGGCGATTTTACCGGTTCCGGCGGTTGCCTGTGCCGTTTTGAGCGCCTCATAGCGTAGGATGCGCCCAGCTTCTTCAACGGTGAGGCTGTGCGCTTGCGCATAATCTGCCGCGTTTACATGGACGCATTCGTATGCCACACCTAGTTTTTCACACAATGCATGGCAAAACGCCTCATCCGCATCGGCTTCAAGGCCGCGCAGGCCGTGATGAACATGCAATGCCGTGACCCCGACACCTATGGCACAAAGCATATGCAAAAGCGCGACGGAATCCGCCCCGCCAGATAGACCGAGCAGAACCCCTTCGTCCTGGGCAAGCATTTCATGCGTTTTTATCGTGGCAAGCACGCGTGTTTCGAATGAATTCATCGTTGTTATCCTTAAAAATGAAGTAAAGGTTGCAATAACAGGAAGAAATGGGTATGATAAATACGTACCTTTCACCAGTATATCATACCCAAAAAGAAAAAGGAAGAAACCATGAGCGAAAAACAAAATACCGCTGCGCGCGTTTTGGTTATGTTGGCCGAGGGCGCTGTGACACGGATGACAATCTCCGGCGCGTTCTGTAAGGACGAGATGGACACAAAAATCACAATCACCGCCTTTGCGGCAAGCGAGGGTGTCACCTTCCAAGCGGAGAGCTTCCGTGGAGCGCAGGTGTTCCATACGAATTTCACAACCCCGGTTGCGCTGGCCGAATGGGTCGGCGAGCATTTGCCCGCGTACCGGCAGTGTGAATTTACGGCAGATGGCGCGTCTTGGATGCTGCTCCAAAGCAAGAAGGGTGCGCAAACGCTGCGGAAAACGAAGGCGGCACCTGCCTCCGCCCCGGTATTGGCGGCACATGACAGGCAGAAGCCGTACCTTTTGCCGGAGGGCACGCCCGTGCCGTGGCTGACGGCACTGGGCATTATGCTTCCCGACGGGACGGTGCCCGCATCGCGGCAGAAGAAATTCCGGCAAATCAATCGTTTTCTGGAAATGGTCGAAGATGTTGCCGACCGTATCCCGGATGATGCGTGTATCATCGACGCGGGTTGTGGGAAGTCTTATTTGACTTTCGCGCTGTATGACTATCTACGGCGGGTGAAAGAGAAGAAGGTACATATCGCCGGGCTTGATTTGAAGGCCGATGTCGTGTCGCATTGCGCGGCGCTGGCGGATGAATTCGGTTTTGAGCATCTGCGCTTCACAGCGGGAGACATTGCAGATTATAACCCAGAAGGTGACAAAGCGGACATGGTGGTATCGCTCCACGCGTGCGATATAGCGACGGATTTCGCACTGGCAAACGCCGTGCGCTGGGGGGCGGATGTCGTATTGTCGGTACCCTGCTGCCAGCATGAGTTGTATCCGCAGGTGCGGCATGAAGTGTTGAGCCCCATGCTCAAGCACGGCATATTGAAGGAGCGCTTCGCGGCGCTTTTGACGGATGCGCTGCGGGCGGAGCTGCTGGGGGCGGCGGGCTACGCCTGTACGGTGATGGAATTTATCGACATGGAGCATACGCCGAAGAACCTGCTCCTCCGCGCGGTGCGGCGGAAGGACGGCGGGAACGGGCAAGCGCTTTCGGATGCGAAAAAGCTGATGGCGGAAATGGCTGTCAAACCGAAGCTGTACGAACTGCTGGAAAGGGGCGGAGCGTTGTGAAAGAAAAGAAGGGCGTAAACGGACGCACTGTGCGGGTGGTCGTGCTGATTCTGCTGGCGGTCATGCTCGCGACGGGTGTGTGGATGTTCGTGATGGAAAACGGCGTGTTGCCCACGGCGGGAAGTGCAGCGATGGTGTTTGAAGAAGCTGTGGTTGCCGCGCGGTATGATATGGACAGCCGTACGCAGGTGTATACATATAAAGAAGGGAAGGGCTTTTTCATCGCCTCGCGGGATGGCATTCGCTTCCTGTCGTCCGATGGACAGGAAAAGATGAGCTGTACCTACAATATGATTGTGCCGCGGCTGGCGGGGCGCGGCGGGTATGCCGGTGTCGCGGAGGATGGCGGTACAAACTTGTATGTGTGCAATGCGGAGGAGCGGTTGTATACAGTGACGACGGAGAATCCGATACGTTCCTTTTCCGTTGCGGCGAACGGGTACGCGGTCGTCATCACGCAAAAAGACGATACCTACGATGTGATTGTATACAACAATAAGGGTCAAATCAGCCACTACGGCCTATTCGTCGATGCGAATGTATACCCCATTGCAGCGGATGTATCGAATGACGGAGAAATTCTCGCGGTGAGCTATCTGGATACCAGCGGTGGGGAAATGAATTCCCGCATCCTCTTCTCGTATGTCAATAAAACGAAAGCGGCGGATTATGCGACGGACAACGGCGTTTTCGCCGCGGTGAATCACAACCCGGACAGACTTGTCGGCATGGTGCGGTTTATGGAAGGAAATATGCTGCTTGCGCTGTCGGATAAGGACCTAGTCTGCTACGACACGAACAACGCAGCACGGCGGAAATGGTCGCTGGAGTTAGGGAACAAGCTGGACGCGGCGTGCTTTTCGGAACCGGGCTGGTTCGCGCTGGCATACGGCAGTCGTGACCCGAACGTCAGCGGCGAGGAGCCGGGGTTGTGCCGGTTTTATGATTTGAATTTAACAGTCTTGGGCGAATATAAGGCAGGCGCGAAGGTGACGCAGCTTACCGCCGGGTACGGCACGGCGCTTGTCTGTTGTGAACGGCAGTACAATGCCGTCGCGCAGAGCGGGAACGAGCTGTGGCGCTATGATGCGACGCATGATGTGTCGCAGGCGTTGTTTATGGAAAACACGAATACGCTTGTGCTTGCGGGCGGCACGCAGACGGAAATCGTCCGCCGGGTGAAGGAAAAGGTGGAGACGGAAGTGGATACCACAGCGACAAACGCGCCTACACCTACGCCCGATACGGGACTGACGGGGATACCGCTGCCGACGGAAACAGCGGAACCGACAGATTTGGTGGACCCGGCAGAAATGGATAATCCAACAGAAACGGATGACCCGGCTGAGGGGGAATAGGCAATGCCCGTGTGTGTGGAGGATAAGCGGACGAAGAAGCATTTTTACGCGGAGGAATATGCCTCAACGTGATTTATGCGGGGGAAGCCTCTGGGGATTATCCGGTTTGTATGTGGATAAAAAGCGAACTGTCGTCCATTTTAAGGATGAAAACATGCCCGGTGAACACATGTGGATTACCGCCTATAGCCTGCGCTGGCGGCATATATAAGGAGGAAGGAAATGCCGAACCTATTGGATTTGCTTGTGTTGGTTATACTGGCCGCGTGCATCATTGTCGGTTGGAAAAAGGGTTTTGTCATCACGGTATTCAACTTTTTTTCACTGTTGATAACGTTGTTCCTGACGAATATGCTGTACCCTACGGTGAGTGTTTTCCTACGGGGAACAGGGATATTCGGCGTGATAAAAACATCTGTCGCAGATGCGTTGCAGCTTGATACACTCGCGGGAAATTTGACCCGTGCTGCGGAGACGGAAGCCATCAACGCGCTGGCGCTTCCGGATTTTATCAAGACGGCCATGCTGGAAAACAACAACCCGCAGGCGCACGCGGCGTTGGCGGTGTCGGGCTTTGCGGATTACATCAGCGGCTTCCTCGCGGGGCTGGTACTGAACGCACTGGCGATGCTGGCGGTGTTTGTTATAGTGTTCGCATTGATGAAGCTCATCGCCGTGGCGCTCAAAATCCTGACAAGGCTGCCCGTTATCCACAGCCTGAACAAGCTCCTCGGTGTGGCGGTCGGCGCACTGCAAGGCGTATTGTTTGTATGGGTGGCGCTGGCGGTGCTGGTCGGATTGTTCGCGGCGAGTACGGCTTTCCCTGTGGGGGAGTGGCTGCCCGCGTCCGTCTTGGCACGCTGGTTTTACGAAAACAACCTTGTGATGAAGCTGGTCGTGCAGGTGTTTGGGTAAGCAAAAGGGAGCCTCGGAAGGCTCCCTTTTTATGCGCTTAATAATAGTATTACTCCTTAATGGCATCTGCATCGGCAGGCATCGGAACTCCAGACCTAGCGCAATATTCCTCTAGGGATAGGCGCGCGTCATAGAGATTACCGGATTCCGGCAGCGGCAATTGTTCCACTAACGCGCCGGTCAACAAATCAATTCCGCCCTCCGCAACGATGCTGCCATCTGCGCCGAAAGCCTGGAACATCATGATTGCGTCTGCGATGTCACCGTATCCATAAATGGGTTCTCTGAAAAGGGTCATGGAAACAGATGGTTCTGTTTCATCGAACGGGGAATAGCCGCGTGCAGTTGCTTCATAAAAATTTGTTCCGAATCCATAAACATGGCCATCCGGCGGCACGAACAGGGAGTGCACGATACCCATTTCATACCCCGCATAGGTTGTGCCATCGGGGTCTTTTGTCAGGCCGGTGTACAGATAGACATCAATCCGGCTGAAGTCCTGAAACAGCGCCATGTCTACTTCAAGGTTACCGCTTTCCGTCTCCGCCGCGCTTACCTTCATTGTCAACCCGTTAAACGCGAAGGTCAGCACGTCCTGCGCGGGTGTGTTCAATACCGGCAAAATGTTAAATGCCAGCGCGCATATGAGCACCAAAGAACAAAGCGCCAGCACCGGCTTGCGTTTGAGCCGCAAGGTAGGTGTCTGTTGCGGAGTTCTTGTGATGTTGTTAAACATTTCATCTGCCTGTGTTTTGCCGGGTGCGATAAACCCGAAAGCGTCCTTCATTTTAGTATCAAGCATTGTCATCATTCCCTTCCAAATCTTTTTTCAGGCGTTCCCGCCCTTTTACCATCTGCGTGTATATGGTGTTTTCCTTTCGTTTAAGCATGGCGGCGATTTCCTTTGCGGTATAGCCCTCAAAGTAATGCAGGTACAAAACCTCCTTGTATTTCACGGGGAGCTGCATCAACGCGTCCATCAACGCAGTGTAATCCGCACGTTTGTCTGCGACCGTTTCCGCAAAATCGTCGATACAGTCTATCTGTACGCGACGCCAGGGCAGTTTGATGACATCGCGGCAATGGTTCCGCGCCGTCACGATGAACCACGCCTTTTCATGCTCCTCGCTGGCAAAGGTCTTGCCTGACCGTATGAATTTTAAGAACACCGTTTGCACTGCGTCCTGCGTATCGGCCGTGTTGCGCAAGTGAAGGTAGCAAATGCGGTAGATACGATTCACATTCCGTCCGTACAGCTCCAAGAATCCTTTATCCGTCCGCAATAAAGAATTTTGGTTCATCTTATCACCGCCCTTCTTGTACCCCTCTGTATTGTATACGATGGAGAGGGCGTAAACCTTGTATCGGAATCTTGTTTTTTTCATATTCGCACAAAAAAACTGCCGATGGGTGATATACACCGGCAGCTTTTTTTGTGCGAAATGGAAATTATAATTTCCGCACCATCTTCTCCACCATTTCCCCGGAAATACGGGCGGCTTGCAGCACGAAGGTATCAAAGGATTCGATGGCATTGTCGTCCGCCTGATCGGAAATCGCACGAATCACGACGAACGGGATTTTATTGAGATAGCAGGTGTGCGCAATGGCGGCACCTTCCATTTCGACACACTGCGCTTTGAACAGGTTGTAAATCCGGTTCTTGACATTGGTGTCGGAAATAAATTGGTCGCCGCTGGCGATGCGTCCGGGGATGACCTGTGCGTGTACTTCCGCACCGGCTTGCTTGGCGATACGGATAAGCTCCGCATCCGCGGTGAACTGGCTCACGGCCAGACGCGGAATTGTCCCGACCGGGTCGCCGAAAGCGGATGTATCTACGTCGTGTTGTACCAAATCTGTGGAGACGACGACATCTCCGATGTTCAAATCCTTTGATAACGCGCCGGCGACGCCCACGTTGATGATATAGTCAACGGCATACAAGTCAACAAGCACTTGCGTGCAAATCGCCGCGTTCACCTTGCCGATTCCGGAGCGGACGAGCACGACGTTCTTGCCCAGCATTTTCCCGAGGTAAAAGTCCACGCCTACGATATTTTTGACGGAGACAACCTCCATTTTGCTTTTAATGGTGACAACTTCTTCTTCCATTGCGCCGATGATGCCGATGGTTTTCATAGGAACCCCCTTGTGTGTTGTGTCGATGTATGCTTAATTGAGCTCCTGCTCCAGCAGCTTCGCAAAACGATTTGCTTCCGTTGTGATTTCGTGAATATCTTCGCCTTCAATCATGACGCGCACGAGAGGCTCCGTCCCCGATGGGCGGATAAGCACGCGGCCGCGCCCCGCGAATGTTTTTTCCAAAGCCGCGATTTCCCTGCGGATGGCGGCGCTTTCCCGGAGCTGTGCCTTGCGGTCGTTCCGCACCTTCGCGCCCACAAGCACCTGTGGCAGCTTCCGCATGTACCGGTTCAAAGCGGAAAGCGTTTCCCCTTTTCGTTTCACAACTGCCGCGAGTTGTACCGCCGTCAATAATCCGTCGCCCGTGGTGTTATGGTCGAGGAAAATCACATGCCCCGATTGCTCCCCGCCGAAGTTGAAGCCGTATTCCAGCATTTGCTCCAGCACATACCGGTCGCCAACTTTTGTTTGCTCAATCCGTATGCCGCGCTCGCGCCCCATGCGGAAGAAGCCGAGGTTGCTCATTACCGTTGCGACAATGGTGTCTTGCGCCAGGAGCCCGTGTTCTTTCAGGTCATTCCCGCAGATGGACATGATTTCATCCCCGTCGATTTCGTTCCCGTTTTCATCCACGGCGAGGCAGCGGTCCCCGTCGCCGTCAAAGGCGAAGCCCATGTCGGCTTTGTGTTCCTTAATATACGCAATCAGGCTTTCCATATGCGTGGAGCCGCAATTGTCATTGATATTCACGCCGTTCGGCTCATTGTGCAGCACCGTGACCTCTGCGCCCAGCTCGAAGAAGAGCAGGGGTGCCGCTTGGTAGGTCGCGCCGTTTGCGCAGTCGATAACGATTTTCAACCCATCAAGCTTTTGTTCACCCATGACTGCTTTCAAAAATGCGAGATAGTCGTCCAACGCGGTTTCCGCTTCCATACGCACGCCGACACCCGCACCCTGCGGGAAAGCGATATGGCAGCCTTCCGAGAGGACGCGTTCAATCTCATCCTCCAACAAATCGCTGAGCTTATACCCGCGCCCGCTGAAAAATTTAATACCGTTGTCCTGAAATGGGTTGTGGGACGCGGATACGACCACGCCCGCGTCCCAATTGTTTGCTCTTACGAGATGCGCCACCGCAGGCGTGGGTAGAATCCCTGCGGATATAACCTTCGCGCCGACGCTGCACATGCCCGCTGTAAGCGCGGCTTCCAGCATGTCCGCCGATATACGTGTGTCCGTGCCAATGAGGATGGATGGCGCGTGGCTGAGCTCTTTTGTCAGGACATAAGCACCCGCCCGTCCGAGGTTAAACGCAAGTTCGGGTGTAAGTTCTACATTTGCGAGGCCGCGTACGCCGTCTGTACCAAACATTCTGCCCATGGGCATCATCCTTCTTTCTGAAATGATTTGCTGCCATTCTTTTATAATATATGCAATATGGCGCAAAATCGCAACAATTATTCAACTGTGCCGTCATCCAGCGGCTCATCCGTCGGGATTTCCACCACCGGTATGCGGACGTTGACCAAAACGATGGAGGGTTCGCTTACAACTGTGATGCCGTTTGGCGGCCGCCAATCCACCGTTAGCGGATATTCGCCTTCCTCCGTGATGTCCGACAAAGTCAAGGTGCCGGGCACGGTCGTCATCCGTTCCACCTGCGTTTTCCGTCCGGATACGGTAACCGTCACTTCCTCTGTAATCATCGCATGCTGCATCCCGGAAAGCATACCGCTTACCGTCAAATTCGATACGGGAATGGTAAACTCCTGCGTGATAATGGGTTCAATCGTCACCGATACAGTCAAGGTGCTGTCATCCGGGTTGACGAGGCGGAGGTTCTTCCCCAGTGCACCGCGAAGGTCATATTGTGCCTCGATATCTTGTGAAGTTCCCGTGACATCGACCGGTTCAAGCTCCACAGGCTTGCGGTTGTCAATATCCTCTGCCGGGCCCATGACCTCCACCGTCTTCGGCGTCCAGTCCGGCGAACCCGCCACGACGTAGCCCTCAAGAGGCTCACCCTTAATAGTCGGCGCGGATATGGAAAGGTTCGCGACCTTGTACACGGGTACCGTCACAGTGACAACGGATGCATCCACGAAATCGAATAAGTCGGACTTGACTTCATTGTTGTTCTCATCATACGCTCTGGGTGTGTCGGTGAAAACGATATTGCCGTCCGCTTCGTTAATATTCGCTTCCATGTTCATAAATGCGATGGTGGAAATCGTCGTCTGCGCACCGCGGATTTTCACAGTTGCAGGTGAGGCCGTGTGCGGCTGCGCGATAAAGCCCTCCTTCACGGCACCGGCCTGCGATACCGTAACAGGGAAAGTTTTGGTGATGATTTTGTCCAGTTTAATGCTGATTTCCATGGGGTCTTGCCGCGTGATTTTAACATCGTCGCCGATGGAAGGTACGATGACATTCGTTTGAATGTATTCGTTGATTTGCGTTGCGTTCAAAATTTCCGCCTTGCCCAAATCAATGTACGCCGTAAAAGAAGTATCTTTCAACGCGTCGATTACATTTGTCCGGCCGGAAACTTCAATGCGGATTTCCTTCCCCTCCAGGTCAAGGCGGTTTTGCAAAAATTTATCGCTCCGTTGGAGAGCATCCTCATTGCGAAATTGGAGTTGAACGGTGAAGGACACCGTTTTGTTCGGGTCGATATAGGTGATGCAGACAAACCATACGAAGAACGCGAGCACCAGCGAGAGCAGCCGCCAGCCGATGTTCCGGTTTTCCAGAAGCTTACGGAGCTTATTCATTCGTTCGCCGTCCTTTCCAAAACATGAGCTTGCGCCGCGGCGGCTTTTTATTTTCAGAAAGCATATTGCGAAGCTCCTGCTCCGATAGGTTGCGGTATAGCATACCGCCCTTCGCGATGGAAATCGCGCCGGTTTCTTCGGAGACGACGAGACAGTACGCGTCGGACACTTCGCTTGCGCCGATGGCGGCACGGTGCCGCGTACCCAGCTCGGAAGCGACCTCCGTCTGCGTCAAGGGTAAAATACAGGTCGCCGCTGTGATGCGGTTGTTGCAAATGATGACCGCGCCGTCGTGCAGCGGTGTTTTGTCTTCGAAAATGTTCACCAGGAGCTGCATGGAGGTCGCCGCGTCAATCGGGATACCCGTGGCAATCAAATCGCCCAGAGCAACGTCCTGCTCCAGTATCATAAGTGCGCCGGTACGCTCGGCCGACATCTTTCTGGCGGCGGAGACAACCTCATCAATCGTGTGCAAACTGAGCTTTTCGCCCGCTTGTTCTGTCGCAGCAAAAAGCGTGACAAAACGCCCCTTGCCGAGTTGCTCCAGCGCTTTGCGGAGCTCCGGCTGGAACAGGACGACAATCATCGTCAAACCGGCGACAAGCGTGCTTTTAATAATCCATTCCAGCGCGTATAGCTTGAATATAATGGATACGCCGAAAATCAACAAAATCACCGCGACGCCTTTTAGTAGCGACCATGCGCGCGTTTGCTTGACCCATATCATCACTTTGTAAATAAGGTAGGCGATGACTAAAATGTCAATCACAGAATTGACGCCCATTTTAGGAATGCTAAGCGGGCCTGAAAATAGGTTTTTCAAATACTCGGACATGGCTCACCTCCGGCATTACTTATCTGTATCGCTTGTGGTAGTATCTTCATCGTCAAAAACCATGTCGGCGATTTCCGGGTCGGGTTTCGGCGCGGGACGGCGGACGGGCGGCAAGGAAGAAGCGCTCCGTTCGGGTGTGACGCGCTGGTGCACGATGGTGTCGGAGGACATGCGTGTTTCGGCACCTGCCCGGCGGATGTCGGGCAAAGGCCGGCGTTCCGGCAAAACAGATGTGTGCGTTTCACGCGGCGGTCTTGCGGCGGATGCAGCGGTTGCGCCTTCCCGTGCAGCGCTTGTGCGCGGCGTACGCGTTACGGAAGCTGTACGCGGTGAAGCCGCAGCTTCCCGGGCTTCGCCCGGGTGCCGCCCTGTAATTTTCGGCACGACCTTGACATAATAGAAATTTTCTTCATCCTCAAACTGTACACGCTCGACTTTTTTGTAGTCCAGAATGCTGTCAAAAAAGCGAATGGTATACACGAGGAGCAAGCTCAGGATAGTTCCGCCGAACACAGAGCCCATCGGGATGTCAATCCCGGCGATGCCGCCCGCCACGCCAAGGCCAATCAGCAGAACTGCCGTGCCCGCACCGATGGCGATGTCCTTTGCATAACGAATGGTCAGCCGCGAGATGGCGTATACCGCCAAGGTGGTCATTGCCAGCACGAACGCCCAGATAATCCAGTCGAGGTTTGCGGTCAACCCCTCGAAAATTGTTTTGTATAAGTCGAAAAATGTCATCGGCAAGGCAATCAAATCCAGCTCCGTCGGGGTGCGGACCGTTTCGGCCAGCGTTGCGAAAAACGGTATAAAATACGACAAACAGGTGCCGATGGCGATGGGGATGATACTTGTCATCCCGAGGTACAGTCCTGCGAAAATCGCCACGCCATACGGAAGGTTCATGCGGAAGGCAATCACCATCGCGATGATGAGATAGCTCTTCTTCGGCGCGATGCGGCCGTAAAACGCAATCACCAGCAGCAATAACAGGAATACAAATACCGCCACCTCGAGAGACAGTGAAATTTGCGCCAGTATCGTTAGCAGCAGCAGTACATGCCCCGCCGTCGGCGGCAGAACGGCAAACAACAACGCCGATAACATGAAAAAAGGGAAATCCAGCGGCGGCGTGTACAGCGGGGCGAGTTCCTCCCGCCAGAGGCCGATGCCGTTGATGATGTGGAAAACATACATCGCCGCGATGAGCTTGACGGCGAAGAGAATGACGGTCTCAAATCGTTTATAGAATCGGATGCTATTTTCGCGTATCCATAGAAGTTGTTGTACGAGAGGATGATTCATGTTTGTGTTCAGGCTCCTTCCTTGTAATCGGCTTGCGCGCCGGTGTTGTCGGCACGGCGGGCTTTGCCGCAGGGATGCGCCGCTTGGGNGGCATGTCCGGTGCGTCCGGTTCCGGCGGCGGTGGATCAAGCTCATCCATCAGTGCGTAATATGTNCGCAGCCGTTTTTGCGCCTTTTCATACTCCATCGTGAAACGGATCGTACCGATGACGGTGTATGCCGCTTCAATGGCAATCAGGATAAAAACGAGCTGTATCAGCACCGTGCGGAAGTCCAGCAGAAACAAATCCGCCTGGTCAATCGCGAGCATGTGCAGCACCCGGAAGCCCAGCAAAATGAAGCAGCCGACCAATACATACAGCCGTACCCACATGTTCTGCCGGTAGATGAAATCATGGCGGAAGAAGCGGTCGGCATCAAGGTCGCGCTCCGCGTTTTCCTTATCGTATATGGCGAGCTTTGTCATGATGATGATTTTTTGGGGATCAATCACAGCGCGCCTCCTTTTTCTCAATCATTATTCAACCTCCGCAGGCAACAGCCCGTCGGCGGAGTAGATATTGTCCTTGTTCCAGAGCAGCCACTCCGATAACCCCGCGTCGTAGCAGGCTTGAATCTGCTCACGTACCTGCTTACCGCCGTACACCTGATAGTTTGGTATCCAGTTGGCTGTAAAATCTTGCAACCATGGACGCACAACAGCNACCTTTTGCCCGGCAGGGATGGTGGCGAGCTTTTCCATCGCGAGTGACATGGACTTGTACACGACATCATACGGNTGCAAATCGGGATGCGCAATGCCCATGGAGCCGTCTGCATAATGCGACGGGTAAATCATCGGGCATACAATATCATAGATCTGCGCTAACGACACAAGGTCCTGCCCGATAAGGGATGCGTCAAGTTGGGAATCTATAATCGTGCCGAAAATATCCGCGGAGAGCTTCACACCGGTGGGGCTGATGCGGCTGTACGCGTATTTGGAAAACTCGGTTAGGATTTCAACCTTTGACAAACCGCCTGTATTGCCGAAATCCTCATACTTTGTCGTCGCGTCCGTCGGGAAGCGCACATAATCGAACTGGATTTCATCAAAGCCAAGTGCCGCAACCTCGACCGCGAGGTCAACGATGTATTCCCATACATCTCGGTTGTACGGATTCAGCCATGCGGAGCCGTATTGCCCGAGGTAATTCTTTTCACGATACACGCCTCCATTCGCGCCGGAGCTGTCGCGTATGGCGAAATCGGGGCGCTGATTTACAATCGTGTCATCCTTAAAAACGACGAAACGCGCAATGGCATAGACGTTTTCTTCTTTTAATTGTGCCATCACGGTGTCAAAGTTCGGGATGAGGTTGGTCACGATGCCAAGTTCATCCGCCATGGGCACTTTGTTCTTGACAGTAATGAAGCCGTTGTCATGCTTGATGTCGATGACCATGGCGTTCAGTTCCGTCTCGCGCAGCCAATCGAAGCGCCTTTGAACATATTCCGTCCCGGTGATATTGGCGGAGACATAGATACCCTTGGCCTCTACATTTTCGCGGTACCTTTTGAAATCCGGTGCGGGTTGTCGTAAATAATTTGATAGGAAAACCGTGGGCGCGTCATAAATGTCCGCGTCGTCGGGCGATTCGGAGCCGGGAAGTTCCTTGGGCGTGGCCAGTGTTGGGTCGGTAACGGAACCGCCGTCCACAGGCACCGCTTCCCCTGCGCAGCCGCCCAACAGAAACGCGCACAGCAAAGCCGCCGCAGCGCGCCGGTATGGTTTTGTTTGCATATTGAAAATCTCCTTACTCGGTGGCGAAATTGTGCAATCTCATCTATTATATCATAGGTTTCACCGTTCGAACAGAATAAAACGCGATTTTGCATGAAATTTTTCTTACGGTTTTATGACAATTCCATCAAAAAAGACCGCGCAGGTGTTTGCGCGGTCTTTTACATATGTTTGATAAGCGGTTATGCTTTCGGCGCTTTCGACGCGGGTACCGCCAAAATGAGGCCGAATGTGCTCAGAATCAAACCCGCAATCAGGCCGATTTGGTAGTTCCCATACTGGGAGACAAGCCAGCCCACGAAGGAGGAGCCGAGAATCGCGCTCACAATCAAGTGGAGGTTGAACAAGCTCATATTCACGCTGTAATGCTTCGGGCCGAAGAATTCCCGCACGATGGATACGCCGAACGCGGGCGTCGAGCCATAAGAAAGACCGACCACCGCGAAGCCGACGAAGACGAACGCAAGCGTTTCCGTCCGCACGGCCAGCAGCAGCGCCAATGCTGCGAGGAGGTAACCGCAGCATATGATAAGCATGGCGGTGCTGCGTTTAATCATGGGGTACACAATGCCAATGATGACACGGCCGAGGCCGTTAAATACGGAAATCGTACCGACAGCGAGGGCAGCAATTGTCGGTGCTGCGCCCATGGAACCCGCAATCGGCGCGCCCTGGTTGATGACGGAGAGGCCGCATGCGCTCGACACGCATCCCCAGATAAACAGCAGCCAGAATGTACGCGAACGGAGAAGCTGGCCGGGTGACATTTCTGCACCGGCGGCCTGTGCGGCCTTTGCCGTGCCGCTCGCCGCGTCCTTAGGCGGCGCAATAATAAAGGAAGCAACGACCAGCACGGCAAAACCGGTAATACCAATCGCCAGAAATGCTGTACTCCAGCCAAAAGATTCAATCACAGAGGCCGCCGCCGTGCCGAGAATCAACCCGCCTGAGCCGAAGCCCATCAACAGTACGCCCGAGCAAAATGCCGCTTTGTCGCCGAACCATTTCACCACGGTGGACAGCACCGCGTTGTATGTAAGCCCCACGCCGAAGCCGCATAACACGCCGTAGGACAGATAAATCTGCCACAGCGCCGTCACGCGTGAAGACAACAGAAAACCAATAATCATGCACGCGGCCGAAATCCGCAGTATCCATGCAGCGGAGAGCTTCCGGCTCAGTAGCCCGCCCGAAAGCCCGCCGAGGCAGAAGGACACGATGGACAATGTGAATACATTCGATGTTTGGCTGCGTACCCAGCCGAATTCCGCCTCCAGCGGCTTGGAAAAGTTTGACCACGCGTAAATCAAGCCCAGAAACAGCAGCGCCAGCGTGCCGACGACGAGTACCAAGTACCTTTTTTTACTTTCCTTCATGCTTCTCATCCTCCGGATATGTGTATTGATGTTGCAAAATACAAGGAAGTATTACGCTTCCAAATGGTAGTCTTGTATCATTTCTCTTGCGGGAACCTCCAGTAAATCAAGAAACGAGATACAGGGATGCTTTTTCATATAATCGTTAACAATTGAACGTCCGAAGGAATACCCCATGCACCAAGGCAACCCTTCCTCTTCGCAACCGAATATAAACTTGTCATGGGTGGCGCGGTCTGTGTTAAGCAACGCGGGCTTCAACCTATCCCAAAGAAGTGTCTCCGTATCGCAAGCAAACGGTCTGTTCCATTCGGGAAGCAAATGCGGGAACAGGCTTTCGGCAAACGCGTCCGCCTGTCCTTCCGTCACCATGCTTTCCAGGAGCGAGCCGTCCAGCTTCTTCCCTTGATGCAATGTATATTGATGATACCCCCATATATTGTGATGGTATTCATGCGCGAAAACATAGGGCAGCCAATCGCGGTACTGTTCAGCCAAGGGATTAACGGAAAGAATCATATTGCCGAACACAGACGTGCCGCGCACGCCGTTTTCCCGCTCCTTAAACGCCCGGTCGCCGTTATCGTGCGGATACAGGACGACCAGCATGGTTCCGTCCGCCGCCGGAAGCGATTCCGCAACCTTGTTGAAGCTGTCATACAAGCCGTCCAATGAAAGCTTTGTGAAAAGCGAAAGCTGCATTTCCAACGCTTGCAAATTCGTGACGGGCAACGGCTTTTTGAAGCTCTGGTCAAAGGGTGCCCACCGCGCGATGTCAGCCCAGTACGGTTCGATCATGTACCGCTCCCAGAGCCGCGGGATGTCAGCGCCGTTTTTTTTCGCTTCGCGCAGGTATACCCTTGCGTTGTCAAATGTTGGTGCGATTTGAACACTCATCCGATTCCTCCTGTAATCTCCCCGTTCCGGTACGCCGCAAGGAGCGCCTCCAGCTCCGTAATACGCGCACACAGCGCACGCCCTGCATCCGTATCCGCCACACGCCGCCGTATCGCCGCAAGCTCGATATACGACGTGTTGGACACGATATCCACCTCGTTCTCAATCGCGTCCGCCATGCTGACGAACGGCTCGTGCGAGGCTAGCAACAAACCCTGCGAGTTGCTGATAAGTGTGTAACCCGCGATGCCCGTTACCTTTTGGTATGCCTTGGCGAAGCCGCCGTCAATCACGATGAGACGCCCACTCGCCTTCACCGGATTCTCGCCTTTTGCAACCAAAACCGGCACATGCCCGTTGATAATCCGCGCTGTCTCTGGGTCAAGCCCGAAATCCGCGAGCACGCGCTTGCAAACTTCTTCCTCATTGCGAAGGCGGTAGTAGGGGTCTTTCTCTTCTTCAAACAAAGAAGTTTCGCCGATGAACAGCCGCTCAAAGGTTGTCATTTTGTCCTTGCCGTACAATGGCGAATCCGCACCGCACCAGAGATACCACATCAAATCCAGCCCGGCCTGTTGTTCAGGAGAGTCCTTTGCTGCGAACCGCCCTTTCCGCACGCACACCTCGATTTCGTCCAGAAGCGCCTTGCCCGACGCGCGGATGCCCGGGAGCGTGACCTCCTTGAACGTGCCGTCCGGATTCATCGGGACGCAGCCGTGGAAGAGCAGATTGTTGTTCACCACACGGTACATGCCGCCTTGGTTAAACAGGAAGCGCACATGCCGTTGCAACCGCTCGCTGTGCGTGAAGGAATAGCGGAGCTTTTCCATCACAGCCTGCTCATCTGCGGTCATGGCGTACGGGTCGGCGGGGTCAACGGTCGGGAAATCCGCATCCGCCATGGGGTACGATACACCGTCCAGCGCGATGGTGCCACGCTTGGTATCGACAAAGTGCAGCAGCAACCGCTCGTCCATTTGGAAGTCGGGGTTGCGCTGGATGACGGCGGCCTCGGCCTTGAACTGCATAATGGTGACAGCCTTCTGCATCATGGCGATGAGCCGTAGTTCTTGCCCGCTTAGACGCGTGTTTTCCCAGTTTTCCGGCACGAAGCGGGAACAATCCGCGTCCGCGTACTGTTCCATTGCGAACGCCGCCAGCGGCACGAGGTTGATACCGTAGCCTTCTTCGACCGTGTGGAGGTTGTTGTATCGTGCCGACACGCGGAGAACATTGCAGATGCACGCGTCCGAACCGCTGGCCGCGCCCATCCAGGAGATGTCGTGGTTGCCCCATTGCGCGTCCGCGGCATGGTAGTTGTCGAGTACGTCCATAATTTTGTCTGCGCTGCTGCCGCGGTCGTAGATGTCGCCGATGATGTGGAGCTGCTCCACTGCCAAACGCTGTATTACGTTTGCCAGCGCGGTAATCAATGCCTCCGCCCGGTCAAGCGTAATCACGGTGTCAATGATTTCGTTGTAGTACCCCGATTTGTGCAGCTTTTCCGCACTTTCGTGGATGAGCTCCTCCAGCTCGAAGTTAAACGCCTCTGGGAACGTTTTCCGCACGGCGGACCAGGTGTACTTGGAAGCGACGCGCTTTGCAATGATAAGCATGTGTAGAAGTTGCGTGCGATACCATTCCGCACGGGCACCATCCGCAATGTGCGTACGGATACGGGCGAGTTTTTGCGTGGGATAATACAACAATGTCGCTAGATTCTTTTTCTCCGCGACGGGGAGTGTGTTGCCGAAAAGCTCGTCGATATAGTTTTTAATGACGCCGGACGCGTTCCGCAGGACATGGTGGAAGGAGTCATACTCGCCATGAATGTCAGACACAAAATGCTCTGTACCCTTCGGCAAGCGCAGAAGCGCTTGAAGGCGTACAATCTCTGAACAAACCTCGGCTTCGCTGCGGAAGCTGCTTGAAAGCAAGCGGATGTATTTGTTATCCGGCTGTGTCATGGATGCACCTCCGTTCTTTGTCACTTTACAGTATTATAGCAAAGAAATCCGAATTTTGGAAGAGGCTACAACATAAAATTTTATGATGCTTTGTACAACATACAGAAAGAAGGCCTTTTATGCCGCCCAAACAACCACTCACACCATCCGCGGTTTTACTCCCAGCAGGTGCCTTGTGTTTCAACCTCTTCCTTATGCTATTTCCCGGCGAGACGCTTACCGCCGCGCGGGAAGCGCTTTTGCTCTGGTTCCGCAATGTGCTGCCGTCGCTGCTTCCTTTTATGGTCGGGATAAATCTGCTGATGGGTCTTGGTGCGGCACAGTTTTTGAGCGTTCTGCTGGATTCGCTGATGCGTTCGCTTTTCAACATCGGCGGGGGCGGCGGGTTTGCACTGGCGGCGGGGCTTATGTCGGGCTATCCCGTCGGTGCGAAGGTCACGGCGGAAATGTATGGGAGGGGCAATCTTTCCGCCAAGGAAGCGCAGCGTCTTGCCGCGCTCGCCAGCAACGCAGGCCCGCTCTTCATCCTTGGCGCCGTGGCGAGTGGTATGTTTGCAAATGCGGCGGCAGGTTGGTTTTTAGCGGCGGCGCATTACGGCGGGGCGGCGGTCACGGCGGTACTATATCGAATCACCACACGCAAGACAAAACCTGGGCGCCCGAAGGTCGCCCCCACGGGTATCGCCAAATCCGCGCTTCATGCCATGGACAAAGCACGGCAGCGGGATGCAAGACCGTTCGGCGCGATATTGGCGCAAAGCGTGACGGATGCCGTGGAGACGCTGCTGCTGATTGGGGGATATATCACAGTATTCGGCGTGGTTGTCCGCGTGATGGGGCTGCTGGGTGTGCCCGCGTTGTTGGATTGGCTGCTGCAAGCGCTTTCCTTGCCGGAGGGGCTGGCGCATACGATACTGGCAGGACTATTGGAAATGACGAACGGCGCGCGCCTGGCGAGTGAATATGGCGTGTCGAGGACGGGTCTTGTTGCGGCGGCGGCCATCCTGTCCTGGGGCGGGCTTTGCGTACATGCGCAGGCCATAAGCTTCCTCAGCCGTGCGGGGCTGAAGGGTGCGCCGTATCTATTCGCAAAGCTCCTGCACGCCATCTGTGCGGCGGCGGTCGGATATTTGGTATACCCGTTTTTTGTGCCGATGCTTGTGGAGAACACGGCCGTACTTGCGTTTGCCACCGTTTCGCCGCTTGGTATGTTTCTCCGTTCGGCGGAATTATTGGCAGCAGCGGTAGGGCTACCTTTGCTCTGCGTAGCGGTATGGTGGACGGGGCGGCGGTTTTTTTCACAAAAGTTATTCACACGGCGAAAAAAGTATGGTAGAATGGTTGGAAAATAGACTTTCCAACAAAGGGGGCTGTCCTATGTTCCAGCCGGACTACCAAAATATTGTGGATGCGGCATCAAACCGCGCGGCGAAACGCCTGCCGCTGTATGAGCATGTGATTAACGAGGATTTTATTGAGAGAGTATTGAATACGCAGCTCCGCGGCTTGCAAAAGGAAGGCGAAAGCGGTACGCGGGAATATTTCCGCCGGTATTGTCGTTTTTACCAAGAGATGGGTTACGACACGGTTTCCTACGAAGTCTGCATCGGCCCGGCCATGCCGGGAAGCGGTTCCCTCGGCGGGCACAAGCCGGGTGAAATACAGTGCCGTGCGGATTTTGACAAATACCCTTGGGATGAAATTGAAGAACGCTTTTTCACAATAGCCGCGCCGCGCTACGAGGCGCTCCGTGAGGTTATGCCTGCCGGTATGAAGGGCATCGGCGGTGTGGGCAACGGCATCTTTGAATGCGTACAGGAAATCACGGGCTTCATGGATTTGTGCTACATCCGTGAGGACGACCCCGCGTTGTTTGCCGACCTTTTCCGCAAAGTGGGAGAGATAAACCTGTGCATATGGAAGCGGTTCATGAAAACGTACGGCGACATCTTCTGTGTTCTGCGTTTTGGGGACGACCTCGGTTTTAAGAGCGCGACGCTCCTCGCAGCGGAGGATGTCAAGCAGCATGTCGTTCCGGCATACAAGCCGATTATTGACGAGGTACATTCCTACGGCAAGAAGTTCCTGCTCCATTCTTGTGGAAATATTTTTGAAGTAATGGACGACATCATCGCGGCGGGCATCGACGCGAAGCACTCGAACGAGGACATCATCGCGCCGTTTACCGATTGGGTGGAGCGGTACGGCGACCGCATCGGCAATTTCGGCGGCATCGACGCGAGTGAGCTGTGTTTGCTTTCCCCGAAAGGTGTGGAGGAATATGTTTTGCGTGTGCTGCAAGCGTGCGAAGGGCATGGCGGCATCGCGTTTTCCACGGGCAATTCCGTACCGGGGTATATTCCGGATGCGAATTACCTCGCGATGGTGGAGACGGTGCGGAAGTACCGGGGAGAATAAGGCGCATGACACGGAATGAGTTCGAAAGTATTGAGCAGTATATGTTGTCGTGTATGCAGGATAGTGCGCATGACAAGAATCATGTGTATCGCGTGCTGTACGCGGCGGTTGACATCGCTGCGCAGGAAGAAGAATGTATTGATGAGGATGTCCTGCTTGCCGCCTGTTTGTTGCATGATATAGGCAGGGAAAAGCAAGCTGCCGACCCGTCCTTGTGCCATGCGGAAGTCGGCGGGGAAATGGCGTATCAATATTTGTTGTCCCAGCGTTGGAATGTGCCGAAAGCGGCGCATGTCAGGGTGTGTATCGCGTTGCACCGGTATCGGGGCGGCAACCCGCCGGAGAGCCTTGAGGCAAAGATTCTATTCGATGCGGACAAGCTGGACGCCAGCGGTGCGCTGGGAATTGCGCGCACTTTGATTTATGAAGGCCAGGTCACAGAACCGCTGTATATCCTGGATGAAAAGGGTTGCATCCTGACAGATGGCGTCGGCGGGGAAGAGCCGTCTTCCTTTTTTCAAGAATACAATTACAAGCTGCAAAAGGTGTATGATGTTTTGTATACGAACCGAGCGAAAGAAATCGCCGCCATCCGCCGGGAGACGGCGGTGCGATTTTACACAGGTTTGTTTGGAGAAATTACGCAGAATCATCACGCGGGCATTATGGGTATCGTAAAGATGCTTGGTGAATGAATATACGAAAAAGCCGCCGCTAAGCGACGGCTTTTTCGTATCATCTTTTTTCATGTCATCAATGGAAAGCCTTGACGGGCGTAACGCAAAAAGATTATAATAGTACAATATATGCAGTTTTTATTCAGGAGGGAATCAAATGGACAAGATACAGACACAGCAAGCGTTCCGCGCGCTGTATGGTGAGAGCGGGGAAGTTCGGACATACCACTCGCCCGGACGCGTGAATTTGATTGGCGAACACACGGATTACAACGGTGGCTATGTTTTCCCCTGTGCGCTGAGCTTCGGCACATACGGCGTCGCGCGGAAGCGGGCGGATAGGGTGATTAATTTTGCCTCGACGGACCAGGAGCTGCGGATTTCTACAAGTCTTGACGGCCTCGCGTTTGACAAGGAGCACGGCTGGACGAATTACCTCAAGGGTGTGGTGATGGAGTTCCAGAAGCTGGGGTATGATGACAAACTCAGCGGACTGGATATTCTGATTTCGGGCAACATCCCCAGCGGCTCAGGGTTGTCGTCCTCGGCCAGTATTGAGCTGCTGATGAGCGTCATTTTGAACGACTGCTTCGAGTGCGGCGTGTCGATGTTGGACATGGTGATGCTTTCCCAGCGGGCGGAGCATGCCGTCGGTATAAAGTGTGGCATCATGGATCAATATGCCGTCGGCATGGGCAAGAAGGATAATGCTATCATGCTGAATTGCCGAACGATTGAGCATACCTATGTGCCGCTTATCCTCGATGGCTGCAAGGTCGTTATCGCGAACACGAACAAGAAGCGCGGTGCGACGAACTCGCTCGCGGATTCCAAGTACAATGAACGCCGCGGTGAGTGCGAGCAGGCAGTGGAATATTTGAAAAAAAAGCTGGATATTACCTGCCTGGGCGAGGTGTCCGCGGCGGATTTTGAAGCGAACAAGAATCTCATCCCGAATGAAATCGTCGCCATGCGTGCGGCGCATGTCGTACAGGAAAACGACCGTGTGCTGCAAGCGGTGGATATGTTGAAAAAGCGGGATTTGGAAGGCTTCGGTAAATTGATGATTGCGTCGCATGAGTCCTTGCGCGACCTGTATGAGGTCACGGGTGAAGAATTGGATGCGTTGATGGAGGCGGCCTGTGCGGTGGACGGCACGCTCGGTTCCCGCATGACGGGCGCAGGTTTTGGCGGTTGCACAGTGAGCATTGTGCGGGACGAGGCGGTCGGCCGGTTTATTGAACAGGTTGGGCGACAGTATGCCCGCCATACAGGGTTGACGGCGGATTTCTACATTGCCGATTCCGGTGACGGCGCGGCGCGGGTGGAGTAGGAGGTCATCATGAGCATTGCATATGAAATCGAAAGGCTTCTCAGCTTTGCGTTGAATAAGAAAATGTTGGCGCCGTTGGACGTTGTGCCGGCGCGGAATGCGTTGCTGGATTTGTTGCGTGTGAAGGAGCCGTATGCCCGCACGGATGATGAGGTCATTGACGTGAACGAGGAAACGGCCGGGGATATTTTGGCGAACCTACTGGATTATTGTGCGGCGGAGGGGCTGCTGGAGGCGGACAATATGACCTGCCGCGACTTGATGGACGCGCGGATAATGGGGTTGCTGATGCCGCGTGCGTCAGAAGTTGCGACGCATTTTTCAGCGCTGGAATCGGTTTCGCCGATGCTGGCGACGAATTATTTCTACAAGCTCAGCTGCGATTCGAATTATATACAGGTGGATAGAATTAAAAAGAATTTGTATTGGGAAACGGCGACGGCGTTCGGCGATTTGGAAATCACGGTCAATCTCTCCAAGCCGGAGAAGGATTCCCGCGAGATTGCACTCATGAAATCTGCACCGCAGACGAATTACCCGCAATGCGTATTGTGCAAGGAGAACGCGGGTTTCGCCGGGCATCTTAACCATCCCGCGCGGCAGAACCTGCGGCTCATCTCCTTGGAGCTGGACGGGGAAGACTGGTTCATGCAGTATTCGCCGTACGTGTATTACAATGAGCATTGCATCGTGCTGCTGGGTGCGCATATCCCGATGCTGGTGAATGAAAAAACCATCCGGCGGCTGTTTGATTTTGTGGAGCGGTTCCCGCATTATTTCCTGGGTTCGAACGCGGGTTTGCCGATTGTGGGCGGGTCAATTCTGACGCATGACCATTACCAGGGCGGGCGGCATGTGTTCCCGATGGAGAAGGCTAAGCGCGAGGCGGAGTATGTACACCAAGACTTCCCGGGCTGCACAGCGGCGCTTATAAAGTGGCCGATGGCGGCGGTGCGCCTGGCCGGTGCTGATAAGGCGATGCTGACCAAATTTGCCGTGCATGTGATGACAGCGTGGGGTAAGCATACGGACGAGGCGGCGGGTGTGTTCGCCTTCACCGACGGCGTGCCGCACAACGCCGTGACACCGATTGCGCGGAAAAATGAGGCCGGGGATTTTGAAATTGACATTGTGCTGCGGAACAATTTGACATCAGAGGAGCATCCGTTGGGTATTTACCACCCCCATGCGGAGCTTCACCATATCAAGAAGGAGAATATCGGCTTGATTGAAGTGATGGGCTTAGCGGTTCTGCCCGGGCGGTTGGAAACGGAGTTAAAGGCGATTCAGGTCATTTTGACAAACGATAAAAAGTTTGACCCCGCGCCGATTGCGGCAGATGAGGAGAATCCGTTGCACAAGCATCTGCCGTGGATTGAGCGGCTTGTTAAAGCGCATGGCACGCGTATGAAAGCGGACAAAGCGGAGAAGCTTATCCGCGATGAGGTGGGGCATATTTTTGAGCTTGTCCTGCGGGATGCGGGCGTGTATAAATACACGCCGGAGGGCCGCGCACAATTGGCGCATTTCATGGATTGCGCGGGTTTCGCGAAGGTTGACGTGTGATGAAGGGATTTTGGACGCGCGGGCTGGCGGTATTTCAAGCGCATCATGAAAAAATAATGTATCTCTTCTTCGGCGGACTGACGACAGCGGTGAATTACGCCGTATACTTTATCTGCACACGGCTGTTCGCGCAGCCGGAATTGGCGGCGAATGCGGTGGCATGGGTTGTGGCAGTGCTGTTCGCATTTGTGACAAACCGCTTGTGGGTTTTTGAAAGCAAGCGAAAGGGCGGCGCTGTCCTGCGGGAGCTGGGCGCCTTCGCGGCGGCGCGGGTGCTGTCGTTGTTGTTGGAGATGGGAATATTGTTTTTGTTTGTGACGGTGTGGGGCATGTGGGATTTACCGGTAAAGCTCGCCGCAAACGTATTGGTGGTCGTGTTGAACTATTTTGCAAGCAAGTGGATTATCTTCCGAAAAAAGAAAGGGGAGCTGTGACATGGAGAACAAAACGATTTATGATTTGCTGCACCGCCGGAGTTATCGTGCGTACAAACCGGCGTTGCCGACCAAGGAAGAGCTGGATACGATTTTACAATGTGCCGTAGCCGCGCCGAGTGCGATGAATGGACAGCCGTGGCATTTCACAATGATACGAAGCAAGGAGTTGCTGGATGATATGTCCAAGGCCATGGCGGATATTATGCGTGCCTCCGGCGACGAGAAGGCCATCGCCCGCGCGAATACGCCGGGCTTCAGCTCCTTCCACAATGCGCCCTGTGCCATCATGATTTCGGGCCCGGTGGATTCACGGTTCCGCGTGTCTGATTGCGGCGGTGCGGCGGTCAATATTACCGTCGCGGCGCAGGCGTTGGGTATCGGCTCTGTCATCGTGGCATCCGTGCTGCCGGTGTTCCAGGGCGTGGCGGCGGATGATTTGCAAAAGCGACTGTGCCTGCCGGAGGGTTATATGCCGACGTTGTTTATTGCGCTGGGGTACCCCGCATGTGAGGAACCTGTCATGCCGGAGCGTAAAGAGGGTACCATCACATTTGTGGATTGATACAGGTTTGCTTTTAGAAGTACGATATGCGCCCACGTAGTTGTTGCATCTACGATGCAACAACTACGTGGGCGGGAGTAGCGAAGAGAACGTTCCCATCCGCAAAGTACGCGGACGGGGACGTTCTCTTCGCGTTTATGCCGCTGCGCGGCACAAACCTGGCCGTTCTGCTTTTCCATTTTATTTAAAGAAATGCAGAGCAAGAACAATGGTGAGAGCGGCACAAGACAGAAGCATCATCAGGTTTAACACGAAATTCGTATGCCTGCGCGACCGGCGTGGTATTGACACAGATGTCGGCGTGTGTGTGCTGCTGGGTATCGGGGGTGTTGTCTCATCGCGTAGGTAATTGCGCACGATGCCTTCCGCCTCACCGAGAAAATCCTTGGGCACAGCGGTTTTGGCTTGCCCTTTGGGTAAAATAAAGATTGCTTGCTCATACCATTTCGTCGAATCGCCAGAGATGAGGATGACTTGTTTGTCATTTGTCGGCATGAAAATCCCTCCCGTTAATCATATGTATTAAGCCTTGCCATTAGCGGCGGCTTTTATACCGCTTTCTCCCAAATTCTGGCTACGAGTACAGTCATATCATCTTGGACAACATTGTTGTAGTTTTCCACGGCGCATTGCAAGAGGTGGTCGGCGAGGTCCTGCGGATTGCTTGCAGGAAATTCACGCAGGGCTTGCAATATCCAGTCCTCCTTTTCAAAACCATGCAAATCGGAGTCAAGCACGCCGTCCGTCACCATTACGAGCATATCGCCGTGCTTGAGCCGCCGCCGTGCCATATCCGCGTCCACGGATTGCAAAATGCCAACAGGTAACGTCCATGAGCGGATGATGTCCACTTCGCTGTCATGCAGAAGGAAGGTGGTAGATGCGCCGATTTTGATAAATTCCGCCGCGCCGTCACGCAGGTCAATCAAGCAGATGTCGAGGGTGGAAAAGAGCTCATCTCCGGATTTCAAAAGCAAGGCGGAGTTAATAAGGCCGATGGCGGCATCCACATCGAAACCGGCTTCAATAAATTCTTCCAATAAATCGATGGCGGCGGCGCTCTCCATCCGCGCGCGGCGGCCGGAGCCCATGCCGTCAGACAGCGCGAGGAGGCACTTGCCGTTTTTCATTTCCAGAAAAGAATGGGAATCGCCGGACTCGCGTGCACCGGTTTTGGCAGTTGCGGCGATGGCACAACTGACGGAGAAGGGGTGTTCTTCCAACAATAGCAGACGGCTGGCAGCACCGCCGGGCAAGCGTGTTTCCTCTTCAATCGTCATGCGGCGGCCAAGCACTTGGCTGACGCTTGTGACAAGCAGCGTAGTGTGGCGCGTGTCCGCGTCCGGTGCACGTTCAATGGTGACTTCAAACAACGCCGCCGCACTCCGCATGACGAGAACACTGGATACATCCAGCTTGCGGAGGTTGCAAAGGTTAATAATTTTCCGTTCAAGGTCAGATTTGAAGTCAAGCTCCGTATCAAGCGATTGCGCCAGGTTTTGCATGATGTGCGACACTGTGCCGAGTTGTTCCGACACAAGCGCGCGGCTTTCTACGAGCTTGTTCCGCCAAGCGAGTCCGGATTTGTATAGCATATAAGTATGGTTTACCGCGCGGCAAAACCTGTCCGGTGCGACGCAGAGCACGCGAAAATCGGAAGGCGCGCGGTCGGGGCTTGACGCGCCGTGCATTTCACAATCGGCAAGTAAGCCGAGCGCCACGCGGAGCGTGTCGCCGACGTTTTCCTCCCAGCAGGTTTCACGGCGCGGGCAATCCTCACACGCATCTGCCGCTGCGTCGTCAATGAGACTGTGTACCTCGCGCTTGGACAATGCGCTTTTCTTTCCGGTCAGCCCGCCAAAGGTCGCGGAGAGCTTGTGGAGCGCGTTTGCAAAACCAAGCAGCCGATGCGTCGTCAGGAGCTTCATTTTTCCCAAATACACCGATGCGGCGTCGGCTTGCGGGTTCACGGTTTGGAAAATGTTCGCCATAAAGCGGTTCGGGAGAAAGCAGAACACGGCAGCGCCCGCCAGTGCAGAGACAAGGAGCTCCAAGCTGAGCAATCCGGGTGCGAAATAGAGGCATAGTATGGCACCGGCGAGCAGACAACCAATGGCCGCGAATGGTTTATTTACATCCCGCAATCCGCCCGATGTGAGACCGGCGACACCCATAATCACAGGAAAAGCCATGCCCTCGAATCCCGCGACGTTCATCAACGTGCCGAGGAGCAGCCCGACCGCCGCGCCGACGGAGGCGCCGCCGCTTTGCGACATGAGCAGAACAAGCAATACGCACGTGAAATAGCGGAGGGACAACAAGCCAAGGAAAATATCCGCCGCGCCTGTGGCAATACCGCCGGCGAGGACAGCGAGGCTGATGAGCTCCTCATTGGAGAGCGCGCCGCGGCGGACATTTCCGATGAGGGCGGCGATACCCTTCTGCATGATAAGCCCGACGGAAAACGCGAGTACGCCTTCCAGCAGCGCCATTAACAAGAGATATGGATTCACACCGTTCGCCAGCGCGACGAGGAGGCCGGCGGCAAGCGCGGACATGCCAGCGGAGACGGGTGGAATAATAGAGGGTAGGGGCTTGTCCCGCCGTAGGCCGCGCAGGAGGGCATTACCGCCGACCATACACGCAATGGTGAGGAAATATTTGATGGAATAGGGGATTGCGGTGCGGGTCAGGAAGCCAAACGCGGTGAACGCGGCAGCGGTGTAGAAGGTACCGCCTCCCCAAAAGGCCGCGAGGAATGCCGATGCAATCGGGTTGACCGTGCCGAAAACGACCACACGCCCCAGAAAAAATCCCGTCGCCGCGAGCGCAAGTTTTGCTGCAGCATGTCGTGTGACACGCGGCAACGTTTTCGTTTGTTTTTCCTGCTTTTGCGGCGCGCGGTGCAGGTCGTTTATATCCGCCATGCGGGCTCCTCCTTGTCATCATATCAATATGAGACAAGTATACGGGATGACGAGGGAAGGATTTGTCAATAAATAGGGAAGACACCAGGGTTTCGTTCGGCAAAAAATGACATTGCGGTTTCCTTTGCGCTTTTCATTGACGGCGCGGTGCGAATGGGTTACAATGGACTCATGAGTGGTGAGGAGGATGGTCGTATGGAGAGAAAGCCGGATATTAACCAGCTATACAAGGTGCTGCGGCGGGAAACGCCGGATAGGCCGACGTTGTTTGAGCTATTCTTAAATAAAAACTTGTATGAGCATTTAACCGGTGAAAAAGAGCCGGGCTGGTCTACAAAGACGTCCACGCGGTTTTTGGCAAAAGCGTTCTCAGCGGCGGGGTACGACTACCTGACATCGGCAGCATCATCGTTTTACTTCCCGACGAAAGCGCACAGCCGAGACCAGACGATTTCCTTGAACGAAGGCGCGCCGATTACGGACAAGGCATCGTTTGACGCGTACGTTTGGCCGGAGGTGGCGGATTTCGACAACAGTGCGTTCGATGTGGCGGATGATTTGCCGAATGGTATGAAAATTATGGTGATAACACCGGGCGGCGTGCTGGAAAACACCATCAGCCTGATGGGGTATGACAATCTGTGCATCGCACTGTATGATGAGCCGGAGTTGGTTTCCGATGTGTTTGAAAATGTGGGGAAGCGGTTGCTCGCGTACTACAAATGTGCGCTGGAGCACAAAACAGTCGGCCTTGTGATGGCGAATGACGATTGGGGCTTCAATACGCAGACAATGTTGCCACCGGCGCAGCTTCGGGAATATGTATTCCCATGGCACAAACAAATTGTAGACTTGGCGCACGCGCACGGGCTGCCTGCGGTGCTGCACTCCTGCGGGTATTTCGGCGAGGTGATGGACGATGTGATTGCCATGGGTTTCGACGGGAAGCATTCCTATGAGGACAATATCTTGCCGGTGGAGGAATCGTACAAAAAATGGCATGACGGCATTGCGATTCTGGGCGGATTGGATTTGGATTTTATCGTGACGAAAACGCCGGATGAAGTGTATGCACGAGCGAAGGCCATGCTGGATTTGGGCAAGACGGGGTATGCGCTGGGTACGGGCAACAGTGTGCCGGAATATGTGCCGTTTGAAAACTACTTCGCCATGACAAAGGCGGCGTTGGAAGGGTAAATAGACAAGTAGAAGCCGCGCGTATGCGCGGCTTTTTGATTAAGGCGCTTAAGCAAGAAAAAACCACCAGCTCTGGTGGTGGAAAAGGAAAGTTTAGAGAGAGAAAATCCTCCTGTGATAAATTGATAAAGGTTCGCCAACCGAAATCAAGTCAGAGGAGGATAAGTCATGAATGACATAAACAGTTTATCACACAGCA
>JGI994J12354_10000155_pt1 | contig 64347 bp, 58 predicted proteins | sample IntmicLarv3ML3BL_FD_12354 | JGI IMG/M metagenome (IMG submission 12354) | reverse complement strand
CCCCCCCCTATGTCGCATAGATAATAGCTTTGCGGAGGATTGCGATTTTTCGTCAAGCGTATTTGGTCGTTCGGATTTTTTAAATGGACTTTCCAAAGAACAGTCGAATTTAATTTTTTGTTTTGTTAAATCTCAAAACTTATTTTTTCAAAAATTGCGTTCTGTTTTTTCAAAAATTGCGAAATTTTTTGTGCGAGATTGGTTCAAAGTTTCTACGTGCATATTTTTAGATTTTTTATCAATTTTTTCTATTCGAAACTTCTTAAAATTTTTTGCGCTTTTTTATTCCAATTTAAATGAATTTTTCATATTCGGAATTCGCACTTTTTTATGTAAAAATTTTTCAAAATTCTTATCAAAAATTTCCATATTAAAAATTTCTTTTTCATCTATTAAGGAAGAATTTTTTTAACAATTTATCTAAAGGATACTTCGCATTTTTACGCCAAGTATCCTTTTTTTGCAACTGCGTATAGCGGTTGTACTCATCTACTCAACTATAATGAAAATCATGAAAAAAACAATCAATAATAGATTTCACAAAGAAATCAAACTTACGGCTATTGCTACTTTGTTAGCTTGCGCCTCAGTAGCAAATGCTACTGATTATACATCTGCAATCGTTCTCAATGGGACAACTCAGACATTTCAATCTGGTGATTCCATTACTGCTCCTACTGGAGTAGCACTCCATCTTCTAAATGGCGCTACTGCAACTACTGTTGATCCAAGTAGTGATATTCTCACTATTAATTCCTTAGCGTCGTATGGGATTAACGTAGAAAATTCTACTGTTAATCTTGGTACTGTTGATATTACTGCTGCTACTAGAGGTATTGATATGGCTGGAAATTCTACTGTTAGCATTGGAAATAATTCCATTATAAGAGCTATTGCGCAGAGTGCTGTGGTTGTTCGCGTTGGTTCTAGCTTTCAAGCTGGTGATGATTTAACTCTGACATCCAATAGCCTTACTGATACTGCTTTCTTGCTAATGGGTGGTACTGCTGTTATTGGCAATAGAGCAACAATATCAAGCATCAATGCGAATACAGCAGGTAGTAGTCTCACTATTGGTGATTATTTCACTCTCTCAACAGGAGATCTTAGAGCAACAGGTTCGGTTGTGAGCATTGGAAAAGAAGCCATATTGAATGCTGGTATTCGTGCGACAGCAGGCTCACAAATTACCTTTACAGAGAATGCACGAATTACTACTGATGTATATGCTGTGTATGCGAATGACTCAAAAATAGATTTAGGTGTAGGTGCTAATGTCACTTCTACTGATGAGTATGCATTGTTCGCAGCGGGCATTGGTGGCGAAATAATTGCAAATAGAGGTACATTTACAGGTGGAGAAGTTGGTCTCGTAATAACACCTTCTGCTAAAATCACACTTACTGATAGTGTTGTCACAGGTGCGATTGGTGCTGCTTTACAAAATGCAGTTTTCGGATCGCCTTCAACGGAACTCACTATGATAGGAGGATCAATAACTTCTACAACAGATTCATTGTTCACTATAAATGATATTGGACATCGTGATGGTGGAATTATTATAAGCATTACTGATGGCGCAGTTCTTACTGCCGGAAATGGAGAACTTATAAACTCAATTAGAGAAAATGCTACATCTTTTGTGGAGATGACTGTCATTGACAGTACAATAAACGGTACAATCAATAGCGATGGCGGACTGACTACAAAAATCGTAAACTCAACATGGACAAGCACAGGATCATCAAATCTGGATAGTCTGGTTCTTCATAATTCAAATATTGAATTCAATATGACTTCTGCAAGTGATAGTATTACAGTAGGTAATCTCCTTCTTGAAGGTAGCAGTAATGCATTGATAGGTTTCACAAATGACTTTCTAGAAGAAGTTCTAGCAACTGGTTTGATGGACAATTTAGATGCATCTATTGTGACGTCATTTTTAGATGGAATGGGAAATATTAAATATACATTTGCTACATCAAATGATGCAGGTTCAACATGGGATATCGTAAATCATGGAAATGGAACATTTGATATTTCTAATATCAATATCATTCCTGAACCTAGCACATATGCGGCAATTTTTGGATTGTTAGCATTGGCATTAGCAATATATCGCAGACGCAAGTAGGCGAATGAAAAATGAAGAATTGAATTCAGCCGTTCTTGCGACGAATTTTAAATTAAAAAAAAATTAAACAATTCTTAATTCTTCATTTTAAAGTCCGCCTCTTTAAAAATAGAAAAAAGATATCTATATCCCATTCGGAGCGTTCACTTTGTGAGCATCACAGAAAGATATATGAGAAGTCTTTTTTACAGAAAAAAATTTCTTTGAAAATTGTTTTGAACAATTTTCAGAGGATAGTTGATTAATACACGGGCGACTGAAAGCGTGAAATTTTCCAGTCGCCCGTTCCTATTTTAATTAAAAATTAAAAATGAAGAATTAATTTTTGTCTTCCTTGCGGGGAATTTAGTATTTTTTAATAAAGAATAAAACAGCAAAAATTGCTTGCAATCGGTTTGGATGTACAAGGAGTTTTTTGCAATTATTATTCACACTAATTCAAAAACAATCGTTATAAAAAACATTCGATAAATCGTGTAGGTGGGGTGGGAAATTTTCGTGATTTTTGTCTATTAGCCGACGATACGAAGGCGAAGGCGTATAAAACAGCAAAAGTTGCTTGCAAGCTTGGAGGTACAACGAGCGTAAAGCGAGTTGTACCGAACGTTTTTTGCAATTTTTAAAGAGGCGAACTACGGCCTTTAAATTGGGCTTTAAGAATATTCTTTTACTCAGTGCGGATATTTGCAACGCAAAGCCTAAGAGAAGGGAATACAACGATTACGCTCAAGACCCGAAGCAGCTTAAGGCTAACGGACAAAAATCACGAAAATTTTGCAAAAAAAACGACTCAATGAAGAGTCGTTTTTTTTAAGATGTTTTGCTTTATTAACTACTAGTATCTTACGCTGAAGTCGATCGTCACAACGTGTTGATTGTATGTAGCATAACTCAAGTTTGAAGAGTTGCAGATAATACGATATCCCAATGACATTGATATGTATCTGCTTGGTGTATAACGTACGCCGAGTCTTCCGTAGAAGTTATCGTCTTGACGACCGCCACCAACAGAAGATCCAGATACCCAATTTTGGTAATCACTATTTCTATAACCACCAGCAACTGTGAATTTGAAGAATTCATTATATGCATATTCAGCACCAGTATCAACACCTGTTGTCATCAAGTTTTGACGTGCAGCACCTGAACCAAAGTCTCTGTAAGCATTGATGAATGTAGAAATTTTGTTAGTAAGAGCGTATCTTAAGTCGATAGAACCTGTGAATTGCAATTTGCCTTCGTCAGCAATCAAGCCACCTTGCATTTGACGATATGTTGCGCCCAAATAAATGATAGCCATCAATTTTGGAGCCAATTCGCCACGGACTGTAATACCACCGAAATGGTCATCACGTGAGTTGCCGTACCAAAGAGCAGTGAGTGGATTACCTCCGTCGAAAGTTGTATGACGATATTGGTAAGTTAAGCCCACATTGATTTTTTCAGTAACAGCATACAATGCGCTTACTGGAATAGCATACATTTGTTGGTCTGAATACAATTCACCATAAGTTTTGTAATCAGTGCTGTAGTACATGAAATTCAATTCAGCAGAGAATTTTTCTGAGAAAATGTAGCTATTTTGCAATGATACAGTAATATTGTCATAACGAATCAAGTCAGGGATCGAAATATTATGTACAGGGTCAAAGCCAACGTCAGCATCGTTTTGACGTCTTTGATTGAATGCGAAGTCCAAGTCAGATCTGAATTTCTCGCCGTTATAGCCTGCTGTGAAGACTACGTTAGAGAGATTTACATTCAATCTTTGCAAATCAGCATAACGATAGAAGTCTTCGTAGAATTTAAGATTTGCTCTGACGAGATGATGACGACCATAGTCAACTTCTGCGCCAACTGTCATTATAGCGAGATAGTCTTCGTATTTGAAGGGGGCATGACCAGAATAGAATACATTACTGTTGTATTGCCCGAGGACAGATCCTTTAAAGAAGATGTCCACCTCATCACCTATTGTCACCAATGGTGCTGCGTTTGCCGATAAGCCTAGAGTGGCTAATGCCAACCAAATTATGAGCTTTTTCATTTATTTCCTTGTTCGTTTATGTTGTGAAATTTTTTCGCGAAATAGCGTTTTGTTCTTTTAAGTTGCCTAGCATGACATATAAAAAATGTTGATGTGTCAAGAAAATCCTAATTTTTTTATATAATTATTGATTTTAAATCATATAAAGCGGAAAGTTCATCGATTTCTTGACTATCAAGAATCATAAATGCTGTTGAAAAGGCGTCTGCAAGGAGGGCGGTAGGGGCGATGACCGAAATTTTTTTGCCTTCTTGAACGGGTGCTAAATTTCTGTCTAATATATGGCTTCCTTGGACAGATGTTCCAGAACTTGCAATAGAATATTTATTTTTCAATCGCAAATCGATATCTTTGCCGTCTATTGAAATTTTCCAGTCTTGATTATTTTCGTCTTTGCCAAGAGCCAAAATTGAGCTTGCTCCGAAATCTATGAGCGCATTTTTTATGCTCCAACATTCTTCAAGATGCTTTGCGAGAACATCCACTGCATACCCTTTGCCTATGGCTCCAAAATCAAGAGAGCCTTCGGAAGTTTTTTTTACCCAAAAATTTTCATTATCTATCAAGAGAGAAATTCTTGACGGATTTTCTGCAGAAGCTTGATTTTTGTTATTCAGAAAAAACGCTCCATTGCAAACATCGACAGACCCGAGAGTCATGTCATAAATTTTTGCAGACTCGATTAAGCAGTCCATAGTGTAGTCGCTGACTTTAATCATGTCATCGACTTTTGCGGAATTTATCGCAAAGACGTCACTAGATTCCATGTAAGCACTAAGAGCGGATTCAATTCTTTCTAGAAGAAACAAAGCGTCTTCGGCGGCACTGCGTGCGTAAGACAGACTTTCGCACACTATAGACAGCACTATTTCAGTGTTCATAGATTCTTTGCGAAAGATGTGTTTTTCCATAAAGCAAAGACTAGGTGTGCATATAAAAAAGTAAAGGAATTAAAAAAAATGAGAGTCTGATTTCTCAAACTCTCAATATGCAGTAGGTCAATATAGATGCTTGCTCCAGTTTGCCTACTCTTCGATTTTATTTTTGATTTGTTCGCAAAGTTCAGTTTCTTCAACAGGCTCGAAAGTCGTGCCTGTATTCGATTGAACGATATTGTCATTGGCGTCTAATAGATCGCCTTCGATATTGATTTTGTTGATGGAGAATTTGCGTCCATCTGATAATGTTATTATTTTTGCCATGATGTTTTCCTTTTTTTTAATGAAGAATTAAAAATGAAGAATTAGATTCACTCTTCCTTGCGGAGAATTTGGTGTTTTAAAAAAGAATAAATAATTTTTCATTTTATTAGTTTTTTAATCTTCATTCTTAAATTAGAATTAAAGGACGAAGCTCTCCGCAAGGAAGACTACAATCCAATTCTTCATTCTTCATTCTTCATTTTTAATTAAGCGAAGCTTCTCACTTCGAGCCTGACTTCAATATTTCCACTGAATGATGAAGTCGGCTTGAATACTAGATTTGATTCGTCAGTTAAAATATTTTGAGTTAATGGAATTTTTGTCCAAGTAATTCCAATATTTACAGAGTTTGCAAAATCTAGATTGTTTGCGGTTGTGCTTTTTCCTATGTTGAATGTTTTCGTTGTGCTTGCCTTTGCATAAATTTCAAACATGCAATTTGCTGGAAGAACAGTTGTGTCGATTCCCAAAACATGCATGTATCCACTGCTGTTTACCCATGTCATTTTCCCGAAATTTGTGAAATCTTTTTTAGGATTTATTTCGGAGAATCCTGAATTCATAGTCGCTTTAAAGCTTTCAGGACTGATATCTATATACTGCTTTCCTGCGCTTTGAACAAAGTGCATTCGTGGATTATTTGGAGTCGCGCCAAAATGATAATCCATAATTTCATCTTCTGTAAGAGAGCGTTCATAGTAAACATAATCGCAAGAATTTTGCAGATAATTTGATATCTTCCAATCCACCGCGGATGTGAAGGGAATGAGTCCTGTTGAAGGGATGCTACTGCCTGCAAGTCTGCCGTCTATAAAGACTTCTATTGTTCCTTCGGTTGTATTGCTGCGAACCAAAAAACTATGCCATTTGCTGTTAAACAAATTCAAGTTTACAACATTGAAATTCAGAAATTGCAAAGTCGCGTAAGGAGATAATCTATATCTAATGCTTACGATATTTGGCGCGCTATTGAAGGACATCATCAATGCCATTAATGCATATTGAGCCGCCCCATAAGATGTGTGCGTTGCTAGTCCGATATTTGTTCCGCCTAACAAAGACCAATCTTGAACAGGGTCTTGCTTGAACTTTAATGCGAAAGTAAAATTTGTGGAAACTGTAATCGGCTGAGAATTTATAATCTGCCCATAAGTCGAATTGCTCGGAGGGTTAGAGGTTTTGAAACCTTCACGCAATTGAGCATTGCCAGCGGCTTCAAAATATTTGACTTCTTGAACAATAGTATCGATAGAAACTTTTTGCCAAACAGAGCCATTGTATAAAGCGACATCACCAGTAGTCCAAGGAATGGAAGAAAAAGCACAAGATGCGCTAATGACGTAAAAGTCTCCAACGTTAGGATTTTTAGGAGCTGATGAATCTGAATAAGTTCCTTTATAAGTCAAATTATTTGCGATAGATTCCACATAGTTTTTTATAGAATCGCAGTCTTTTTTGATATTTGAACAATTTTGTCTTTCAGTTAAAACATCTTGTAGTTTTTGAGTGCAAATATTTGCGCTTTCCATGCTTGAATCTTTAAGCAAAAGAGTTTCGTTAAAGATATTTTGCGCAAGAGTCGCACTTTCTGTTGCCATATTTTTGCTTGCATTAGCAAGGTCGGCATAATTTTTTGCGTCTAATGCAAATTGATTAGATTCCGCAATATTTGTCACTGTATTTTCTAATAATTGAGTCGCTTGACTTGAAATAAAATTTGCTTCTTCAACTTTTGAAATCGCAATATTTGCTTGTTCTCTTGCGATGTCTGCTTGTTCTTTTGCGGAATTTTTTGAATCTAAAATTTCATCTCGAACTTGAACTGCGTCAGGCAAAGAGTATTCGGTTTCGGAAGAAAAGTTTTCTTCAATTTCAATCCATCCGCCTGAAAGAGTCGATATTTTAGAGTCGTTATTTATGGCGGAAATTTTAATCCATTTTTCACCAGATTCTAAAGTTGTTTCGATTCTATCTAAACAAAATTTTGCGTGATAAGAAAGACGTTCTTTCCAATCTTCAAGTGCCAAATTTTGATTTATTTCATCTGACAAGATTTCCTTAGAAAGCAAAATTTTTGAAGCTCTTGGCATAGGAGTGTTGTATTTTCCTATATCAAAAATTTCCAATTTTAGTTTTTGAATTTCAGACAAGTTTTGAGCCAAATTTTCGCCATCGAAAATTGCTATAAGAATATTTAAGTCATCGCCTCTTTTGATGCGGACTAAACTTTTGCTTTTAGCGTCTATGGGCGAAGCCTTGGCTTCTAAGTATATTGTATTTGTAATGCTCATGATTTCAGAGCATATGCAAAAAACTCTTCATCGCAAACTACGCTTTGAGATATTTGATTTATTAGATGATTTTTTTGCTTGGCTAGAAAGAATGTGAAGCTAAGGTAATAGACTTAAATGCGAGAAAATTTGCTTGTGGAAAATAAGAATTTAAAAGATTTCAATAGTTTCAAAATTGAATCTTTTGTCCGCTATTATGCGCAAGTGAATGAAGAAAATATTTCTGAATTAAATGATTTTGCTAAAGAGAAAAATTTAGAAATTATTTTGTTGGGCGCAGGTACAAATTCTTTGTTCGCGGAAAATTTGAACGCATTAGTTTTGCATTTTAAAGAGCCACAAAATGTAAAATTAGAAAATGGTGTGCTTAGTGTTTCTGCCGCATATCCATTGGCAAAATTGGTGGGATTTGCCGCAAAAGAATCTTTGGCAAACTACGAATTTCTTGCGGGAATTCCAGGAACTTTAGGTGGATCAGTTTGCATGAATGCGGGTAGTTCTATTAAAGATAAAAAGTATATTTCTGATTTGTTTATTTCTGCAAAAGTTTTCGATTTTGAAAATTCAGAAATTAAAATGCTTGAAAAAAACGAAATGGAATTTGCGTATAGACATAGCCTTTTGCAGAATAAAAAATATGCCTTATTAGAAGTTCTTTTGAATGCGTCAGAGAAAGGCGAAAGCCTCCAAATCGCAGAAAACATCAAGCAAATCAAAGAGCAAAAAAATAAAGCTCAACCTGAAAATCCTAAAAATGCAGGTAGTATTTTTAAGAATGTAAATGGAATGAGCGCAGGTTATTATATAGAGCAATGTGGTTTGAAATCTTTTTCAATAGGCGAAGCTATTGTCAGCGATAAGCACGCAAACTGGATTTTAAATTCAGGCGAATGCAAAGGGCGTGATGTTTTTAATTTGATAAACTTTATCAAAAGAAAAGTTTACGAAAAATTTTCTATTACACTAGAAACGGAAATCAAAATTTTTGGATTTGAAAAATGATTACTTTAAAAAAATTAGATTTAAGTTTTGGTCCAAAAACTATTTTCGATTCTGTAAGTGTGTCAATAAATGCAGGTGATAAAATTGCGTTAGTCGGTTCAAATGGAGCGGGCAAATCCACTCTGTTAAAGGTTTTAGCGGGACTAGAAAAAGTTGACGCTGGTGAAATTGTGTTGCCCACATTTGCGACTGTTGGCTATTTGCCTCAAGATATTTTAAACGCAAGTCCGCTTTCTTTATTCAAAGAAGTTGAGAGTGCTTTTGTGGATATTATTTCTACTCGTGAGCATATAGAAGAATTGTCAAAGCTCTTACATTCTTTGGATGTGAATAGTGATGAGTACAGGCAAACGCTCGAAACTATAGGCGAATTAGAACACAAGTTAGAAGATGCAGATAGTGAAAAATTAAAATCGAAAATCGAGACAGTTTTGCACGGACTTGGATTTTCGCAGAAAGATATGCAAAGGTCTTGCGTAGAATTTTCAGGCGGATGGCAAATGCGTATTGCGCTTGCAAAGCTCTTGTTGCTTAGTCCCACACTGTTAATGTTAGACGAGCCAACTAACCATTTAGATATTGATTCTGTTGTTTGGCTTGAAGAATATTTGGCGGCATACAAAGCTTCTGTGATAATAGTAAGTCACGATAGACGCTTTATAGATGCGCTTGCGAACAGAACTTTTGCTTTGAGTTTAGGCTCACTAAAAAGTTATGAAGGCAATTATAGTTTTTATTTAAAAGAGAGTCATGCTCGCAAATTACAATTACAAGAACAGGCGAAAAATCAGGCAAAAGAGATAGAAAAAACAGAACGTTTTATCGAACGCTTCCGAGCAAAGAACACTAAAGCAGCTCAGGTACAGAGCCGAATTAAAGCTTTAGAAAAAATTGAAAAGATAGAAATTGAAGATGATGAATCTAATATTTCATTCAGATTTCCTGAACCTGAACGTTGCGGACAAGTTGTTTTAAAAGTTGAAAATTTGTCTAAAAATTATGGGGCAAATAATGTTTTAAAAGATGTTTCTTTCAATGTTGAGCGTGGTGAACGCTTGGCTATTGTTGGCGTAAATGGAGCAGGGAAAAGTACTTTAGTACGCATACTTGCTAATGCTTTGGACTTTGATAGTGGCAAAGTTGAATTGGGTTATAATGTTGAAATGTCTTATTTTGCGCAACATCAAGCGCAAGATTTGGATAGAAATAATAGCGTGTTAGATGAAGCATATAACGCCGCAACTATGGATCAAAAGCCAAGAACACGACAACTCTTAGGTTCGTTTTTGTTTAGAGGCGATGATGTTTTTAAAAAGGTTGCAGTGCTTTCTGGTGGAGAAAAAAACAGATTAGCTCTTGCAAAAATGCTTTTAAAATCTTTCAACTTTTTGATTTTAGATGAGCCCACGAATCACTTGGATATGAATTCCAAAAACGTTTTGCAAAAGGCTATTAAGGCATACAAAGGCACTCTTATAATAGTTAGCCACGATAGAGATTTTATAGACCCGCTTGTTGAAAAAGTGATAGAAGTTAAAGATTCTTCCATACGCACATTCATTGGCAATGTTAGTGATTATGCCGAGAAAGTTAAACAAGAGCGTAGAGATTCTTTGCCTGAATCCGCAAAAAAATCAAAGACAAATTCAACATCTAAAGAACGCAGAATTCAAACCGCATTGATGAATCAAAAAATTTCTCCTCTTAAAAAAGCTGTTGAAAAGTTGGAGAAAGATATAGCAATGTATGAAGAAGAATATTCGTCTTTGGAGGGCATGATGACAGACACTGCCATCTATAAAAACAAAAGCGATTCTATTACTATAATGAAGCGATACGCTACTTTGAAAGAAACTATAGAACACTCGTACAAAGAATGGGAGCGTTTGAACTTAGAAATTGAAGAAATAAAAAACTCTTAATTTTTTATTAAGAGTTTTAAATCATTATTTGGTTTTCTTTTTCATCACTTGCGCCATTGCAAAATTAACTGCGGCTTCAAGTCGTCTAATTTCTTCAGGGTCTATTTCTCTATCTTTGCGCGCATTTTCTAGTGCGGTTTGAGCGGCCTCTTTAGCTTCTTCTGCGACAGAAAAATCTATTTCAGAAATCTTGATTGCAGCTTCAGTCAATACAGAAAGTGAGTCGTTTGAAAGTCTTGCATAACCAGCATCAACAGCCAAGTCTTCAGTGTTTCCGTTTTTGTCGACGATTTTAATATCGCCTATATCAAGCATGACAACAAAAGGCACGTGACCTTCTAGAACTTGCATTTCGCCTCCGCGCACGGGAAGTGTGATAGAGACAACATTTTCGTCTTTCCAAGCTATCCCTTCAGGCGTGACTATTTCAAGTGTAAGAGGCATTGTCGGATAAAATTAAGATTTTGATTTAGCTTCGCTTGCTTCGTGAGCTTCTAAAACTTCTTCAATAGTTCCCTTGTTGAAGAAATCATTTTCGTTAACGTGGTCGAGCTCGCCATCGAGAATCATTTTGAAACCCTTGATAGTGTCTGCAACTTTAACGTACTTGCCTTTAACGCCAGTGAAAACTTCTGACATATGGAAAGGATGTGATAAGAATTTTTGAATTTTTCTTGCTCGCAAAACTGCGAGTTTATCATCTTCTGAAAGCTCGTCGATACCGAGAATTGCAATGATGTCTTGTAAATCTTTGTAGCGTTGCAAAACTTCTTGAACTCCACGAGCAACATTAAAGTGCTCTTGACCTACGATTTCAGGAGTGAGCGCATTTGATGTTGAAGCCAATGGGTCAACAGCAGGGTAGATGCCTAAAGACGCGATTGCTCTATCTAAAACGATAGTAGAATCCAAGTGAGCGAAAGTGTTTGCAGGAGCAGGGTCAGTTAAGTCGTCAGCTGGGACATAGACAGCTTGGAAAGATGTGATAGAACCTTTTTTAGTAGATGTAATACGTTCTTGCAAAAGACCCATTTCATAAGCCAAAGTTGGCTGATAACCTACGGCAGATGGCAAGCGACCTAAGAGAGCACTTACTTCACTGCCTGCTTGAGAGAATCTGAAAATATTGTCAATAAAGAGCAACACGTCTTGACCTTGAACATCTCTAAAATATTCAGTCATTGTGAGAGCAGAAAGAGCCACACGCATACGAGCACCTGGGGGTTCGTTCATTTGACCAAACACCAAAGCAACTTTTGAATTCTCAGGATTTTGTTGGTCTATTACGCCTGACTCAGACATTTCATGATATAAGTCATTGCCTTCACGTGAACGCTCGCCAACGCCAGCGAATACAGAGAATCCGCCATGAGCCTTAGCAATATTGTTAATCAATTCCATGATTACAACAGTTTTGCCAACACCTGCGCCACCGAACGCGCCAACTTTACCACCTTTAACAAATGGGCAAATCAAGTCGATAGGTTTGATTCCTGTTTCTAAAATTTCCGCTTTAGTAGATTGTTCTTCAAGAGTAGGAGCAGCTCTATGAATAGGGAGTCTTTGCGCATTTTCAAGAGCAGGCTTGTTGTCGACAGGCTCGCCAATAACATTGAATATGCGGCCTAGAACGCAATTGCCAACAGGCACTGTGATAGGAGAACCTTTGTCTAAAACTTTTGCGCCACGCACAAGACCTTCGGTTGACGACATCGCAACTGTGCGTACAAATCCATCTCCCAAGTGTTGTTGAACTTCTAGAACAACTTTTTGCGCTTTGTTATTTTCGCCTATTTCAACTTCGAGAGCATTGTAAATCGCTGGGATATTTTCAGGAGAAAATTCCACGTCCACGACTGCACCTATGATTTGATTAACTTTTCCGTAATTCATTGTATTTTGTATTAAATTATTCTGAGGTATTCACGCCTGATGATAGTTCGATAATCTCGTTAGTGATACTTTCCTGACGCGCCTTATTGTATTGCAAAGTTAAATCCGCAATCAAACTATCGGCATTGTCAGAGGCTCCTTTCATAGAGACCATGCGGGCTGAATGCTCACTAGCTTTCGCGTCTAGCGCGAGATGATAGATAGTGTTGTTGATATAATAAAGTGGCAATTGCGCTAACAAAGCAGACTTGCTTGGCTCGACTAATAAAGGTCTATCGTCTTCTTTGTGTATGTTTAAATCAGACTTATACTTCTCACGCATTTGATTGATGAAAGGATCTAAATCTGAAACAGGAGCAATTTTAATTATAGCAGGATCTTGCTTTAGAGTGTTGATAAACGCTGGATATAGAATCTCAATAGTATCAGCTCTTTTTTCCAAGAGTTCTTGAATGGCGCATTTAACAATTACTTTGATTTCGTTAAAAGGAACATAGTCGCTTAGCTTAAATTGAGCGACTAATTCACGGCCAGTTCTGATAATATATCGTGCAGCTTTAGAGCCAACTGCGATATATTCACAAGGCTCCTTTATAGAATTTATCAATTTAAAAAGATTTGAATTCAGCGGACCACACAAACCTTTGTCTGTAGAAAAGACAATTACAAGACGCTTTTTTACAGGTCTTTCAGTGAAGATAGGGTGTGTGATTTCTGTTTTAGAATGCTCTTGTAAAAGATCCATCAAATCGAGCATAAGCAGATTGTAAGCTCTGCCATTCTCAGCTCTGATTTGAGCTTTTCGCATTTTTGAAGACGCAACGAGCTGCATAGCATGAGTAATTTGCCCCGTGCTTTTAACAGCCTTAATACGGCCTCTGATTTCGCGCATTCCTTTCATATTTTAGACAAAACTTTTAAACCAAGAGTCGCACTTATTTTTGAGTTGATTGCTCAAATCGTCAGAAATTACTTTTTCGTTTTCGATTTTAGCGATGATATCTTGGCAATTGTTTGAGAAAAATTCTTGAATATTTTTAACAGCATCCACCATTTTTTTAGCGGAAATTTCCTTGAAATAATCTTGCTGTAAAGCCCAAAGAATAATGATTTGCAAAGGCACTGCGATTGGGCAAGAGTTGTTTTGTTTCAAGACTTCGACGAGTCTATCGCCCTTATCAATAGTTGCTTTTGTGCGAGAATCCAAGTCTGAACCAAATTGAGAGAAGGCTTCGAGCTCTTTGTATTGAGCGTATTCACCTTTGATTTTTCCAGCGACTTGTTTGAACGCTTTGATTTGAGCAGCAGAGCCTACGCGAGACACAGAAATCCCAACAGAAATAGCTGGGCGTATGCCTTGATTAAACAAGTCTGTTTCTAAAAAGATTTGTCCATCAGTAATAGAAATAATGTTAGTAGGAATGTATGCGCTGACGTCACCTGCCTGAGTTTCAATAATAGGCAAAGCAGTAAGAGAGCCATTTCCGCTTTCTTTATTCAAGCGAGCAGAACGTTCCAACAAGCGAGAATGCAAGTAGAATACGTCCCCAGGGTATGCTTCACGACCTGAAGGGCGTTTTAAAATCAAAGAGATTTGTCTGTAAGCGGCAGCGTGTTTAGATAAATCATCATAAACAATTAAAGCGTCCATGCCGTTATTCATAAACCACTCGCCCATTGCGCAACCTGCGTATGGAGCTATATAAAGATTAGCAACATTGTCAGACGCGCTAGCGCAAACAACAATTGTATATTCGAGCGCGCCAGTTTGTTCTAGGAGTTGCAAAGTACGCATGATATTTGCATTCTTTTGACCAATTGCAACATAGATAGAATATACAGGCCTGAAATCTTTATCACCAGAAGCAAGCCCTTTTTTGTTCATTGCGGCTTGATTGATAATAGTGTCGAGAGCAATAGAAGTTTTGCCAGTAGAGCGGTCTCCAATAATAAGCTCGCGCTGACCTCTACCGATTGGAATCATTGAGTCTACGGCCAAGATGCCTGTCTGCAAAGGCTGATTAACACTTTGTCTAGGGATAATTCCAGGGGCGATTTTTTCGACAGGATAATATTCATCACTCTTGATTTCGCCTTTTCCATCAAGAGGATTTCCGAGCACATCAATAGTTCTACCGAGAAGGCTTTTACCTACGGGAACGCTCAAAAGTTTGCCTGTAGTTTTTGCTTTGAAACCTTCTTTAATTTCGCTTGCATCGCCCAAGATAACACAGCCGACCTCGTCTTGGAGCAGATTCAACGCCATAGCATAAACGCCATTTTCGAATTCAATCATTTCGTTGTACATTACTTTGCTAAGACCACTTAGTCTTGCAACGCCGTCGGCAACGCTGATTACAGTGCCTATGCAATCTTGACGGCTTGAACTTTTAATTTGTTCTATTTGTTTTTCGATTTCGTTGATAATTTCACTCATTTGTTTATACGGCTAAATTTTTGCAAGAGGGAGTTTTCCCAAATCAAATCGCCGGCTCTTACGCGAATGCCAGCGATGAGTTCTTTATTTTCGTTCTCTGAAAAATTAAATTTTTTTTGTGTGTTTTCAGAGATGAATTTTTTGATTTGAATAAGGTTTGCATCTGAAAGCTTGCCTGAGAATTCAATATCAGAGCTAGTTTGAAAGCTTATGTTTTGCGCAAGATGTTTGAATTCTCGCAAGATAGGCAGACTTTTTGCGGGAGCAAAATTTTTGTCAACATAGGCGAGGATTTCATTCACACGTGTGTTGTCTAGCATGCCATCTTTATCGATAGCAAACTTGATTAAAAATCTTGCTTGTTGCTTAGGTGTCATTTGCTTTGATTCAATTCTTTGACAGAATTTTCAGCGATTTTTGTTTTTTGTTCGTCGCTCAAAATATCGCCTACTGCTTTGATTGCGGCTTTAACGACTAATCCACTGAGTTCGCTTTTAAGTTCTGTGCGCAATTGTTCTTGTTCCATTGCAATTTGAGCTTTTGCTTTTTCCAAGAAGATTGCAGACTTTTCAGAAGCTTCTTTATTTGCTTTTTCCAAGATAAATTTTGATTGCTCTTTAGCATTCTCAATCATCTTAGAAGATTCAATAGCGGCTTCTTTAATTTTTTCAGCGAAACTGTCTTGAGCTTTTGCTAATTGAGCCTTTGCATCATCAGCATCTTTGAGTCCTTTTTCAATAATACTTATGCGTTCAGAAGATTTTGCAATCACTGGTTTGAACACAAAGTAATAGAGCAGTGCGGAGACTAAAAAGAAAGTTAGCGCATTGCCTAAGAGCAAACTCCAATTTACGCCAAAATCCTCAATTATGGTGACGGGCGAAGAAGAAGCTAAGACTAAAAATCGCATAGTTTTTAAGACTTTACGATTAAGCGAGGTATATTACGTAGAAAGCAACCGCTTCTGCTAACGCCATACCCAAGATAGATTGCACCATAATTTTAGTAGATGCACCGGGGTTTCTGCCTACAGCAGACACAGCACCCATACCTACGATACCCACGCCAAGAGCCGCGCCGAGACAGCCTAAAGCTATGTGTAAATTACCTGTTAAGCCTGAAGCGGCTTCTGCTATTATTGGTAGAATATTCATTGTAATCCTTTATTAGTTTTAATTGAAAATTTAGTGAGAGTGGCTTTCTTCATGATTAGTGATAAGTCCTATGTAGATTGCAGATAGCAAAGTAAACACAAATGCTTGAACAAGACCTATCAATAATTCTAGAAAATAGAAGGGCATAGAAACCACGGGAAAAGACATGTTTGCGAGTAATACTTCGCCTCCGAAGTTGTTTCCGTAAAGACGGAAAGAAAGAGATACTATGCGCATCAATGCGGAAATCACTTCTATGAAACCTACCGCAAAGAAAATGAAAAAGAGTAGAAAATAAATAGGGAAAGCTAATTCATTTTTGTCAGCTTTGTTGCCGAACCAGTCTTTATAAAGAGCTTTAGGGCCTGCATAACGCATCACAAAATATATCCAAGAAATAAATGAAATCAGCGCGAGTGCCAAAGTAGAATTCAAATCAGAATTTGCGGGTCTAAAAAAGGGAGTAAATTTTTGTGCTTTGATGCCCTCGCTATTTTCAATAATGTGATAACCGAGCGCTTTGAATTCTTCTATTTGGTCTGCTGCGATTGCAAGAGTATCTACACTATAAAATGCGTTGCCGAAAGTAAGCAAGCCGCTCCAATTATTTACCAATATGTAAACAAAGAAGCTAAGTAATAAAGGGAATGCTCCTTTGAAAGCTTTTTTGCCCATAATAGGTTCTAAAATTTCCTTCAAAGAATTGATTATACTTTCAATTACAAGTTGACCTTTTGAAGGTATAATTTTTGCGCCGCCTTTAATCAATAGTCTGAATAAAACAACAATCACAATTGCAAAGACTATCGTAGTCAGCATAGAGTTTGTGATGTGTATTCCAAAAATATTTAAAACTTCGCCTTTAAGACTTTCTGACGCGCACAAAAAATTGGGCATAATTAGACCTGCTAGCAGGAGAGTCAAAAATTTTAGGTGACGAGTCATTTTATTGTTGATAAGGGACTATGCGATCTAGAGAAACGAAGTAGTCTTTGAATATGGGCAATTTTGTCAAATCTAAAAAGCGAAAAATTATTTAATTGACACTAATTTTTTGGCTTATAGAAAAAGACTATCAATAAACCGAGATTTATAACCGAGAAAAGATGGAAAAAATATGATGTATAAAAAATTAGGAAAATTTGCAGTTGCGGCAGTATGCCTGACGCTCACTGCGTGTATTTGCGAATCGCAAAAATGTGAGAAGCCTGTTGCAGACTTAAACACAACAAGGTATCCTGCCGAAAAATTGGCTAAAGATGCCAAGCGCATTTCTGAAACAAAAATAGATGCTGCTCTTTTCAAGAATCCTCCAGTAGAATATAAGGCTGTGCCTTTCTGGAGTTGGAATGAAGAGATGACTCCCGAAGAAGTGACACGCCAAGTCTCGCTGATTAAAGAAGGCGGTTGGGGTGGCGCATTTGTTCATAGCAGAGTGGGTCTTATCACTGAATACATGAGTGAAGAGTGGTTTAAAGCTGTCGACGCAACTCTTTCAGCTTGCGAAAAAGAAGGGATGCTTGTTTGGCTTTATGACGAAGATAAATGGCCAAGCGGTTTCAGTGGTGGCACAGTTCCATTGGCGGATCCTGAATTCAGACAAAAAGCTCTTATAGCAAGACCAGTAGGTGCAACAGTGCCTGAAACTGCGGTCAAACTTGGTGAGCCTCAAAATGGCTTGCAAATCTATATTTACACAGAACCTTTGGGTGATCCTTGGTTCAACGGCACATCATATGTCGACATGCTCGACAATGCGACTACAGACAAGTTTTTGAAAGATGCCTACGAATCATATTATGAAAGATATTCTGACAAGTATGGCACACTCATAGCTGCGGAATTTACTGATGAGCCTACAATGCATAATCGTTCAGGCACATCTTCATATTCAGGCGCGGTTGCTTTCTCGACAAACTTGATTGAAGAATTCAAAAAGATGCACGGTTATGACCCTATTGCGCACTTTTATAAACTCTTTGTTGATTGTGAGGGCGCAGAGACATTTCGTCTGCACTACTATCGCACAACAAATAGAATGTTTGAATTGAACTACTTTAAAAAGCTTGGTGATTATTGTGAAGATAAAGGAATTGTTCTTACAGGTCACTGCATGGAAGAGCAACCTATTTATGGTCAAGTAATGATGTCCGGAAGACTGATTCCATATTACAGATGGTATGGATTCCCAGGTGTTGACCATCTTGGCAGACAAATCTATGAGCGTATAGGACCGAAACAAGTTCAAAGCGCAGTTAATCAATACGGTAAGCCACGTATGCTTACAGAGCTCTATGGTTGCACAGGTGGAACTTTGAGCTTTGAAGACAGGCAATGGATTGCTAATGAACAAATGGCATTAGGTGCAAATCTTTTGAATCCACACTTGTCTTTGTACTCAATGACAGGTTGCAGAAAGCGTGACTATCCTCAAAATATATACTATCAACAAAGTTGGTGGAGTTTAAATTCAGAAGTTTCTATACCTTTGGCAAGAGCTAGTTATATATTGGCTCAAGGCAAGTACTATGCAGATACTTTAGTGCTAACGCCTATTGAATCTTTGCAGGCAAAGTGGCGCGCTATTACAGAAGAAGGCAAACATCCACGTACTATGGCTAAAGAAGTTGGCGATTACGCACATCATTTAGAAGCTTCCTACTACGATACAACAACTGCGCTTTTGAGCTCTCAGCTTACTTTCGACTATGGTGATGAGCAAATTTTAGAAGAAGATGGTTCTGTTGAAAATGACTCAATTAAAATTGCGTTGATGAATTATAGAAGTGTTGTAATTCCTTCAATGGATACAATGCGTCCTTCGACTCTTGAAATGTTAAAGAAGTTCAAGCAAAACGGCGGACTCATTGTTCGCACAGCTGATGCTCCTACAAAACTAGACGGAGTGCCAAGTCAAGAGCTTGTAGACTTCATGAATACTATTGAAAAGGTTGAGTATGATAATTTGGCAGCAAAGCTTGAATCAAAAATTAAAAGTGCTGTAAAAATCTTGAGTCAAGAATCGGGCGACAAATCATTATTGTGGAGTCATGTGCGTCACTTTGCAGATGGTAGCGAGCTTGTGATGTTAACAAATCTTTGTCGTAAAGAAGCATTCAAAGGCCGCGTAGCTTTGCGCGGAGACTTTACTGCGGCTAAGAAGCTTGACCCAAGAACAGGAGACATCACTGATTTTTACGCAGAAAAATCAAATGGACAACTTGAAGTTGATGTTGATATTGCGGAAGCAGACGCGCTTTATCTTTTGTTGGATAAGTCGACTCCAGTAGCGACAAAGCCTGTAAAATCCGAGATTGTTGAAGAAAAAGTCTTGAAAGAATTTGCGGTAAAAGTTTTGGATGACAATTCTTTGACTTTAGATTTCGCAAGCTATTCGTTGAATAATGGCGAAGAAAAAGTCGATGGAGTTTTACCTGTTTTGGAAATTCAAGAATATTTGAATTTGAAAAAATACGATGGTCAACTCACATTGAAATATCCATTTACAGTAGATGCTGCAAGACCTCTGAACAAAATTCACTTGGTAGTTGAGTATCCTGAAAGATGTCAAATTTTGGTGAATGATAAAGAAGTCAAATACGAAGGCTTGCCTTTCTGGCGCGACTTCAGATGGTATCCTATTGATATCACTCATTTGATTCATAATGGCGAAAATACAATTGTTTTGAATTTTGAAAAATTTGAATATGGTGATTTGGCTGTTGTAAGCCCAAGTTTCAAACGTTACGGCACAGAAATCGAATCTGTGTATTTGGTTGGTGATTTCTTTGTGGACGCAATTGCGACAGGTCAACAGCTCTATCAAAAGAGTCATGGCGATGTTTTGAAGCCGCCTCATGTAAATACAGTTGTTAAAAAATCTTTGATATTGCGAGAAACTAAACCTCTTCTAACGGACGGCGATGACGATTTAAGTTTGCGTGGATTACCTTTCTATACAGGTAGAATCGCAATCAATAAAGACATCTCTGACTTCGCACTTGCAGAGGGCGAAAAAGTGATGTTGAAAGCTGATAATCTCGATGTTCCAATCGCAGAAGTCTTTATTGATGGCGTGCGCGCAGGAGTATTGACAGCTCATCCATTGACTCTTGATATTACTGAATTTGTCCAAAAAGGCGCAAAAAATGTTGAAATTGTGCTCTATAGCTCTCTGAGAAACTTGATGGGTCCTCATCATCATCACATAGGTGAACTCTTTGGTGTCGGACCTCATAGCTTCATTGCAGGTGGTATGAGCAATGAAGTTGGCGCACGTAAATCTCAACTCGAAAAGTGGGCAGCCAAAGAATTCAAACCCGCAGATTGGATTGAAGAATATAGCATCGTCTCCCTCGGCCGCCTCGGCAATATCTCATTAATAAAAGTGAAATAATTAATTAATTTTAAAAGGCGCATTTTATTAAATAAAATTTTTATTTAATAAAATGCGCCTTTTTTATTATTTATTTTTCATTCTATTAATATGCTCTTGTTGGGCTCTGCCCAACACCCGCAAAAGGCTTTGCCTTTTGAATCCACGAAAGGGCGTCTGCCCTTTCGAAACCCGATCGGGGCTGGTTTCGCCCCGAACCCCAAAGCAAGTACGACTTGCAGCGATAATTACTCATAGTCTGCAAAGTCAAATTGTCCGCATTGCTTCGCAATTGCTACATTCGTTTATCCGAATAAATAGAATGCTAAGAGAGTAAAACTAAAAAATGATTACCTAGACATCGCATTCAGCAATTGCCAAAGGCAATGCGTGTGTTTGTCTTTGTAGAAGGGCTATATGATGCAAACGCAACGTTTGCTTTGGATTGCAAAGGCGAAACCAGCCTTTGCGCGGGGGTTTAAGGGGGCAAAAAGCCCTCTTTGAAAGGAATGTGAATAATAATAAATATATACAAAAAAGAGCATTTTCGTTTAATAAATTATTAAATGAAAATGCTCTTTTTAAAAATAAATTCTTTATTTATTTTATAGGCGTAATTGAAAGAGTTGGTAGGCGGCTTTTTTCATTTCTGATTCTGTGAGCCAGACTTTGCCTGAGCCGAAGAGGACTAAATATTCGTTAGTAGCTTTATTATAGCCTACGACTAGACCGTCATCACGCATGTTGGATTTTTTAAAATCTTTTATGGATGATTTGCGTAGAGAGACAGCCCATTCTTTCATATCACCATCTGTTGGGCGTTCTTTGGAGCGCATTGCGATAGTAGTTGAGAAGAGTTCGCTTGCTTGAAACCAGCAAAATACAGGTAGTCCGTTATCGATTTTTTGACGGACGTTATTTGCGCTGAAGCTCATTTTTGCGAAGTTTAGATTTTGAGTGCTAAAGTATGCTGCGGTTGCATCCATTAGGTCGTCGATTATTCGCATTCCTTTAGCGTCTTTTTTTGCTTTAGTGCTTACGATTTTTGCGAACTTAGGGAAGTCGGAATTTTCGTCAACATAACACATCAAGTATATAAGAGTGAAAGGAACGTCGGAGATTTCTCTTAGATTTACGTTAGGGCGTTCAGGTGGTTCAATTACCACATCGCCATTTTCGAGTGTTTTTACTTTTTCTGCTATAGCAGCTTTGATTTCTGCTTTAGTGCGTTTAACTGCGGGTTCTTTTGATTCAGAAGAAGCATCTTCGTCTTGAGCGAAGCCGACTAGTGCGCCAATAGAGAGGAGGAAAGTTAATAAGAATATTTTAATTTTCATAATCCATCATTTGAATTTTCACTGCATTATAGTTTAATAAAGGGTTATTACAAGCGTAAATTATAAATCACATTTGCGGATTTTTTAATTTCATCAGTAGTCATCCAAATTTCGGAAGCTTCGTCGAAACGCACTAAATATTCGTCAGTAGATTTGTTGTAGCCTACGATTATAGCAGGAACCACAGTTGCACGACGGCCTGAAGATTGAAACTCCATGTTTTTGAGTTCTGTTTTGCGAAGACGTGTTGACCAGTCTTTCATGTCGCCTGTGAGTGGGCGCAAGTGAGTTCTTTCAGTTAATTCATTGGCGTAGTGGTCTGATTTCAAGAACCAAGCAAAGAGTGGAATTCCTGAATCTATCTTTGTTCTCGCAGTGTTTGCTGTAAAAGTTATGGGTGTGAAATTTATATTTTCTGTGCCGAATGCGCTCATGACAGCGGGCATTACTGTCTTTAAAGAAGTGATATATCCAGTTGTGTCGGGGGCTTTAGATTTAAGAGCTTTTGCGAATTTTTTAATATCAGTTTTTGGATTGATATAACTTAGCAAAATCAAAAAAGTTCTGTTTATTTGAGCAGTTTCTTCCGCATCCCACTTTGGAATTTTAGGGCGTTCTATCACAATATCTCCATTCTCAAGAGTCCCGATTTTTTTCGACAGAGCATCACGCTTTTCAGCTCTTGTGAGTTTGCCTGAATCTTTGGATGCATCTTGCGCAAAAATGCTATTTGCGCATAAGACTAAAAAAACAAAAAATAGATACTTAACTAATGCTTTCACGAATCAATAATAGTGTGAAAATATCAGGAAAAGTCAAATCAATTCAAGAGTAGCAATGCTTTCAATATGGCGTGTTTGCGGGAACATATCAAAGGGCTGAACTTTGAGTAGCTTGTAATTGTTTTTTGTGAGAAAGGCGATATCGCGCGCTTGAGTGTCTGGTCCGCAAGAAACATACACGAGTCTTTTGGGTGCATAAGCACAGAGTTGTTCAAGAAAATCTGTACTGCATCCTGAACGTGGAGGATCTATAATCATAGAGCAATCGCTTGCGGGAAATTTTATTTCTTTAAAAATTTCTTCTGACGAACCTATCATAAAATCGCAATTTTTTACATTGTTGATTTTCGCATTCGCATTCGCACACATGATAGATTTTGCGCTAATTTCAACACCCGAAACTTTTTCAAAATGCTTACTTGCGCAAATCGCAAAAAGCCCTACACCGCAGTAGGCATCAACTAAAAAGCGGGAACCTTTAGCTTCTTCAATCGCATAGTTTATGAAGTCAGGAAGTATATAAGGATTGTTTTGGAAAAAATCTCCAGCGCCAAATTGAAAAGAAAAATCAGAAACACGAGTTGTCACAATCGCATTGTTGTCTTGAACAACGCCTTCAAAACAATCACGCAAAAGTATAGTGCCGCCACGCTTTAGTTTATGCGCAATGCTCTGTACATGAGCTCTAGCTTTGATTAGTTCCGCGTTTATGGATTCAGAAGCGATTGGACAGTGCGACACATCAACTAAAGTGTGGCGTCTGCCTTGCATGATAAAGCCTATGGGCATCTCGCCATTTTTGTTTGGCTTCTCGTAGTGAGGCGTAAGCTTTGAGCGATATCCAGAAATTTTTGGAGAAGGATATGTTGGAGAAATTTCCGCTTTTACTCCACCTATGCGTTCGAATAAATCGCCTATTTGTTTTTGCTTATATTTTAATTGAGCTTCGTATTTCAAGTGTTGATATTGACATCCACCGCATTTTTCAAAGAGCGGACAAAAAGGTTTTTCACGCTCAGGAGAAGCCTCTATCACTTCAAGCAAATCTGCTTCTGAATAGTTTTTATGATTTCTAAAAACACGAGCTTTTACTTTCTCTCCATTCAAGGCAAAAGGAACCATCACAACAAAATTATCTATTCTGCCCACGCCCACGCCAAGATTATTTAAATCAGAAATTTCCAATACGATTTCCTGACCATAAGCAAAAGGTCCTTCGACAAAATTTTTAGGTTGCGATTTATTCATAAATTCATGCACTATCTTTTGAATTAGCTTCAATTTGTCAAAATCAATATGGAAGAGATTATAAAAAGCAGACAAAATCCACGAGTAAAAATGCTGGCGAAACTTCAGGAGCGTTCAGGCAGACGCAATCTTGGACGCTTTGTTGTTGAGGGTTTGCGCGAGATTGAGCGTGCTTTTGAAGCGGGGGCGCCTATTGAAGAATTGTATTTTTGCGAAGAGCTTTTTAAAAGTTCAGCGCATAAAAATTTTCTTGAAAGTGTGTCTAAAAAAATCCCTACATGCGCATTGGCAGAAGGCGTTTTTGAAAAAGTTTCTAACAGAGAAGGTTGCGATGGACTCATTGCTGTTTCTTTGCAATGGGGTATCACTCTTGAAGATATTGAGTTTTCAAACAAGATGCCAAAGCTTATTTTAGTTGCTGATTCAATCGAAAAACCTGGGAATCTTGGAGCTCTTTTGCGTAGCGCAGATGCTGTAAAGGTCGATGCTGTGATATTGTCAGACTCTGTTGTTGACGTCTTTAATCCTGCTGTTGTTCGCGCGAGTCAAGGGGCAATGTTTAGTATGCAAATTGCAAACGCGACATTCAATGATTGTGTAAAATTTTTGTCTCAACAAAATATTAAAACTATTGCAATGTCTTTGAACGCAAAAGAAATTATTTGGGATTCTGATTTGTCTGGAGATATCGCAATCGTTGTGGGTAGCGAGAAAGACGGGCTGTCTCAGAAGTGGATTAACGCTTGTGATAAAGAGCTAAAGTATCCTATGTACGGAGGCGCAGATAGTTTGAATGTAAATGTTGCAGCCTCTCTTGCTTTGTATGAAAAACGCAGAATAGATTATTCTCGTTAACTAAGATTCTATCGATTTTTTCTTTGCGAAAAATCCTGATAAAGACCAAACCAAAATAAGAGCAGATAGGCTGAATGTGTAGCCAACAATTTCATGCATTAAATGATAGTTTGGCTTTCCTACCACAGGAAACAGCATGACAATAGTGCAGATTCTAAGCGCATTTGCGAGCAAGGCAATTGCAATAGAAGTAAAAACATATCCCATTTTTTTGATGATAGAACTGCGTTTGAATATTGCAAAAATCAAAGAAAGAATAAGGCAACTTATAAGAATTCCAAACCCATTGCATTCTTGAGCGACAGTAAATGTTCCGCTATTTTGAGCGTTCAAAATTAATTGTTCATTTTTAATAAGAAGAAGGTCTGCATGCACATTTATTAAAGACAAAAGTTTCTTTGCAAAAATCCCTGAAAATGCGCGCATAGGCATATCGAAAAAGGGCATGAAAATCAGAGCGACAAGATATGTGTAAAATCCAAATCCGACTGCGTAAACTAGACGCAAAAATTTTTCTTGGACAAATAAAATCGCAATACTTTGCAAAAGAAAAACTAATCCAGCAGGCAATAAAAACACAGGAAAAATATTCATAGAGCCCGCTATAAATGAAGCATAGGCAAGAGCTAACATAATGAATGCGCGTTTTTTGAATCGAGCATTTTTATGAAATTGTATTTTAGAATCTATGCCTATGATTACACTAGTAATCACAATCACAAAAAAAGAATCTCTTATTTGAACCGCATTTACTCCCGCCTGAAAAAAAGAAAATATCATAGGCGCAAAAGCAAATACGGCAAATACCCACGCTAAAATTTCATAGCTCGAAAGTTTGCTATTATTTGATTGCATTATATCAACGACATTTTGGAAACTAGATTAGTTCTAGCATTTAAACTTTTTCAAAAACATCAACTCTTGCGGGAGGAATATTTATCAAAACATGCGAGCAATTTATATGACGCATTTTTCTGAATCCCAAATCGGAAGGTTTGCGATTTAAGTTATATGTAAACTGAATAAATCTGCCACCTGTAGGCAATAAGTTTTCAATCTTTGAAAGTATTTCTGTCACTACATCTTTAGGCAAACTTAAGAGTGGCAGGCTCGACACTACAGAGCAGGGGATCAAATTTCTTTCAGTCAAAAAAGAATCTATATTTACAGCGTTTTCGTTCAAAATATTAGTATGCGGAAACTTGTTTTTTAGAACGGTATATAGTTTTGTATCCAACTCAAAAGAATACAAAAGTTTTGGGTCAAAACCTAAATTTAAAATTTCTTTCGTCACGGCTCCTGTGCCTGCGCCGAGTTCTATAATCACTCCAGTAGTGGAGTTTTTATTTATAGACTTTGCCATTTTGCGAGAGAGCTTGCGTGAACTAGGGCAGACTGCGCCTATGGATTTTGAATTCAAAACAAAGCGGGTGATAAATTTAATTGTGTCTAAAGGCATATTATTGTTGTGGCTGATATATGTCGTGAAGGCGTATTAATCCGAGAGCTTTTCCGATCTCATCAATGACAGGCAATACCGATAAACGCTTGTTTGCGGGACGATGCTCCATAAGAGCAACAGCTTCCGCAAGCGGTGCATTCGCATTTATGTTAACAGGATTTTTTGTCATGATTTCATGACAAAGTATGTCGTAAAGATTAACGTGTTTATTTAAAGCTCTGCGTATGTCGCCATCTGTAATCAAGCCAATCAGGTTTGCGTTGTCATCTAAAATGCAAGAAGCACCTGTTGGTTTTTCTGTCATAGAAACTAAGACTTCTCCAAACTTTGTGTCTTGCTTTGCGCAAGGGCAAAAGTTGATTGGTATCATTACGTCTGAAACTTTCAAAGACATGTTGCGTCCGAGTTGACCTGCGGGATGGAATTTTGCAAAATCTTTTTGTGTAAAATCACGAGCTTTCATCAATGCGCAAGCAAGAGCATCACCCAACGCAAGAGCAACGATTGCGGAGCTTGTGGGCACTATTCCAAGAGGGTCACTTTCGCATTCAACAGAGGCGTTTAAAACTATGTCGGCATCTTTTGCCATTGGTGAATTCACATTGCCAAGCAATGCAATCAAAGTAGAATTGAACTGCTTTAGTGTTGGCATCAATCGCAGGCACTCAACAGTTGAGCCGCTATTGGAAATCAAAATAGTAGGGTCGCCAGCTTCGTAGATTCCCAAGTCTCCATGGACAGCGTCGCATGCGTGGAGGAAAACTGCGGGAGTTCCAGTGCTCGACAATGTGGCGGAAATTTTTTGTGCTATAAGTCCTGATTTCCCAACACCACATATTACTATTTTTCCTTTATGATTGATGATAGTTTTTACAGCTTCATCAAAAGAAGAATCTATACGATTGACTAATGCGTCCAAGCATTGAGCTTCTTTTTGTATAGAATAGCGGGCGGCGTCTAAATAATTTTTATTTTGCATTATTTAAGAAAGTTTTGTTTTTAAAATGTTTTGTGCGTTCTCTAAATCTTCAGGAGTATCTATGCCTATGCTTTCGTAATCGCTTTCGATAAGAGAAAATTCATATCCATTATCAATGAATCTGAGTTGTTCTAGCATTTCGCAATTTTCTAGAGAGGAAGATTTAAATGTTAAATATTTTTCTAACACATTTTTCGAGTATCCGTATATTCCTATGTGACGCAAGAAAGATGTTTTTTCTAACCATTTTGAATAATCGCTTTCTCCACGAACAAAGGGCAAAGGGCTCCTGCTAAAATATAAAACTTTGCCTTCTGAATTTCTCAAAACTTTTACCACATTAGGATTTATTAAATCTTGAGCATTTTTTATAGGACACGCGCAAGTAATCAAATCGCAGTTTTTCTTTTGACGCAAAGAAATCATGGAGTCTATCAATGAGCTTGGAATAAAGGGTTCATCGCCTTGAACATTGATAATAAAATCTTCTGTGATTTTATCAAGGGCTTCAACTATACGCTCTGTGCCGTTTTGGCATTGAGGCGAAGTCATTATGCAATTGGCATTTATCTCTTTTGAAAAGTCGTAAATTTCGGGACTATCAGTCAAGATATAGACATTATTTGCGTATGCGGATTTTTTGCACGCATTATAGACATGCTCTATTACACGCTTATTTCCTAGCATTGCAAGAGGTTTGCCTGGGAATCGGGTCGACGCCATTCTTGCGGGAATTGCTAAGGCAAATGTCATAGACATACAAAAAAATCCTTCTTGTATTCTGTGATGTCTTTTTCAGATAAGCGCATATTTTTTTCTGTTTTAGTGTCTATTTCTTTCCAAAATTCTTTGAGTTCAGAAACTCCAGCGTCATCCTCGTATATATACACTCTCCAGATAGCAAAAAAACTTATTAAAATACAAAGAATCCCAATTGAGCGAAAAATTATTATATATGTTTTTTTTGTCATACCTATTCTTGAAAACACAGAATTTTTATGTTTTTCTTCATAAGTTTCTGTTTTTCTAAATAAAAAGAAAATCCCTAAGAGCATGGGCATGATTACAACAGTCAGTTCGAGCACAGTTAAAAGGACTGGATATATGAATCGAAAATATTGCATAGTAAGAAGAAAAATTTATATAATTATTTGTCTTAAGAGTAGTGTTCAGTTCTCGTATTTCAAGGCAAAAATTCATCAAAGACGCACTAAAAGATTGCATAATTAGCAAGCTTTTTGAGAGAGTCTTTTTTTATATGACAGTGCATTTTTATAAAAGTTCGCATCCGCAAGAAAATATGCAAGAAGATTTGCATATTTTAGCTTTGTGTGCGGAGACTCAAAAAGCAAATTTACGCTTTTATGGGTGGTTGCCAAATTCTTTTACTTATGGACATTTCCAAGATGAAAAAGCTGTCAGGACACTTTTGCCAAGCGATGTATTGATAGCTCGACGCCCCACTGGTGGCGGACTTGTGGATCACCGCAACGACATTACTTATGCTTTAGCTTTCCCTCAAAGTTATAAAATCTATAAAATCAAGGCTATAGAATCTTATAAAATCGTGCATGAGAAAATTATTTTGGCTGCAAAAAAATTCGGACTCAATGCGTTTTTAAATGAGGCAGAAAGTGTAAAAAGCGCATCTTTAGCTCAATGTTTTGTTCACCCTTCAAAGTATGATGTTTTGATAGATGGCAAAAAATTTGCTGGAGCTGCTCAAAAAAGAAATAAATTAGGACTTTTATTTCAAGGCTCTTTAGATAAAAATTTGCTTTCAAATAAAGTTTCTGAAAGCGATTTTATCGAAGCTCTCACGAAATCATTTGCTGATATTCTTTGCGACTAGCGTCTGATACACAGGCAAAATTCTTTGGAATTGCGAGACTTCTTCAAAAGGCAAGACTTCGTTTTCCAAAATCTGCCATTTATCGTGAGCAGAAAAAATTTCTTTAGTCCAATCAAAATATTCATTGAAATCTGTTCTATAATATAGAATGCAATTTTTGGCAGAATGTTTTGCAAGAAGGTCGAGGAATTCGTTTTGAATGAGTCTGCGTTTGTGGTGTCTTGCTTTGGGCCAAGGGTCAGGGAACATTATGAAGATTTTTGTGAGACTTACTTCTTTTGGCAATGCTTCAAGAAACTCTGAGGCTTCAGCTTTTACAAAAAAAGCATTTGTGGCATTTTTGAGTCCTGCGCGTCTTTGAGCATCTTTTACTCGCTTGCTGATTAAGTCTATGCCAAAGCAGACTTCATGGGGATAATTTGCGGCATACGAGCTCAAGTAATGACCTTTGCCACAACCAATCTCAAGACTAATCTCTGTTTTGTCTTTGCAAAGCTCGGACAAGTTTTGCGCAATTGCGTCTATGCGAGATTTTCTTCTTTGTAAAACTTCTTCTAATTCTAGGCTCATAATAAATTTCTCATCAGAAAATACGAATCTTGATTTTTATACAAACTTTTTATACACACTATATATAATGGATATTTTTAAAACTCAAAAAACTTTTATGCTTTTTGGTCTGAATGCGAATCAGCGTTCTGTAAAAGGAGCATATTTATTTATAGGAGCTTATCTTTTTGCGACTTTGTTTGCCGCTATTTTGACTCCTCCTGTCTATTGGTTGTTTGAATATTTGCATTCTGTTTATCCTGACAATGCGACTATTGCACACTGGATAAAAACAAAGGGTGTGAATGTGTTTTTTGACAGATTAAGATGGCTTCCTATAATAATTGCTTTGCCTTTTTTATTCAAGGCTTGCGGTTTATACAGTGCTCGTGAGGCGGGTTTATTAATCAGCAAAAAAACTTTACGCATATTTTTAAAATATTTTGTTTTTGGTATTTTGCTAGCGGGTCTGATTTTTACTCTACAAGTTGTTTTTACGGATGTTGAGATTAAAGATATCTCGACTTCTAAGGCTATTAAAGGAATTTCCTTTGCTTTTTTGGGGGCTATAGTAGTCGGATTTTTAGAAGAAATTATATTTCGTTCTTTAATAATGCGTTCATTTTACAGCGCTTGGGGAGCAAAGGTAGCGATTCTATTATCTTCATTATTTTTTGCATATAAGCATTTCAAAGTGCCAAATACTATTTTTCAAGGGATTGCAGAAGGAGTTCATACGGCTCACTGGTATACTGGGTTTCAGATTGCCTACTATGATAGTGTAGGGATTTTCATGACTTTTGACTTTTTAAAACTTACTTCTTTATTTTTATTTGGAGTACTGCTTTGCGTGGCTTATATAAGAACAAGAAGCCTTTATTCTTCTATCGCTTTGCACGCAGGGATTGTTTGGACGATGCTTTCTTACAAAAAAATCATTGAAGTTTTGCCTGACAATTTAAGAAATTTTTTCGGCAGTTCGGGTATGACAGATTCTTATTTATCCATAATTTTGATATTTTTATTGATAATTATCTTCACTTTTAGGAAAGAAAAAGCTTCAAATCAGCTCACAAAGCAGGATTGAAGAAATGCAAGAGAAAAATGCGATTGTGGGCATTTTTTTTCAAAAAAACAAAATGTGAATAAGTTGTTAAAAAGTAATGCTTGAAACTATAAAAAATTTAATAAATCATGTAAATTAAATCAGAGAAGGCATAAAAAAAACCTTTTGCTTCTTTGATTTAATATATGAGGCCTTCGGCTGGTATATTTCATAACTTTCAAAATACAAACAATTTACGCATGCAAAAACAATCAAACGCTGTAAAAATGCCCCTTGGAAAGACATATTCGCAAAGGCTAATGCCTTCGTGCGAGCTTCCAGACTCGATTTTTACTCAAAATTGTGAATAAGTATGCTCATTATCTTAAATGCAAGACTTTAACCAACAGCTCACTCAGTCTCAAGTTTGGGACTTTGCAAAGGCAGAAATCTCCAAAATTGTGGATTCTGACAACTTTGCAAATTGGTTTGCGCCCATATCTTTACTATCGTCTGACGAAGACACTTACATCTTAGGTGTGAATGACGAATTTACTGCTCTTTGGCTCAAAGAAAACTATGTCGACCTCATACGTCGCAATATCGCTATGATTTTAGGTTCTAGTGTTCAAGTTGAAATTAAAACTTTGGATACTTCTGAAAATCTTCAGCCTGTTGCTATTCCTGAGCGTCCTGTCTATGAAATAGCGAAGCCAAAAGCTATTTTGCCAAGTAATATTATTTCTAGCAATACTTTCGATAGTTTTGTTATAGGAGAAGGCAATAGTTTTGCTCATGCCGCGGCATTGGCAGTTGCTTCTAAGCCGGGGCAAGCCCACAATTTGCTTTGCATTTATGGTTCTACTGGACTTGGCAAGACTCACTTGATGCATGCGATTGCACATTTTATTTTTGGAAACAATCCAACTTCAAAAATAGTTTACACTTCTTCAGAGCGTTTTACTAATGAGTTTGTGGAAATGGTGAAAACTAATTCTTTGGCGCAATTTCGCAAACGTTATCGTGAGGTAGATGTTCTTTTGATTGATGATGTTCAATTTTTTGCGGGCAAAGAAAGAACTCAAGAAGAGTTTTTTCATACTTTCTGTGATTTATTCCATGCGGGTAAGCAAATCGTTTTGACTTCCGACAGACCTTTAAACGAAATTCAGGACATTCAAGAAAGACTCATTTCTCGCTTTGAATGGGGCTTGTCTGCTGACATACAGTCGCCCGACTATGAGACTCGTATAGCGATTCTTTCAAAGAAGATGTCTGCTTTGAACATAGAAATTTCTAACGAAATTCTTGATATGGTCGCGCGAAAAATCACAAAGAATGTTCGCAGGCTTGAAGGTGCTTTAAACAAATTAGCTGGTTATGTCTCTTTGCTCAAAGGCTCTCTCTCTGTCGAAAAAGCTCAAGAGCTCCTTGCAGACACTTTCCGCTCAGAAGAAGATGACCAAAATCTAAGTATATCTTCTATTCAAGAAGCTACTGCAAAATACTTTCAAATCGATTCAGCAGAAATCATCGGCAGACGCCGCCCAGCAAACATTGCTCTAGCAAGACAAATCGCAATGTACATTTCAAAGAGACTCACAAATCATACCCTTGAGGAAATAGGTAGACAATTCGGCAATCGTGACCACGGCACTGTAATCCATGCAATCAAAGTAATAGGCGCACTAATGGAAAATGACCGTAGTGTAAAAGGCTCCGTCGAATACCTCCTCAAAACTTTTAATAGCTAATAAATAATAAATAAAATTTTTTATTTTAAAAAGGCGAATTGTGAAAATAATATTTATTTTCACAATTCGCCTTTTTGTATAAATATTTATTTTCTTGTTCACATTATCTCTTGTTGGACTCTGCCCAACACCCGCAAAAGGCTTTGCCTTTTGAATCCAGCAAGGGCTGGTTTCGCCCTTGCAACCCAAAGCAAGTGCGACTTGCATCGATAATTACTCATAGTCTGCAAAGACAAATTGTCCGCATTGCTTCGCAATTGCTACTCTCGATTTGCCGAATAAAAAATGCGAACAAACAAAAAGATAATTGCGCAAAACTAAAAAATGATTTGTAAGACATCGCATTCAGCAATTGCGAAGCAATGCGTATGTCTTCTTTGTAGAAGGGCTATATGATGCAAACGCAACGTTTGCTTTGGGGTTTGGGGCGAAACCAGCCCCAATCAGGATTCAAAAGGGCGGAAGCCCTTTTGCGGGTGTTGGGCAGAACCCAACAAATATATACAAAAAGAGCATTTTCGTTTAATAAATTATTAAATGAAAATGCTCTTTTTTAAAAATAAATTTTTTATTTACTTTACATAAAAGGTGCGGCGGGGTTGCCGAGGTATTTTTTATTTTCTTTGAGTTTACCTACGACGAATGAGTTTAGTCCTACGGATGACCAGTCGCCGATTTTTGCTTTGGGTACGGTCGTCACGTTGGAGGCGAGGAAAACGCCTTCGCCAATTTTGACATTGCCTGTGATATCACAACCAGCGCTTAGGGTAGTGAAGCTTCCGAGGGCAGTGTCATGACCGATAGTGCTACCGGTGTTAATTGTGACGAAGTCGCCTATTACGGAGTCACAGGTAATAGAGACGAAAGGGCATGAGATAAATCCAATTCCGATTTTCACATTTTCGCCAATAGCGGAGAAAGGATGAATTAGAGTTTCAAATTTTGCGCCTCTTTCAAGTAGCATTGCAGAAAGATTTTTTTTGACTATAGGAGACGCAATGGCAAGAAGACAGTATTCATTTTCTTGAGGTTGATAATCTTTAATAGTGCCTACAACTTTTTTAGGGTAGTTAAAGGAATCAAGCATGTTGATATTGTCATCAAGAAAGCCTTTGAAATTCCATTGAGCACCCGCCTTTATGGCATGCTGAATGAATCCATAAACTTCGCGACCGAAACCGCCTGCGCCTATAATAAGAATGTCTTTCATAAAATTATTTGTGACAAGAGTATCCACCGTCGACAAGAATGTTCGTGCCTGTAATCCACGTTGATGCATCAGAGAGCAAGAAGTGTATTGTGTTTGCGATAGATTCAGCTTCGCCATGACCAAGCAAATATTTTTTTGCATCTGCTGCACAAAGCTCGGATTCTTTTTCCATGAATTCTTGATTCATTGGAGTCTTTACAAGAGCAGGAGAGACTGCATTTATTCTAATTTTTCTTGGAGAAAGATCTACAGCGGCACTCTTGCAAAATCCGATAATAGCAGCCTTTGAGCTCGCGTAAGCGAATTGGGCAGGGCGAGAAATTACACCTGCAACACTTGCTAAACAGACAATAGAAGCGCTTTTGTTCAAGCGTTTTTGTTTGACTAAGTCTCTTACAAATTTGATTTGCGAGATAGTATTTGTTTCAAAAATAGAATCAATGTCGTCATCGCTTGCGAACTTCAGTAGCGCATTGCGACTAATTCCTGCGCTAAGAACAACTCCGTCAAGAGAGTCAATTTCAGCGATGATTTTTTCTCTGCCTTCAACACTTGAGATGTCGGCAGAAATGATTTTTGAATTTGGGCAAAGCGCAGAGACATCTTGAAGTCTGCTTAAATCACGACCATTTAAAAAGAGTTGAGCACCGTCTGCCGAAAATGAAATTGCGCATTGGCGTCCTATTCCAGAGCTTGCTCCAGTAATGAGGATTTTTTTATTTGCCAATGAAAATACTTGGCTCATATAAGCTCCTCTTTTTTTGTCTGAACAAGATTCCATAAATCCGAGACAGTCTTTGATTCCAAGATTTCTTCAGCAGTAAGAGTGATATAATAATTGGAAGAAATCGAAGCCATTATAGAAATAAGCGCAATAGAATCCCAATCGTGTACAGACTTAAAATCAGTGTCGTCAGACATTTCAATTTCTTCAAAAATTTCCACCGCATCTTTTAGGTTGTCTATAAACTCTTGCATATATTCAGAAGCTAAATGACGCCGAATTTTTGTAAAGCTTTTTTTAGAAAAACATTGACATTTTTAATGAAAAAAAGAGGATGAAGATTCGGTATTTCCGCTAACAAAAAACGCTCTAAATGAAAAAGACTTGTGTAATTACAGCTTCGCATTACGTGCTACCTTTAAACGAACTTACGAATGAAGATTTGTTTGAGCGATTCGGTGAAAAAAAAGTACAAAGTATATATAAATTAAGCGGAATATCAGCAAGAAGAGTAGCTCCTGAAAATGTGACATCTGTCGACTTGGCAGTTGCGGCAACAGAGAGAATGTTGGATTCGGAAAATATCAAAAAAGACGATTTTGATATGTTGATTTTCATTACGCAAACTCCCGATTATATACTTCCAAGCGCGGCTTTTGTGGCGCATGAGCGTCTTAAATTTCCTGAAAATTGTGGAGCTTTCGACATCAATTTGGGATGCTCTGCAATGCCTTATGGGCTTGCGGTTGCAAATAGCATGATAGTGTCAGGGCAGTGCAAAAAAATCCTTTTGGTATTTGCTGATACCGTGACAAAATTGGTCAATCCTAAAGACCGTTCGCTTGTCACTTTGCATGGAGACGGTGCGGCTGTTTTTGTTTTGGAATCTTCAGATGATGAAAATACAGGTATAGAATTTTGCGATGTTAAAGCTCAGTCTGCTGGATGGAAACATCTTATAGTTCCCGCTGGTGGAGCGCGTTTGCCTCATTCAGAAGAAACCGCGAAAGACAAAGAAGATGATTTCGGAATGGTGTGTTCGCAAAATAATTTGCAAATGAACGGAGCTGCTGTTTTTCATTTTTCAATATCAACAATTCCGAATGAGATTAAAAAATCGCTTGAAAAACATTCAAAAAAAATCAGCGATTACGATATGGTTGTGTTGCATCAAGCAAATAAAACAATGGTCGAGCAAATCTATAGAGCCATTGGCGCAACTGATGAGCAAAAATTTTTCTTTATGGAAAAAGTGGGCAACTTAAGCGTGGCATCAAGCCCTGTTGTTTTGGCTGAAGCATTGCGTCAAGGCAAGCTGGATAAAGGAGGATGCGTTCTTGGGGCGGCTTTTGGAGTCGGATTATCTTGGGGCGTTTTCTCTATAAAATTCAAGCCGAATTCTGTGAAAGCTTCGCAGGCATCAGCAGACTATTAAAATTTTTAAACTATACCAATTATGGAAAATAAAATCGAAAAACTTCAAGAAATATTCAGAGATATTCTGGAAAATGAGGACTTGGTAATTACTCCAGAATTCACGGTTGCCCAGTGCGATGAGTGGGATTCAGTTGCAATGCTGCAAATAGTTTTGACTACAGAATCCTCATTTAAAGTGCGCTTTTCAACTAACGAAGTCGCAAATATAAAGTCTGTTGCAGACATCTTGAGAAAACTAAATTAAGAAATGTTGGATTCTTTGGAAATTTTAAAATCGGCAAAAAATCTGCTTGCAAATAACGAGGCTCAAAAGGCCTTGGGTTTGCTTTTTTCTTTGAAGGAAGAAGCTATTGCAGATTATGCTCTCGGCGTTAAAATTTCAAAAGTCGCAGATAAAGCATTGCAAAGTGTGAATCATTTGAAGCCTTTGAAAATCGCAATAGTATCTTCTTCAACACAAACTTTTTTGGTGCCGCTGTTGAGATTTTTTTGTGCGAAGATTGGCTTTAATGCAGAGGTTCAAACGGGCGACATGGGCGCATGGCGTTCTGAATTGGCAGATGAAAATTCTTGGCTTTATAGTTTCAAACCTGATGTCGCAATTCTCGCAACAAATTGGAGAGACACAGCAGTTAATTCTTTCACGAAAAATCCTTCTGCAGAAGCAGAAAGAGTTGTGGCAGAATTAGAATCTTTTTGGAGAATTTTCAAATCAAAATCTTCCGCAGTTTTGTTTCAACATAGTTTTGATTTTCCATTTTACGATTCCGCAGGATACCTTTCTCAAAATAATTTTGCGTCAAGAATTCAAGTTTTGAAAAGAGCAAATGTTTTGTTGTTGGAAAAAGCGTCAGCCGCCGGAGTCGCTATTTTAGACACTTCAGATGTCAGAGCTTTCGTGGGTTCAAAAAATTGGGAAGACGAAAGAATGTGGTTAAGCGCGCGTCAACATCCATCATTTACTTCTTTGCCCGCATTGGCAAATGAGTACGCTCGCGCGATTGCAGCCGCAAAAAAATCTCCGAAAAAAGTTTGCGTCTTGGATTTAGATAACACTCTTTGGGGCGGAGTGATTGGTGAAGACGGTTTAGGAGGCATAAAACTTGGTGCTCCAGACCCAGTGGGTGAGGCGTATGTTGCATTTCAAAAATATCTTTTGGAGTTGAAAGAACGTGGAATTCTTCTTGCAGTTGTTTCTAAAAATAATGAGAGCGACGCTCTTTTGCCTTTTGAAAAACATCCTGATATGATTTTGAAAAAAGAAGATATAGCATCTTTCAAAGCTAATTGGGAAGCCAAGTCGCAGAATATAGTGACTATCGCACAAGAACTAAATTTAGGTATAGATAGTTTTGTTTTTGTTGATGATAATCCTGCTGAAATTGCTCAAGTGAATTCTGCATTGCCCGAAGTATCAACAGTGCAGTTGAGCGAGGATGCTTCGCAATCTATCGCATTGTTGGATTCGCAAAATTTCTTCGACACGCTTTTTCTGTCAGAAGACGATTTGAAAAGACATACAACTTATCTTGAAAACGCAAAGAGAGATGCCGCAAAAGCAACTTGTGCAAATCCAAAAGATTTTCTTAAAAACTTGGAAATGTCATCATCTGCAAGCGATATCACGGAAGTGAATCTTGCCAGAGCCACACAATTGATAGGCAAAACAAATCAGTTTAATTTAACAACACGTCGACACTCAGCAGAGCAGGTTGACGCAATTGCTAAAACACAAAACGCATACGCCAAAACTTTCAACCTTAAAGATAAGTTTGGCGATATGGGAATTGTTGGAATCTTGTTAGCAAAAGAAGTCGAAGACTCAACATTGGAGATAGACACATTTTTGCTTAGTTGTCGCGCATTGGGCAGAACATTAGAACAATTTGTAATGACAAATCTTTTTGAATTTGCGAAAGAAAAAAACTTCAAAAAAATTCGAGGAGTATATATTCCTACCGCAAAAAATTCTCAGACAAAAGATGTTTTTGAAAAAATCGGCTTCACAAAAGAAAAAGAAAGCGAAGAAAAAACTTCTTGGATTTTAGAAATAAAAGATATTCCAACATTAGAAGTTTTCATATCAAAAATTTAGTCTGCGTTATCAGTCTTCATTAATAAATGGATATGAAAAGACTATGTAATATAAAAAATATTTCCATAGGGCTTGTGTGCTTTGGCGTGAAAGTTGCTCTAGGAGTGGAGTTGCCAGTGTTGCCTGAATATACGGAATTTTTCCATATGCCGATTTATTTGAAATATGAAATCAAAATAGATACTCATAATGATAAAGAAATCACGCAAGCACTTGAAGTTAAATTGTCAGGAGTTGAGTTTTCAAATGAGGCTCATAAATCTCGATATCATACAGAATCTTGGTATGCGACAAATGGAAAAGAATTTGTATTTCAAAGTCGCAGAACAAATGCGCCTGAAAATGTTGAAGACAATATTTTTTATATAGGTACAGAAAATTTTTATATGCTTTCTGAATCTAAGAAAAAAGAATCAATCATATCAGATAAGCCAATCAAAACGTCTGAGCCTTTATGGATAAAATATCTAACGCATTTTCCTGTTTTTGATGAAGAAGATACATGGGTACCTTTAAATGATATTTTTAAATCGGGTGAAGTGATTGATGTTTCAGATGAAAATAACGCAGACGAAAAAACTTTTATAGTGCGCAAATTTTCTGGAGGATCTGATAGGAAAAAGTTTTATTCCAACTATAAAATTTCATTTTTTGTGACGGAAAACGAAGACCTTTTACTCAATGAAATTATTCTTTATTCAATTGTCGAAAAAGAGGGAAGTCCTGCATATGAATTGCCTGCAGGTATGATAGTCAAATATAGCGATTATGGAAATTTTGAAAAAATCAAAATTGCTCTTCCAAAAAAAATCGAAATTTCACGCTATGTAATAATAGATAATGTAAAATATTCTCCGAATCCGTACGACCAATTTTTGTTCTCCACAGAAAATGTCATTCTTACAGAAATTATTGTTGGCGCAAAGCTAGAGTTGCAAAAAGAGGTTTTCCATAAATAAAGCTTACTTGACATCTCATTTGCAGAATACATACAATGTGCGCAGATAAAAGATTTTAAAATTCAAAAAAAGGATTTTTATGACAGGCGAAGAAATCAATTTTTTAGGCGCAGTTTTGGGTTCTGCAATCGGTTTAATCGGTGCCTTTTTGGGGATTTATTTTGGCACAAAAAATGAATTTAGTTCTATAATTAAAAATGCTAATATGACTGCTGAAGAAAAAGCTTCAAAATGCAATCGTCTTTTAAAAGTGATTTTTTACATAGGAGTTATGCTTGTTATAAGTATGTCAGGAGTATTTCTTTTAGTGAAATTTGTTCCTTCTACAGCAAACACAACATTATATATTTCTCTTTTAATCTCCCTACAACTTGCTCTTTTAGCAAGTATTTTTTACATTTGTCATAGATACAATAAGCATGCGTAAATTGTGACTTGCAAAGCAATTTAGATTTTTAAGAATTTACTGTGTTTATGAAAAAACATATTGGATTTTTTTTGATATCAATAAGTATTCTGTTTTTTTGCGCAAATATTTTTGCGCAGGATAAATCATTGTTAGAGACTCTTTTAAAAAAGGGAATTCTTTCTAATGAAGAAGCTTCGCTTATTGCAAAAGAAAGTGTTGCAGTCGTTTTCGATAAAGAAAATGCAAGTTCGCTTAAATTAAATTTTAGAGTTCAAACTCAATATCAAAATGTCGATACTAGCATTGATGACAATGCTTCATCATATTCTTTGCTTGGCACAAATGGTTTTGAGATTCGTAGAATCAAACTTGGCGCAGTTGCGGACTTAGGCGCAGATTGGTCTGCAGATATTCTTTTAGAGTTCACTCGTAGTAGTGATTCTCAACGCTATCTTGATAGAGTGTATATCAGAAAAAAAGTTGATATAAGTTTTTTGAATGGCAATTTAGATTTTGGATTTCGCCGAGTAAATTTTGGTTATGAAGAAAACACTTCATCCGCAAAACTTTTGAGTATTGAGCGTTCGATGACAACAGGTTATTGGTCTGGTTCAAACAATGCAAATCGTATTGGTATGGGTGGCAGATATGCGGGGATTTTTTGGAATGGCAACATCAAAGAAATTGAAGGCTTGGGTTATGGATTTGCTATAACGAATTCTTACAATAATAATCCCACACAAATTATTGATTCTGCGGATAACTGTTTAAATTTTTTTGCTAATGTAGTTTATGCAAAAAAGTTTGAAAATTTTTCTTTCAAAACAGGATTGAATTTTGGATACGCAAATGATGGAAATGTGATTAGTTCGCAAAATAGACATACTCAAATTATCGGCTTGAATCCTTACGTTGCGGCATCTTTTTATAAGTTCAATATGTGGGGAGAATTCCTCTATTCAAATATAGAAGATGGTAAAAATTCTTTTCAAGAAAGCGCGAATCCATTCGGTCTAAACTTTGGAATAGAGCGCAGATTTGACATAGGCGAATATGGAGAAATTGCTCCTGCATTTATATATTCTTGGTTAAACACAGATGGGCGTGGTGTTGCAATTACAGGAACAGCACCCGCTGGATACTCAATGCCAGAGCCATATTACGGAGCTCAAAGTTTTTATTTTGGACTCAACTGGTACATAGTAGGCGACAGCATAAAACTCCAAGCAGGTTATGAGTGGTCGCAATTCAACGGCAAACGCAACGACAGGCACGCTAGTGTTTATGCGACTTCCAGCGCATTCAGAATACAATTCCAAACAGATTTTTAATCTTTTTCGTTCAAGAAAAATTATTTAAAAACTTTTCTGATGTGTTCTATACATGCGTTTGTTGTGTGGAAAAATGTTCCTTCTTCAGTTTCAGGAGCATTTTTTGTTGGCGTTGAATACCACGACTCTAACAAAATCCAATCAGGTTGAATGCCGTCTTTATGAAGGGCTGTGATGTATTCCAAGCAGTCTTCACGATAAGCAATGTCAGTTGCGATTCGCTTTTCGTCATCGAAAGTTTTTATATCTCCAGGGAATTTGGGCTCTGTGTTTACGACTATCATGAATGGAATTTTTCGCTGATTGCTCCACTTTTGCAGGCGTCTGAAAATGTCAGGGATATCAATGTCTGCATGGTCTAGCGAACGTTTCTTTGTGTAATATGGATAAGGACAATCCAGTTCGATAAATCCAATTTTTTCTCCATAAGTAGTAAGAGTTTTATGGATTTCATTGATAACATCTTCAAGATAGAGTCCTGATTTTTGAGTGTAATAACGCAAGAAACCTGCAGTGTCTTCATCATAATCCCAAGCCTTTGGGTCGACAATCAATCCGATTTTTATGTTGGGATATTTGTCATGAATAGCAGTGTAAAAAATACGTAGCTCCTCTGCGAGTTCTTCAAGATTCAAACCTGCTTCGGGAACTCTATGCATGCCTTTGAGCATTCTGTAATCAGGGCCGTCAAGATGAATTGTTTGCACGCTACCGCCTGCGGCATGAATTGGGTCTAAGATATTTTCGATGATATGTCTTGCTGCCCTTGAGCCCTGATTCTCTTTTGTCTCGCTGCCAAATCCAGAAAACTCTATGCCTAATCTGAGATTTTGTTTTTTGAGAACATCCACAAGGTTTTGAACATTCATCGGCTTTAACCAACTATGCTTGCCTAAAAGTTCTCCATCTATTGCTAAATAAAGTTCTGAATTTGCGGCAAGATTAGTCCAAAGTTCAGGGTGATCAATAAATTCACTTGGATCACTTTCTCTTGCGGCGGTTGTTGGCGGTCCGAAAGCTATGCGTGGAATTTTTGCATAAGAAGTCGAAAGAAAAATGCAAAGAGACAAAATCAAAAAAATCTTTTTCATATGAGAAAAAAGTCTATGTGATTTCATCGAATAGTAAAGTCTAATTGATTTGTCATTTTCGCGCTCTCACTTTGATATTGACGCAAATCTTGTTTCTCTTGAAAATTATGCCAGTATGAAAAAAGCACTTTATATTATGTTGGGTCTTTCTTTGTGTGCGTCAGGTTTGTGCGCAAAGAGTGAATTTAAAGCAACTGCGTTGACTGTTGGGGAATATTTTACTAATCCTGTGGGCATGGATTTATCGTCTCCTAGATTCAATTGGCAGTTGCCTGCGTCACGAAACGGATTGATGCAAGGCGCGTATCGCATAGTAGTTGCAAGTTCTGAGAAAAAACTTTTTGACGATGCTGACATTTGGGATTCAGGATTTGTTAAAAGTTCAGAATCTATACAAGTCGAATTTCCTAGAGAAATAAATTCACGTGACAAATTTTTCTGGGCAGTGAAAGTGTGGGATGAAAATGGAGATGCTTCTACTTGGTCAGATATTGCGTTTTTTGAAGCAGGACTTTTGAAAAATTCTGATTGGAAAGGAGAATGGATTTCCACAAATCAAGAAGTACAAACATCAACAGTTTCATTCAGAAATTCTGACAAAACTGCGGAAGTAAAAGGAGTAAAGCCAACATATTTACGCAAAGCGTTTGAGTCTCCTAAACGTATTGAAAAGGCTAGGCTTTATGCGACTTCAAAAGGCATATATCAAGTTTTTATAAATGGCAAAAAAGTTGGTTCAGACTTTTGGTCTCCTGGGTGGACAGACTATAATAAGAGGATTCAGACTCAAACTTATGATGTGACGAGTATGTTGCAAAAAGGCGGCAACGCAATCAGTGCAATCCTTGCAGATGGCTGGTATGCAGGTCATATAGGTTGGCAACATCAAAAGGGTAAATATGGCTCTAAGCCTGAATTTTTGGCTCAATTAGAAATTTTTTACACAGACGGAACAAGTGAAATTATTTCAACAGATTCTTCTTGGAAATGTTCCTTCGGACCAATTTATTATGCCGATATTTATCAAGGTCAAGAGTACGATGCGCATCTTGAAATGAGTGGTTGGAAAACAAATTCGTTTGATGATTCTTCTTGGGAAAAAGTTAATGTGTCTAAAATTGAAACGCTTCCGATGCTACTGCCTATGCGAAGCCAAGCGATTATCACAATGCAAGAATTGCCAGCAATATCAATCAATGAAATCGAAAAAGGAGTTTTCATTTTTGATTTGGGACAAAATATTGTTGGCAACATACGTGTCAATATGAGTGCTTTGGAGAATCAAAAAATCAAAATTCGCTATGCGGAAATGCTGAACAAAGACGGCACTTTGTACACAGAAAATTATCGTTCAGCGCGTTCGGAAGATTATTATATTCCAGCAGAAAATGGTAATATTACTTGGGAGCCTGAATTCACTTTTCATGGCTTCAGATACGTGGAATTAAGCGGACTTGCGCCTGACGCAAAAATCAATAAAGAATCTGTAATTGGATTTGTTCAATATAATGATATGCCAATCACAGGTGGATTTGTTTGTTCTGATAAGAATTTGAATATTTTGCAAAGCAATATACAATGGGGGCAGCGTGGAAACTTTTTCTCTGTGCCAACTGATTGTCCGCAGCGAGATGAGCGTCTTGGTTGGACAGGCGATGCTCAAGTTTTTGCTCCTACAGCCGCATTCAATATGAATGTAAATGCTTTCTTTGCGAAGTGGGCAAAAGATATGGAAGATGCGCAAACTGAGGAAGGTCAATTTCCACATGTTGCGCCAGATGTATTGGGTGATGGAGGTGCTGCCGCTTGGGCTGATGCGGGCGTAATTTGTCCGTACGAAATGTATCTTGCATATGGCGATGTAAAAATTCTGCGTGAGAATTACGATTCAATGAAAAAGTGGGTAGCTTTCATGAAGAATACTTCGGAAGATTTGATACGTCCGAATGTGGGCTTCGGAGACTGGTTAAGACCAGCAAGCAAAGCAGGAGTTCCTCAAGCAACACATTCTATAATAGGCACAGCATACTTTGCAAGATGTTCGGAAATTATGGCTGATGTCGCAAAAGTTTTGGGTAAAGCAGAAGATGAAAAATATTTCAAAGAACTTTCTGAACAAGTAAAAAAATCGTTTTGTGAAAAGTTTGTAAAAGAAGGCGGCTTGATAGAAACAGACACACAAACCGCATATTTGCTAGCGTTGGGCTTTGATATCTTGCCTGAAAATATGAGAGAGAAATCTTTTGAAAAATTTGTGAAGTCTTTGGAAAAAGAAGATAATCATCTCAATACAGGATTCGTGGGAACTCCATTATTGAATCTAGTTTTGACTCGTTTTGGCAGGGCAGATTTAGCTTATGAAGTTGTGTTAAAAGAAACTTATCCTTCATGGATTTATTCAATCAAACAAGGCGCAACTACAATGTGGGAGCGTTGGGATAGCTATTCTCATGAAAAAGGTTTTGGTGATGCAGGCATGAATTCTTTTAATCACTACGCATATGGAGCAATAGGCAATTGGCTCTATAAAGATGTTGCGGGTCTTTGGTACGACACGGCAGGTTATAAGAATATTATTTTTGCTCCAAACTTGACAGAAAAACTTTCTTGCGCCAGTGCGTGGCATGATACCCCCTACGGGTATTCAATGAGCTCTTGGAAAATTGGAGATGGCATTATGGAATGGACAATTGTAATCCCTCCAAACAGCACAGGCACAGTAATGTTTCCAACAAAAGACATAAAGAGTATTTGCATAAATGAAAAACTTATCGACACAAAAACTCTCGATATGTCAGGAAAAATGCCTATGTTGAAAAGTCTGCCAAGTGGCACTTATAGTATCTTACTTAAACCTTCCGAAATAAAAATGGAAGAATAGTTAAGAAGGTTTTTTATATTTTTGCATGACTTTATACGCGAGCTTTCCAGCCCAAGACAAGGGCACTAAGGAAGACATTGTACTTAAAAGTCTATTCATAAAGCCCACGATTTTGTAGGGCTTTTTTTTCATCAATGCTTTGAATCCTGCATAAACAACTACATCAATACTGTTGCACATTCTATCAGGCAAAGTGTTTGGGTCTATGTCAGAGTTTTTGAAAAAATTTGTGGGTGTAGGTCCAGGGCAAAGAGCTAAAACATTCACATCGTGTTTAGCGAGCTCGGCATTGAGAGCAATAGTCCAAGACAACATAAAACTTTTTGAAGCCCCATAAATTGCAAGCATTGGAGTCGGCTGAAATGCCGCAGTAGAACAAAGATTTATAATCGAGCCTTTGTGCGCGATAATGTCATCAAGCAATAAACGTGTAAGAACAATAGGGCAGATATTATTTAGTTTTGCGATGTTTTCGATTTTTTTGACATCACAATTTTCAAAATAATTATAGTCTGCAAAGCCTGCGTTGTTTATGAGCAAAATCTTTTTTTGACTATGAGATAAATGATTTTTTATTTCTTTTGCAAGTTTAGGAAAATCACAATTTAGCAAATCGACTCCGCCATTTATAGGCATGGATGCGCCTTCAAGAAAAAGAGCATTTCGTGAAAGATTAAAAATTTGTATATCACGATTTGCTTTATGCAAAATAGTTGCAAATGCTTTTCCTATCCCAGAAGAAGCCCCTGTAATTATCGCGACATCATAGTCTTTTAAGTATTCCGCTAAATGATTCATTTTGTAATTTCGCGAGCATCTCAAAAGACAATTTTGAATTGTCTTTTAAAACTATTCTACGATTTCTTTTTCGTAATCAGCTTCACTCAACAAAGAGTCGAGTTGGGCAGGATTTGCAACTTCAATCTCAATAATCCAAGAAGCGAGAGCATCTTGATTTATAAGTTCAGGCGCGCTTTCAAGCTCTGAATTTATGTTCAAAATTTTTGCGTCGACAGGCATGTATAAATCGCTTGCAACTTTCACAGACTCAACAACGCCAAAGACATCTCCTTTAGAAATTTCGTCACCGATTTTTGGCATTTCAACAAAAGTGATATCGCCCAAAGCTTCTTGTGCGTGATTGCTTATGCCTACGAGAGCTTTGTTATCTGAAGTAAGCTTTATCCATTCATGGTCTTTTGTGTATTTTATGCTCATAAAAATTTTTCTACTAATTCGATGTTAACTTTTGTGTCTCGAATGTTTACATATAAATCAGTGTTTGGCAAATCTTTGTTTTCAAAAAGAGCAGAACCTATTGGAGCTGTAAGAGTAGGCGAGTATGTGCCTGAAAGAACAGTTGCTACTTTGTTGCCATCTTGCAAAATTTCCGCTCCTTGACGCACTGCTCGTTTGTCTTTCACAACAAAATATTTCACTTTGCGCTGAACAGGATTTTCTTTCATTTTCAAAAGAGCGTCTTTGCCTTGAAAATCTTTGTCGAATTTAACTGCCCAAGAAAGTCCAGCTTCTATAGCGCTTATCGACTCGCTAATTTCATGGCCATAGAGTGGATAACGCGCTTCAAGACGCAAAGAATCTCTTGCTCCAAGACCACAAGGCAAAACAAAATTATTTTCCGCAAAGATTTTTTTTGCAAGCTCAGTAGCCTTGTCAGGAGCGCAAAGAATCTCGACTCCATCGCTGCCAGTGTAGCCTGTGTAGCTGATTAGCATTGAGTCTTGTTCGATGATGTCAAAGCGTTTGAAGTTTGAAAAATCGCCTTTGAAAGAATTTTTAAAAGCCTCCATTGCTCGTTTTCCTTGGAGAGCTAGCATTGAGTAATTTTCTGAAACATCAGTAATTTTAATATCAAAATCTTTTGCGATTTTTTGCATTTCTATTACATCTTTTTCTGCGTTTGACGCATTTAAAACTATCAAGTATTTTGTGTCGTTAATTTTATAGACCATTAAATCGTCTATAGGAAAACCGTTTTTGTCGCAGAAAATTCCATACTTTACGCTCATTGATTTTTGAGCAGTATAATTATTGCTAAATGCGTAATTCAAAAAGGCAAGAGCATCTTTTCCTTCCACAATCGCTTGACCCATATGGCTTACATCAAAGAGTCCTGCTTGGTTGCGCACAGCCAAATGTTCTTCGATAATTCCAGTGTACATCACGGGCAGATTCCAACCTGCAAAGTCCACTATGCGGCCTTTGAGTTCTTTGTGTAATGATAATAAAGGGGTATCTTTTGGCATAATTATTGAGTGTAAGTTTTTTCGGGCATAAGAGGAATTTTAATATTCTCTTCAAAAGTTTTTTTAGGTTCATCATTGTGATTTTCACGCTTGATTACTTCTATCAGACGAGCTTTGTCACGTATCAAACTTGGATGATGAATATTTTCCATCAACGCTAAAGCTTCGTCATCTCTGTAAAGTTCTATGAGCACACGGGCTTTATTGATGTATGCAGTTTCTTTGTCGACTTGCACATATAAAAGAGGAATTAATTCTTCCCATGCATCAAAAGCTTCTTGCCAATTTGCGCTTTTCACATCGTAAAAACTTTGAGCGTATCGCCAAAAGAAAGCCATATTTTTTTTGTCTAACAAATGAGCTTCTTTAAAACTTTTCAAAAGCAAAACATCTAAATCTTCTTGAGTGAGAATATCGTTTATCAAAAAATCTGAGCGAAAAACACTAAGCAATTCGCCGAGTTGATAACGGTAAATTGCGCTTTCAGGGTCGAGTTCAATTGCGAGTAAAAGATTTTTATAAGAGTCCTCGTAATTGCCTGTATCTCCTTCATAGGTTGCGAGCTGTTGTTTGACAACGGCAAGATTAGGTTTGAGTTCATCAGCTTTTTTGAAGGCATTGTAGGCGGCTTCGTTCTCGCCAATCTGACGCATGAATTTTCCATAGATGATAATAGCCTCAACATCATCAGGATATTTTGCAAGATAAGCAGACCACTTGCCCATTAAAATTTTGAATCTGCTAGCTAGTTCATTGCGCAATTTTTCTTTGTCGGAAAGTGCTTCGTCGATGAGAGCTTTTTGTTCAGACAAAATGTTTAGCAGTTCTCGCTGACTCATAGTAAATGATGTCGATTGAGTATCTGTGTCTGGGTAAGGACTTATAGATTTTGCGCCTTTTGGTTTTGCTTTTGATGAGCTCCCAAACCAACTTGCACACGCGCTTGTGAGAAGAGTAAGCGAAAGAATCAAAAAGAATTTAAAAAAATGTCGCATCATAATCAATTGTGGCAACAGCAAGAATTGCAGCAAGAATGTTTTTTATTTGCGTACTTGCAGGGCGAGTCATTTTTAACATTTGCGCTGAAAGAAGAAATTAATTTTTCAACTTTTTTGCTTTTGCATTCAGGGCAAGAAACTTTTGTTTCTTTTGTGACAAGAATCTCAAAAGTTTTTTTGCACTTTGCGCATTTGTATTCGTATATAGGCATAGACTAAAAAATGTCCGCGGGATTTGCATGACGCAATTTGCGAGTGGCTAATATGCCTGCCGTCACACACATTACAAGGGAGAGCATCAACACAATAGCAAGATTTCCAAATGTCAAATAAGTTGGCATGTGAGCTACAGTGCGTGTCAGATAATAAAGTATAGAGGCAAAGATTACCCCCGGAATAAAGCCTAACACAGAGAGTATAAAAGATTCTTGTAAAATTATTGATATAAAAAATTTGTCATCAAAACCAATCGCTTTGAGCGTTGCGTATTCAGGCAGATGGTCATTTACATCAGTATATAAAATTTGATAGACAATTACAGCACCCACGAAAATAGCAACTGCCATCGAAGCTCCAATCACAAAACCTATAGGAGTGCGAACAGCCCAGTAATCTTTTTCACTTTGAATGAAATCTTTTTTGCTCATTACGATAATGTCGCTAGGATAAATTTTTTTCAAATTTTCGACAGCAGTGTTGATATCTGTGTTTGCTTTTAATTTGATTACACCAACATTTACTTCGTTTTGTTCACCACCATAAATTTTGCGGAAAGTTTCAAGACTCATTAGAATATTTCCATCGGCGGCAAAAGTCGCGCCTATGTCTATGAGCCCTTCGATGTTAGATCTAGAGCCTGAAAGTTCTGTGATTACAGGAGAATTTTTTGCAATCAAATTTTTTATATCTCCATATTGGTCTCGAGATAATCCGTCGAAAAGAACAGTATCAGTTTTTTTAAGAAGATGCTGTTGATTTAAAATATCTTTTGAAAGAAATGGATTTTTTGAAGGATCAAATGCAATCACAAAAATGTCACGCTCTTGACCTGTTTGCGGATTTTTAAAAGACATGCCTCCTAATTTTAATCCTGCAACATCTTCAACATCTGCAAGTGAGTAAGCCTGATTTAATCGGATTTCAGAGAAGCCTCTGCCTATTCCAAAATATTCATAATTTGGGCTTACCAAAATCACTTCTCCATCTAATAAAAGAATAGGCGCAACAACTTGCTTGAAGAGCGCGCCTTGCAATCCCATTTGAAAAAGCATCATCGTCACGGCAAAAGTAATTCCTGCAATGGCAACAAAAAAACGTTTGCTTTCGCTCGTTAATTGAAGCCAAGCAAGTGGAATTCCAAGAGGGAAAATGCGCTCAAAAAGACTCTTTGACATTATTTCAAAATTCTCACATCAACTTGAGAGCCTATCAAATTTTTCACTTTTTCAGGATTGTCTAATTTGATTTTCACCAAAACTACACGCATGTTTGTAAAGTCGCTTGGGTTTGTGCTGACCATTTTATTCGAACGAACAGATGGAGAAATTTCTATTACTGTGCCTGTCAAAACTTCGCCACTTAAAGCGTCACTCTTTGCTTGAACAGTCGCGCCAACTTTAATTTTTGTGATGTCGCTTTCATAGACTTCAGCTTCAATGAACATAGTGTTTGTGTCGGCAAGTTCGCAGATTCCGTCAGGAGACACAGCCTCGCCAACTTTGGAATGCACTGCGATTATTTCGCCTGAAATAGGAGCTGATATTTTAAATTCTTTTGTGTGTGCTTGAGCTTCCTCATACGCAGCTTTTGCTTCTTCTAACATCGCTAATTCGCTTGATTTTAAAAGAGGCAAGATAGCTTCTTCTTGAGCTATACGGCGAGCAATAGATTCTTGATCATATTCAATTTGCTCACGTTCTCTGCGCGGAGGATCTTTTTTTGCAATCACATTTGCATTTTGATCGTATGTGCCTTGCATGTCTTTAATCAAATTTTCTTGTTGAAGAACTTTTAAATCGCACAAACTTTTTGCTCTGTCGAGAGCCGCTTTTGCTCGTGATTCGCTAGCAGTTGCTTGGTCTATGCCCTTCAGCTCTGCAACGAGTTGATTTTGATTCACAACATCACCTTGCTTTACGCAGACATTTTGCAAAATTGCAGTGCCTGATGGGCTAGAAGCCGCAAGTCGTAATATCTGCGACCCAGGGACAATCTTGCCACGACAAGCAACAGCGTCTATTTCGGCATATGCGGAAAATGATAATAGCAAAGAAGTGATTGCAAAAATATATTTTTTCATAGAGAGTATTATCAGAAAAAAATTTTCAATTTCAATTTTATTATTGAAGCAACAAATTTAAAGATAAAATACAAAAGTGCAACCTATAATACGAATAAGAGATTTGCGTCACACTTATAAAGAAGGTGATGGCGAAAAAGAAGTTCTACATGGAATCAATTTAGATTTTAACGAGGGCGAAATCGTGATTATTATGGGACCTAGCGGATCAGGGAAGTCGACATTGTTGAAGCTGATTGGCGCGCAACTTAGTATTCAACATGGAGAAGTCGAGGTTGATTCTCACAAATTGCATAACGCTTCTAATGCGGAATTGATGCGTATTCGTCGTGAAGTTGGGTTTATTTTTCAAAGTCATCATTTGATAAATTCAATAAATGTCGTGCAAAATGTTCAACTGCCTTTGGCCTTCGATGATAATCATAATGCGGAAACATCTAAAGCCAAAGCCTTAGAAACTCTTGCAATGGTCGATATAGAAAGTCAGGCGAATAAAAAGCCTGCACACTTGTCTGGCGGACAAAAACAACGAGTTGCAATCGCTCGAGCCTTGATATGTCGCCCACAAATTATTTTGGCAGACGAGCCGACTGCATCACTTGACGAAAAAAATGGTCGAGATATAGTTGAGCTGATAAAAAAAATGTCTAAAGAATTCGGAGTCAGCGTAATTTTGGTGACACACGATAACAGAATTTTAGATATCGCCGATCGCATCATTACTCTTGTAGATGGCAATTTTGTCTCAGAAGAATATCCCGCAAAGAAAAAATAAAATTTCACTTAATCTTTTGAAAGAAGAGTAGGGGGGATTATTCTGAAAATCCTTTTGGATTTTTGCTATGCCAAAGCCATGCAGATTTTATGATATCTTTAACGTCTGTGTGTTGAGCTTGCCAACCGAGTCCGTTCTTGGCTTTTTCAGGATTTGCATAAAGTTTTGCAGGGTCGCCATCTCGTCGTGGCGCAAAAGAGTGGGGCACTTTTAATCCAGAAATTTCTTCCACCGCATTAATAATTTCTAAGACGGAATTTGGTGTGCCTGTTCCTAAATTATATGCGTTGAATTCTCCACGATTTTTTAATTTTTCAAAAGCTAAAATATGAGCTTTGCTTAAATCATTCACATGAACATAATCTCGTAGACAAGTTCCGTCAGGAGTGTCGTAGTCATCACCAAAAATTTTGAGTTCTTTGCCAATGCCCATTGCGGCATAGATTGCAAGCGGAATCAAATGACTTTCAGGGGCGTGGTCTTCACCTATAGTTCCATCAAAGTCTGCACCAGAAGCGTTGAAATAACGCAATGCAACAGAACTTAATCCATAAGCTTTACCACAGATTTTTAAGAAATTTTCCAAGTCTAGTTTTGTCTGCCCATAAGCATTAATGGGTAGCTGAGAATGCGTTTCATCTAATGGCAATTTTAGTGGTTCGCCATATGTTGCGCAAGTCGATGAAAAGACAAATTTCAGCACATTATTTTCTATCATTGTTTCAATGAGATTAATGGGCTTAACTAAATTATTTTCGTAATATTTGAGAGGATTTGTCACGCTTTCGCCAACATTTATGAATGCTGCAAAATGCATGACAATGTCAATTTTTTCGTCTTTCAAAATTTGGGCAACAAGCTTTTTGTCGCCTAAATCGCCTTCGTAAAATTTCACATCAGAGGCAAGAGCGCTCTTGTGTCCGTAAACAAGACTGTCTAACACAACAGGATTGTGATTGCTTCTAATCAACTGCCTTACACAGTGACTGCCTATATATCCAGCTCCACCTACTACTAAAATATTCATAAGCGCAATTATCTTTTTTGCATTTCACAGGTCAATATTTTAAATGAAACTAAGAATTAAAAGATTGCAAATGAATTAAAGTCCCAGCTATATAACGGAATCCAATAACAACGAAATAGTACTCTTGAAAGATAAGTTAAATATTCTGTTTAAGCCATTTCTAGTGACGCTTATATCGCTAACAGTGGGCTATAATTTTTTGTATTGGTTATTTTTCATAGAACTGAGAATTTTTGATTTACATTCAGCAATTCCTATTGGAGCCGCCTTTATTCTTGCTGGGTTAGTAAGCTATCTGATTTTTGTGCCTCGATTAAAAATTTTGCATCTTGAGAGAAAAGGAAAGAGTCTTGAGGATTTATATATTTTCGTTTTGACTATAGCTTTTGCGTTTCCAATGGTGTTTACTCTAAACTACATTGAAAAAACGGCAGGAAAAGTTACGGAATTAGATTTTATCAAAGAAATCAGTGATGTAAAAGAGACAAAATTCTATACATTAAAAAATTCATATATAAGGAAGTCGTCGAGTAGTGAGTTCTCAATGGTAGAAACTGGAGGAAGAAATAATCAAGATTTTCACATGTATATTTATATAGTGACGCCTATATTTAATGACGTGAAAGATGTGATTAATCCTAAAGTTTCTGCTTGGTTAGGTATAAAATATCATAAGCGCATAAGCAATTATTTTGCTCCAGAAAAAAAAGAAGAACTTCATCGAAAGTTTTTTTATGATAGTCACTTTGATTTTGAAAATAAGAAAATATCAGAATTTGTATATCTGAATAGAATAGAAAATTCAGATACAAAAAGAGGCTTTATAGAAGCAACTAAAGCAAATAAATTTTACAAAACTAATGATACAATTCTAGTTGCCATGTATGAACCTTTTGAAGCAAGAGAAGGGGATTCATTGAGAGTTGCTTTTTATTTTACTTTAGGTAGTACACTTTTTTCTTTAATAGCAATATTGATTCCAAAAATCAATTACGAGAAACTTGAAGAAGTAAAAGCGAAAGGTTTTTCTGAAACTAGAAGAAAAGGAATACAAGAATTTCTGAACTTCTGTAGGCCCAGAGAAGGTTTTTTTGTCACACCTATACTGGTATATATAAATATAATAATATTTCTTCTGATTATATTTTTCGGATTAGATTTCTTAACTGACTATAATCTACTATTGCAAAAGTGGGGAGTAAGTTATTCTTCGGTAGTCAATGATGGCGAATACTGGCGATTATTTACCAGTTTATTTATTAATAATAGCTTTTTAAAACTTCTTATTATTACTAGTTTTTTGATGGGGTTTGGAACGATATTGGAGCCTACATTAGGGAAAATCAGATATTTAATTGCATATTTTGGCTCTGGAATTTTGGCAAATTTTGTTTTTATTTTCTTTGATAATAGCATTTGCCATGGCGCTGCAGGAGCACTTTTTGGATTGCTTGGAGTGTCTATTATTATGGCGATTACAAAATCAATAAATCCAATTTCTTCAAAAATCTTATTAATGTTAGTACTGATGTTTGTTGGGTTGCTTTTAGTTGCATCATTAATTCAAAGAGAAGTTCCTATTGCATTGATATATGGAATTCTAAGCGGATTGATTGTCGGAACGACTATATATATTTCGTTAAAATTGAGTGGAGTAGAAAATTTTGACAAAGAATAAAAATTGACGAAGATGAAGATTGTGAAATTGGAAAAACAAAACTTCCAAAATGGTGGGAGTAAGTGGACTCGAACCACCGACCCCTTGCGTGTCATGCAAGTGCTCTAACCAACTGAGCTATACCCCCAAGTTTTAAAAAATGTCATTCAATATAGATTGAAATGCTTTGCAAGCTTTTTTGTGGAATGGAATTTTTATACTGCAAAAAACTATTTCACTAAGCCTAATAATTCTTTGGCAGGGAGGAAATCTTTAGTGGCGGATTTTGCAACTAGTCGCCATGCTTGCATAGAATCTTCTTTGCTTTTTGATGTGTTCTCCAAAAGAACTGTTGCTTTTAAAAATAAATCTTGGGCATTTTCTAATTCGACATTCTCAGATTCTGTATTTTCTGAATTTGAATTTCCTGACCAGCCGTCTTGATTTGAATAAGTTTCGTAATCAAGAAGAGTTTCCCGATTTAAATCTTTATGTTTTCGACGTTTATATGCGGCATTTGCCATGTATAACATTTCTTCAAACTCACTATCTTCAGGCATTTTTTTGGGATTATTAAGTACCTCGTTATAGAAAGCCTGACCTCTTGCGACAACATAACATCTCACATATAAAAACCAATCCACCGAAAAATATAAGCCTTCTCTATAAGAGTGCGCGCCAAGATTTTTTGCGTGTTCACGAGTATCTAACATATACAATTTATATGCGAGAGTTTCTTGAAATCTTGCTATGTGAATACTTTTTAATGAGCTAAGATATTTTATAGCTGGTTCCAAAATCTCATCACTATTTTTTTTATTCCAATGGAACATACTTATAATTTTCCAAAATGTATGTTCGGACATCATTGGTCCTGGAGTTTCTTGAGTGTTTGATTCTGAATTCATGTATGCTATAAGACTTTTGATTGAATATACCAAAAAATATTTTGGCAATCTTTTTTGCGCAAAAAAAACGAGCCTCTTTTTATAAAGGCTCGTTAAAGATTTTTTTAAATTATTAAGAGATGATTTTCAAAAAATCAAAAATTATTTTGAATACATTTCGAATTCTAAAGTTGCGCCGCTCATGATATCAGCATGAGAGATAGTAGGCTTATTATATGGCTTACCATTTAGCTTTATGCTTTTTACGTATTTATTTTCTTTAGAGAAATTATGCGCAATCATTTTGAATGTTTTTCCATTATCCAAATGCACTGTTGCTGATGGAATTTGTGGTGCGCCAAAAACATATTCTCCTGAAACAGGATCGACAGGATAAAAGCCCATTGCGCTAAACATATACCATGCACTCATTTGTCCGCAATCGTCATTACCGCAGAGTCCATCGGGTTTATTGAGATAAAATCTATCGAAAACTTCTCTCACATAATGAGCTGCTTTATCTTGGTCTCCTGCAAGAGTATAAAGGTAAATCACATGATGACTTGGTTCATTTCCATGCGCGTATTGACCTATCAAGCCTGTGACGTCATCTATTACTTTTTGTCCTTCGCTTTTCTTTTCTTCGCCTTCAGCTGTGAAAATAAAGTCGAGTTTTTTGATGAACTCTTCGTTGCCGCCCATAGCCTCAATTAGCCATTGAGGGTCTTGTAGCACATGCCATGAGTACTGCCAAGAATTGCCTTCTGTATAATCATTTGGATGCATATAGATATGGCCAACTTCAAATGGATCAAAAGGTTCACGCCATTTGCCTTCGCTATCTTTACCACGCATCAATTTTGTTTCAGGGTCAAAAACATTTTCGAAAGAGCGACCCAATTTCCAAAAGCGTTTGAAGATTTTATCATCGCCTAATTTTTGAGCAACAACAGCGATTGCGTAGTCATTATAAGAGCACTCGAGCGTGCGAGAAATTGATTCAGCTTTAACTAAGTCGAAAGGATAGTATCCATATTTTTCATACATAGTTCTATTTTCCCAGACTTGAATATCTTCATGATCGATATCTTTTTCGGAAGAAACTACCATAGCATCGAGAGCTTTTTTGTAGTCGAATCCGTCGAAGCCTTTAGCGATAGCTTCGGCTATTACGCTTATACTGTGGACGCCAACCATTGTGTAAGTTTCTTTGCCCAAGTATTGCCAGATAGGCAGATAATTTGAATCTTCATAAGAAGTGAGCATAGAGGCAACAAAGTCGTTTACTTGTTTTGGAGCTATGATAGTATACATAGGATGCGCTGCTCTGAAAGTATCCCAAAGAGAGAAAGTGCTATAGTAATGTTCACCTTTTGGCATTTTACGAACTTCATCTTTTGAGTCTTGATAAGAGCCGTCGACATCGCTCATTACATTAGGCTGAGTAAAGAGACGAACCATGCCTGTATAGAAATTTGCTTTATCATCATCAGTGCCTTCGATTTCTATTTTAGACAAAATATTATTCCAGATACTTTTTGTTGAAGCCACAGTTTTTTCAAAATCCCAATGAGGCAATTCTGTTTCGAGATTCAATGTAGAGCCTTCTTTACTTGCGTATGAGAGCGCAACTTTAGCTTTGATAGTGTCGCCTTTTTTCAAGTCGAAAAGCAAGCTCCATCGAGGTGATACGCAACCTGCGGGCTGGTCAACTTCAATCAAATCTTTGATAGGTTTATCAAATTTGATTGTGAAATAATAGTTGATATTCATTGCCCAGTCGCGCACGAGTTGGTGACCGACTATAGTGTAGTCGTCAACTTTTTTTATGTCGGCAGAAATGACTCTGTCTTTGTGATTATGAGTGAGACCTTTTTGGAAGTCGAAGTTTAAGCCGCCGCCATCTTCTTCAAAAGTGATTTTATAAAAAGATACTCTTTCAGTTGCTGTGATTTCTACTTTAGATTTTGCTTCGTTCAAAATTACGCTGTAGTAGTAGGGGCTTGCAACTTCGTTCTCACGAGAAAATGTGCTTGTGTAAGATTCTTTTTCAGGATTGCCTACAAATGGCATGAATGCCACGTATCCCATGCCTATTGCGCCTGTGCCGTTCAAGTGGTTTTGACTGAAACTTTCGATTTTTTCATCATCAAAACGATATCCAGAGCAATAGTGCCAAGAAGCATTGCCTGTGTCTGCCCCAGGTTGAACCATGCCGAATGGATACGCAACTCCTGGGAAAGTGTGTCCATTATAAGCTGTGCCTATGTATGGATTTATATATTGAGTGAAGTCTTTAGTTTCGGCTTGAAGAATGCCTCCTGCGAGAGCAAACGCAAAAAGAGACGCGCCGAAAATTCGAGTTTTAGAGAATATTTTTTTCATCATATACTGCTTGGTTAATTAAATGCTATACATTTGATAAGGGTAATGAGTTCGAATTATTATACAAGACTTTTATCGACTAAAAAATAAATAATAAAAATTGCAAAATCAAAAAAAATGGCTCTGACTATGCGCTATGGCAGAATTACCTGAAATCAGTAAAATCACAAAGCAAATGAATTCAAAGCTCAAGGGCAAAGAAATTTCAGGGATTACTTTGCTTCAAAATAAGAGTGCGAATGCTTCTCAAAAAGATTTTTGTAAGAGATGCAATAAAGCAAAAGTTTTGTCTGTAAAAAATAAAGGCAAGTGGTTTTGGATTTCCTTAGATAACAGAGAAAATATTTTGATATCACTCGGAATGGGCGGCGATTTGCTTTATTTTGAAGAGTCAAAATATAAGTCGGAAAAATATCAAGTGCGTGTGGATTTTAATGACAATACGGGATTTACTTTAAGATTTTGGTGGTTCGGAAAATTCATTCTCTGCTCTGATAAAGAGCTCTCAAACGAGCCAAACACTAAGGATATAGGAATTGACCCTTATGATAAAAAATTCACTTTGCAATATTTTAGAGAAATTTTGAAAGGGAAGAAAACTCAGATAAAAGCATTCTTACTGAATCAAAAAAATATCAGCGCAATAGGCAATATGTATATGCACGACATTTTGTTTAAGGCAAAGCTTCATCCAAAAAAGAAAATTCAAGACATGAAGGAAAAAGATTTTTTAGCTTTATATGAAAGTATAAAAAGCGTGTTTGAATTTTCGCAAAAAAAAGGAGCTTCTTGGTATGAGTTCGATTTCTTAGGAAAGAAAGGAAAATTTTCTCCTGAAGATTTTTTAATTGGCTACAAAGATAAACAACCATGTCCTGTTTGTGCTAGTGAAATTCAGTTTATAAAGACAGGATCAACATCTTCATATGTTTGTCCGAAATGCCAGAAAATTTAATTTTTCTTTTTTTGCTTAAAGCTTGTGTTTTTTATAGGAGCAATCAGACTTCTTAATACAAATGAAATGCGCTGGAAAATTTGTATTTATTATAGCGTTGTTTTTAACGACAAATGTTGTCTTTGGCATGGACTCTTCTGTGAATCCGCAAACTAGCACTCTTTGGAAAGATTTAAAAAATAGTGTTGAAATGAATAATTTCAATTTGTTTGCGAGTATTATTTTTCTTTGCGGAATTATTCATACTTTTTGTTATGGAATTTTTGTCAAGTTGTCTGAAAAATTGCGTGGCAGGCGGCACATGAAATTTGAAGGATTAAATGAAACTATTCTTCATCGATTTTTACATTTGCTTGGAGAAGTTGAAATCATATTAGCTTTTTGGCTACTGCCCCTTTTTATCGGATATATATTCAAGTTCGGATGGGGAAATTTCACCTTATACATTCACGAAGTCGCATATGTAAATGACAAATATGCTGAACCTGTTTTTGTTGTCGCAATAATGGTAATGGCAGGCTCAAAGCCAGTGATATCCTTAGCTTCTGAATTTGTGAATTTATTTGCACGCATAGGCAAGGGCAGTATTAAAGGTTGGTGGTGTTCTATACTTTTAGTGGGCTCTATATTGGGTTCTTTTATTACAGAACCTGCGGCTATCACGATTTGCGCGATTCTTTTAATGAGACATTTCTTTGAATATAATCCTTCAGAAAAATTCAAATATGCAACAATGGCGTTATTGTTTATTGCCGTTTCTGTAGGCGGCACATTGACTCATTTTGCCGCGCCTCCTGTGCTTATGGTGGCTCGCACATGGGACTGGGGCACTGCTTACATGTCCATGCATTTTGGTTGGAAAGCGGTGTTAGGTATTACTCTTAGTATCTTGGTTTATGCGTTGATTTTCAAAAAAGAATTCGCGGTGATGGAGCAAAATAAAAAAGATTCTGAAGAAAAAATAGAGCCTGAATCAGATGAAAAAATTCCACTTTTTATGAAGCTAATTCATATAGGATTTATCACAACCACAGTTCTTTTGATGCATCATGTTGTGTTGGTTGTTTTGGTCTTGCTGGCATTTGTAAGTTTCATGGATTTGACAAAAGAGTATCAATATCAATTGAACTTGCGAGGCCCTGTTTTAGTGGGTGTATTTTTGGCGGCTCTCGTCACGCACGGAGCTTTTCAAGCTTGGTGGATAGAGCCTATACTAATGAGTTTATCGCCTTTAGGATTATTCACCACAAGCATTGCGTTGACATCTTTTAACGACAATGCGGCAATCACATATTTAGCATCTTTGGTGTCTGATTTTACAGAAGAGATGAAATATCTTGTGGTCGCTGGAGCTGTGACAGGAGGTGGATTGACAATCATTGCGAATGCTCCGAATCTTGTGGGATATTCAATTTTGAAAAAAAGTTTCAAGGGTAGTTTATCCGCAAAAAAACTTTTTAAAGGAGCTATTATTCCCACAATTATTATTGCGGCGATTTTCTTTTTTATCCAATAAAATCTTGTAAAGTTTTTCCAATCTTTCTCTCTTTTTGAATGGATAGCGGCTGGAAGTTTTTTTTCAATTCTTCAACAACTTTTGCGCTATGAATTGACGCAACAGTTGTTGTTCTGAATTGATAAGGAATGCGCGAATTTTTAATTATATCTGCGCACTTGATTATGTTTTCTAACATAGTTTCTGAAATGTTTGCGCTGATTTTTTTATAAGCATTTTCGTTAAAAGAATTCTTAATATCCATAGCTATAAAATCTATAAGATTTTTTTCAATGAGCTCTTGTACAAGTGCAGGATTCGTTCCGTTTGTATCGAGCTTTACGGCTAATGGGATTTTTTTGATTTGAATTAAAAATTCTTTCAAATCTTTTTGTGTAGTAGCTTCGCCTCCTGTAATTACAACTCCATCTAAAAAAGTTTTGCGAGAGTGAAGATGCCGCAAAATTTCTTCTGTGTCTAGGTCGGGAAAATCGCTTGCTAATTCAGGCAAAACTAAAGATGGATTATGACAATAAAAGCAACGCAAATTGCAGCCCTTTGTAAAAACAACGGCTGCAATTTTGCCTTCCCAATCGACAAGGCTTTGCTTTAAAAAGGCGGCAATGCGCATTTTATACAGACACTAAACTTTTATCGAAAAGTTTTCTATCTTTGAATTCTGCTCGTTTGCCTTCGTTCCATTGGTTGACAGGACGCATGTAGCCAACTATGCGGCTAAACACTTCGCTTTGACTTCCACATTTAGGACAATTGAAATGCTCACCTGCCAAATATCCATCTGATGGACACACGCTAAATGAGGGAGACAATGTGATATATGGAAGAGTAAAAGTGCTTGTCACTTTTTTTACCATTTGTTTTGCGGCGGCAGATGTAATTCGGTTTTCTCCGCTAAACACATGAAAAACGGTTCCGCCTGTGTAGAGTCTTTGCAGGGCATCTTGCTGTTCTAAAACTTCGTAAAGGTCGTCAGAAAAATTGACAGGTGTGTGTGTTGAATTTGTGTAATATGGACGCGCACCATTTTTGAATTCTTTATGATTTGCAACTATAATATCTGAATGTTTCGTAGTGTCTAAAAGAGCGAATCTAAACGAAGTGCTTTCCGCGGGGGTAGCTTCAAGATTATAAATGTTGCCTGTTTCTTCTTGGAATTCCGAAAGCACATCACGCATAAACATCATGATTTTTTCAGCAAAATCATGACCTTCTTTAGATGTGATAGGAGCTCCTAAAAAATTCATGCAACACTCGTTCATGCCATTGATTCCTATAGTGGAAAAATGATTTCTCCAATAGCTCTTAAAGCGTTCATGCAAGTTTCTTAGATAGAATTTCGAATATGGATAAAGACCATTTTCTGTATAACGTTCTATAGTTTTGCGTTTTACTTCAAGGCTTTCTTTCGCAATTTCCATCAGCTTTTTAAGGCGTTCAAAAAAACTTTTTTCACAATCAGCTTCGTAGCCAAGTCTTGGCAAATTGATTGTCACGACTCCAACAGAACCTGTCAAAGGATTCGACGCAAAGAGTCCGCCTCCACGCTTTGCAAGTTCTCGTTTATCAAGACGCAAGCGGCAACACATACTGCGCACATCATCAGGTTTCATGTCAGAATTCACAAAATTTGAAAAATATGGAATGCCATATTTTGCGGTCATTTCCCAAATGCATTCCCAGTCTGGATTATTCCAATCGAACTCTTTTGTGATGTTGTATGTTGGAATAGGAAAAGAAAATAAGCAGCCTGACGAGTCTCCTTTAATCATGACTTCCGCAAATGCTTTATTGAGCATATTCATCTCTTCTTGAAATTCAGAATAAGTTTCGTTTTTGATTTCTCCACCGTGAACAACGGCTTCGTCTTTCAAGAAATCAGGAACAATCAAATCCATTGTGATGTTCGTAAACGGAGTCTGGAAGCCGACTCGTGTGGGGACATTCAGATTAAAAAGAAATTCTTGAAAGCATTGTTTTACTTGGGTGTAATTCAAATTGTCATAGCGAATGTAGGGAGCTAAAAGAGTGTCGAAATTCGAGAATGCTTGAGCACCCGCAGCTTCGCCTTGCATAGTGTAAAAGAAATTTACAATTTGTCCTAGAGCAGTGCGCAAGTGGTTTGCGGGAGAGCTTTGAGTTTTTCCTGCGACACCTTTAAAGCCTGTTATTAACAAATCACGCAAATCCCAGCCGACGCAATAGACACTTAAAAATCCCAAGTCATGAATATGCAAATCTCCGTTTTTATGAGCGTCTGCTACGTGGTCTGAATATAAGCGATTCAGCCAATATTGAGATGTCACTTCACTAGAAATATGTTGATTTAATCCTTGCAAAGAATATGCGGAATTTGCGCTTTCTTTGACTTTCCAATTTGCTTCTGAAAGATAAGAATCAATTGTATCGAGATTAGAAAGCGACTCTTTAAAATTACGAATTTGCGCATGTTGATTTCTATAAAGCAGATAAGCTTTTAAGAGGCGAAAATTGCCTTTTTCAAAAATCACACGCTCTACTAAATCTTGGATACATTCGACAGTGGGAGTTGTTTCGCCTTTCTCCAAAAGAGCTTCATTCGCCAAAGACAAAACCTTTTCGCACATTTCTTTTGCGGCTTGTCTATTAGGTTCTCCAATAGCTCTTAGAGCTTTGAAGATTGCGTTCTCGATTTTTTCTGGTTCGAAATTTTTAATTTCGCCGTTTCTTTTAATTATTTTATTTAGAGTATTTTTGTTTTGCATTTAATTTTTTCTTCTTTGCGCGAGAAGATTTACAGCTTTGCACGAAACAAAAAATCATGAAAATAAAAATGAATTTGATTTTCAAAACTTCCATATCGCGAGAAGCTAGGTTAATCCCCATACACACGTCTTCTGGCTTAGGTGTTTCAAGACACTTGAATCAAAAGCTCCTTCCCATGATTTCTCACAGTGGAACAACTTTCGATGTACACACATTACAGCGGCGCGACCGCATCCGATTTTAACGGATTTCCGTTTGCGTAGGGTAGATGAGATTCAGCGCAATGAATCTCATATCTCAAAAGAGATTTTTTTATTAAAGAACTATTCTAACTTTCGTCTTCAGATTTTGAAAGTCAAAGCAAATTTTTCTGCCTGCCCTCAAAGCAAGACTCCTACTGCAAAAAATTTGGCGAGACAAGAGTTTCGAGCTGCCAAATGTCGTAAGGATACGTAGCATTCGGATAATCTGAAAGCTGGAGAATTGCAAGAGTGCATCTATCAAAAACGACAGAGCCATAAGATTTATTTTCGCCCATCAAACAAGACGCAAGCAATTCTAGATGCGGGTTGTGACCTACAATCATCAAATCGTGATTCATGTGTGAGAGTTTTGAAATTGCGCTAGCTACATGTTCAGGATTAGAGCAGGGTGTCAAAAATTCATTCTCTATTAAAGGAACGTTTAGCAAAAGATTTTCTTTGAATGCGCATGCAGTTTCAAAGGCTCGCAAATAAGGACTATGCCAAATCGCGGAAAGATTTGCAAAAGATTCTCCTTTCAGAAACGAGCACAATTTCTCCACAAGACCATATCCAGATTCAGTCAATTTTCTTTCTTCGTCAGGATAGGTATTTGTCGCTATAGAGTGTCTTAATAAAAAGAGTTTCATCAAGAATTATTAGAATAAAAATTTTCAAGAAATGCAAAATGAAATTTTTACATTTTACAAAATGAAATTTTCAAAAATAAAAAATTGCTTGAATAAAAAATCATTTTGAGATTCACTTGAGTTGAACATTTCTAAATTTAATTCAATAATATTATGGCATCACCAAGAATCTTAAATGTAGGTTTAGTTGGCGGCGGCGCAGGCGCGTTTATCGCTAATCCACATCAAAAAGCAATACATATGGACGGCACTCGCAGAGTCGTTGCTGCTGCCCTTTGTCCTGATCCAGAGCAAGGCATGCGTGAAGGCGCAGATTGGCATTATCCAATCAAACCTTATCCTTCTTACGATGCTATGTTGGAAGACCAAAAGAATCTGCCAAAAGAACAACGTTTAGATTATGTTGTAGTGGTGACTCCGAACTTTGTGCACTTCGACCCTGCGATTAAATTTGTCAAGGCGGGGATTCCTGTAATGTGCGAAAAGCCTTTGACTTTGACTTATGATGAAGCTCTCAAATTGAAAGCTGCTGTTGAAGAAAGCAAAGTTCCATTTGCGGTTGCGCACACTTATATAGGTCATTGGTCTTCTTGGTTTGCAAGATTCATTATCACTAGCGGACTCATTGGCGAAGTAAGATGGGCAGACTCTTCTTATCTGCAAGGCTGGTTGGCTTCGAGACTCGAAGACTCAGGCAGTGTTCAAGCTTCTTGGCGAGTCAATCCAAAGACATCGGGCAAGAGTCTTTGCGGTGGAGACATTGGTACTCATGCTCTGATGCAACTGCGTTTCTTGACAGGTCTTAATGTGTCAAAAGTTAGCGCTCATCTTGAAAATTTTGTCAAAGGAAGACTGCTTGACGATCACTTTACTGCGTATTGCGAGCTCTCAAATGGCGGCAAAGCCTTAGTAAGAGCTTCACAAATTTGCATAGGACACAAGAACGATTTAAGCATTGAAGTTGCAGGCACAAAAGGTCTCTTGAAATGGAAGCAAGAAGATAGCGAAGCTGTCACAATCTGTTTGCCAAATCAACCTGACAGAACTTACTATCGTGGCGCAGTCAGCGCAAACGATGGATTCTTGAAAGATTTGCCAGACTGGATTACTTCTTCTGAAATCAAGATTCCATCAGGTCACTGCGAAGCCTTCCACGATGCCTATGCGAGACTCCATAGAAGCTTTGAAGCTGATGTTCGCGCATACAACGACGGCAAACCTTTCTCTTGTGACGGCTCAAAATACGCTAATGTTGAAGATGGCAGAATAGGCATGGCATTCATCGAAGCCGCCGTAGAATCCTCCTCCAAGCAAGGCGCTTGGATAAATATGATATAATAAAAAAGAAATTATATTTAAAAAAAAGAGCATTTTCATTTAATAAATTATTAAACGAAAATGCTCTTTTTGTATATATTTCTATTTTAATTCTATTGTCTCTATATGGGCTCTGCCCATACCCGCAAAAGGGTCTTTTCTGTTCACGCCCT
>JGI994J12354_10000154_pt1 | contig 64656 bp, 64 predicted proteins | sample IntmicLarv3ML3BL_FD_12354 | JGI IMG/M metagenome (IMG submission 12354) | reverse complement strand
ACGATTGAATTTGTGACAGCCTCGCTTATGGCGGTTCTGATGTCGCCAAGCTCCTCCATGGTTGGGTCGAGCTGGGAGGCAAATGCCGAAACAGCCGCACGAGCGAAGCCTTCGTTGGTGCTGCGGCTTGGGAAATCAAGCTTTATGTAATTATCACTTTTCATGTCTGAATCTCCTTTGACTTGGTGACTTTAACTATTCTGTCAATGCCTGATGCATCAATAACTCTAAGCGGCTGGTTTTTGGCGTTTTCTATCCACGCCCTGCCGCCGGTTTCGTTTAGCTTTCTATACGTTTTTAATATAACGGCAATGCCGGAGCTGTCCATAAAGCTTAGCTCGCTAAGCTCAAGTGCGCAGTCGCGTGGCATATATTCGTCTATACCCTCTTCGATTAGCTTCATTGTGTTTTTTGCCTCGTGGTGGTCAAGCTCGCCCTGAAGAAAAAGGGTTAGCCTTCCGTTTGAGTAAGATGACAGGACCTTCATATTTTTTCCTCCGAAATCCAGATATGTTCATTTTAAGGGCTTGTCTGCGAAAAAAATGTCGAAGGCTGCCGGCGCTGCTGATAAAACAGCAAAAAAATTGAGCATCGCAAAAGCGATGCTCAAGGAGCGTTATCTTATAAAGTTTGTTCTTGCCGGCGGCTCGGTTTTCGGCGGGCTAATTCCTGCTTCCTCGCCTGCTTTTTTTACATTTAAGAACCATGCCATATTCCGCGCTAAAGTGCGCATTATGCGAAGCCCCTCTGCGTCCTGCAAAACTTCTTCTGCGCAGGTTCCGTGGACATTGTTCCAATAGCACGAGGAAATTATGGGCATTTCTGAGATTGTAAAATATTTGTTCAGGCTATCAAATGCATTGCCTGTTCCGGCGCGTCTTGCCGAAACAATGGCAGCGGCTGGCTTTAGCCGGAGGCTGCGACCGCCGGAGAAAAAGGCTCTGTCCATAAAGCTTAGCAGCGCGCCGGAAGCGCTTGCATAATGCACAGGCGAGCCGAAGATGAAGCCGTCGGCAGTCTGTGCTTTTTCTGAGAAATTGTTTACAACATCCTCGATGGCGCAGCGACCGTTTTTGCAGCAGCCGCAGGCAAGGCAGCCGGAGATTGGCGCTTTTCCAATCCAGAAAATTTCTGCACCGATGCCTTCGGCTTCAAGAGTCTTTCTTATCTCGTCCAGCGCGGTGTGGGTGCATCCCTTCTCGTTTGGACTTCCGTTTATAAGCAGCACTTTCATATTTTTTTAACTCCTTAAATTATTTTCGCTCGCGCCTAAACGAGCGGTGATTTTGACCATTTATGATAATAGCATATGTTTCATTTTATTATAGCAGCACTGCCCTTGTCTATAAAAATTTATCTTTTCTTTACTCAAAAAAATTTTGAAAAAACGCAGAAGCTTATGTATTTACAAAAAAATAAAATTACTGTATTATAAATCAACTCGTTTTTTAAGGAGAAATCACAAATGGATATTTTTACAAGCGAACATGTTCGCGAGGTTGCTCTCTCCGGCATAAGGGTCTACAACGCGCTGGCAAGGGAAACGCCCGGCTGCATCCCCCTCACTATAGGCGAGCCGGATTTTAACACGCCCGACTGCATAAAAAACGCTGCAAAGGCAGCGCTTGACAATAATTTTACGCACTATCCGCCCAACAACGGCGAGGAATTTTTACGCCAGGCAATATCCGATTTTGAGCGCGAGCGCAACGGCTTTGACTATAGCCCTGATGAGGTGGTTGTAACTGTTGGTGCAACGGGTGCCATTTTTACAGCGCTTGTGGGCATTATAAACCCCGGAGATGAGATAATTGTTCCGACGCCGGCATATGTGCTTTATGAAAATGTTGTTAAGCTTTGCGGCGGAGTTTTTGTCCCAATGGACACAGCGGCGGACGGTTTTCAGATAACCCCCGAGCGCCTGAGCCGCGCTGCCACACACCGTACCAAGGCGATCATTCTAAATTCCCCCAACAATCCAACCGGCTGTATCTTAAACGAAGAGAGCCTGCAAGCTGTTTATGATTTTGCGAAGGAGAGGGACATTTTTGTCATTTGTGATGATGTTTACAGCCAGCTTGTTTATGACAAGGGGTATAAAAGCTTCGCAGCTTACAGCGAGCTGAAGGATAAAATTCTCTTGGTGCAAAGCTTTTCAAAGCCTTATGCGATGACGGGCTGGCGCGTCGGATATCTTTGCGCTGAAAAATCTGTTTTGCAGCAGCTTCAAAAGGTTCACCAAAACAGCACCTCCTCCATCGTGTCGTTTGTCCAGAGCGCTTGTGTCACGGCGCTTTCGGCAGATGTTTCGGAAATGCGAGAAACTTACAGGGCGCGGCGAGATTTTATATATAGCCGGCTCACGCAGATGGGCTTTGAGGTTTACAGACCTGAGGGCGCATTTTATATTTTTCCGTCTATCGAAAAATTCAAGATGGATTCTGGTACCTTCTCCCAGCGGCTCATCACCGAGGGCGGCGTTGGAACCATTCCGTCGTCCTGCTTTGGAAGCGAAGGGTTTATACGCCTGTCATATTGCTACAGCCAAGCCGAGCTTGAAGAAGGTCTTTCAAGAATTGAGCGTTTTATCGGCACACTGTAAAAATTATTAAACTAACATAAAAAAGCCCCACGCCAAAAACTTTGGCGTGGGGCTTTTTCGAGTTAAATAAAAAGAAGCTTCTTAAAAAGAGAAATTCCATGCTGTAAGGTGTCCTCGTCAAAATCGAAGCAGTCGGAATGCAGCGCCTGCTTGCGCCCAGTTCCAAGGAAAAACATAACAGCCGGAGCTATCTTTCCGAAAAATGAAAAATCCTCCGCAGTCATTGAGGGCGAGGATAAAATTTCAACATTTCCCTCCCCGAGAAGCTTCAAAGCACGAGAAAGCAGAGCTTCGTCGTTTATAACCGCCGGATATCCGTCGCTGCAAAAAATCTCGACTGTGCAGCCGTTTTCCGCTGCCGCGACGCTTGAAATTTCTCGCACGCGGCGTTTTAGCATTTCAAAGGTGTCATCATCAAAGGCGCGAAGGCTGCCTTTCAAAACGGCGCTTGCCGCCAGGGCGTTTCGCACGGTTCCGCCTTCAAAACGACCGAATTTGAGCAGTCTGAAAACCTCCGGCGAAAGATCTTCCCTTTCCATTTTATAAAGCTGCTGAAGAGCGCAGCTTGCGGCAAGAATGGCATCTGCGCCCTCATGCGCTTTTGCGATGTGAACGCTTTTTCCAAAAAAGTTTATATTGAGCACACAGGTTCTTGCCATTAGCGCGCCGTAGCGCGTTGCAATTTGCCCTGTCTCAAGACCCGGCCAAAGGTGAATTGCGAAAACTGATGTTACATTATACTTTTCCAAAACTCCGGCGCTGCATATCTCCAGCGCGCCGCCGACGGTTTCCTCCGCCGGTTCAAAAATCAGCAGAACATTGTGCGCGGCGTCTTGCATTTTGTCAATTTCGCCAGCGAAGGCAAGGAGCATTGCCGTGTGCCCATCATGTCCGCAGGCGTGCATTTGTCCTTGGTGGGTGGAGACATACGCAACCTCTGAGCGCTCGTGGATTGGAAGCGCATCCATGTCCGCGCGATAGGCGATGGTGTCTGTTTTTCCCATATCGAAAAAAGCGCAGACGGCGCTTTTGGACGGCTCAAACACCTCGCAGGAGAGCTTTGAGAGAAGCTGCTTTACATATGTTATGGTTTTGGGCAGGTCGTGACTAAGCTCCGGGATTTTATGAAGCTCGCGGCGAATGGTTATAACATCTTTCATCTGCATACAAATCCTTTTTTTGTTTTCTTCATTTTACGCCAGCTTTTGGTTTATGGCAAGTGAAACTATTTTTAGGGAGCCTGTGCACAAGGCACTTTTGAAAATAAACACTTGCAATTTTTCGCAATAGATGCTAACATGTTCTCTAATGATAGAGGAGCGAAAGCGACCGGAGCTGTGAGAGCCGACAGGCTACGACCACTTCCCTGAGCAATTTCGCCGAACTGCACATGTGGGTACACATGCGCGGTGGGGCTATGGGAAACACCCATAGAACTGTCTGCAATGAAAATTGCAGGGGAGCTATCTTTACAGACAGCCGCTTGGACCTTGTTTCTTTAGAATTTAGGTGTCAAAGCGCTATGGGTCAGTAAGGATACTCCTTGCTGGCTTTTTTTGTTAACCAAAACCGGCAGCAAAATGCTCCACGGTTTCCTCTGCCAGCGAAAATGTTGCAGCCCCTGCTTTGCAGTGGCATAGCTCCAAAGGCGCAAGCTCCAGCTTAAAACAATTTTAGGAGGAATAAATTATGGCATGGAATTTGACCGGTTCAATCGTTGCACTTGTCACCCCCTTTGGCGAGGATGGCAAGGTTTCCTATGACGCACTGCGCGAGCTTATTGATTTTCAAATCGAAAACGGGACAGATGGCATTCTTCTCCTCGGCACAACGGGCGAATCTTCAACAATGAGCCACGAGGAGGACGAGGAGGTTTTGCGCTTTGCAATGGCGCACATCGCCGGGCGCGTTCCCGTTATTGCCGGAAGCGGCTCAAACTCTACGCAAACACAGCTTGAAAAAAGCATGGCTTATGACAAGCTCGGCGTTGACGGACTTCTTTTGATTGCGCCCTATTACAACAAAGCCAACGAGGAGGGCATGTATCAGCATTTTAAGACCACGGCGGATGCTGTTCGCACCCCTTGCATTTTATACAATGTTCCCGGGCGCACGGGGTGCAGCATTCCGGTTTCTGTCGTCGCGCGGTTGGCGAAGCATCCAAACATTGTTGCAATTAAGGAAGCTTCGGGCGATATGTCCTATGCGATGAGCATTGCAACACTTTTGAGTGACGAATTTTTTATGTATTCGGGAAATGATGATATCATTGTGCCGCTTATGTCTGTTGGCGGCAAGGGTGTTATATCTGTTTTGGCAAATGTTTGCCCAAGACAGACGCATGATATGACAAGCGCATACCTATCCGGCGACACTGGGCATGCCGCAAGGATGCAGCTTCAATATCTCGACCTTATCCACAAGCTTTTTATCGAGGTGAACCCCATTCCCGTAAAAACCGCGCTGAATCTCATGTGCAAAAACGTGGGCGGCTTTCGTCTGCCGCTTTATGATATGACATCTGCAAACACGGCTATACTTAAAGAATCAATGTCAAAGGTGGGACTTTTGTGAAAATAATGCTGTTTGGCTATGGCAAGATGGGACACATGCTGGAGGACTGCATCAGCGGTCGAGAGGATATGTCGCTTGTCAAAGCTATTGATGGTACAGAGTTTAATTCGCTTAAATTTCTTGGGAAGATTGCTGATGTGGCTATTGATTTTTCATCGCCCTCTGCCCTTCCGGCAATTGCGGAATATATAGAGCGCACCAAAACTCCGCTCGTTTCCGGAACAACCGGCTACAGCGAGTCTGAGCTTTCCATGCTCAAAAATCTTGGCGAGCTTGTGCCTGTTCTTTTCTCTGCAAACTATTCGCTCGGTATTGCGGTGCTCTCCAAGGCGCTGCGGCTTGTTGCCGAGGGGCTTTCGCATTTTGACATTGAGCTTGTTGAAATGCACCACAACCAAAAGGCTGATGCGCCAAGCGGAACCGCGCGGCGGCTTATAAGCGCAATTGACCCCGAGGGCGCGCGAGCGCTGGTTTATGGGCGCGAAGGACTTGAGGCAAAGCGAGGCTCCGGCGAAATTGGCGTTCACGCAGTTCGCGGCGGCACGGTTGCCGGAGAACACAGTGTGAAATTTTTTGGAAATGACGAGGCTTTAGAGCTTACACACAAGGCATCAAGCCGGAAAATTTTTGCCGAGGGCGCACTTTCGGCAGCGTCAAGGCTTGCCCTGCTGCCTTGTGGCTACTACACGCTTGAAGAACTTCTCTTTGGAAAGGAAGGTTAGACAAAATGGCAATGACTGCACAGGAAATAATCAAATATATCTCGGAGGCTCCGAAAAAAACGCCTGTAAAGCTCTATGTAAAAGAGCGTGAAGCCATTGATTATGGCGAGGCAAAGGTTTTTGGCGCTGAGAGCAAAATTGTTTTTGGTGATTGGAAGTCGCTCTCCCCCATTATTGAGGCAAATGTCGATAAAATTGAGGATATTGTCATCGAAAACGACAGGCGAAACTCTGCCGTGGGTCTGCTTGACATGAAAAACATAAACGCTCGAATTGAGCCGGGCGCTACAATTCGCGAGCAGGTTATAATTGGTGACGGCGCTGTTATTATGATGGGCGCTGTTATAAACATCGGTGCAGAAATTGGCGAGGGCACGATGATTGATATGGGCGCCATCCTCGGGGGGCGCGCCACCGTTGGCAAAAACTGCCATGTTGGCGCGGGCGCTGTTCTTGCCGGAGTTATAGAGCCTGCGAGCGCTTCTCCCGTTGTTTTGGAAGATGAGGTTTTCGTTGGCGCAAACGCCGTTGTCATCGAGGGCATCCGAATTGGCAGGGGCAGTGTTATCGCTGCCGGAAGCGTTGTTATTTCTGACATTCCAGAAAACAGCGTTGTTGCCGGAATTCCCGGGCGTGTTATCAAGCAAAAGGACGCAAGGACAAACTCAAAAACCGAGCTTGAAACGGCTTTGCGGAACCTTTAATCCTAGCCTACGCATAAAAAGCGTCACCCGAACGGGATGGCGCTTTGGTTTTTTCATTAAAACTTCGTTATACTCTTTCAAAAGCTGCCCTATTGTGCTACAATAACCAAAAGATATTTATACGCCTTTTACAAAAAGAAAGGAATTTAACCATAATGATAGGATTTATCGGAATTGGCAATATGGGCGGCGCGATTGCGCGCGCTGTGTGCAAAAGCGTTGACCCCAAAAGTGTTTATGTTTCAAACCACAACCGGGAAAAGGCAGAGAGCTTTCGTTCGCTTGGTTGCTGCCCCTGCCCTAATGAGCAAATTGCAAAAAACTGCAAGTTTATCTTCCTCGGCGTGAAGCCGCAGGCTATGGAGGCGGCAGTTCGCGAAATTGCGCCAGCACTTTCGGCGCGAGATGACCATTTTGTGCTGGTGACAATGGCAGCAGCGATAGAGTGTCGAAAAATTCAAGACTGGGTCGGCGGAGCTTATCCTGTAATTCGCATCATGCCAAACATGCCGGTTTCTGTTGGGAAGGGTGTTGTTCAATATTGCTCGCTCGACACTTGTGACGGTGATTGCGAGGAATTTGCAGCGCTTCTGGCGCAAGCTGGAATTGTGGACGCGGTTCCCGAGAGCATGATTGACGCCGCCTGTGCCCTATCCGGCAGTGGTCCTGCGTTTTGCTTTATGTTTATTGAAGCGCTTGCGGATGGCGCGGTTTCCTGCGGCTTGCCGCGAGAGAAGGCGCTTCGTTATGCCGCGCAGATGGTTGAGGGCTCGGCTCGGCTGGTTTTGGAGAGTGGCGCACACCCCGGCGTTTTGAAAGACCAAATTTGCTCTCCCGCCGGAACAACCATCGAAGGCGTTAGAGCGCTTGAAGGCAGCGGCTTTCGCTCGGCTGCGATTGAGGCTGTTAAAGCTGCCTATGAAAAAAGCCGCAGAATGAAGCGCGGCGAAACCAGAAAAAGCAAAGGTGATTGTGATGAGAATTGTGATTAAGGTTGGAACCTCTACCCTTGCGCACAAAACAGGATGCATGAACATCCGCCACATAGAGGATTTGGTAAAGGTTTTAAGCGACCTTAAAAACGCAGGGCATGAGGTGATTCTTGTTTCCTCCGGTGCGATTGGTATGGGCGTTGGAAAGCTTATGCTCCCCGGCAAGCCGGCAGACATGCCGACAAAGCAGGCGGCTGCCGCTGTTGGACAGTGCGAGCTTATGTACACATATGACAGGCTTTTTTCGCTTTACAACCACACAGTGGCTCAGATTCTGCTAACCGGTGAGGATGTTGAAAATATTGACCGCCGCGAGAATTTTCAAAACACAATTTGCAGACTTTTGGAGCTTTCTGCGCTTCCTGTCATAAACGAAAACGACACGGTGGCAACTGCCGAAATCGGCGTTGGTGATAACGACACGCTCGGCGCGATTGTTGCCTGCTCTGTAAACGCTGACCTCTATCTGCTTTTAAGCGACATTGACGGGCTTTACACCGCCGACCCACGCGTTGACGAGCGCGCCAAGCTAATTCCCATCGTGGAGGAGGTTACGCCCGAAATCGAAGCCTTAGCCGGCGGAGTGGGCAGCAGCCTTGGAACAGGCGGCATGGCAACAAAAATCCGCGCAGCGAAGATGACAGCAGCCACGGGCACGGATATGGTGATTATAAACGGCGAAACGCCGCAGCTTATTTATGATGTTGTGGAAGGTCGCGCTGTTGGTACACGTTTTCTGGGAAAGAGAAGGTAATTTATATGAAAACAACAAAAAAGCTTCTTGAGGATGTTAACGGCGTAAAGCTTTCCATTGCCGCAGCCACAAGCGAGCAGAAAAATAATGCCCTTAGCCTGATGGCAAAGGCGATTCTTGAAGACTGCGACAAAATTCTTGCCGCAAACGCTGTTGACCTTGAGCAGGCTAAGGACCACATCTCCGAGGTTATGCTCGACCGGCTCGCACTGAGCCGCGAGAGAATTGAAGGCATGGCAAGCGGAATGCTTGAAGTTATGGAGCTTCCCGACCCCGTTGGCAAGGTTTTGAAAGCTGTCACTCGCCCTAACGGGCTTGTTATAGAAAAAACTGCCGTGCCCATGGGGGTTATCGCGATAATCTATGAAAGCCGCCCGAATGTCACAAGCGACGCGGCGGCGCTCGCGCTAAAAGCCGGCTCCGGCTGCGTTTTGCGAAGTGGAAAAGAGGCGCATCGTTCCGCATCGGAAATTGTCGCGGCGCTTCGCCGTGGGCTTAAAGGCGCCGGTTTTTCCGAAAACGCAATTGTGCTGGTTGAGGACACCTCGCGCGAGAGTGCGCGAGAGCTTATGAACGCCAAGGGTTATATCGACCTTTTGATTCCTCGCGGCGGCGCCGGGCTTATCCGCGCCTGTGTTGACGATTCCACAGTTCCCGTGCTTGAAACAGGAACCGGCATCTGCCACATTTATGTCGATGCAAAGGCTGATATCGAAATGGCTCTTGACATTATGGAAAACGCAAAGATGAGCCGCCCCAGTGTTTGCAACAGCGCGGAGGTTTGCCTTGTGCACGAGGACATTGCGCAGGAATTTCTTCCTAAGCTACACGCGCGGCTTTATGGGCGCGCCGAGCTTAGGCTTTGCGAGAGCGCGGCTAAGATTATTTCCGGCATCCCTGCTGGAGATCTTGATTTTGACACAGAGTTTCTTGATTATATCCTTGCGGTTAAGCTAGTTTCCGATGTCAGCGCGGCGGTGAGCCATATACACGCGCATTCCACAGGTCACAGCGACGCTATAGTTACAGCCGATGCTGACGCCGCAAACTTCTTTTTGAAAACTGTTGACAGCGCGGCGGTGTATCACAATGTAAGCACCCGGTTTACAGATGGCGGTGTGTTTGGGCTTGGCTGCGAAATGGGAATTTCTACACAGAAGCTTCACGCCAGAGGACCTCTCGGGCTTGAAGAGCTTTGTTGCTACAAATATGTAATTCGTGGCAATGGTCAAATTAGATAAAAAAGCATAAAAACTCCGTCACAAAAACGACGGCAGCACTGGAAAGAAAACTAAACTGGAGTAGCTTCGCTACTCCAGTTTTTATATGTCAAACATTGGGGTTTGGGCGATGTATTAGTGCGAATATGATGAATTAGGCGCTCAATAAACCTTGTAATCGGCTGCGGCTGGAAAACTGCCGAAGTCAGAGTCAGTAGAGCATGGATAGCGCTGTAAATGGCAGCAATACATATGTGATGCTGTCGGAGCTTTCCGGGCTAAGCAAATAAATTTTTTGCGAAGCTTGAACGAGGTCAAAAATTCCAATATATTTTCTTTTGCTATCTCCCCTTTTCCCGGAGAAGATAGCGAAAGCTTTTCGGTCGGTATTGTTTTTAACCCTCGTTTGGTCTATTGAGCCCAGAGGACAAAGTCCTCGAAATTTTTGCTGATAATGGGGTCGCATATGCCGTGGTGGCAGTATCCGCTGTGTGCGGTGCTGGTTTCATAGTTGCAGTAGAAAACCAGCTTTAGCTCGCTGCAACCGGATATATCCACAGTGAACCGAACGCTGTCTGATTGATATTTAAGGGTTTCAGAGGTGAAGCGAAGCTCGCCGTCGCACCAAACCTCGAAATATCCGCTTATGTAGCTGTTGTCATCGCGTCGTACGGCAAAGGTGCCTTCAAAAGTGTCAAACTTGCCTTCAAGGCTGTAGATGACATGCTCTCCGTTTCTGCCCCAAATCCAACCATCTGTGGAGGTGAAATCGTCAACGGCAGAGAAGCTTCCGGTGCTTCTGAACACAGTGTCGCTTTTTTCGCTTGTGAGCATTGTTGAAAGATTTTCCGGGGCGCTTGAGGCAAGATATGCAAGATATTTTTTAAGCTCGTCATGCGGTCTTATTTCGTATGCGCTTTGGGCGGATTCGTATGCTGCGCTCACATTTTTGGTGTCGGAAGCCATGATAACCTTTGCGGCAGCTACAGCGTCTTCAACAAACTGTTTTTCAAAGCGCTCTATTGTTTGCGCGATAGCGCTCTCGTCAAAAAGGTTTTCTTTTGTTTGCTCCAAAAGGTCGAAGGCGGCGGCTTTTTCATCGGTTTCATAGAGCGCCTGCGCGCTTTCCGCAGAGGTCAGCACGATTTTTTCATCCGACAAGGCTTTATATCTGTTAAGAGCTATGTCGAGGTTTTCCGTTTCTATTCCGGAGTGTTCCATGTTTTCAAGCAGAAATTCTACGGCAACTTGATATTTTTCTTCGTCTGCCAAAAATTTAGCCTCTGTAAGGAGCACCGTTTCATACATGCCGGAATATTCAAGAAGCTTAGCGTCAATTTCCTCGCTGAACGAATCGTAGCCCCTGAGCGTTTCATAGCCCTCTTTTAGAACTTTAATTGCCTCAAGATAATCATCCTCAAGTATTATTTTTCCAGCCTGCGATAGAATTTGGTTGGAATAAGCCACAAGGCACTGTGCCATCTTTTCCTGCGCAAGCTCATATTCCGGGGATTCTTCGATTACATTCAAGAAGCATTCATAAGCTTCGATAAAGCTTCCGTCGGCTTCATATTGCTTGCCAAGGCTCATGCTCTCTGCGGAGAAAAGAAGGCGGTTTAGAAAGCCATATTTTTCGTCAAGTCCTTCTGTGTAAATGTCGAAGGAGTATAAAATATCAAAAAAGGTCTTTGCCTCGTCAAAGCTTAAATCGCCGCTTGCAAAGCGCTCGCAAATGTCCTGTGCGCTTGAAACCAGCCCCTGCCCCACTCTGCTGTTGGCAGAGCCGCTGGATGCCAGGGTTTGGGTGTATAGCTCAAAAGCTCTGTCATATTCTCCGGATTTTAGCGCTCTGTTAATGCGCGACGATGGCAAAAATGAAACAACCAGCACAGCCACAAGGCACAGAGCCACAAGCCCCCCAGCGCCGATGGCGAGCTGTTTTTTCATTTTTGCGACCTTGGATTTAATTTTGGAAACTCTTGAGGCTGTGGGTACAGGCTCTCGCCAAACCTCGGTTTCTGCGGTTATTCTTGTAAAGAGCGCCGCATCTGTTTCGTGCGGCTGCTGTCCATAACAGTCAGCGCAAAACTCTGTGTTGTCTGCCAGAGCTTTGCCGCACTTTTCGCAGTATCTTGCCATATATGTTTTCTCCTTGAATTATCAATTAAGGCTGCTAATAAGTATACAAAATAAAGAACATCTTGTCAAATTTAAGAAGCTTTGAGAAGAAAAAAATTAATATTACCTATTGACTTTCGCGGTAGCATTGTGTATATTGTTCATATACAATATTGTTAGAGGAAGAAAACCATATGGATATCGTGATATCAAACCAGAGCGATTTGCCGATTTATCAGCAAATTGTTGACCAAATAAAAAATCAAATTATGAGCGGCTCTTTGGCAGAGGGAGAATCGCTCCCGTCCATCCGCGCTCTGGCGAGCGGGCTTCAAATAAGCTCGATAACAACGAAAAGAGCCTATGAGGAGCTTGAACGCGAGGGATATATCGTTTCGCAGGTTGGACGCGGGTCTTTTGTAAATGCCCAAAACAAAGAGCTTTTGCGAGAGAAACGAATAAAAATTGTTGAAGAAAAGCTTGCGGAGGCGATTGACGCTTCCCGGATTATTGAAATGCCGAAAAGCGAGCTTATGCAGCTTTTTGATATTTTGTATGAGGAGGAATAAGTTATGGAAAATTTGATTGAGATAAAAAATCTTTGTAAAAGCTATGACGGTTTTTCGTTGAAAAATGTAAGCTTTTCGCTCATGCCGGGTTATATAATGGGCTTTGTCGGGCAAAATGGTGCCGGAAAAAGCACCACTATAAAGCTTATGCTAAACCTTTTGCAGCGCGATGGCGGCGAAATTAAGCTCTTTGGTCTTGACAACCTTGAAAACGAGCGTGAGGTAAAGCAAAAAATTGGTTTTGTTCTTGATGAGCTTTATTTTCATGATAACATGACCGTGAAACAAGCTGCCTGGCTCGTATCCGGCTTTTACGACAGATGGAATAACGAGAAGTTTTTGAATTATGCAGAGAAATATAAGCTTCCGTTAAAGAAAAAAATTAAAACTCTCTCTACCGGAATGAAAGCAAAGCTATCGCTTGCTATGGCGCTATCGCACGGTGCGAGGCTGCTTATTTTGGATGAGCCGACAAGTGGTCTTGACCCTATTGTCCGCAATGAAATTTTGTCCGAGCTTTATGAAATTGTGCAGGACGGAAGCTGTGGCGTGTTTTTTTCAACCCATATCACAAGCGACCTAGACAAGGTTGCAGACTTTGTCACGTTCCTGCGAAATGGCGAGGTGATTTTGACCACCTCTAAAGACAATATAAACGACAATTACGCTCTCGTTCGCGGTCCAAAGCACCTTTTCGCACAGGTGCGCGATTATATAATCAGCGCAAGGCAGAGCGAATTTGGCTTTGAAGCAGTTAGCGACCGGTCGCCAGAACTTCGCAAAATTGACGGATTGGTGGTCGAAAAAGTAAAAATTGAAGATTTGATGCTCTACCTTGAAAAGGGGGAAATGGTATGCTAAGGCTTGTTTACAGAGATTTGTTCATTTATCAGAAGCGAAATCTCATCGTTCTTTTTGCATTTTCAATTTTCTTTGCTTTTAATTTTTATGGCAATCTTGCTTCGGGGCTGTTTCCAAGCATGTTGGTTTTGGCATTTTTGGGATTTACCATGATGTCGGCAACCGCCTTTATTTATGATGAAGCTTCAAAATTCAATAATTTCATCAGAGCCACGCCGCTTTCAGCTTTTAAGGCGGTTCTTTCAAGATATATTTCCTGCCTTATCTCCGCCGGACTTGGCGCTCTGCTGCTTTTATTTTTCAGCTTAATCCGAAGCATCTTTAGTGCTGACATCGGCTTAGAGTCTATTGCGTTTTCAGTTTCGTTTGGCGAGATTTTGCTGCTGATGAGCTTACTTTTTCTTGCAATCTCTATTGTGATGCCGGTTGTTTTTAGGTTTAGCTACACGCCTACGAAATATGTGCTGAGCTTTCTTTTGCTTCTGGTGATATTCCTTGGGATGAATGTTGGTAATTCGAGGATTTCAGGGGCGCTTTCCTCCATCATTTTCTCGCTCTCAAGCAGTGGCTTTATCTTCCCTGTTATTTTTATAGTTTCAGCTATTATTATGTTTTTCTCGCTAAAACTCTCGGCGTTCATTTTTTCAAAAAAAGAATGCTAAATTATAAAAAACACCCATAAGGACTTTGTCCTTATGGGTGAAATATTTTTAGCGTTTAAGCTTCAAGGGTTCCGCTGCTGGCGTAATCTTCAAAGGTGAAGCATTCTGCCTTGCGGTCAAAGCCGATGAAATATGACTGTCTTGCCTTTGTTTCAAGAATCTTTTCAACAACATCGGTTGAGGTTGTAACGGTTTTGTGTAAAACGCCCGGTCTTGTGTAAGAATAGCTCACCTCCACGGTGCTGTGACCTGGGGTGACGTAAAATCCGGTTTTGCCTTTGTCAACAAAGCGGCTCGGCTCTTTGCCGTTTACGGTGTAAACGGTGACAGCTTCGGTTACGGCTAGGGCTTTGGTGGTTAGATAAACACGAGCGGCGTCCGGATGGAGCTTTATGAAGTTTGAGCCGTCTTCCTTCATCTTTTTATTTCGGAGGATGGTAAAAATAACTGAGCCGATGCATGCGGCAACCATTGCGCCGAAAACATATATGTTTTCCTGTATCATGTCTATTATCGCTGAAAAATCCATTATAATATCTCCATTAAATACTTAATTAGGCTTTAGAACTTCCGGATCTTCTCTTGTGCAGGCTTTCATTTTTGCGTACATATCATTGAACTTGCGAGAGCCGAGGGGGCTGCAATCGATGATGTTTTGCGTTTCGCTTGCTGTGTGCGTTATGTACAGGGTGATGTCGCTTCCTGTTCCGTCGCTTTTGCTGTGGTAGCTAACGCGGCACTCTTCCAGGGGATATGTATGCCTGAGCTTGCCTTTTTTGAAATAGCGCAGGGTGCTGTCTTCCAGCTCAAAGCGGATATTTTCGCTGAAAATGGCTATGTAGACAAGTGAGATAAAAATCAGCGCCGATGCGCCATAGATAATTCTGACATCGTCTAGGAAAAAATTAAGCGCGAAATATATCAGCGCTGCCGTGCATGGTGCAATTACGATTCCCTTGAGCATACCGAAGATGGAACGTTTGTAAACCTGCATTTTTTGAACATCCTTTCGCCAAACAAAGCATGAATTAGCTATATAAAAGGCAAAACGCAGTTAAATCCGCAAGGGAATCAACAGCGTTTAGTAAAAATGAGTGTGGTGCGGGTGAAGGGACTCGAACCCCCACGCCGGAAGCACAAGAACCTAAATCTTGCATGTCTACCAATTCCATCACACCCGCACGTTTAAGCGACACACTCACCCAAACATAATAACACAATCAAAACACAAATGTCAACATTTTTTTGCGTTTGTGCGTGACATTTGCAGTAAACTTTGACATTTCCCAACAAAACTTAAACGCAAAAGAGTCGGCATGCACCAAAGCTTTTTTGCGTTTTCATTTTACACCTAAGAACAAAATCTATGCTTGCCTATTTGCACAATAAGCGGTCTTGACCAAATCCATTTATTTGTGGCGGTTGAAGGATTGAAATAATAGATTGCGCCGCCGCTTGGGTCGCTTCCGTTGAGAGCGTCGCGAGCTGCCTGATAGCAGCTTGATGCGATCGGCTGCCAAAACTGTCCGTCGTCCAGACAGCTAAACGCGCCGGGCTGATAAATAACGCCGCTCATTGTGTTTGGAAAAGATGGATGCCTCATGCGGTTTAGCACAACCGCGCCGACGGCAACTTGCCCATTGTATGGCTCTCCCCTTGCCTCTGCCGAAATTAGCTGCGCAAGCAAATTTATATCGCCGGAGCTGCTTGAAGCCGCGCTTCCGGCTCCGCCGCTGATGCCGAGCATTGCAAGCGTTCGCGAGCCTACAATTCCATCAGCCTTGAGCCCTTTTGCCTTTTGATATTTTTTAACAGCTTCTTCGGTTCTGCTTCCAAACACCCCGTCAATAGAGCCGTTATAGTAGCCCGCCCAGGAAAGACGCTCTTGTATTTGGCTTACAACCGAGCCGGTGCTGCCTTTTTTATAGTTTGCAGAAACACTGGCTTGCGCGAGGCAAATTATAAGAATGTTCACCGCAAAAATCGCCGCAAGCGCAAGAGTTAATTTTTTCTTATTAGTCATAAAGTTGCTCCTTTGCAGATAGCTTTGCTTCTAAAGCTATTTTGCGAAGGAGCATTTATTCTTATTCTGATAAAAATTTTACAAAAAAATTAGAATCACATTTTTTGCATTGCAGCGTTCACAACATGACTTATCAAAACCGCCGTTGTAACGCTGCCAACGCCTCCGGGTACCGGCGTTATAGCTGCTGTCACATCCTCTGCTGCTGAAATATCCACATCCCCACACATTTTTCCATCGCTGTCAAAATGGATTCCAACGTCTACGATAACCTGTCCATCGGCAAAAAAATCCTTGCCTACACTCTTCATTTTTCCGGTTGCTACAATTAAAATATCGCTCTCTCTCGCAATTTTGTCGGAATTTAAAGTTTTGCTGTGGCAAATTGTAACTGTTGCGTTTTCCTTCAGCAAGAGCATTGAGAGCGGTCGTCCGACAACAAGGCTTCTGCCAAGGATGCACACTCTCGCTCCCGAAAGCTCAAAATTATAAAATTTCAAAATTTCAACAACAGCCTGTGCCGTGCAGGGCGCAAAGCCAAAGCCAACCCCCGAGAAAACTGCGGCTATGGAGCTGTCGGTCATGCCGTCGATGTCTTTTTCGGGGGAAATCATTTTGCGTATTCGCGCATTGTCGAAGCCTTCCGGAAGCGGCATGAATACAAGGATGCCGTGGATAGACTTGTCTTGATTTAGCTCAGAAATGATTTCTTCGAGATCATTTTGTTCGGCAGCCTCTGGCAGCACTATCAGTTTTGCAAAAACGCCGACCGATTCGCAGCTTTTTATAATGGACCTTTCGTAAGAAAGGTCGCTTCCCTTTTCGCCAACGCGCACGATTGCCATGCTTGGGCTTATGCCGCTGCTGTTTAAGGCGGCAATATTTTTTATCATGGTTTCTTTTATACTGCGCGAAACCTCAGTGCCTTTTAAAAAAAGAAATGTACCCATCAAAGCATCTCCCAAACCTTCGCATAAACCGCATCAGCAATCGGAACATATTTATCTAAAAGTAAGCTCAGCTCAGCGTCAATTTTCTCGGCGCAAGCCCTGTCGGACATAAGTGCTGTGTTCACCTTCACATTAATAGCTGCGCCTTGCATGGCGCTTTTGCAAAATGCTGCGCCTGTGGCAATGTCAGAGATGGCAAGCTGCGAGCTTTTGCCAATAAGCCGCTCATGAAGCTCCACTGCCGCGCAGGAGAGGCGAAGCGTTTCAAGCGGTGCGGCAGCGGCGGTGTACAGCGCATTTTCCATAAGCTGTGCGCGCTTTGGGTTTTCTTTTGGGATGACATATGTCATCGAAAGCGGCTCAAACGCCTGTGCATCTGCGTCTATCATTAGTGCAAGCTTTGCGCGGAGTATTTGCGCTCTGTTTAAAATGTCTGAAACTTCATCTTCATACTGCGCATATTTTTCTTTGCCCAGCGTTAGCGCGCACACCATGGCACTTAAAGAAGCGCCCAAAGCACCAACAAGCGCCGAGGCACTTCCTCCGCCGGGGGTGGGCGATTTTGATGCCAGCGCCTGCGTGAAGCCGCCGGTGCTCATATCAACATATGACATATTTATGACTTCCTTTCAGCTTGCATTTTGTTTGCCATTAAAACAGACCGGAAATTACGCCGTTTTCGTCCACATCTATCTTTTCCGCTGCCGGAATTTTGGGAAGACCCGGCATGGTCATAACATCTCCTGTAAGCGCGACGATGAAGCCCGCGCCGGCACAAACCTTCAAATTTCGCACAGTAATCTCAAAGCCCACCGGCGCGCCGAGCTTTTTGGGATCGTCCGAAAAGCTGTACTGTGTTTTTGCCATGCAGATTGGAAGGTCGCCAAAGCCCAGTTTTTCAATTTTGCGAAGCTGCTCCGGTGCGTTTTCTGTCAGAGAAACCTTGTCGGCTCTGTAAATGCGCGTTGCAATTGCGTTTAGCTTTTCAGAAATCGAAAGGGTGCTTTCGTAACAAAATTCAAAGCTGGCTTCTTCCTCGCAAAGCCTTACAATTTCCTCGGCAAGTGTAACGCCGCCAGCGCCGCCTTTTTCCCAAACCTCACTCAGGGCAACGTTTACGCCAAGCTCGGCGCATTTTTCCGCAACAAGGCGAAGCTCTGCCTCAGTATCTGTAGGAAAGCGGTTTATAGCGACAACGGCTGGAAGCTTATAAACCTTTGTCATGTTTTCAACATGGCGCAAAAGATTTGGAAGCCCAAGCTCGAGCGCCTCGAGATTTTCGCCGGAGAGCATATCTTTTTCAAGTCCGCCATGCATTTTAAGCGCGCGAACGGTTGCGACGATTACAACCGCGTCGGGTTTTAGCCCTGCCATGCGGCATTTTATATCTAAAAACTTTTCCGCGCCCAAATCCGCGCCGAAGCCGGCTTCGGTGACGCAATAGTCCGCGAGCTTCATTGCCATTTTTGTCGCGGTCACGCTGTTGCAGCCGTGGGCAATGTTTGCAAACGGACCGCCGTGGACAAGCGCCGGAGTTTTTTCGAGAGTTTGCACCAAATTGGGCTTAATCGCGTCCTTCAAAAGCGCTGCCATTGCGCCCTGCGCTTTCAGCATGCCTGCCGTAACCGGCGCTTCATCGGGGGTGTAGCCGATGATAATTTTTGAAAGGCGCTCTTTAAGGTCTTTTATAGAATTTGAAAGGCACAGAACTGCCATAATTTCGCTTGCCACTGTGATGTCAAAGCCGTCCATTCGAGGGACGCCATTGACCTTTTTGCCAAGTCCGTCCTGCACAACGCGAAGCTGGCGGTCGTTCATGTCCACGCAGCGCTTCCAGGTGATGCTTTCGGGGTTTATATTAAGCTCGTTTCCTTGGTAAATGTGGTTATCAAGCATTGCAGCAAGCAAATTGTTTGCTGCGCCGATTGCGTGAAAATCGCCTGTGAAATGAAGGTTTATGTCCTCCATCGGAACAAGCTGGGCATAGCCGCCGCCGGCAGCGCCGCCCTTTATGCCAAACACGGGACCAAGCGACGGCTCGCGAAGCGCGACGATTGCTTTTTTTCCAATGTGGCAAAGCGCATCGCCAAGTCCGACGGTTGTGGTTGTTTTGCCTTCGCCCGCAGGCGTTGGGGTTAGTGCGGTGACTAAAACTAATTTTCCGTTTTTCTTGTCCTTCAGTTTTTCAAAAAGCGCAAGGTCAATCTTTGCTTTATATTTTCCATATTGCTCAAGATATTCGTCGCCCACTCCGGCAATTTTTGCAATTTCGGAAATTGGTGCGAGGGTGCACTCCTGCGCAATTTGTATGTCGGTTTTAATTTCCATGAATCCCCCTAAAATATTATAATGATTTTGATGCTGCAATAATTACTTGATAATATTTTATTTTGTGCCAAAAATTCTGTCACCTGCGTCGCCAAGACCGGGAACAATGTAGCTGTGGTCGTTCAGACATTCGTCCTGCGCGGCGACATAGATGTCCACATCGGGGTGCGCTTTTTGCATTGCCGCGATTCCCTCCGGCGCGGCGATTATGCACATGAGTCGAACATGCTTTACGCCATATTTGTTTTTCAAAAAATCTGCCGCGGCGGCGGAGCTTCCGCCGGTTGCGAGCATGGGGTCTACAACGATTACATCGCGCTCGGAAATGTCTGCTGGCATTTTGCAATAATATTCAACAGGCTCAAGCGTTTTGGGGTCTCTGTAAAGTCCGATGTGTCCAATCTTTGCAGAGGGAATCATCGCCAGCATGCCGTCAACCATGCCAAGACCGGCGCGAAGAATGGGGACAATTGCAAGCTTTTTTCCGGCAAGCCGCTTTGCTCGCGCTATCGCAACAGGGGTTTCAATGTCTACCTCCTCCACAGGCAAATCTCTTGTGGCTTCATAGCACATTAGCATTGAGATTTCTGAAACAAGCTCGCGAAATTCCTTTACGCCTGTTTCCTTATCTCGCAAAATTGAAAGCTTGTGCTGGATGAGCGGATGGTCAAAAACATGGACTGTACTCATAATTTTCTATCTCCTTAATTATTTATTTTTTTCTAATCTTTCTCTCTCCGCCTGCGACAGGCGCAGGTAAACCGGCTGAAGGTCCGCCGCGGAGCTGGGCTCATAGTGCTGCGCAGCAAGGCAAACGCCCACTGCTCTTTGATGCTGAAGCGCCTGCGGCGCAGGGCGTGCGTTTTTCACCTTGTCTTTTATATAGTTATAGCACAGCTGCGCTCCATCGCCGATGATGACAATATCTTCGGAAATTTCACAAAGCTCTTTTTCAAGCGCTTCAAGCGGTATGGCTCTGTCCGGGCAAAGTCTTTTAAGCTTGCCATTTTCAAACTTGAAAAGCGCGTTATAAACTTCATTTCGCCTTGCGTCCATTGCGCAGCAAATGACCGCGCCCTCCGGCGCATGGCTTGCGCAAGCCATCGCCTCAAGCGTGGAAACGCCGACAGAGGGCTTTGAGAGCGCCCAGCAAAGTCCCTTTACGCAGGCAACGCCAATTCGGATTCCCGTGAACGAGCCGGGTCCTTGGGAAACGGCAAAAACATCAAGCTCGTCAAAGCTTAGACCGCAGTTTTTGAGCATATCCTCTGCCATTGGTAAAAGTGTTTTGCTGTGTGTGAGAGCATTGTTCTGAAACGCTTCTGCCACAAGCTTGCCATCGTGCAAAAGCGCGACGGAGGCGGATTTTGCCGTTGATTCAAAGCCTAGGATATACATTGCACTGCACCTTCAATCGTAATTTTTCTCTCGCTGTCTGAGAGTTTTTCGATGCGAACTGTGATCTCCTCGCCTGTAAATGCGTCGCTTATCTTTTCGCTCCACTCAACGGCGCAGATGCCGCCGCGCTCCAGATAATCCTCCCAGCCGATTCCGAAAAGCTCGTCCGAGCCATCCAGACGGTACATGTCAAAATGAAAAAACGGCGTAGCTCCTAAATATTCGTTTACAATTGTAAATGTCGGGCTTGAAACGCGGCAGTCCAGTTCCATTGCCTTTGCCATGCCGCGGACAAATGCGGTTTTTCCGGCGCCAAGGTCGCCATACATCGCGACAACCGCGCCGGGCGTCAGCTCTTTTGCAAGCGCACTGCCTGCGGCTTCTGTTTCCTCTTCGTTTTTTGTGTGTATAATCATGCACCCGATGTCCCTTCGCTGTTTTAAAACGCTATAGTAACTGTCTTAAATTATTTTCAAAATTTATTATACGCCGAAAAATCTTTGTAGTAAAGCATAAATGTAGACGAGTAAAATGTATTGACTTTACAAACCCGATGCAATGCTGTTATAATGTGTTGATAAATCGAAATGCACTTTGCAAAGGAGCGCCTGTCTTGCTTAAAAAATCACTTCCATACATAAAAGAATTTACAAAACGCGCGGACATGCTGCTTTTTTCGCTCTGCGCCACCTGCTCAATTCTCGGGCTTGTGCTTATTGCCAGCGCAACCGCACATCTTAACACCTCGCAGCATGTTATAGTTCAGCTTGCCGCGCTTATCATCGGGTTTGCTCTGTTCGTGATTTTCACGGTTATTGACATTGACATCCTTGCCGACAAATGGGCTGTTATTTTTGCTTTTTGCATGGTGTTTCTTGTTGTTTTGCAGGTTTTTGGAGAAGCCGACAACACTGGTAACAAAAGCTGGCTGCGCTTTTTGGGCATCGGCGTTCAGCCTTCTGAGGTTATTAAGGTTGCATTCATTGTTCTCATGGGAAAGCACATAAGCTATCTCAAGGAATATAAGCGGCTTGACCATGTGCTTAGCATTGCGCAGCTTGTTGTTCATTTCGGCATTTTCTTCGGGCTTATTGTTATCATCTCCTCCGACCTTGGAAGTGCGCTTATTTTCTTTTCGATTTTTCTTGTTATGCTCTTTTTCGCAGGGCTTAAATTTTACTGGTTTATTCTCGGTGCAACCGCAATCGCTGGAGTTACCCCTTTTTTGTGGACATATCTTCTGCGCGCCGACCAAAAGATTAGAATTTTGGCGCCATACGATGCAACCATAGACCCACTCGGCACAGGAGTTAACTGGCAAACGCTACAGAGCAAAATTGCGCTTGCCTCCGGGCGGCTCACAGGAACAGGACTTTTCAACGGACCCCAAACGCAGTCCGGCGCGATTCCAGAGCAGCACAACGACTTTATCTTTGCCGTTATCGGGGAGGAGCTTGGCATGATTGGCTGCTGTGTGGTGATTGCGCTTTTGCTGGCAATTATCATTCGCTGTGTTTATATTGGCATTTATTCTCGAAACACGCTCAGCATGCTGGTGTGTCTTGGTGTTGCGGCAATGCTGTTTTTTCAAACCTTTGAAAATATTGGCATGTGCATTGGTCTTACCCCCGTTATCGGTCTTCCTTTGCCGTTTTTCAGCTATGGCGGCTCGTCTGCTTTTTCGCTTTTTGCCGCTATCGGTCTTGTTTCGGGGGTTAAATACCGACCCAAGCCGGAGCGATTTCGGAAATATGGATAATTATTAAAAAACGCCCCTTAGAGGGCGTTTTTTGTTTTTTATTTTTCCCAAGGCTCGTGATAGTCACGAGGCGAATTATCGCGGCTGTTTTCAATGGGATTCGGGGTGTTTGGTGCCTCTTCAAGCATACTGGGCTCTTTGAGAGCGAAGCCGCAGATTTTGTTGTAGAAGTTTGCAAAGGTTACATAAACATATGGCTCTAAGAATGTCAATGCGATTGTTGAAACAATCGTAGAAACAATTATCACAACATTTGTTGACATACTAATTGCCAAGGCAAAATTCGATGCAGACAAAGAGCCTGGAACTACAATTAGCAAAACAAGCGCAACCGCAAGCGTTATAAGCAAATACCAGCCGATAAAGCTAAGAGCCAGAACAAAATATTCTCCCGTGCGACCTTTCATCATCCGCTTGCTCTCGCCTATGCAATCAATCGCACCGGCGTAGGGATTGTCTATTAGAATATACTCACACATGCTGTATCTCAGAAGGATGCGAATAAGCAGAATGAGTGCGGCAAGGTAAATGACAGTAACCGGCAGGATGACGATAGATGAAGAGATTACCGATATTAATGCCAACATTAACAGCATTGCCGGAATCATAATCGCAAGTGCCCACAAAAACGCAAAAAAGCCTACGACAACTGAAAGCCAGATAACTTTAGCAAATAGTGCAAAACCATCAAATAAATTGCCAATTTCCACATCCTTATTACGACTTATATTAATTGTGAAAATTAAAAATCCGAAAGTAAGAATTGTTGTAACAAACATAAGTGCTATATATAGCATAATTCCCAATGTGCTTGGTGGCACCACTGCGTTGGCGTTGGTGATATAAGCTGTGACATATGCCTCCACGTCAATTTTGGGGTAAAGCAACTTTGTAGAAATCATGCTAATGGTGGATGTAATAATTAAGTACACAAACATTATTAGATAAACTTTTTTCCCCACGCGCTTGATTGATGCCTTCGCTTCTTTTTTTAACAGGCTCCTGTTTACTTTTTCCATATCCCCTTCTCCTTTTTTGTTTATGTTAATTTTACTCCCCAGATTTTACACCTTCGCGTTCCGACAACCACGATGTCCTCATAAACCGCCGGGCTTGCTTCAACACCGCCTTGCAGGTTTATGCTGTCGAGCACCTCGCCTGTTTTGCCATCCAGCAGGTACATATAGCTTCCGTATGTGCAGTAAACCACATAGCCGCTGCCATCGCGGTTGTACACCAGCACAGGAGAGGACCATGTATACATAGTCGTTTTATGCTCCCACACTGTTTCGCCGGTTTCGCGGTCAAGGCACGCAAGCACGCCGGCATTAGCCGAGGGGGTTCGCGCAACTGTTACATAAACATATCCCTCAAGCTCGTTTTCGCCAACTGCCATTGTGGATTGTACACCGCCCGAAACGCCTTCTGCGCTGCGGCATTCGTATACCGTTTCCCAGACAATTTCTCCGTTTTCCGCATCTATCTTCCAAACAGGCACGTCTGCCACCGTGTGGCTTCGCCAGCCCAGGTGAAAGGATGTGCTCATGTAAAGATAAGGATGTCCGTTCTCAATGGACAGCACGGGGGTTACATTTGTATCGTCTAGCGTGTCCTGCACCCATACGAGTTCGAGTGTGTTAAGGTCAAGGCACATCAGATTTCCGCCGTTATCCGCCATGAAAACATAGCCGCGCCAAATTGTCGGACTGCTTTCCATTCCAAGCCAATATTGGCTGAATGCAGTGCGCACTCCGTTGTATCGCCATTTTACAATGTCCGACGGCTCAACGGTGAGCGTTCCTTCTCTTGCGTTATATTCGGTGTTTAGCTTTATTATGTAGAGAACGCCGCTTTCGCCGGGGTAAATGAGGGTGTCCGTTTCAGCGTCCACAAGCGCGGAGGCGTCAAAGTAATAAAGCGCCCTTAGCGCAAAGGGGTCGTTGTTTCCAAATTCGTACATGATGCTGCAATCTAAAAGGTTGATTATAAAAGCGCGAGAGGTGCCGTGGGCGCTGTCATATCCGGCGCCGATGTATAAAATTGGATAGCCGCGTGGGTCCAGCGCGCCGGAGCCTTTGAAGGTATAGCCAAGATAGAGCGCGTCTCTGGTTTTTTTGCCTGTTTCAAGGTCCAGAAAATAAATATAGCCATCCATTGCCGCGTAAATCACTTCAACAATGTCGGTTTCTTTTGCCCAAGCATACATATTCATATTTGCTTTTTCTTCGGCGCTCCATCGCATCATGAGGGGCTGTCCTGTCCAGCCGTGCCCCGTCCAAACAGTTTCGTTATACATAAGCGTTCCTGTGTTAGCCGACCAGAGCGTTTCAAGCTTAAACTGACTCATCTCCGCAAAGCCATAGGCTGCGCTGTCCCGGAAGTTGTTTCCGCGAAATGTGACGATTCCATCCATATTTGTGTAGCTTGAGCCATGATTAAAGTCTATTATATCCGAAGGCACATATTTTTCGCCCTCGCCAAGCAAAACTCCGTTCACCATAACCTGTGTGTATTCCACGAAATTTGATGGGGCTGTTGCTTCTGTGTGGTAGGGGCTAAATTCAGGAAGAGGCAAAGCCTCCGGAGCTTGCGACATTTCCGGCTCCATCTGCGGCGGCGGTGGGGTCGGCGTGGCAACGGGAATTTCCGAGTTTTGCGAAGGGGTTACGACGGCGATTGTCGGAAGGGCGTGTGCGTTTTTGTAAACAAGCATTATAAACGCGGACATCAGCAAAATTATCATTATAATTCCGACAATTGTTTTCCACGCTGTATTTTTCCTTTTTTTGTGTGTTCCTCTAGCCAATGAATTTCACCTTTAATTCGTAATATTTATCTTTGAACAATGCTTATCATTAATCATTTTTATGCTGTGAATTTAAATCAAATTAACATATTATATCAAGCTAAGGAAATTAATGCAAGAAAAGCGCGATTTATTTAACCTTTGCTCAAAAAAATTGCTCAATAAGATTAAATAAACTGGTCGAATTTACTAATTATATTTATTTATCCTTGAAACTTTTAAGAGTATAATGTATAATGTCTAAGTATTGTGCTGCTTTTGGCACAGATAGAAACCATACGTAAAGGATGAAATACAAAATGAGTGCTTCTAAGCAAAAGAGAATGCGCAACAACGAGTCTGAATACATCTCCCCTGTTGCGCGCGAAAAGGTGAAAAAGGACAAAAAATTTAAACGAAACACAGTTATTGTAACCGTTATCGTTTGCCTGCTTGCCATTGCCACCATTCTATCAAACTCCGGCATCATGCACAAATATATCCCTGCCGTTAAGGTTGGCAACACAAATTATAACGCCTCTCAATTTTCTTACTTTTACAGTGCCACTGTAAACGCTTCCGGTCTTGGCTCCTTCAGGGGCAATTTGGACCTTATCGGTTATTCTGAGGACATGACCTATGAGGACTATTTTATCGAGCAAACCTTCGAGCGCATGAGAAATTTCACCGCGCTTTATGGGGCGGCAATGTCCGCCGGATACACGCTCACAGCCGAGGAGCGAAGCGAGGTTGAGCTTGCCATTGCTGAGTTAGAGGCAATGGTTGCCGACCCCGATTCCGGATACAACAGCGTTAACCACGCTCTTATCCTAACCTTTGGAAAAGGCATGAACGCAGCGGAATACCGCAGACTAATCGAGATGGAGCACATTGTTGCTCGCTATTCTCAAGACACGGTTGACGGATTTGTCTACACGGACGACGAACTTAACGCCTTTTTTGAAGAAAATAAAGATGAGTTTGAGAGTTTCTCATATTCATATGTTAATGTAAGCGAATATGTCAACAGCCTTGAAGAAGCACTTGACGACGAAGCTAAGGCTGAAAAAACTGCCGAGATAGCAGCCGCTCTTGCCGAGGCAACAAATGAGGTCGAGTTTTATGAGCTTGCATTGGAGCTTTGCGCTACCTCTGCAAATTATTCCTACTACTACGGCTTTGAGCTTGGTGAAGACTATAAAGAATGGATTATCAACCCTTCACGCCAAAATGGTGACACATTTATATATGACACCATCAGTAGCGCCGGCACAAACAGCACTAATGTTGTGATGTTTTTCTCTCGCGACAGCCAGTCGCTTGACTATAACATGGTAAGTGTACGTCATATCCTCATAAGAGCCGTACCGGATGAAAACGGTGAATACACAGAAGAAGCTCTTGCTACCGCTTATGCGGAAATTGAGGAAATTTACAACCTATGGCAGACTAACCCCACTGAAGAATATTTCATCGAGCTTGTAGAACTGCATTCTGAGGATGGCGGCTCTAACCTAAATGGCGGTCTTTATGAAAATATCACCAAAGGTCAGATGGTCAGCGCTTTTGACGCATTCTGCTTTGCAGGAAACGAACCTGGCGACACCGATATCGTGCTTGGTGAATCTGGAAGCTACACTGGCTATCACCTGATTTACTTCGTTTCTGAGGGCGAGAATTATAAGACCCATGTCACAAAATTCGGAATGTCCTCTGCATATGGTAGCATAAGCGGCTTGGCTACCAACGATTATGATGCTTTTATCGAAAACGTTACAGCAGGCTATCAGCCCACTGCAAAATTCGGTTTAAGATTTGCCAACACAAAATAATAAAAAAAGACCGCCGAAGGGCGGTCTTTTTTTACAGCGAATGAAGGAGAGGGACGAAAATGTCTGAGATATTTTTACGCGAGCAAATGCTTATAGGGCAAGCCGCGGTGGAGAAGCTTTGGGGATGCCATGTTGCCGTTTTGGGGCTTGGCGGTGTCGGCTCGTGGTGCGCAGAGGCGCTTGCGCGAAGCGGTGTCGGAGAGCTCACGGTTGTTGACGAGGATGTTGTGTCCACCACCAACATAAACCGCCAGCTTATTGCAACATGCTCCACTGTGTCTATGTATAAGGCTTCTGTTTTGGAAAGGCGCATCAAGGACATTTCTCCCAAAACCACGGTAAATGCAAAAAAGATTAGATATGAAGCCGCAACAAGGGACGAATTTTTTTCGCAGGATTATGATTATATTGTGGACGCAATCGACCTTGTTACCTGCAAGCTTGATTTAATTTTGAGCGCGATGGAGCGAGGTGTTCCCATCATTTCCGCTCTTGGAACCGGAAACAAGCTCCGTGCGGAGCTTTTCCAAATTTGTGACATTTCAAAAACCACGGGCTGTCCGCTTGCCAGGGTTGTTCGGCGCGAGCTTAGGGCGAAGGGCGTTTTGCATCACAAGGTGGTCTATTCGCCGGAGCTCGCGCGCACTCCCGAGCAGCTTGAAGCGCCAGCACCCGGACGCAGAAGCACGCCCGGCTCAATCGCCTGGGTTCCGGCAAGTGCCGGACTTTTGCTCGCACAGGAGGTTGTTTTGGCTTTGTCGGGTATATCCGAAAAGGGATAAACGCCGGATTATAGCCCTCCCCTTTTCTGCATACAAAACATAATGGGATACCGTTTTTATCAAAAAGCGGTATCCCATTATGTTTTGTGTATGTCGTTTGTGTTAAAAGTTTGCGGCTTTTTGGCGATTAATAAATCGCTATTGGTCCATAGGGACCTTCTACGATTTCTATTTTTGTTTCAAAAATATCTGTTAAAAGCTCCGGGTTCATAATCTCCTTAACTGTTCCGAAGGCGGCGATTTGTCCAGATTTCATCGCGCAGATTCTGTCAGAATATTTTGCGGCAAAATTTATATCGTGCATAACGGTCAGAATTGTTCTGCCAAATTCATTGGCGGCATATCTCAGATGCTCCATCATTTGAACAGACCTTGCAACATCAAGGTTGTTTAGCGGCTCGTCCAAGAGCACATATTCGGTTTCCTGACACAAAACCATTGCCACATATGCCCTTTGCCTTTGTCCGCCGGACAGCTCGTCCAAATATCTGTTTTCTAAATCTGTCAGGTCTAAAAAGTCAATGTATTTGGAGATGATTGCCTCGTCCTCTTTTGTAAGTCTGCCTTTTGAATAAGGAAAGCGCCCAAAACCGGCAAGCTGTCTAACTGTAAGCCGCGTCACAAAATGATTTTCCTGGCGCAAAATGGTCAAAGTTTTTGCAAGGTCTTCCGATTTGCTTTTTGTAACATCCATATTTGCCACTTTAATTTGCCCCTCGTCCATATTGAGAAGTCTGCCAATCATCATGAGCGTTGTGGTTTTTCCCGCGCCGTTTGGACCGATTAGAGAGGTTATACCGGCTTTGGGTATCTGAATGTTCAGCGGACCTATTTCCACCTCGTCTGTGTATAGCTTTCTGGCGCCTGAAATGTTTATCATAAGCTTCCCTTCCTCAGCAGCACAACAAGAAATGTAATTCCGCCAAACATTTCAATGATGATGGAAACTACGCCCTGCGCCCTGAATACATGATACATGAAAAAATATGCGGCTGTTATTATCAAAAAACCTATGGCAAGAGCCATGGGGAAAATATATCTGTGGTCATAGGTTGGCGCTGCTTGATAGCTCATGGTGGCAACTAAGAAGCCATAAAATGTGAGCGGTCCGACCAAGGAGGTTGAAACAGACATCAAAACAGAAACCAGAATAAGGGTGAATATTACACCGCGCTTGTGGTTGACCCCCAGCGAGGTGCTGGGGCTTTGCCCCAGGGATAACACATTCAGCCTTTTGGAATATACAAAGATAAGTATTGCCGCAATTAGCACAATTGGAATTGCAATAGGAAAATAGTCTGCGTTTGCGTTGCTTACAGAGCCAAACATTCTTGCCTGCAAAACATCAAACTCGGACGGCGCCAAAAGCCTTCGCATGAACGAGGACACCGACCGAAGCCCGGTTCCTATAATGACGCCGACCAAAAGCATAAGCTGTAAATTTCCATATTTTCCGGAAAGCAGCCAACCATAAAGCATCAAACACACGAGAACCATAACGATAATCTGAAACAAAAATGATTCCACGCCGCCGCTGAATTTTATAAACACACCGGCTCCGAAAAAGAATATTGTAGCAGTGTGTATTGTCCCATAAATTGCTTCAAAGCCCAAAAGTGAGGGTGTTATAATCCTGTTATTTGTGCTTGACTGAAAGGCAACGGTTGCAAGGCTCTGACAAATTGCGGCAATCAGCATTGCGGTAACGGCTATCATCCTTCTTCTGACAACGGGGATAAAGGAAGTCGAATCTATCGGAACAGGGTTTTTATAAACCAGAAGCCCATAGGCTGCGAAAAGCCCTAAAACAATAAGCGTTATGAGCAAAATCCAATAACGCCTCTCTTCCCTTTTAGAGCGAAAGGCTTTATTTGACCTGCTTCTGTTATGAAGACCGGAGCTCGCTTCAATATTTTTTTTATTACTGCATGTAAATTTGTTCATCTCGGTCTCCTTTGTCGTAATAAGAGCGCAATAAACGTAATGGCTCCCACGGTTCCAAGTATCAAGGACACAGGAACTTCGAAGGGCATTATGATTGTGCGCGAAACAATGTCGCAGAGGGTTATGGCGCCCATGCCAAGCACGCAGACCCAAGGCAGGTTACCTCTTAGGTTGTCTCCTCTGTACATTGAGATGATATTTGGCACGATAAGCCCCAAAAAGGGTAGGTTTCCGATGACCGCGGCAACAACTCCGACTGCAAGAGATAGAAGCCCTGTGCCTAAAATGATTATCTTGTTATAGTTTACTCCAAGGCTTGTCGCAACATCTTCTCCAAGTCCGGCTAGGGTTAGTCGGTCTGCATAGATGAAAATGAAAACGGTGACTATGACAATTAGCCACAAAAACTCATATCTTCCAATTTGAACAGCGGCAAAAGAGCCGACAAACCACGACTCGATGCTCTGTGTCATCTGAAAAACGAGTCCGACAAAGGTTGAAATTGATGAAATAACAGCGCCAAGCATCATGCCTATAATCGGAACAATTAGGGACGAGCGAAGCTTAACCCGTCTTAAAAACAGAAAGAAAATCATCGTTCCTAAAAAAGAAAAGATAATTGCGCCGGTCATCCTCAAAACCAGAGATGGCGCCGGAAAAACTATATAAACAAAAACAAGTCCCAGCCCAGCCCATTCGATAGTTCCGGACGTGGTGGGTTCAACCAAGCGATTGCGCGTGATAAGCTGCATTACAAGTCCTGACATTGACATTGCGGCTCCTGTGAGCATTAGCGCTGCGGTTCTTGGAACACGGGTTATGAAAAACATCGTTAGCCCATCCTCTTGTCCCCTTATGTCATAAACTCCGGTGAATAGAGAGATAACGCCTAAAATAAAAACTGCGGCAACTGCCAATATAAAGGACTTTGTCCATATCTTCTTAGAATGGAAAGATTGGGGCTGAGAATTCTCAGCCCCGGTGATTTTTTGTATTGTATTTTTTCGCATCTTGTTATAATTCCTTTATAGCTACTGAGTCATGGCATCAGCAAGGGATTCAAACAGCTTTATAAAAGTCTGGATAGACTCGTTTGTGTAAGTATCGTTCGGCGCAAAAACCATCTGGTTTTCGGTGACGGCAGTTATATTTGCAAGAGCGGGAGAATTTGCAATGATATCATGTGCCGGGACAAAGCCCTCAGCCGAAGCGTTCATTGCGTCGCGGTCCAGAACGAAAATCCAGTCGGGATTGCTCTGCGCTATGGCTTCAACGGAAATGTCATCGCCCTGGTGGTCGGAGCTTGCGCCATCTACAAACAGTGATGAGGTCCATCCGAAAATGTCATATAGAGGTCCCCAAACGCGACCAGACATGGGAGCTGAAAAACGAATGTTTCCGCCGGAAACAACAAGAGTCATGATCGTGTCTTCTTCGTTGTATGCTGCATGGACTTTTTCCATAGCTGTCTCAAAATCAGCCACTAGTTTTGCGGCTTCTTCGTTTTTGTCAAAAATCTGTCCTAAAGCAAGGGTGTAATCTATAAAGCCGTTTATCAGGTTGTCTCCGGGTGACTGCACATCCACGGAAACATCAATGTTAAGGTTTATAACAACCGCGTCTGGCACAAGTGCTTTTATTTCGTCATAACGACCGGCAAATCTTTGACCAACGATAACAAGGTCGGGGTTTACCGCTGCTATAACTTCAAGATTTGGGTCATTGTGAGAACCAATGTCCAAAACAGAATCGTCAGTTTTATATATCAGTCCCTCGGGCATTACAGCCTTAGGTCCTGCTGCCAGCTCAATGCCCCAGTCTGCCAGAGTTTCAAAGGTTCTGTTGTCAAGCGACACAACAACCTGTGGGTTTACGGGAACGCTAACGGTTCCGTAAACATCAGTGATTTCGACCGTGGTGGGCGCTTCTGGCTCACCGGAGTTATCCGGTGTGTTTTCGGGTGTGCTTGTTTCAGGTGTGTTGGTTTCGGGCGTGGGATTTGTTGGTGTCGGTGTTGAGGCGCCGCAGGCTGCCAGCAGCAGGGCGCAAGCTATCATAAAAACCGTTAATTTAAGTGAAATAGATTTTTTCATGTATGTCCTCCATATATGTGTTTGATTTAACAAATTAAAATAATCGCTGTGCGAGCTAAGTTTTTTAACTCGCTTGCTTTTGATATAATGCGCTTTTTTCTAAGCTATTAGCTATGTTCCTTTCTACAAAAATACAATGCAAAATCACGTATCGCTCGAAATCAGCTATGTCTAAGCTATTACAAAAATAGTTAGATGCTGCTAATTGTTTTTTAGTTTACCACAACTAACCCTGATTGTCAATAGCTAACTCAAACTATAAAAAATCCGGCATAGCTTCTGCTATGCCGGGATTTTATTTATGAATTTATTTTTTATTTAATTGAACTTATTCATTGCCTTGTCAATACCGTCTGAAATAATGGTTTTGACCGCGCTCCAGGCGCGCTGTGTGGCGTCGTCAATTTCGCTCGCTTCTTGATTTTTGAAGCTGCCAAGCACCCAATTTATTATATCGGGCTGTTCTCCCTCTGGGGTGCCAATTCCAAGCTTTATGCGAGGAAAGGTGTCTGTGCCGAGCTTTTCGATGATGCTTTTTAGACCATTGTGTCCTCCGGCAGAGCCTTTTGCGCGGATGCGGAGCTTTCCGACGGGGATTGCCATGTCGTCAGAAATCACGATTATTTGCTCAGGTGGCACTTTATAAAATCTTGCCGCTTCGGAAACCGAAGCTCCGGAAAGGTTCATATATGTTTGCGGTTTAAGCAAGAGAACTTGGGTGCCGCTGATGTTCATTTTATCGGTTAGGGCGCGAAAACGGATTCGGGCAATTTTAATCCCCTCTTCACGCTCGCACACATCGGCGGTCATAAAACCGACATTGTGCCGTGTGGCAGCGTATTTAGCACCTGGATTGCCGAGGAATACAACAATCCAGTCTATCCCGGATTTTTTAAAACGCTCCAGCATATCTTAAACTCCTTAGAAAACGCCGCCTTTCAAAATGGAAAAGCGGCGATAAGTAACTTTATTTTATGTTTTATTCAAAAAGTGATGATATGGATACCTCTTCGTGTATGCGGTCAATCGCTTCGGCGAAAACGGGCGCGACGGAGAGATAGTTAATCTTGCTGCACTGCGGCTTGTCCTTGGGGTATGGGATTGTGTCGAGAAGGGTCATTTCTTTTATGCAGCTTTGCTCAATGCGCTCTATCGCGGGACCGGACAGCACGCCGTGCGATGCGCAGGCATAAATCTCGCGCGCTCCGCCAACTTCGACCAATGCCTCGGCGGCACCGCACAGGCTTCCCGCGGTGTCAACCATGTCGTCGAGCAGGATAACGGTTTTGCCTTTTACTTTTCCGATGATGTTCATAACCTCTGACTGATTTGCCTTTTCGCGGCGCTTATCAACAATTGCCATGTTCATCTCAAGCTTGTGGGAGAAGGTGCGCACGCGCGCGACCGAGCCAACATCGGGCGAAACCACAACCACATCGTCGTTTCCTTTGCCGAAGCGACTTACATAATGGTTTGCAAAGAGAGGGGCGCCCATGAGATTGTCAACCGGGATGTCGAAAAAGCCTTGAATCTGGTTTGCGTGCAAATCCATTGTCAAAACGCGGTTTGCGCCGGCTTTGGTTATGAGGTTTGCAACCAGCTTTGCGGAAATTGGGTCGCGGCTTTTTGCCTTTCGGTCTTGTCTTGCATAGCCGAAATATGGGATGACTGCTGTGATTCTGCCGGCGCTTGCACGCTTCATTGCATCTATCATTACAAGAAGCTCCATGAGGTTGTCGTTAACCGGCTTGCAGGTTGATTGGATGATGAAAATATCCTGTCCGCGAACAGGCTCATGCACAGAAATGGAACACTCGCCATCGGCAAAGGCTTTCGCGTCACTTTTTCCACGGGGGATTCCAAGGCTTTGGCAAATTGCTTCAACAAGGACGGGGTTTGAGTTTCCGGCGAACACCTTCACCTCTTTACCATTTGTAATCACAATCTTTACCTCTCTTTGTCAAGAATATAATTATTATATCAAGTAAGGCAAATAATTTAAAGCTGTTAATCCTACTTTTTTCTCTTGTAAAATAGGCTTCGGTTTGTAGAATGTGTTCAATCATCGCAGATGTCCTTTCGGACTATGCTCTCAAGCGGTCGGCAAGGCTTTTGTCGCCGCTTGCTATGATTGTGGAATAGTCTGTGTAAATCACCATTCCGGGAAGCGAGCCGCTTGTTTTTTTTACATATTTTACTCTTGTGTAATCAACCGGTACTTTGGAGCCGTCTGCCGCCTGCGAGTGGAGCGCCGCAAGGCACGCTGCCTCAAAAAGTGTTTCATCGGAAACGACTGCGCCGGCGCAGCGTATTATCACATGGCTGCCGTGAATTTTTTGCGTGTGAAGCCACATGTCGCCGCGGTGGGCTGTTTTCAGCGTCAGCATATCGTTTTGCAGGTTTGACCTGCCAACCAAAATTTCTATGCCATCGCCTGAAATATATTTTAATGGCGCAGACTGTGCTTGGCGCTCTTTTTTTGCGTTTTTTTGGATTTTGCTTTTTTTCAGATAGCCAGTTTCCACAAGCTCGCGGCGAATTTCGCCGATGTCGCTTTCGCTTTGCGCCCTGTCCAGCTCGTCCAAAACGCTTGCGAGATACAGCGCATCACGCCTGCCCTCTTCAATAAGAGTTACAAGGTGCTCCTCTGCGCTTTTTAGCTTGTTATACTGCTTATAATACTGCGCGGCGTTTTGCTGCATGGTTTTAAGGGGGTCGAGCGGAATTTGGATTTCCTTGCAAGCTTCCTCATAAAAATCGGGAAGGGTCACGCTTTTCTGCCCTTCCAGCTTCATGTAAAGGCTGGCGGTCAGCAGGTCTCCATAGCGGCGTTTTGTTTCGCGCTCTGCGCAGTTTTTTAGCTCCCCTTCTTGCAGGGCAAGCTTTTTAACTGTTCGCTCGTGTGCGTTTTTCACATTTTTGCGAAGGCTTTGTGTGCGCCTTTTCATATTTTCCGCCTTGCTGCGGCGAGTGAAAAATGCGTCAAGAAGCAGCGAGAAGCTATCAAACCGTTCCCCTTGCATTTCGTCGGCATACTGCGAAATTTGCATGAAGCTAAAATCCGTCGGGCTTCCGTCGCGGCTTAGCATGTATGGGGTGAATTCTCCTGCGTTAACCGTGTCTGCGAGCGCTGACATTGCTGCCGGAAGGTTTTCTGCCACGCCACGGCAGCGGTGAACCATCTCGCGACACAAAAGCGGAGAAAGGCACGAAAATGCTCCCAAAATCCACTGCTCCGGCTGTTTTTCGCCGTCATAATAAGACCACAGGGCGCGGCGCTCAGCGTCTGTTGCCGCAAAAAAATCCGGCTTTGTCTGGTTTAACTGAAGTCTGTATTTAAGCCCTGGTAGAATTTGGCGCAGAGGGCTTGTTTCGCTGTCAACCCGGCGCAGGCAGTCTATAATTCTCTCCTCTTCGTCAACGAGGATGATGTTTGTTCCGCGCCCAATCATTTCAACAATCAGCTTTTTTTTCACAGGCGTTCGCATTTCGTCATAGGCATCAAGCTCGAAAATTACTATGCGCTCGCGCTGCGGCTGGTGAAGGGCGGAAATTGTTGCGCCGACTAAATGTTTTCGCAAAAGCATGCAAAACATCGGCGGATGCATGGGGTTTTCATAGCCCTCATTTGTGAGATGCACTCTGGCATTTCCAACACCGCCGCAAACGACAAGGCGCATATTTTTGCCCATGCCGCGAAGAGAGAGAATAATCGTGTCTCGCTCCGGCTGCTGCACCTTGTCAATTTTTGCGGAGACTATCTCACCTCGAAGCTCCGCTGTAAGCGCGCTTAGGGTTACGCTGTCAAGTGGCATTTGTATCGTTCTCCATAATTTTGTTAAACAGTTCGCCCAGCCGCTCTGTTTCGCCGTTTAGGTAGAGGTAGCCAAAAAGTGTTTCAAGACCTGTGGCAGTGTGATACTGCGCTCTGTCGGCATTTTTTGGCACTGAGTTCACCCTTGCATTTCGCCCACGGCGAAACACGGCGGCTTCAGCTTCGCTGAGCATGTCTATAATCCTTTGCATCGCCTGCGCCTGTGCTGGCGCGCTCACATAGCGCACGGTGTGGCGGTGTAGACCGCTTGCCGTGGATTTTCCTTGCAAAATCAGGTAAGAGCGCACCATGATTTCATAAACACAGTCGCCAATGTGGGCAAGTCCTAGGTTTGAGATTTCTGAAAGCTGATTTTTGGTGAGCTTAGGTTTTAGGTAATCTGTTATTTCATTCATCAATATCTTCCGCCTCGGAAAAATCGTACATACTCATTTGAGCCTCACCGCTCTCAGGCGGAGCAGCTCCGGAAGCCATTTGCATTTCGTGCCACTGCTCTTTTGTGATGAGAATTTGGCGCGGCTTTGAGCCTTCAAACGGACCGAGAACGCCAAGCTCCTCAAGCTGATCCACAATTCGGGCAGCTCTGGAATAGCCGAGCTTGAGCCGGCGCTGGAGCATGGACACAGACGCCTGCTTGCTGTCAAAAATTACATCAGCCGCCTGCGGCAGCATTGCGTCATACTCGGACTGGTCTGCGTCCGATGGGCTATCCGCTTCGGAGGTGTCCGTTGAAGCCGCTTTGCCCTGTGCTGCCTTGTCGATTTCGGCTTGGATTTCGTCGTTATACTGCGGCTCGCTGTTGGTTTTTATAAAGCTTACAACCTTTTCCCTCTCGTCATCGGAGACAAAAGCGCCTTGGATGCGGCGCGGCTTTCCGCTTCCGATAGGGGAATAGAGCATGTCGCCGTTTCCAACAAGCTTTTCCGCGCCCTGTGAATCGAGAATGATTCGAGATTCCAGCGCGCTTGAAACAGAAAATGCGATTCTGCTCGGGATATTTGCTTTCATAAGACCTGTGATGACATCCGCAGAGGGGCGCTGGGTTGCGATGACAAGGTGCATTCCCGAGGCGCGACCCATCTGGGCAACGCGGCAGATGCTGTCCTCAACCTCCTTGGAGGCGACGAGCATTAAGTCGGCAAGCTCGTCTATAACAATGACCACCTGCGGCAAAATTGCCTCGCCCTTGCCGCGCTGAATTTTGTTGTAACCTTCAAGGTCGCGGACGCCCTCCTCGGAAAAAAGGCGATAGCGCTTGAGCATTTCAACAACCGTCCATTGCAGGGCACCGGCGGCTTTTTTGGGGTCTGTCACAACGGGGATATAGAGATGTGGGATGCCGTTGTATATGCCAAGCTCAACCATTTTGGGGTCTATCATAATAAGCCGGACCTCCTCCGGCGAGGCTTTGAACAAAAGGCTTAAAATCAGGCTGTTCATGCAGACGGATTTTCCCGAGCCTGTTGTTCCGGCAATCAGCATATGCGGAAGCTTTGCGATGTTTCCGACAACGCTGTTTCCGCCAATGTCTTTGCCAACAGCAAAGGAGAGCTTTGAAGGCGCACCGGAGAAGTTGCCCGACTCGATTATGTCGCGCAGATACACCATGCTCACAATTTTGTTTGGCACCTCAACGCCAACGGTGGATATTTTGTCAGGAATCGGAGCTATGCGAACGCCGGAAACGCCGAGCGACAGCGCAAGGTCGTCCGCGAGGTTTGTGAGCTTTGTAAGCTTCACTCCGGCTTCAAGCTCCAGGTCGTATCTTGTAACGGTGGGTCCGCGTGTTATGTCCGAAATTGCGGCATTTACGCCAAAGCTGTCAAGCGTTGACTGAAGCCGCTCGCGATTCACCTTCATCTCCTCGCGTCCGTCAACCGCGCCGCCGGCGCCCAGGGTAAGAAGGCTTGCCGGAGGATAGGTGTATGTATGGTTATCTATAGCAGCGCTGCTTCGGATTTCCCGGGCAATTTCTTCGCGCTCCATTTCAAGCTGAGCCGAATCCAGCTTGGTTTTTTTAGATGCTGGCTGCATCGAAGCCAAAGGCTCTTCTGTTCTGATTTCCTCGCTCATAATGTCAACGCCTGCAATGTCGGCAGCTTCTTCAACCGTGAGCGGAAGAACATCGTCTGTGGGGCTGTGTCCTTTGATTATTTCATCGGGGGTTTTTGCTCTTGGTGCGGCGTTGAAAAAGCCGGCTTTTTTCTCGACATGTTCCTCCTGCGTGGTCTCATCATCGTCAAGCGCAATGTCATAGTTTGCGCCTTTTCTACGCGTGGAGCTGGGTGCGGCTATATTTCTTTTTGGCTGTGGGGCTCTGGGAGGGGCACGCGGCGGTTCGGGCTGCGGCTCATATTCGCGGCGCTCGCGAGATTTTAGCTTTTGGGCAACCGTTGAAGGCGCAACCCGAAGCGCGAGAAAAACAAAGGTGATAAATGCAAATATCAAAACCGGAATTGCACCATAAATGCTGAACATTGCGGCAATGCTCATTGCAAGAAGACCTGACAAGGCGCCGCCGCTTTGCATTTCGCAACCGCTTTCAAAAAGGATTTTTAAAAGCTCGCCAAAGGGGTCAAAGCTAAGCTCGAGCCTGCTAATCCCGAACCTGTAGGCAAAGAGATGAACGATAGCGCCGAGGAAAAGAGGAAGCAGCAAAACACTCACCGCGCGAAGGCGCACAGGTCTTCCATGATGGAAGGTTAGAAGAAATGCGCACGCCAAAAGCGCCAGCGGAAATATGTAATAGCCATATCCAATCAGACCGCGGATAATTGTTTTGCAAAAAAAGTTTATAAACCATGCGTCAACATCAAAGTAGCCGATAAACGAAAACAGTCCGAGAAAAAAGCAAATGGCGGCGCAAACCTCGCGCCGGTATGGGCGCGGAGTCTGACTTTCTTTCGCTCTTGCGCTATTTTCGGTTTTTGTCGTTCTCTTTTTGTTTGTGGTAGACATGTTTCACCTCAAAGCACTATTGTTAATATGATTGTAAGTATTCCGGCAGCCCAGCAATAATAGGCAAAGCGTCCAAATTTGCCTTTGTTGCAAATAGCGCGCAGAAAACCAAGGCTTAGATATCCCGTAACCATGGCGATTGCCATTCCGATTAGATAGGCGGGCAGAAGTGCTGTGTCAAATCCCACGCTAACAACATCTGCCAGAGACAGAAGGTTTGCGCCCAAAATGGCAGGGATGGAAATTAAAAACGAAAATTTCACAGCAAATTCACGATTTAGTCCGCCAAAAAGTCCTGCTGTAATTGTGGAGCCGGAGCGTGATAAACCCGGTATTATTGCGATAGCCTGGCAAATGCCTATAATAATGGCATTTTTAACGGTCATCGTTTTTTCGCTGCGGTTTCCGACAGCAAGGCGGTCGGAAAAAAACAGCACAACGCCGGTCACGAGAAGGACAATGCCGATAAAGGTTGTGTTGTAATAAAGCTGCTCAACATGGTCTTTTATCGGCAAAATTGCCACAAGCGGAAGTGTTGCTATAAACATCATAAGGAGAAGGCGAACCTTTGGAAAGGTCTTTTTTCCGCCGGGCTGCGGATGCCCAACGCTTTTAACAAAGCTTACGGACTCTGTCACAATTTCCGCAATATCCTTGCGGTAGAAGATACAGACCGACACAAGCGTTGCAAGGTGCAGCAGCGCATCAAAGAGCAGATGCCCGTCATCTGCTGTTCGCAGACCGAAAAAGTTTTGAAATATTGACAGGTGTCCCGAGCTTGAAATTGGCAGAAACTCTGCAACGCCTTGTATAAGCCCCAGTATCATTGCCGAAAGAATGGACATATTAAGCCTCCCAAAAGTGATTTAATGAATATCTAAAATATAACATAGTATCTAATCTTTACAAATATTTATGATACCACACTTTTTAAGATAGCACAAGATTTAGTATAGCACTGCCATTAAATTGCTTTAATCCTCACAGCAATTATTGTTTGATTTTTTAATTTCAGCGCGAAGATATTCCAAAACATCTCCAAGATTTCCGAGTGCGTCGATTATTCCAAGCTCCACTGCCTGTCGTCCGGTTATCACGGAACCGACATCGTTTGCAAGCTCGTCTGTCCGCATCATAAGCTCTAGAAGAGCTTCGCTTTTAACGGACGAATGCTCGGTTATAAAATTTATAATCCTCTCTTGAATGCTCGTGAAATAATTATAGGTTTGCGGCGCGCCGATTACAACGCCTGTAAGGCGCACAGGGTGAAGCATCATTGCTGCCGAGGGCGCTATAAAGCTTTTTTTCGCCGACACTGCCATCGGAACGCCGATGGAATGTCCGCCGCCGAGCACGAGCGAGGCAGTCGGCTTTCGCATTCCGGCAATCATTTCGGCTATGCCAAGCCCTGCTTCAACATCTCCCCCGGCGGTGTTCAGAAGAATCAGGAGCGCTTCGATTTCCGCGCTTTCCTCTATCGCAGCAAGCATTGGGAGGATGTGCTCATATTTTGTGGTTTTTGTATCCTCTGAGAGAATTTGGTGTCCTTCAACCTGCCCGACTATGGTGATGCAATGAATTTCTGCGCATTTTTGTGGAACTGCGGTTGTTCCAAGCTCGTTTATATTTTTAGTAGCTTCGTTATTTTCCAAGTTATATCACCTCCCTTTTATCATTCCCCTTTTTTGCATATAACAAACGCAGACCGTGGCTCGGTCTGCGTTGTAATTTTATATTTAATTTTTCTATGCTTCAAAAACTGCCTTAACGCCCTTATAGGTCATATATGCGTCAAGCTTTGAAACCAGCTCATACGGCGCATGCATGGACAAGACGGGAACGCCTGCGTCAATTGTGCTGATGTTTCGGCGAGACATAAACATTGCGACAGTTCCGCCGCCGCCTTGGTCGACCTTTCCAAGCTCTGCCATCTGCCAAATGACATCGTTGTCGGAAAAGATTTTGCGAAGCTGCGCCACAACCTCGGCATCGGCATCGTTTGTGCCGCTTTTACCGCGCGAGCCTGTGTATTTGCATATTCCCATGCCGTAGTTTATCTTTGCGTTGTTGCGCTTTTCGCTGACCTCCGGATAATTGGGGTCAAAGGCGTTGCACACATCTGCGGAGATACATAGGCTATTTTCAAAGCAGCGCCGCAGCACCGCGCCGCTTGCTGCACACAAATCCTCCATAAAGCACTCAAAGGCTTCGCTTTGCATTCCGCTCGTGCCTTCGGAGCCTATCTCTTCCTTGTCCGCAAGGATGCAAACTGCCGTTTTTTTCGGAGTTTTTATATCAAAAAGCGCCTTTAGTCCGGCATAGGCACAAACCCTGTCGTCATGTCCATATCCGCCGACAAGGCTGCGGTCAAGCCCGATGTCTCGCGCGCAAAACGCCGGGACTGCTTCAAGCTCTGCCGAGAGAAAGTCCTCCTCGCAGATTCCATAGCTGTCATTTAAGATGCTCAAAACTGCAAGCTTAACCCTGTCGTTGCCATCATCGTCATAGGGAATGCTTCCGATTAGGATGTTTAAGCCCTCGCCGGAAATCGCTGTGGCAAGGCTTTTTTTAGACTGATCTGCCGCAAGATGCGGCAGAAGGTCGGTTATTACAAGCTGGGGATCGGTTTCCTCCTTGCCGATTATAACCTCCACCACTTCCCCGTTTTTAAGCGCCACCACACCGTGAAGTTCAAGCGGAATCGCGAGCCACTGATATTTTTTTATTCCGCCATAATAATGCGTTTTTAAATAGGCAAGCTCGCCATCCTCATAGAGCGGAAGCTGCTTCAGGTCAAGGCGCGGAGAGTCCACATGCGCTGCGGCAATGGTGCAGCCCTCGCCCAGCGGCGCTTCGCCAATCACAGCAAGCAGAAGCTCTTTGCCGCGGTTTATCCGGTAAACCTTGTCGCCGGCTTTAAGCTTTGTGTCAAGGGAAAGCTCCTTAAAGCCGGCCGCAGCAGCGCGTTCCACCGCTGCCGAAATGGCTTCGCGCTCTGTTTTTGATGCGTCTAAAAATGTTTTGTAGCCATCGCAATATTCTTCGAGCGCGATGCGCTCGTTCGCACTTATTTGGTCATAGCCGTTTTTCTGCTGGTAGAATAGCTCTTCTCTGAAATCATTTTTTTTAGCCATTATTTAAGCACCTTTCCAAAAAATTCCTCGCATTGTTTTTCAAAGTCCTCAACATTTCCATTGTTTTGCAATATATATTCGCAATTTTTCTTGAAAAAACTGTCCGGCTTTTGTGCGCCAATGCGCATTTGTGCATAGCCCTCTGAAACGCCCTCGCGCGCTAAAAGGCGCTTTATCCTTGTGCCGATGCCTGCGAGAATGCCAAGCTTAAAGCTGCAAAATTCGCCCGAGCGGCTTCCGACAAGCTCGATAGCTTCTATGGCGGCAAGCTCGCCGCCGTTTGCGGCGTGGTTTTTAATGCGGCGCATAACCTCTGTGTGGACATGCCGGTGGCTTATTTCATTAAGCTTTTTTAGGGCGTTCTCATCTGAAAACACGAGCTTTCCGAGCTTTTGCCGGTCAAGCTTGCCGTTTTCATATACATCGCCAAAGCGCGCTTCAATTTCCTGCCGCAGCTCGCCGTTTTCCGCCGTTAGCTCGTGATAAACCTCGTCGCAGTCTATCGTGAGTGCGCCTTTTTGTGCCAAAAGCTTCATTGCGGTTGATTTTCCGGCACCGCTTCCGCCTGTGATTCCGACAATTGTCATGCTTGATATCAGCGCGCCGAACACCTCCGCCTCGCTGAGCGCGCCAACGCGCAAAACACGAAACGGAGTTTGGCTAAGATCTAAAATGGTGGATTCTGTCCCCACGCCGCACTGTCCGCCGTCAATCACGGCGTCTATTTTCCCGTCGAAATATTCCAGCACCTTTTGCGCGTTTTTCGGGCTTTCCATTCCGCTAGGGTTTGCGGACGGCGCGGCAAGAGGAATCCCAGCCTTTTGAAGCAGCGACAAGGTTATCGCATGGTTTGGACAGCGAAGCCCCACGGTTTTGCCCCCGGCAAGCACAGTGTCGGGAATGCCCGGCTTTGCCTGCAAAATTATCGTGAGCGGACCGGGCCAATATTTTTCGGCAAGTGCCAGTGCCTGCTTTGGCACGCTCTCGCAATATTTTTCCATCGCATCGCTGCCGCCTACTAAAATTGACAGCGCCTTCCCTTCCGGTCTGCCTTTAACTTCAAAAATTTTTGCCACTGCGCTCTCGTCCGTCGCGTTTGCCGCAAGACCATACACCGTTTCTGTCGGAACGGCGACAAGTCCGCCGTTTTGCAGAATTTCGGCAGCTTCTCCTGCGAAATATAGGGTTTTCGTTTCCATTTTTTTATTGCTCCGTTTGTGCTCTTAATTTTTCTGCCTGGTCTGCTGTTGCAAGGCTGTCCACAAGCTCGTCAAGCTCGCCGTTCATGATGGCAGAAATGTTGAAATTTTTAACATCTCCCGTCAGCCTGTGGTCTGTAACTCTGTTTTGAGGGAAGTTATAGGTTCTAACGCGCTCAGAGCGGTCGCCGCTTCCAACCTGGCTTTTGCGCTCTGCCGCTATTTCGGCGTTGTGGCGCTCCTGCTCGGCTTCGTAAAGCTTCGAGCGCAAAATTTTCATGGCGCGGTCCTTGTTTTTGTGCTGGCTGCGCTCGTCCTGACATTCCACCACAACGCCTGTGGGAAGATGTGTTATGCGAATGGCGCTTTCGGTTTTGTTAACATGCTGACCGCCTGCGCCGGAGGCGCGGAAAGTGTCTATCTGAAGGTCGCTCGGGCTAACATCAAACTCAACCTCATCAGCCTCGGGAAGTACCGCAACCGTTGCCGCAGAGGTGTGAATTCTGCCGCCTGACTCGGTTTCCGGCACGCGCTGAACGCGATGTCCACCGGCTTCAAATTTGAAGCGCGACCAAGCGCCCACGCCTTCGATGACAAAGGAAATTTCCTTTATGCCACCGATTTCGGTTTCGTTTATGTTTACAACATCAACCTTGAAGCCCTTTGACTCTGCGTACATCGAATACATTCTAAAAAGGTTTGCGGCAAAGAGCATCCCCTCCTCGCCGCCGACACCGCCGCGAATTTCTACAATTACGTTTTTGTCATCGTTGGGGTCCTTCGGAAGCAGAAGCAGCTTAATTTCCTGCTCGGTTTCCTCCATCGCGGCTTTTGCCTGCTCCAGCTCTTCCTGTGCAAGCTCTTTATACTCCGGGTCTGACAGCATTTCCAGAGCATCGTCATGCGCGGACTGAAAGCTCATATATTTACGATAAGCCTCGACCACGGCTGAGATGTCCTTCTGCTCCTTTGCAAGGCGCGAATATGCCGCCGGGTCGCTATAAACCTCCGGCTGGGACATGCGGTTTTCAAGTTCTATATATCTATCCTCGATTGCTTTTAGCTTTGAAAGCATTTGCTTCCCTCCATAATTTTTTACTTGCTCAAAATATTTTGACTTTAATACTTTATTTTAACATTTTTTTGCCCTGCTGTAAACAAATCCGCAAAATCATTCATATAATGCCGCAGCTTATAGCTCGGTTTACCGCTTCAGATTTTGCGTGTTCATAAAAATTTGCCGGCTCTGTATGGTGCAGTAGCGACTATTTTGTTTTTTTAGCTGCCGCTCAAGGTATATATTTATCATGGTCAAATTTCATCATAAAAAAACCTCCCGGAGGCTGCCATGCAAAGCATAACAAAAATCCTCCGGAAGGTCAATCTTGGAATTTTTACTTTGCGAAATCAGGTGCCGAGATAGGCTGCCTTTACCGCATCGTTTGTAAGAAGCTCGTTTCCAGCTCCGCTCATTGTAACGCGACCGGTTTCGAGAACATAGCCAATGTCGGCGATTTTAAGCGCCATGTTTGCATTTTGCTCAACAAGCAAAATTGTGACACCTTGAGCGTTTATATCCTTGATGATTGAAAAAATGTCTTTTACTATAAGCGGCGCAAGACCGAGGGACGGTTCGTCCATCATCAAAAGCTTCGGCTTTGACATTAGGGCGCGACCAACAGCAAGCATCTGCTGCTCGCCGCCGGAGAGCGTTCCGGCGTGCTGCCAGGAGCGTTCTTTAAGCCTTGGAAAAAGTCCGTAAACCATTTCTATGTCGTCGTGCAAATGGTCTTTTCTGAGATATGCGCCAATTTTAAGATTTTCAAGAACTGTCATATCGGGAAAAACACGGCGTCCCTCGGGAACTAGGGTGATTCCCTTTGAAACGACATAGTTTGTGTCCTTGCCGGTTAGGTCCTCGTCCATAAAGCTGATTTTTCCGGCTTTTGGCTGTGTAAGACCGACGATGGAGCGAAGCGTTGTGCTTTTTCCGGCGCCGTTTGCGCCGATTAGTGTGACAATGCTTTTTTCAGGAACCTCAAAGCTGATGTTTTTAACAGCTTCGATTCCGCCGTAGTTAACTTGAAGGTTTTCAATTTTAAGCATCCTCAGCCACCCCCAAATATGCATCAATAACGCGCTTGTCGTTTTGTATAACGCTCGGTGTGCCTTGCGCAATCAGCTTTCCAAAGTCCAGAACATAGATGCGCTCGGATATGCGCATGACAAGGTCCATGTGGTGCTCTATCATAAACACGGTGAGACCATATTTTTTTCTTATCTGGCTGATAAAGTCGGTCAGCTCGGCTGTTTCCTGTGGGTTCATGCCGGCGGCAGGCTCGTCAAGCAAGAGAAGCTTCGGCTCGGTTGCAAGCGCGCGCGCAATCTCAAGGTGGCGCTGAAGTCCGTATGGAAGGCTTCCGGCGATGTCGTCTTTATATTGAAGCAAATCCTGCTCTTCCAAAAGCGCTGCCGTTTCCTCGCGCATTCGGCGCTCTTCCTTGTGATTTATGCGGAAGGTTGCAGATAGAAAGTTTTGCTTTGCGCGAAGGTGCTTTGCAATCAAAACATTGTCAAACACTGTAAGCTGGGAAAAAAGCCTGATATTTTGAAAGGTGCGAGCAATACCGTCCCTTGTGATTTTGTCCGGCGTGGGAGAGAGTGATGTTTTGTAAGCGCCCACATTCTGTCCTTTGTAGCTTGTGCGCATCTTTCCTCTGGGATAATTTTCGATTATTGTGTTTCCACAGAAGTCTATCTTGCCGTTTGTCGGCTCGTAAACACCGGTTATGCAGTTGAAGGCTGTGGTTTTTCCGGCTCCATTTGGTCCTATGAGAGCGACAATTTCGCCGCGTCCCACTTCAAAGCTGAGGTTGTCAACAGCGACAACTCCGCCAAATTGCATTGTTAGGTTTTCAACTTTTAATGCTATCTCGCTCATTTTGCCGCCTCCTCTGTTTTCTTTTTCGGTCGTCGCCGAAACAAGTCGGGAAGTTCTTTGCTTCCCATGATTCCGCGGCGGAAGAAAAGAACGATAATCATGATTACGATTGAAAACACGACCATACGGAAACCGTTTCTGAGAAACGGAAGCTTAAAGCCGTTTGAGAGATACACTTCGGAGTCCAGAGCGCGCAGCCACCATTCAGAGCAGAAAATGTACAAAAACGAAGCCATGCAGCTTCCCGAAACCGAGCCGATGCCGCCGATGACCACAATCAGCAAAAGCTCATATGTCATCGCCGCGGTGAAACCCTTTGCCTGCGCCTGATTTGCATACATCGCAAGCATCGCGCCGCCGACACCGGCAAAGAAAGAGCTTATACAAAAGGACATTCTTTTATGGCGCGCCAGGTTTATTCCCATTGCCTCCGCTGCGGTTTCGTCCTCGCGAATTGCCTTGAACGCACGACCGTAGGAGGAATTTATGAGAAGCACAATCAAAAATATGCAGACAGTTGCGATGATAAACGGAACCGCTGTTGAAAGGCGCAGCACCACTTCCCCGGCGTCGTTTCTGATGTTGAAGCTTGTATAGGTCGGGAAATTTTTGAGCATGTTTGCGCCATTTGTAATTGAGCCGAGCTTATCCCATTGGAAAACCGCGCGAATTATCTCGGCAAAGCCGAGCGTAGCAATTGCGAGATAGTCACTTTTAAGGCGCAAAACGGGAAGCCCGATTAGATAAGCAAAAAGCGCCGCAACAAGCCCCGCGCAGACAAGCGCGATAATAACGCCCAGTGTAAGACTTACCATTCCATCGCCAAAGAGTGGGTAAAACAGCTCCTGTGTCGATGTTTTTATCGTGGGCTCGCCATGTAGATAGTAAACCGCCTCGCGCTGGTCGGAGGGGATTGTTAAAATTGCGTAGGTATAAGCGCCAAGCAGCATGAAGCCAGCCTGACCAAGCGAAAAAAGACCGGTGAAGCCGTTTAGCAGGTTCATCGACACCGCCACAAGGGCGTATGTGCAGCCCTTTTTAAGAACTACATAAAGCATGGATGTGTTGGAAAATGTTTTTCTCAAAAAACCTTCGGGCAGGCGGCTGCCATAAGTTTCGAGAAGGATAAGGATTATCAGAAACGCAACAAGGATGGTTGCGGATATAAACGCGACTTTATGATTTTTGGCTTTTTCTATTTTTTGCATTTTTCATCCCCTCCTTAAACCTTGTCGATTGTCTTTTCGCCGAAAAGACCTGTCGGCTTTAGAACGAGAATAAGTATCAGAAGCGCGAAGGTGAAGGCGTCTGAAAAGACTGTCCATGAGGTTGCTTTGATTCCGCTTTCACATATTCCTATAATAAATGCCCCGATAACCGCGCCGGGAATTGAACCGATTCCGCCAAAAACGGCAGCGACAAAGGCTTTTAGTCCCGGCATAGCGCCGGACAGGGGCACAACAGTTGCATAGTTTGAAAAATAGAGCATGGAACCCACGCCGGCAAGGAAGGAACCAATAATAAATGTCATGGAGATGACATTGTTGATTTTTATTCCCATGAGCTGGCTGGTTTCATAGTCCTTTGACACGGCGCGCATCGCCATGCCGGTCTTTGTGTGGTTTATCAGCAGTGTGAGTACCACAATGAGAATGATTACAAGAATCGGGGTTATTACCGTGACGCGGCGCGTTGTGGCACCGAAAATGGTGATTGATTCCGACAAAAAGGAAATTGTCGGATACATCTGGTTAAGTCCGCCGGTTATGTACATCGCGAGATTTTGCAAAAGATAGCTAACGCCAATTGCAGAAATCATGACGGACATGCGCGGAGAAGCGCGAAGCGGCTTGTATGCCACGCGCTCTATAATAAAGCCAAGAATAACTGTAAGCGTGAGCACAACGGGGATTGCAAGCCACGCTGGCATCCACGAGCTTAAGTAGACCATAAAAAGTCCTGCAATCATAAAAACATCACCGTGGGCAAAGTTTATAAGTCGCAGTATTCCATATACCATGGTGTAGCCAATAGCAATCAGAGCATACTGACCGCCAATAGATATTCCTGATAAAATAATGGATATGGCAAATTCCATAACTGGAGCCTCCCTGTCTATTTCCATCGTCCCATTGACGGGATCTTGTATACCGACACATTTTATGTCAGACAAATACAGCGGGGGCAACTGGTCCGCCCCCGCATATTTTATCTAATGCTAGATTTTTTTAGTCTGCGCTTTGAATTGTTGCAAGTATCCAGTTGCCGGTTTCTTTGTCAAAGGTCTTGATGTAGGCAGTGTCGCGGATGGCATCGCCTATATTATCAAAGACAATGTCGCCGGAAACGCCGGTGTAAACAACACCCCAAAGTGCGTTTTTGATTGCGCCGGGGTCTGCAGAGCCTGCTGCCTTGATAGCCTCAAGCGCTACATAGTAAGCATCGTAACCCATTGCGGTTACAGCGGAGATAACATCGTTGCCGCCGTTGTTTGTCTTGGCTTCGGGATTGGCGTTTATCCATGCCTTGATGCCTTCGTCAAATGCGATAGAGCCGCCCTCTTGATAGAAGGTGGAAACAAAAATCTGAACATCCTTGCCTGCGGCTGCTTCAAGAACCTTGTTGGAGTCCCATGTGTCGGGTCCGAGTAGGGGGATGTCGATGCCGAGAGAAACTGCCTGGTCAACAATCTGTGTGGAATAGGCAATGGAAACAGGCGCGAAGATAACGTCAGCGCCTTCAGCCTTTGCCTTGTTCAGGTAGGAGGTGAAGTCGGAGTTGTCTTTCGGGAAGCTGTCGGTGATTACTGTTCCGCCGAGAGCCTCGAATGCCTGAGTGAAGTATGCCAGAAGTCCCTGGTCATATTCGTTTCCAAGCTCGCCAAGCAGATATGCTGTCTGAGCTTCAAATTCGTCGGCTGCAAAGTTTGCAAGAACTGTGCCCTGGAAGGGATCCAGGAAGCAAATGCGGAAATAATAATCATTTCCGGCAGTGACCTGGGGATTTGTGCAGGTTACGCCGATTGCTGCGAGCCCCGCCTCGTCAAAGATGGGTCCTCCTGTGATGGAAACGCCGGAGCCGTAAGAGCCGAGGACAACGGAAACGCCCTCGCTTACAAGCTGGCTGGCAGCGGAAACTGCCTTGTCGGAAGAGGAGCCGTTGTCAGCGTAAACAAGCTGAATCTGGTATGTTACGCCGTCAATTTCGATGGTGGGTGTTTCAAAGTTTGCATACTGCATGCCAAGCATTTCCTGCTTGCCGCCTGCGCCGGAGTCGCCGGTTGCAGGCTCGAATACGCCGATTTTTATGACATTCTCAGATGTCTGGGTGTTTTCAGGGTTCTCTGTGTTTTGATTCTGGTTATCTGGCTGTGTGGGAGTGCTGTCACCGCATGCGGCAAGAGCGAACACCATGCAAAGAGCAAGTGTTAGGCAAAGTAGCTTTTTCATGTTCTTATGTCCTCCTTAAAAATGCAAATGTGCGTGTTTGGTGCACATTTGTTTTCAGTGCGATTATTTTATCATACATTACATATAAAAATCAACATCAATTTATACAAATATAATATATTATCTCATAGCTTCATTATGAGATAGTTTGCCTTTTTATGTTTATTCCTGTAGATTCAGCTTTTGCCTTCGCTCCATATTGTCACACCATAATCGGGCTTGTGCGAAAATCCGCCGCCATGCGCCGCTCTGTGGCATTCTGAAAACCAAGGACGAAGAGGTCGCTTGCGGCGCACTCCATATAAAAAACGCTCTGCGCTTCTGAAGACAGCTTTTTTGCGCCTGCCGGCTTTGTTACAATCGGAAGCGCTGCCGCGTCCGACATTTCGTGCAAAAGCGCCCTGCCTGTTTCATTTGCTGCCAAAACGCGAAGATATGGAGGCAAGCCCTCTACCACCTGCGCCGAAACGCCGAGCGCGGCGCACAAACACATGCGGCGCAGACGGCTTCTTGCATAGCGCTTGGTTTTTGCCTTGTCTAAAATTTCCTCAAGCGTTGCACCTTCGCGCACCGCGGCATATAGCCGGTTTCCGGAGCCTTCGCCTGCATCGGGAATTTCATTAAATGCCATTTGCGAGAGCATGCGAAGGCGCGATAAAACAGGAAGCTCAAGCCTTTCCATCGTCACAGGTCCCCTTCCCTGCGCCGCTTCATTTTCAAGAATCTCAAGCGAGCTTTTGGGAACAAAGCTTGAAATTGCCTGCCCCTGCGACATAATGGTGCGCAGCCTTGAAGCGGAGGGCATCTCGCTCTCCTGAGCGCTGTCGTGTCCAGCGCCCTTTCGCATAACTGTTATCGGCGTGATGTCGGCTTTAAGGCTGCGAATGGCTTTTATATATTCTATCGCAAGGATGTTGTTCGGGCTTTTTATAATTTGTGCATCAGCTCCGATTGTTTTTTGAAGCGCCTGCTCGCGCGCGGCAGCATAGCTGATGCCGGAAGCCAGCTCCGCTCTTATAAGCTCGTCCAGCTCAGGAGCTTCCAGCGCCTTTGCGAGCGCCTCCAGCCTTTCAAGGCTTCCCTCCTCGCTGCCAAAGCTGAGGTGGGTGACAATTCCGGCAGCGGCAAGAATTGCCACCGCGCCGCGCGCAAAGCGCTCTGCCGAAGATATCGCCCAAGGAAGCGGAAGCTCCAAAACAAGGTCTGCCCCACCCAGCACAGCGGCGTGCGCTCTGGCAAATTTTGAATAGCAGGCGCACTCGCCGCGCTGCACAAAATTTCCGCTCATGACGCAGACAACTGCCGTGTTTTCACCGAGCATTTTTCGAGTTTCCGCTATGTGATATTGATGTCCATTGTGAAATGGGTTGTATTCAGATACAATTCCGGCAACTTTCGTATGAATTCTGTCCACTAATCTACCTTTTTCCTCAAAAACGCTTGCGTTTTGAAAATATTGTATTAATATATATAGTAATGTGTTTTTTACTTTATATCATATGATACCATTTTACATGATTTATTCGCAAATACAAGAAAAAGGAAGGAAAAAAATCAAATGAAAATTCTTGTCATCAACGCAGGCAGCTCCTCTCTAAAATATCAGCTCATGGATATGGAAAATGAATCCATAGTCGCAAACGGCATATGCGAGCGCGTCGGAATCGACGGTCTGTTCAGCTACAAGCCGAAGGTCGAGGGGAAAACTGTTATAAAGGACCTCGCGCTTAACATACCCACCCATGCCGAAGCAATTCAAGCCGTTTTGGCCGCACTTGTAGACCCCGAAAACGGCGTTCTCTCCAGCATGGACGAAATCACCGCCTGTGGTCATCGTGTTTTGCACGGCGGCATGGAGTTTACGCAGTCTTGCATTGTTGACGACGCTTGCATAAACGCTATCAAAAAGTGCTTCCCCCTCGGACCTCTTCACAACCCCGCAAACCTCATGGGCATTGAGGCATGTCAGGCGGTTATGCCGAAAACACCACAGGTTGCGGTTTTTGACACAGCTTTTCACCAGTCAATGCCGGAAAAGGCTTATATTTATGCAATTCCTTACAAATATTTTGAAAACTACGAGGTTCGCCGTTATGGCTTCCACGGCACAAGCCATCGTTACATCGCAGGTCGCGCCGCCGCTATGCTCGGGCTTCCTGAGGATAATTCCAAAATCATCTCCTGCCACATGGGCAACGGTTCTTCAATTGCCGCAATCAAAAACGGCAAGTGCGTTGACACCACAATGGGTCTGACTCCCCTTTCCGGGCTTCCCATGGGAACGCGCAGCGGAGATATCGACCCCAGCATTCTTGAGTTTATAATGGCTCGCGAAAAGCTCTCTGTTGAGGAAATGACAAACATTCTCAACAAAGAATCCGGCGTTAAAGGCATTTCCGGCGTTTCCTCCGACTTCCGAGACATTGAAAGTGCCATGGCAGAGGGCAATCACCGCGCAAAGCTTGCTCTTGATATTTTCCATTACAGCGTTGCGAAATATATCGGCGCTTATGCTGCTGCCATGAACGGCGTTGACGGCATTGTCTTTACGGCCGGTGTCGGCGAGAATGGTCCGTCCACACGCAGCGAGATTGCAAGCTACCTTGGCTACCTCGGCTGCGAGATAAACGAGGAAGCAAACGGCAAGCGCGGAGAAGAAATTTTCATCTCCACTCCCGGCTCCAAAACCAAGCTCATGGTCATCCCCACGAACGAGGAGCTTGTCATAGCTCGTGACACAAAGGCACTTATTTCCTAAGTTCCCCCAAAAACCTTGACTGAGGCAGATGTTTAATATAAAACCCCCGGTTTGATTTTCATCAAGCCGGGGGTTTTTATATCGCTCAAGCTGCCAAGCTTGCAGGCATATATACCGAAATTTTGCAAACTTTACATTTGAGCGCTTAAACACACCAAAACCAGAGCCATGCAGATAGTGAGCTCTTCACCCCCCTTCGCAACAACGCCACCGCAGGCGCAAGCGGCAGCTACCTCCATGTAGCACGAGAGACCTAGCCGCGAGGGTGTAGCAAAATTGCAGCGACTGCAAAAAACAGCTAAAATTTAAGCGCCCGTCCTTTTTAGGACGGGCGCACAAATTTAATTTCAGATTAAAGCGCTGCCTTTGCCTTTTCGCATAGTGCGGTGAAGGCGGCAGGGTCGTGGATAGCGGTTTCGGAAAGCATCTTGCGGTTCATGTCAATTCCGGCACGCTTTAGTCCGTTTATGAATGTAGAATAGTTCATTCCGTTTGCCTTTGTACCTGCGGAAATGCGAGTGATCCAAAGCTTACGGAAATCTCTCTTGCGAAGCTTGCGGCTGATGTAGGAATAGCGACCGCTCTTCATCATTGCCTGATTTGCCATTTTATAGTGCTTGGACTTGGCGCCCCAATAGCCCTTTGCCAATCCAAGGATTTTTTTTCTGTGCTTACGCGTCATCATCGCGCCTTTAACTCTAGCCATTTTGTTTAACCCTCCTTCTTCTTATTTGTATGGAATCATGAGCTTTACAGTTGCCGCATTTGTGACATCTGCATAGGCACCCTTGCGAAGCCCTCTCTTGGACTTCGTGGTTTTACCATGACCATTTAGAAGGTGTCTTCTGTTGGCCTGCGCACGTTTTACTTTTCCTGACTTTGTGAGGCTGAATCTTTTTTTTGCCCCACTATGTGTTTTAAGCTTTGGCATAATTTATTTCTCCTTTACTCGCTGTGAGCCATAATTTATTTTGCTTTCGGTGAAAGAAACATGGACATATTACGTCCTTCAAGCTTGGGGTTTTTATCCATCGTTGCGACTTCCTCGCATTTTGATGCAAAATTTTTCAGAAGCTGCTCGCCAATGTTGGTGTGTGCCATTTCACGACCGCGAAAGCGAACTGTAACCTTGAGACGGTCGCCCTCTCTCAAAAACTTCTGACCATTGCGCAACTTTACGTTGAAGTCGTTCTCGCCGATGCCCGGGGACATGCGGATTTCTTTAACTTCAATTACATGCTGGTTCTTTTTTGCTTCTTTTTCCCGCTTTGCCTGCTCGAAGCGATATTTGCCATAGTCCATGATTTTGCAAACCGGCGGATTGGAGCCGGGCGAAATCATAACAAGGTCAACATCCTTGTCATAGGCAATCTCCAGCGCCTGCTCGGTGGGCATAATTCCAAGCTGCTCACCATCGTCGCCGATGAGACGGACTTCCTTTACCTGAATTTCTTCATTTATCAGATGGTCCAAGTTTGCGATTTTAGAACACCTCCAATTTAAAACAAAAGCAGATGCCAATAAAAAGCACCCACACACAAAAAGACATATCTCCACAAAACGCAAAGACAGAATTTATTAACCACTGCTGCAAAAGCTACAGGGTGAGGACGGGCGCTAACCGAGTCCTGCTTTATTTTCGACCCTGTTATTATAACCGCATCCTCACCTAAAGTCAATGCTTTTTTACCATTTTGCAAAAAAATTCTCACTTGATGGTCCGTGCGGTCTGTTAAACCGCGCAAGATAAAGTAGCTCCGCCTCATCTCCGGACAACTTGTTTATGCGCTCGCTGCATGTGAACGCTGCCAAAAAGCCCATGTCCTTTACAATTTCGGTAGTCAGCTTTGAAAATTCTCCAAAGGGATATGCAATGCCGAGCATCGTGTTAACCTCGTGCTTTTCGCACTCTGTTAGATACCGGCTCAGGTCCTTGGAGAGGTTCAGCCGATATTCGTAATCGCCCTCGTTGTATCGCTTCGCACAGCCCTTGCGCGGTGTTAGGTTGTGCATATCCCATGTGTGGCACTGTACCTCCATATTCTCGCAAAGCGCCAGAGAGCGCACCTCCTCCCAGGACAGATGCGAATATGCCGGGTTATGCTCGTCATATTCCGTGTGAAGCTGTGTGACCGAGCCGATAACCGCAACAATGGCACAAAATCCATATTGCTCCAGAAGCGGCTGCGCATAAACGCCGGTGCTCTCATAGCCATCGTCAAAGGTTATCATAATCGGTTTTTCCGGCATCTCAAAGTTTCCCTTGTGCCAGTCGAGGAGATTTTGCAGGCTTATGCTGGAAAAGCCATTTTCCTTCAGATATTTCAGGTCGCTTTCAAAATCGTCTATCAAAAGGACATAATCGTTGCAAATTGAAGCCTCCTTTGTTAAATGATGATACATCACAATGGGGAGGTTTACAATTTGCTCGTCCTCCGTTTCCTCCACGGCGTAAGCGGCAGTTGCCGAAAGCAGAATAAATGCCGTCATGCAAAACGCAAGCATTTTTTTAATTTGCTTAAAGTCTTTATAATAAAATTTCAATTTATCACCCTCTTGTTTTTTAGTCTTTCCGAATAAATAAAAATATTAATCATAAAAATTAACTTTTTTGGCAACACTATTTTTGGAGGGTGATGAAACTTGAAATTTTTTGAATACATTTTTTTATTTACACTTGGCGCAATTGGGTATGGCGCCATCGAAACCTCGTGGCGCGGCTACACCCACTGGACAATGCTTTTAACGGGCGGTGTGTGCTTTCTTTTGGTTTATATCATCGCAAACCACAGTGCTTTTCCGTTTTGGCAAATGTGCATTGCCAGTATGGCAGTTATTACCGCCATTGAGTTTGTTGTCGGGCTTATTGTTAATGTGACGCTGGGCTGGAACGTGTGGGATTATAGCGACATGAGGTATCATTTGATGGGGCAAATTTGCCCTATGTTCAGTTTTTTCTGGCTTTTGCTGTCTGTTCCGGGCATAGCATTTTCCAGGCTTCTTCGCAAATTTATTTTTCTGCCTTCCTATAAAAAGGCGCAATAGCTGCAAAAATGAGAGTGCGAAAGCACTCTCATTTTAATATGCCCTTTGTGATTTGGACTGCCGATTAATTTTTTTCGGCATCATCTGTTGCTTGGAACTGTGACCGCGTCACCATAAATGAGGTCATCAATATCTTTTCCCATTTCTATTTACCTCCGTATGCATAAAATATATATCTATTCTATGCCAAAGGCGCGCAAAAGATGCCAGATTATTTTGAGCGGAGCTTTATAACGACAAGCTCAGGGTTGTTAAAAAGCCTTGGATAAACCACGCTGTCGCCAAGACCGTGGGAAACGATGATGTCATAAGAACCCTCGCCTATTGAGCTGTCCTCGTCATCGGGGAAAAGATTTCGGCGCGTTCCCAAAAGTCCGCCGATAAACGGAAGCCTTATAATTCCGCCGTGCGCATGTCCGCAAATAATAAGGTCTGTTTCAAGCTGTGGATAAGCCTTGTCATAGCCGCTTCGGTGGGCTAAAAGTATTCTGTATGCGTTTGGATAAGCTTCCGTAACCGCGCTCATCAGCGCCTCCGGCGACATGCGAATTTCCCAACTGTTCGGGTCCTGAACGCCGGCAAGGATAATATAAGCATCATCTTCTTGAAGCAGCACATATTCATCATGCATGATATAAGCGCCATAGCTTTCCAAAATTTCAAAAAGCTCTGCCGTTTTGCCGCTGTCCCATTCGTGGTTTCCTGTGATGTAATAAACCGGAGCGATTTTGACAAGCCCGGCTATGAGCGCTTCGGCGTTCTTCAGATTTGGATATCTGTCAATTAAATCGCCGGTAACCGCAATGACATCCGGATTTTGAAGCGCGACAAGCTCTAAAAGCTTTGCATTGTCTTCGCCGTACTGCCTTCCGTGCACATCGGAGAGCTGGACAATAGTATAGCCGTCAAACTCCGGCGGAATTTTATCCGACGCAATTTCATACCGCGTGGTGACAAGGCGAAAGTTGCTGTCTGCCCACAGCGCAATGAGCAGCGCGCCCAAAATTATAAGCGCCGCTTTTAACATTTTATGTTTTTTTCGTTTTTGCGAACCTTGAAGAGCCGCACGAGATGTGTCATTTTTCATAACATTTATTATATCACAAACAAAAGGTCGAATAAAGGTTTTTTGCTTTGCTGCGGACATAAAAAGAGAGAAGCGACCGCTTCCCTCTTTTTGTCTTATTCTGCCTTACCGGCTTACCAATTTTTTGTTGCCGCTAAACGCTGTACACGCGGTCACTTACCTTTTCAGCCGCTAATGACTAAGCCGGGGTTATTCCTTGATACATTCAAGCAATGGTATCAGATTTTTCTCATTTGTCCAATCTTTTTTTTGACCAATTGCGCTCATCAATGCTTTCATCCATGGCTCATATTCTGATGGGTCTTTCTTCGCAATCATTTTTTTCAATAATTTGCATAAGGCTCTGTCTTTGAAAGTTAAGCTCTCTTCATTCCACGCGCCTCTGCAATAGAAAAACGGGATATCTTCTGAAATGTTTTTCAAGTTATGTTTTTTTATTTCTTCATGAGCCGTTTCGTCATATGGAGAAACGCCAACATAAAAAACGATTAATTTTTTATGTTTTAATAAGTCTATATTCTTTCTGACAAAATGGATTCCCAAAATACTAGACGCGTATACTCCACCGCCCAAAATTATAATATCGTACCCACTCAGCATATCGCGATTGGCGCTCTTTGTTTCGACACAATCAAAACCTGTATTTTCAACCAACCAGTCAGCATACTTCTGAGTGGCGCCATATTTTGATTGGTACAAAATCAATCCTTTTGTCATCTCTATCTCCCTATTAACTGAGAGCTGCTGAGCAGCCGTGCGATTTAGCGAAGCGCTTTCCTCATCCATTTGTTCAAATAATTAATTTGGGCATCTGCATGAACCCAATGCTCACCATTTTTCATTATAGCAAGTTTTACATTGTGATTTGCGGCAATTTTTTTACTCAAATTCGGAAATTTCTTTGTTGTTCTTAAACGTATTTATTTAAGTTTTTTTGCAAAAACCGCCCTTTTTCTATCCTTTTTACACATATTATTCTGTCTTATCTGATTTTTTGCATATAAAATGTTGCCACTAAACTATTATATCCACAGTTATTTTGGTTTCTAATTTACTCACAACTAAACTGGAATTTGTTACTCTAATTCTAACAAATATTCACGGCTGTCGAAGAAACGAACACCGTCAATATGTGGCGTAATATCATCTCTGTCATACACGAATCCCAACTTCTCAATCACTTTGGCGGAAGCGAGATTTTCTTTTGCATGACCGCCGGAAACTTTCTTTATTCCAAGATTCGCAACAGCAAATTTAAGAATAGCCTTCATTGCTTCAGTAGTATATCCGCAGTTCCAATAGGTTTTCATGATGTTATAACCAACTTGAAATAGTTGCCAATCTTCTTCCCAAATCAACCCACCAGAACCGAAAAAGCACACCGGTTTCTTTTAGCACAAAGCCCCAAATGTAATTATCATTAGGAACAATGTCACCGACCTCATTCTGCTTCCATTCGATTTCTTTCAGCCATTCTATTGTGTCGCTGATGGAATGATGTGGAAGCCAGCTAACATACTTTGCTACCTCCAAATCTCCAGTCCAACCATTAAACGCTGTATCCGCATCGGCGAGGGTAAGCGGTCGTAGAATCAACCGTTCCGTTTCTATAATATTTGTTATTATCCTTCTCCTCCACAAATTCTAATTTATCTCGCTTATTATAACCATCTTTAATGGCAATTACAACACATCAATCGTGCCAGAAGCTTTGCTTAAAAAGCCGGGTTCAAGCTCCTTTACCACACACCAGGGTGCAGATTTATCCTTAACATGATAAATTCTATAATGATAGCTTGCAGAAAAGCCAAGCTTGCTATAAAAATTCGGGTCGCCGCACAAAAATGCGGCTTTATATCCCATTTTTTTAGCCTTTGCAAGACCAGCTTCAACAAGCCTTGTCGCAATTTTGCGCCGAAAATACGAAGGATGCACGGACAAGGGGGAAAGCACCAGCGCGGTCAAGAGCTTCTTCGAGGGACAGCTCCGGAATGAAAGTGCTTTTTGTGCGGATGCTGTTTAGGTAGTCTGCTTCTGTCGCGTCCGAGCCTTCCACGGTGGCGAAGGCTCGCTCTACGAGACTGTATACTTCATCATAATCCTGTGGGGTTTCTTGGCGTATTATCATTTTTTATACCTTCGCGCCGCACATTAAAAAGGTGTTGCAAAAACCTGTGTGCCATAACCCTGGTAAAAGGCAACGCCCGTTTCGGTGTAGTTCAGGCTTAAAATGTTATGGCGGTGTCCCTCGGATCCTACCCAGTTGTTTAGGTATGCCAAGGGGTTTGATGCGCTGATAATGACATTTTCCGCCGCCGCGAGGAAGTTGTAGCCGAGCGCGCTTATGCGATCAAACGGTGATGAGCCGTCTTCGCCATAATGGGAGAACACGTTGTTTTCAACCATGTAATGTGTGTGATTATATGCCGCGGTATAGAGCGTGTTGCTCCATCTATAGGGCGTGACGCCGTAGTGGGCGCGCATGCCGTTTACAAGGTGGAAAAACAGCCTTCCAAGTGTTTCGTAGTCATTTATGTTGGCTGTGTATTCGCTTGTATGATTAATCACCATATAGTAAAGGTTGCCGTGTGAATCGAAATATGTATTTTTTGTGGTGGCTTCGGCTGTAAAATCAAGCGTCTGAGTGTCCAAAAACTGAATCACAGCAGTCGCTGTGTCGTTTTTATACTGAACCATGTGGAAATTTTGATAATTGCCATCGTGGTAAATATGGGTCATAACACCTGCGGCATCTGAATGCGCATAAATTTCCTGCGGTGTTCCGAGGAGGTCTTCAATGTCGCTGCTTTGCGCTGTGCCAAAAATGTTTCCGGCGGCGCGAGTGCCTGTTCCCTTGTCCAGAATGCGCATGAACACAGCCGCAAATTCCGCGCGACTTAAAAGATCGCTCGGCGCAACAGCGCCATTTTCACGACCGGTTAGCACGCCGGCTTTATAAAGCGCCAAAATTTCCGCATAGCCGACGCTGCCCTCGCTCATATCCGGGAGGGAATATACACTATTTTGCGGCAAAAGGTCATCTTTGCTTACAACCGAATAAAGCGTTTGAAACGCGACCGCGCGAGTTACGGCGCTGTGCGGCGAGCTTGACAAAAGCGCGCTCAGGGCTGTTGGCATAATGTTATACTCGTTTGCGTAATCGCGATAGGCGTCATACCATTCGCCGTCATCTGATGCGTGGGTTTCTTCCGGGTCCGGGTTTCCAAAATAGATTGCGTGCATGCGAGCGGCTATGGCAACAAGCTCCGCCGCAGAAAGAGAGTTTTGCGGCATTATCCCTGTGCCGCTGCCGTTTAGAATGCCGTACTCATATGCCTCGGCAAGCAGCTCTCTTGCCCAGTGGTTTGGGATTACATCTGCCATAATGCTCTCGTCTACGCTTCGCACTTTTGTGAAATTGTCAAGGCTGGCATCGACCTCGGCAAACGCGGAAAGGGAAAGCACAAGCGAGAGAATCAGTAGCATTAAAACTATACTGCTCTTTTTCATTTTATTTCCTCCATAATTTTTATATTGATAATGCCTTTGTATTTACATTTACAGCTCAAAGTGAAATCTGTAAAATTGTTGATATGGCTATCAAAAGAAGAAACTGACAAGTGCCAGTGCTGTTCATTATAATGCTTGATTTTTTTACATATGCAGGCAATGAAAATCGGCAAAATTTCAAGCACAAGGCTCGCTTTGTAATATTGACTTTAGCACCGCCATGAATGCACGCCACTGCCCTATTGTCAATGCCTTGACTGCAATTATAACAACACATATATAAACTGTGCTCTTTTTTATAAACACATTTGCAGGCAAAAGCCGCTTGATAAACTTCAAGTGTCGGTTAAGGAATAGTTTCCCATCGACACTTGAAATTTTTGGTACGCCCGACAGGATTCGAACCTGCGACCTCCGGAGTCGGAGTCCGACACTCTATCCAGCTGAGCTACGGACGCATATCTCTATTATTATAGCAGAAAATAATATTTTGTCAAAGAAAAAAGCCGCGGCATCGCGCTGAATAACCGGCGCAGTGCCGCAAAATCAAAACAAAATGTAAATAAGAAGGGGCACTGTGGCTATTGATAAAATTGTTGTTAGAAACACTCCCCTGCCCGCCGTTTTTACATCGCCGCCATACTGGATTGCGAATATGCTTGCCAAAACTCCAGCCGGCATTGCCGCAAGCACGACGAAAAGCCCGAGAATATCGCTGTCTTTAACGACAAGCCGCGCTAGTGCCCAGACGGCAAGGGGGATTAGCAAAAGCTTTATCACACAGAGAACATAAGCTCGCCAATCTCCAAAAATCTCACGAAGCTTCATGCTGCCGAGGGCTGCGCCGATTACAAGCATGGACGCGGGCGTTATCATTCCGCCGAGTGTGCTTGTCGCTTCATAAATCACGCTGGGAAAACGTATGTTGCCAAAAAAGATTGCAAGCGCGATTAAGGTTGAAATGAAGCTTGTGTTTATTATTGATTTTATATCAATTTTTGTGTCCTTTTTGCCGCTTATCAGGATGATTCCATAAGAGAATGCCAAAATGTTAAAGGGCATTGTGCAGATGGAGGCGATAAAAACCATTTCGATGCCAAAAAGCGATGCAACAACGGGATAGCCCATAAACGCAACATTTCCGAAAATTATCATAAATCTAAAAACGCCGCGGCTATTTATAGGAATGCGAAGCGGCACGGTAAGTATGTAGGCAAGTGCGATCATGACTGCGTAAAACAGCCATGAAAGCCCCAAAATCTCTAAAACCTCGCCGTTTGAATAAGGCAGACTGTTGTTCATTACCGCGGCAAGAATCATTGCAGGCTGGCAAACGTAAATTACCACTTTGCTTAGAACCTTTGCATCATCATCGCCGATGATGCGAGTTTTATTGGCGATAACTCCAACTGCCATGAAAATTAGAATAATCGCCATTTGCTGTATGAGCGCTGAAATATCCATCGCGCTAAAACCCTAAAAGAACCTTTGCGATAGCAAAATAAATGAGGAGCGAAACAACATCAACAATTGTTGTGATGAAAGGGCTTGCCATGACAGCGGGGTCAAAACCAATGCGCTTGGCAAGCAGGGGCATTGTGCAGCCCACAACCTTTGCGCAGATAACCGTTAGCGCAACCGTGAAGCACACAACCGCGGCAACGGCAATTGAAATATCATCGTTTCCAAAAAGCAGCTTGTCTACCAGCAAAATTTTGACAAAACAAGCCACAGCAAGGGTTATAGCGCACAGCACAGCCACGCGAGCTTCTTTCCACACTATCTTAAACACATCTGAAAGCTCAATGTCGCCAAGCGAAATGCTACGGATTACCGTGACCGACGCCTGGCTGCCGGAGTTTCCGCCCGTGTCCATGAGCATCGGAATAAATCCAATTAGAACAGCGTAGGTTGCAAGAGCTTCCTCAAACGAATTTAGGACAAGTCCTGTGAATGTTGCGGAAATCATGAGAATAAGAAGCCAGGGTATGCGGCTTTTCCAAAGAGCAATCGTGCTCATCCTGAGATATGGCTTATCGGTCGGCGTGATAGCTGCCATGATTTCGATGTCCTCTGTTGCCTCCTGCTCCATAACGTCGATAACGTCGTCAACTGTGACGATGCCGACAAGGCGATGCTCTTTATCAACAACGGGAATCGCGATGAGGTCATAATCCGAAAAAATGCTTGAGACATACTCCTGGTCGTCTGTTGTTGTCGCGAAAACAACCTTGTCGTCCATGAGATTTTCTATTATGTCGTTTTCATCCGCCATAATGAGATCTTTTATTGAAACGATGCCTTCAAGTTTTCTGTCTGTGCTTGTGACAAACAGGGTGTAGATTGTTTCCTTGTCAGCACCGATGCGCTTTATGCGCGCGAACGCTTCGCGAACGTTCATATATTTTTTAAGGTCGATAAACTCCGCTGTCATAATGCTTCCCGCGGAGTATTCCGGATATTTGAGGTATTGGTTTATAAGCGCTCTTGTTTCGGAGGTTGCAGCGCGCATAACTCGCTTTACAACGTTTGCCGGAAGCTCCTCCATAATGTCAACCGCATCGTCTACATAAAGCTCCTCAATAATTGCCGCAAGCTCTGTGTCGGTTATTGAGTTTATTATATATTCCTGCTCCGGTAGCTCAAGCTCTGCAAAAACCTCCGCGGCGTGTTCCTTTGACAGAAGGCGAAACACCATGGCCATGCGCGAGTGTGGAAGCTCGCTCAAAAACTGCGCAACGTCAAATTCGTCTGTTTCCTCCATTAGCGCTTGTAGCTGCTTCATTTTCTTCTCTTCAAGCAGACTTTTCATGTCCTCGATGCGCCGAAGCTGCATCGTTTCAAAGTCCATCACGTCAGAGCTTATCTGTGTTTCAAAATCTTTGTTATCCACATTGTCACCTCGCCTTTCATGTTTCTTGGAATCGCCAGCTTATGCGGAAAATGCGCACATACCTAAATCCCTAAATATTCCTTTTGTGCGCTTGTTAGCTCGTCAATAGAAAGTCCGAGCGTTTGAAGCTTTTTATGTGCCACGGCAAAATCAATTTCCTTAGGAACCTCCACAACGTCCACGCTTAGCTTGCCCCGTTGCTCTGCCAGATATTTTGCGGAAAGCGCCTGAATTGCAAAGCTCATGTCCATAATCTCCGCAGGGTGCCCGTCGCCGCTTGCAAGGTTTACAAGCCTGCCCTCGGCAATTACGAAAACGGTGTTTCCGTTTTCCATTTTGTATCCGGTTATGTTATGTCGGGCAGAATATTGTCCCTTTGCCGCCGCCTCAAGTGCTACCATGTCTATCTCTACGTTGAAATGTCCTGCATTTGTTAAAATTGCTCCGTCCTTCAGTGTTTCAAAGTGGCGCTTTGATATAATTTCATTGCAGCCTGTGACGGTTACGAAAATGTCGCCCAGCGGAGCGGCTGCATCCATTGGCATAACCTCATAGCCATCCATATGCGCTTCAAGCGCTTTTATGGGGTCTATTTCCGTGACGATAACACGGGCGCCGAGACCGGCAGCGCGCATTGCAACTCCCCTGCCGCACCAGCCATAGCCCGCGACCACGACATTTTTTCCAGCCACGATAAGGTTTGTTGTGCGGTTTATTCCGTCCCAAACCGACTGACCTGTTCCGTAGCGGTTGTCGAAAAGGTGCTTGCAATCGGCTTCGTTCACCATTATCATAGGAAATTTCAGCTCGCCCCGGCGTGCCATTGCGCGAAGGCGTAGAATGCCTGTGGTTGTTTCCTCGCAGCCGCCAATAACATCTGAGAGCATGTGCGAAAGCTTTGTGTGCATAAGGCTTACAAGGTCGCCGCCATCGTCAATGATTATGTTTGGTCCGCAGGCAAGCGCCCACTCCAAATCGGCTTCATAAAGCTCATCGGAAGCGCCGTGGTGGGCAAACACTTCTATACCGCCGCAGGCGAGCGCTGCGGCAATATCGTCCTGCGTTGAAAGCGGATTTGAGCCTGTGACATACATTTCAGCGCCGCCAAGAGCCAAAACACGGCAGAGATATGCCGTCTTCGCTTCCAGATGGACGGACAGAGTTATTTTAAGGTTTTTGAAGGGCTTGGTTTTTTCAAAGTCCTCCGCAATTGCGTTTAATATCGGCATATTGCGAGAAGCCCATTTTATTTTCTGCTCGCCCTCTTGGGCAAGGTTTATGTTTGTAATACTGCTCATCCCAAATCCCCCAACTGTGATTTTTTGTCTGTATTATAGTAACACTATTTTTATCCAAATACAACCTATTAAAATGTCAAAAACGTTTTATCCGAGTTTGATTGCTTTAGTGCAATTTATGAAACTAGTTAGCTAATTAATCGTTGACAAGCTTCTCTGAATGTGCTAATATAATTAAGCAACATTTTTCTAATTCGTTTCAGCTTGGAGAAGTACCCAAGAGGCCGAAGGGGCTCCCCTGCTAAGGGAGTAGCACGTGATAAGCGTGGCGAGGGTTCAAATCCCTCCTTCTCCGCCATAAAGAAACGTCGGGTTTGATAGACCCGATGAAGCAGAAAAGCCCGTAACCACGGGCTTTTTTGCGTCTTGAAGTGTTTTTAGTGCCGCATATGACACTTTTTGAAGTGCCTGTACTCGCATCTAAAGTGTAACGCTGCACCAACGGGTGCATTTTTCTTAGTTTGGGTGCATACGGTGACACCATTCCCATATTGATATAGAAAAAGCCCACAGGAACGGCTCAATTGTCACTCTTGTGGGCTTCGCTGTGTCTATTTCCCTCGCACGTCGATGTGGATTATCGTGCCGTCCTTGAACTCGAATGCTACATCCTTATCAGAATAAACCGTTGCCCAGTCTATGGTGGCGTACCAAACCGCCTCATAGAACTTAGAATGTGTATTCCAAAGGTGGATTGCCCGAAAAATCGGCAAGGGTAGCTTTACCGTCTGCCAAATAGAAAACTTCAAAAATCGGATTATCGGCTGTTTGATATTGCTGTTTGACAATAGGATTATTCAAGCAGCTTTCTTTTATGGCTTTGTTGTTTTCAAAAACTGCTTTTCCGTTTAATCTGAGCCAAGCATATTCGGGACTT
>JGI994J12354_10000153_pt1 | contig 64779 bp, 61 predicted proteins | sample IntmicLarv3ML3BL_FD_12354 | JGI IMG/M metagenome (IMG submission 12354) | reverse complement strand
AAATATGACGAGGTGGCAATGTGCAAATTCGTTGGGAAAACTTTGCTGCCGATGGGTATATTAACTCCCAGCGTATCGCTTGCCGGAATTTTTGATATGCCGTGGCTTATTGCGGTTTATATAATTGTAGTGCTTGGGCTTTCAATCTTTGCGGCGGTTTATTGCAACACAGGAAACCGATTTAAAAAGTAGCTGCTACTGCCCAAAAATCTGCTAATAAGGGGAGCGCGAAATGACAAAAACATCCAAAAAAATATACAGAGGAACGATTTACACAATCGGCATGATTTCGCTTGCGTTTGGAATTGTGCTAAACACGAAATCGCAGCTTGGCGCAGCACCCATTGCGACCACGCCACTTGCCGTTGCGGAAATGACAGGCTTGCAGTTTGGCGACCTTGCGATGGGCTTGTACATAATTTTTGCGATAATCGAGTTTGTGATAAAGGGCAAAAGCTTCAAAAAATTTGACCTTTTGCAAATTCCGTTTTGTTATCTGTTCACGCGCTGCATGAACTTTTTCTCCAGCAACATAATTTTTGACATTCATTCTCCTTGGCAAAGCTTTGCCATCATGCTCGTCGGCGTTTTGTGTACGGGCGTTGGCGTTGCGATGAGCGTTGAAATGCGCCTTGTGCCAAACCCGAGCGATGGTCTTGTGCAGGTCATTTCCGACCGGACGGGTGTGAAGCTTGGTCTAACCAAGAACATTTTCGACGCGGTGTGCGTCACCATTGCGGTTTCGGTTGGTCTTATTTTCGCAGGGCGAGTGATAGGCGTTGGTGTTGGCACAATCTGCGCGCTTTTGGGAATAGGGCGCGTTGTCGCGATTTTCAATCACTTGTTTAAGGACAAAATGCTAAAGAGGGCATTTGAAAGTGGGGACAATAACAAGAGCGCAAAAAAGGGCAAGAGCTTAGAGCGCGAAACGGCAAGGGAAGAGGCGAAGTGAAAAAGCTTTTTCGGAAGTTGTATCCTTTTTGCGCTTGGCAGAAGCTTTTGACATGGGCTGAAGCGATATATAAAAAAGCCTGCAATACCAATGGTATTGCAGGCTTTGTGCTTGAATCGCGATAGCTAGTCCAGCTCTGTCTCAGGCGCTGGTGTGGTGTCGTCGGGAAGGTCTGTGTCGGTTGCCGGTCCTTGTGTTGGGGTTAAAACAATGTCAGAGCCGGAGGCAGGGTCCTCCTCGTCCGCAGGCGGTGTAATCGCAGGCACTTCTGCGGTATCTTGTGGGTCGTCTATATTTATAACTTGCTGTGTGCCTTCCGTTTCCGTGGGAGTAGGAGTGGTGAGGGCGTTTCCGCTTTTATAGGATGTCAGCACGATGATGAGAAGAATAATCGCCGCGCTAAGCAAGCCTATAGCAGAAAATATCACTTTTTTGTTCATGAATCCTCCAGTATATGTAAAATTTTGTTGGGCGATAAAAGCCCAAGAGTTAGCCAAAATATTGGTGAAACAATGCAAAGACCTAGGCTGAAAAAGCTTTGAAAAGCGTAGCACAAAACAGAAAAGCCAAGCGCCAGACCGATGCTGCTGCCCTTAGCGCGTGCCCAGCCGAAAAGGGAGGTGAAAATTACGGCAAGATAGGACAAAAAACCAAATGCGCCAAGGTTTATAAGATAGCCCAAATATTCGTTATGGGCGTTGTCAACAAAGGTGGAGAGCGTTTGTCCGGTTTCCTCGACATAGCGAGAAAAAGACATGGAGAGCCGCAACGAGAGTGTGTCAGGTCCGCCGCCGAGGAGGGGGCGCTCCGGAAAAAGCTTCAGCGATTCGCGCCAAATTTCTATGCGCGACGAGCCAAATTTTTCGTTGATGTTTCCGTGAAGAATTTCGGAAAGCTCATAGAGCGTGCCGCCGGACCACGGATAAAAATAAACAAACACAAGCGCGCCCAAAAGCGACGCGAAGCAAAAACAGGAGAAGAACACTTGCATGTTTTTGCGCGATGGGTTAAACTCTTTAATGCACAGCAAAAGCGCGAGCACAAGAAGGCAAAGCGCCGCGATGCAGAGCAAGACTGCCATTTTTGAAAAATGGAGCATGGCATAAAACGCCCCGTCCGAAAAGCCGGCATCGAAAAAGCGCGAAGCGGCAACCGCAAAAAGCGAAACCGAGGCAGCGCAAAGAGCGCGGCGAAGCCGGGGAATTGTTGTCATAAGAAGCGGAGTGCCAAAAACGGCACAAAGCGCACAGGCAACAGCGCCGGCAGAAACTCGCGATACACAAAGCGTTAATACAGCCAGAAAAAGCGGAATGAAAAACACAAAGTCGCGCCGCGCGCCACTTATCACCGGCAGAGCGAAGAAAAGAGGAATTGCAAGGCACAAAAGGGAGGATAGGATATTTACATTGCCGATAGTGCCCAAAAATTCGCCGGTGTAGAGCGTGTGCGCGTCGTAATATGTAATGCCTTCGGGAAAAAGGCGAAGGATATCAAGATTGAAAATTTGCAAAATGCCAACAATGCAGCAAAGCGAAACCGAGGCTGCGAAAGCATAAGCATGGGGCATTTTTGCCCCACCGAACTCCGCAACACCCAGAAAAATCAGGGTGTACAGCAAAAGCGAGAGAAGACCATCATAACGCCCGGCGCCGATGAAGGACTGCGCCTTGAAGGCGGAGAACAGAAACGACAGGACTGCCGAAAGCATAAAAAGCAAAACAGCCATCTGCACAGCGGACGGGCGCTTTAAAACGGCGCGGTTTGCGAGCGAAATTATGATTAAAGCCAAAATCCACAAAATCGTCGCGATGACGAAAAAGAGATATTTTGAAAAGGTGATGTTTGCATAGCCGCTTCCGCCTGTGAACAGGGGAAAGGCGAAAAGCATCACATAAATATAGCCGCTTGTCAGAGCTTGCCGCAAATCGCCGCGGAAAAAAGGGGAAAGACAGTTAAAATATTTAATATAAAAAAACCTTTTTAACAATAGGCTAGTCCTCTCTAATGTGGGCAGTTTTCAAAACGTGAGAATTATAGCACATTTTTTTGCTTTAGTCAAATTGCATATAGGCGATTCCCTCATCAGACACTTGAAATTAAGATTATTTTATGCAGAAATAAGGGGCAGGTTCCCCACCAAAGGAGAAAAATACATGTATTTCGACACACATGCACATTATGACAATGAACAGTTTGACGAGGATAGGCAGGTGCTTTTGTCAAATTTACCAAAAAATAATATTAGCCTTGTTTTGAATCCGGGCTGCGATGTGGAAACCTCTGAAAAGGCAGTGGGCTTTGCGCAGGAGCATCCGCATGTTTATGCTGCCGTCGGCTTTCATCCCCACGAGGCGGACAGCTTTGAAACGGGCGCTCTTGAAAAGCTTAGAGCTTGGCTTCGTCTTCCAAAAGTGCGCGCGATTGGCGAGATTGGGCTTGATTTTCACTATGATTTTTCGCCCAGAGCGCGCCAGATAGAGGTTTTTAGGGCGCAGCTAGAGCTTGCGCGTGAGCTTTCTGTGCCTGTGATAATTCACGATAGGGAGGCTCATGGCGAGTGCATGGAGATTTTGAAGGATTTTCCGGAGCTTAGAGGAGTTTTTCACTGCTATTCCGGTTCGGCGGAGATGGCAAGGGAGCTTGTGGCGCTTGGCTTTTATTTAAGCTTTACAGGCGCGATTACTTTCAAAAACGCCCGGCGCGCGCTGGAGAGCATTGAAGCGGCTCCGCTGGAGCGAATCATGCTTGAAACAGACAGCCCATATCTTGCCCCTGTGCCAAACCGAGGGAAGCGAAATGACAGCCGAAATCTCTCGCACATTGCCGCGGTGGTTGCGGACATAAAGGGCGTTTCGCTTGAGGAAGCGGCGCGGATTACAACCGAAAACGGAAAGCGGCTTTTCGGCATTGAATAAAAAAAGGACAGACTGCAACAAGCGTTGCAGTCTGCGTTTTTTTAGTTCATATATTCCGGAGCGTAATATTTTCGGTCCAGTAGGGGGGAAAGCTCGGTTAGGATAATGTCAATTTCAGAGCTGGCATATTTATAAACCTGATTTCTGAAGGTGACGAGATCGGGGGTTCCGAGAGGGAGCAAAACGCGCACGGTGGTTCCGCTTTTTGGGCGGCTTTCTATGATTAGCGAGCCGTGGTGCTTTTGCGCGATGCCGCTTGCGATGCCAAGTCCAAGACCGCCGCCGGTGTTTTTGCCGATGCGCGATAGGTCGGCTTTGTTTTCATAGGCGGTGAAAATGGTTTGCATGGCTTCGGGGTCGATTCCGCAGCCGTTGTCTGAAACGGAAATGACGGCATTGTTGCCCTGAACAGACAGACCGACGCGAATTTGTCCACCGCGCGGTGTGTGGGCATAGCTGTTTGACAAAAGGTTCAGGAGCAGCCGCTCAATTTTTTGCGCGTCCATATATGCCAGAAGCTCGCCAAGCTCGGTTGAAAATTCAAGACTTATGCCATAATCGCGCAGGACATAGGAAATGGTTGAAGCCGTGTCCGAGCAAAGCGCAGCCAGGTCAAGCTCCATGATAGAGCAACTGAGGGTGCCTCTTGAAATGGCAAGGGCTGTGTGAAGGTTTATGATGCTGTGCTGGAGCAGGAAATAGTTGTGGTAGAGCGAGGTGAGATATGATTTTAGCTTTTCGTCTGAATTTTCCTCAAGACGGGAGGCGACGCAGTCGATGGCGAGCTTTTCGTCGCAAAGCGAGGAGAGCATGCTGCCAACGAGCATGTCGTTTGCGAGATTGTTGAGTGCATTTTTTGCGCCCGTGTCGGAAAAGACCAGAACAAGCATGTTGTCAATATGCGAGGAGTTGACGGAAAATTGGGTTGTACCAATTTCAACAGAGGCGGCAAAGCTGCTTGTGTTGTAAAGCAGCAGCACATCGGGAACAAGGGAAATTGCGGATTTTCCTGAATAAAGCTGCCCGAAAAGCTCCTCGGCAGGGGGGTTAAATGCAATAATTTTGTTGTCCCGAATCCCAAGCATTGGGTCGTGGTTTAGTATGAAAAGTGAATGAAGCTTGTTATCCATCTTACTCTCCAAAAATTTATTGTTTGTTGTTAGGCGTTTGTATAAAAAATGATAGGTGTTACCTTTAAAGGTCGATGCAGAAGTCTTTGGCGCCGACGAGGAAGGTTATTTAACTTACTATTCAGTATAGTCTAACAGATTATGCCCATTTTTGCAGTAGTAAATTTTTCTAAAAATAAAAAATTTTTTCAAAAGCTATGATTTTCGTAAAAAAAGATACAGCTCCAACAACAATTTTGTTATTGGAGCTGCTCTTTATGGGATGAGGACAAAATGAAAAAGATGAAACTGTCTCTTGCATGTTTATATTAACAAAGAATTATTACAAAACAAAGCCACATTTTGTTACATAAATATTAAATACATAAATTTTTTTTATAATTAATCAAGCCAGAAAAATGGTGCGGCTTGCATCTGAAGGATTTGGGAGGAAGCTTTTGCTGGAAAAAGGATTATCGCAGGGTGAAGCGAGCCTTCTGCTTTTGGTGAGATGGATTTTGCTGTGAGCTTGTCTGTGCCCAAAAAAGCGCAAAGCTGCGAGGGGCAAAAGCGGCTGCACTGCGCATTTTTCACGACAAAGCCATTGGAGTCCTGCGCAAGGTGGACGCATGAGTCCGGCGCGAGGCTTAAAAATTTCTCGCCAAATACCTGACACAGAAGCGCTTGCGCGGCGATAAGCCCCTGTGGCATATGGACTTTGTCCGAGGCACAGGATAGATAGTCCGCGGCTGTAATTTCGGAAATGTCAGCGCAGCTTCCTTGAAATTTGCTTGCGGTGAAAATTTGTTCATGCAGATAAGCGGACGGAATGCCGCCAAATTGGTTGACATAACGCAATGCAAGCTCTGCGTTTGCAGGGCGCAAGAAGGCGCCATCGCTCCCACGCTGGTTAGCTTCGCTTATGGCATGGCGAAGAACTGCCGCGCCAATTCCTTGGCGCTGACACTCGGGATGAACCGCGAGTGCGTAAAGATAGGAATATTTGGTGCCGGAGCGGCGCACATTGTCAAAGGTCACGATGAAAGCGGCAGCCTGTCCGTTGAGCTCTGCGACAATGGTGGCTTCAAGCGTTTGCGACACTTCAAAAAAACGGCTGACAAAGCCTTCATCATCACCGAAGCAAAGCTGCCAGATGGATGCGATGGCGCGCAAATCGCTTGGAGTAGCGTAGCGCAGAATAGGGGAATTCATTTTGCATGCCCTCTCTAATTAATTATGTTAACTGTCAAAATGTGAAAATACAGTAGATTAGCAAGTTGCTAGAATATAATTATGGAAACTTATTAAACACATGCCACCCATCTAGCGGTGTGTTTTTCGAGTAAAAATTCGGGATAGAAGCTTAACTTTGTGCTGCGGAGGTTTTCCATGCCCATGTCGTCCTCGCGGTTTATGTGCGTCACCCCGGGAAAGCGGCACAGCACAAGGCGCACAAGCTCGCGATTTATCATGGGATAAGCGCCCGCAATATCGCGGCGCGCTTTTTCAAAATGGACGTTGAAGGTGTCCTCTCGAAGCGGCTCGCCGATTGAAAAGGCGGCAAGCTGCCCCTCGGCAAAAAGTGCGCCGCCGAAAAGACCGAGCGTTTCATAGTGCACGAATGCGCGGCTTATTGCCGCGTGCTCATCCTGCAAAAATTCGCCGTCATGCTCGACGGAGCGCTCCCAAAGCTTTAAAAGCTCGCGGCAAGCGTCAAAATGCTTTGGGGATAGCTCCTCAAAGTGCCAGTTATACTGGGTGACGAAGCGGTTTATGAAATTTCGCTTTGAGTGGAGCTTTTTGCCGGAGAAGTTTCGCAGCGTCTCGGCGTTGTAGATATAATCGAAATAGGCTCTGTTTGTTTCAAACGAAAAGCAGAGGGGGAAGGCTTCCTCAAGCGGCGCAATATGGCGGCGCTCAACACCGCGAAGCACAAGGTCAAAGCCGTTTTCCTTCGCATATTCGCGCATTTCGCAAATTACGGGAGCGAGGGGACCCGAGCCGATTGGATAGACAAAAAACGGCACTCCGCCTGTGCAGGTTAAAACAACGAGCCGCCCGGAAACCTCAGCAAACTGCTGGTTGTAGCGCCCGTCCCACATGAACATGTTGCCAAAGTTAAAATCCGCGCTTTGCGAGGCTTCGAGCCGGACATATTTGTCTACTGTGTGCTTATCCTCGATACGAAGAGGTTTAAAAGAAATCATGAAAGGCTATGCTCCCCAAATTAATATGTGTTTATGCAATAGTCGCGGATTGCCTGCTGAAGCTTTTTGAGGTCTTCAAAGGTTTCCGGGCGGCGGCGTGGGTCGCGCAGAAGCGCAGCGGGGTGGAAAAGCGCCATGACCATCACCCCGTCCTGGATAAACCACTGACCGTGTTCTTTTGTAATTTTGAAATCTTCTTTTATAAACCGCATCGCGGAAATTCTGCCAAGGCAGACGATGATGCGAGGGCGCATAATTTCAATCTGCGCCTTTAGCCAGGCGGAGCATGCCTCCTGCTCGATGTTCAGTGGGTCGCGGTTTTGTGGTGGGCGGCATTTAACCATGTTTGCTATGTATATTTTGCTGCGGTCAAGGTCGATTAGCTCAAGCATGTCGTCCAAAAGCTTGCCGGCTCGCCCGACGAAGGGCTCGCCTTTCAAGTCCTCCTGTTCGCCGGGACCTTCGCCGATGAACAAAACTTCTGCGTCCTCTTTCCCAACGCCGAAAACAACATTTGTGCGAGTTTCGCAGAGCGAGCATTTTTGGCAGGACAAGCAAGCTTCACGAAGTTCAGACAATGACTGCATATATTTTTCCTCCAACATATTATTAAATAAACAAAAAACGTGTATTCTATATTTTACCACTTTACTAGCAGCTTTCCAAGCTAAAAATAAATTTACAGAAAAAAACAGCGATATCTGCCTTGCAAGTCTTGAAAAACAAACTGGAAATTGTTATAATGTATAAATGTCTAAATATTTTTGTTTATTACACAGGAGGCAAAGAAGAAATGGCAAAGAAGCAGTTTAAGGCAGAGTCTAAAAGACTTCTTGACCTTATGATAAATTCAATCTACACGCACAAGGAAATTTTTCTCAGAGAAATCATATCAAACTCGTCTGATGCGATAGACAAGCTGTGCTATCTCTCGCTTACAGACGATGGGGTGGGCAAAAGCCGCGGCGATTTTCGCATCGTCATCTCCTCTGATTCGGCTGCTGGAACCATCACAATCTCCGACAACGGCATCGGAATGACGCGCGAGGACATGGAAAACAACCTCGGCGTAATCGCCAAGAGCGGCTCGCTTAAATTTAAATCTGAGCTTTCCGAGGACGAGGCGCAGAAGGCTGAAATTGACATCATCGGGCAATTTGGCGTGGGTTTTTATTCTGCGTTTATGGTGGCAGACAAGGTCTCTGTGGTTTCAAGGGCATATGGCGCGGAGAGCGCCTGCAAATGGGAAAGCACCGGAGCCGATGGATACACCGTTTCAGACGGTGAGCGGCAGGAGGTCGGAACGGATGTGATAATCACCCTAAAGCCCGACGCGCAGGATGAAAAATATAGCGAGTTTGCAGAGGGATTTCGTCTTCAGCAGCTTGTAAAAAAATATTCCGACTATGTGCGCTGGCCGATTGTTATGACCGTGGAAAAATGCGAGGAGCGCGAAACAGGCGAGCTGGACGAGGAGGGAAATCCCAAAACCGAGCTTGAAATGATAAGCGCTGAGCAAACCATAAACAGCATGGTTCCCATCTGGCAGCGCAGCAAGACCGAGGCGAGCGACGAGGACTGCATCGCCTTTTACAAAGAAAAATTCCACGACAGCGAGGACCCAGCTTCCGTCGTGCGCATAAGCGCAGAGGGCGCGGTGTCATACCGCGCAATGCTTTTCATCCCGTCTAAAACGCCGTACGATTTTTACTCGCGCGACTACGAGCCGGGGCTTCAGCTTTACAGCAGCGGCGTTATGATTATGGAAAAATGCGCCGACCTTTTGCCGGAGTGTTTCCGTTTTGTGCGTGGCGTTGTGGATTCGCCGGATTTGTCGCTCAACATTTCCCGAGAAATTTTGCAGCACGACAGGCAGCTAAAGGTTATCGCAACAAATTTAGAGAAAAAAATTGCAGCCGAGCTAAAGAAGCTGATGGACGACAAGGAGAAGTATGAAGTTTTCTGGAACAGCTTTGGACGTCAGATAAAATATGGCATTTTGGGCGATTTCGGCGCGAAGCGAGAGCTGCTGAAGGACCTTCTCGTTTTTGAAGGTTCACATGGCGAGGGGAAAATTTCCATTGCGGAGTATGCAAAAAAGATGCCGACAGGGCAGAAAGTTATATATTATGCGGCAGGCGACAGCGCGCTTCGTGCCTCGCGCCTTCCGCAGACCGAGCAGGTGCGCGACGCAGGTTTTGACCTTTTCTACATGACGGACGATGTTGACGAGTTTGTCGTTTCCATGCTTGGCACCTTTGAGGAAAAGGAATTCTGCAATGTTGCCGCCGATGATTTGGGACTTGAGACCGACCTTCAAAAGGCTGACACGGAGAAAAAACAAGAGGAAAACCAAGACCTTTTGGATTTTGTAAAGAACAGCCTTTCCGGCGAGATTGAAGCCGTAAAGCTCTCGCACAGGCTGAAAACCCACCCCGTCTGCCTGACGACAGAGGGCGAGGTTACGCTTGAGGTTGAAAAATATTTCAGAAGCATGCCCGGTGCCGAGGCGCAAAATGTAAAGGCGAAAAAGGTGCTGGAGCTAAACGGAAATCATCCTTTCTTCGCCGCGCTTGGCAAGGCTTATGGCGAGGACAGGGAAAAGGCAGAGCGCATGGCAAAAATTCTGCTGTGCCAAGCAAAACTGATTGCGGACCTGCCGCTTGAAAATCCTTCGGAATATGCCGAGCTTGTTTGCTCGCTTTTCTAAGGGAGGAAAATTGTAAATTAGCTGATGGTTTTGTTGACATAATGCTGTAAATATTGTATTCTATAAATCTAAGGTCTATTAAAATAGCCTATTAAAATCAAAGTGCTGCGGCGTTTTGCCGAAAAAATTCTAAGCTGAGAGGATGTGATAGGGGCATGGACAAAAAACTCGGTGTGTATATACACATACCATTTTGCGCTTCAAAATGCGGATATTGCGATTTTTATTCCGAAGCCGGCTGCGACAAGCTTATGCCGAAATATCACAACGCCATCATAGAACACATCCGCGAGTCCGCGCCGCAGCTTCGCAGATATTACACAGACACAGTATATTTTGGCGGCGGAACGCCAAGCTATTATGGAACAAGACGAATTTGTGAAATTTTCAATGCTCTGAAGCGATACGGGCTGATATACAAATCGGCAGAGGTCACGGTTGAGATAAATCCCGACAGCGTGAGGCGCCACGATTTCAAGGTTTTGCTTGACGAGGGCGTGAACCGCCTTAGCATCGGCGCACAGAGCGCGAACGATGACATTCTAAAACTCATAGGTCGCCGCCACAACTGGAAAAGGGTGACAACAACGGTTTCAAGCGCCCGAAAGGCAGGCTTTAAGAACATCAGCATCGACCTTATATATGGTTTGCCGAGCCAGACAAAAAGCGACTGGGCAGACACGCTGACAAAAGCGCTGCGCCTGAAGCCGGACCACATTTCTTGCTATGGACTAAAGCTTGAGCCGGGAACGCCGATGCACACCACTTACCGAGATTCGCAAATGCTCCCAACCGAGGACGAGCAGGCGGATATGTATCTCTACGCCACAGAAACTTTGGCAAGATTTGGATATAACCAATATGAAATAAGTAGCTTTGCGCTCAGCGGCAAGCAGTCGCGGCACAATCTGAAATATTGGCTTTTGCATGATTATATGGCATTTGGCTCCGGCGCGTCGAGCTGCATTGAAAATGTGAGGTACAGCTTTGTCAGCGACCTTAGAGCTTACATAGACGGCGTTATGGGCGAGGGAAGCGTTGTTTCCGAATATGAAAAAATTCGCTTTATCGAACGCGCCGCTGAATATTTGATGCTTGGAATGCGCACAACTCACGGCATTTCGCAAAAGGAATATCATAATATATACAGAAGCGATTTTGAGCCGATAGAAAACCGGCTTGAAGAGTTTGAGAGAAAAGGCTGGACAAAATTTGAAAATTCACGATGGAGCTTTACGCCGGCAGGCTTTCTGCTGTCAAACCTTTTGATTGGGGTTTTGCTTGACACCCAGGCGGAATATAAGGTTTCTGGAAATCCGTGGATTGACACAATGGACATGTTTATCGAGAAGACCGAGCTTCCAGCGGGGGACGAGGTTTTTTATCGCGGCAGAAAATAAAATGTTATAGGGCGAGACAACCCCCAAAGGTAGGATTGAAATGAAATTAAAAAAAGATAAAAAAGAAGCAAAGTGCGCGACACCTAAGAAGGCGATGCCCCCCAAAAAACGGAAAATTCTTATAATAGCCATTGCCTGCACTGCGGCGCTTTTTGCGGTTTGCACTGCCGGAGTTGTGGCAGTGAATTCTACAGAAAACATTTTTCCGCGAGTTTCTGTGGACGGCGTTTCTGTTGGCGGCATGAACGAAATGCAGGCGCTCTCTGCGATTGGCGAGGTTTATCCCGGCGATGCCGACGAGATAGAGCTTGTGGTGGAGTTGCCGCTTGACAACAGGCTTGTTGTGACGGGCGCTGAGGCAGGGCTTGCCGTTTCTGCGCAGGAGCGCGCCTTTTTGGCTTGGGAATATTGCCATGGCGGAAATGCGGTTTCAAACGCGCTGACATATTTAAAGTGCATGCTGTTTGGAATGAGCCTTGACAGCACTAAAGATTTTGTCCTTGATGAAGAATCTATAAGGGCGAAAATTGAGGGCATTACCCAGGAGGTTCGCATTTCTCTTATGAGCAGCGACCTTGAAATTGGAGAGGACAGCATTGCCGTTGTTAAGGGCGCGTCGGACGTTACCCTTGACGCGGACGAGATTTATGCGCTGATTGAAAATGCATTTATCACACAAAGCTATGAAACCATTGTTTACGAAGCGAAGATAGCCGCTGTGACAGAGATAGACCTTCAAGGTATTTATGACACCATTTATAGCGAGGCGCAGGACGCGTTTTATGACAAGGAGACCGACAGCATTATCTCTCACACTGTTGGAATGCAGTTTGATGTTTCCGCGGCACAGGCGATATGGAATGCAGCAGAATATGGCGAGAGGGTTATAATCCCCGTTGAAACAACCCAGCCGGACATTACAGCCGAATATCTGGAGGGCGTGCTCTTTGCAGACTGCCTTAGCAGCAAGGCGACAAGCCTTTCCGGCAGCAGCTCAAACCGCATAAACAACATAGCCCTTGCCTCGGAGGCGATAAACGGTCTGGTGCTTATGCCCGGCGAGATGTTTGACTATAATGTGGTTGTGGGCGAGAGAACGGCAGCGCGAGGATATCTTCCGGCAGGCGCATATTCCGGCGGACAGACTGTTCAGGAATATGGTGGCGGAATTTGTCAGGTTTCCTCCACGATTTATTATTGTGCGCTCTACTCAAACCTTGAAATAAGCACAAGACTTTGCCACATGTTCCCGGTTAACTATCTGCCGCCCGGACTTGACGCTGCCGTTTCATGGGGCGGACCGGAGTTCAGATTTGTAAACGTCAGGGAATACCCGATAAAAATTTACGCCTATGTAACCGACAACGCTACGATTACGGTTGAAATCTGGGGTACAGATGTTGACGGAAGCTATGTAGAGATGACCTATTCAACCGCTTATGTTTTCCACGATGTCCACACAGACATTGCAATAGGCTATAGAGCATGGACCTATCGAAATGTGTATGACAAGGACGGCGTACAGATAAGCCGAGAGCGCGAGGCTTCGAGCTATTACGGATATTACCCGGAAAACATAAACTTACCGGAGGAAGAGGAGGAAGTGCCGGAGCCAAGCGCGTCGCCATCTCCAGATCCAGATGTGCCGACAACGCCCGACGCAACGCCCACACCGCCGGAGCCGACCACTGAAGCACCGCAGGACACACCGCCTGCGGAGCCAACGCCGGAGCTTCCCGAAAATCCGGAGCCAACGCAACCCGTTGGCGAGGGCGAATAAAATTATAAAGCTGCGCTATGGCATACATAACAAATCTTTAGGACGGAACTTCATATGGACAATAAAACTTTTTATATCACAACCCCGATTTATTATCCCTCTGACAAGCTTCACATCGGGCACACCTACTGCACCGTCGCGACCGATGCCATCGCCAGATACAAGCGGCTTCTCGGTTATGACGTTATGTTTCTCACCGGAACCGACGAGCATGGTCAAAAAATTGAGGAAAAAGCAAAGGAAGCCGGAAAAAGCCCGAAGCAGTTTGTGGACGAAATCGTCATTGGCGAGGGCGGCATAACAGACCTCTGGAAGCTGATGAACATCTCAAACAACCGTTTCATCCGCACGACGGACGATTATCACATTGCCGCAATTCAACGTATTTTCAAGAAAATGTATGACAACGGCGATATTTACAAGGGCAAATATTCGGGAAAATATTGCAAGCCCTGTGAAAGCTTCTGGACGAGCACCCAGCTTGCGGAGGGCAAATGCCCGGACTGCGGCAGAGAGGTTGCCGACGCGGAGGAGGAGGCATATTTTTTCCGCCTTTCAAAATATGCGGACAGGGTTCGCGCACTTTTGGAAACCGGCGAATTTTTGGAACCTGCTTCGCGAGTTAACGAGATGATAAACAACTTCATAAAGCCCGGGCTTGAGGATTTGTGCGTTTCTCGCACAAGCTTTACCTGGGGTGTTCCCGTGGATTTTGACAAAGGGCATGTTGTATATGTCTGGGTGGACGCGCTATCAAACTATATCACTGCCCTTGGCTTTGATAACGACAAATATGACGATTATTCAAAATATTGGCCCGCGAATGTTCACATTGTTGGCAAGGAAATTGTCAGATTCCATTCGATAGTCTGGCCTGCAATGCTGATGAGCCTTGGCGAGCCGCTGCCAAGGAAGGTTTATGGTCACGGCTGGCTTTTGATGGACGGCGGAAAAATGAGCAAGTCCAAGGGAAATGTCGTGGACCCCTACATCCTGGCTTCGCGCTATGGGGTGGACGCGCTGCGGTTTTTCCTGCTTCGCACTTTTCCCTTTGGAAGCGATGGTAATTTCTCAAACGAGCTGCTTATTTCAACCATAAACACAGACCTTGCGAACGACCTTGGAAACCTTGTGTCGCGCACGGCTGCGATGGTTCAGAAATATTTCGGGGGCACTTTGCCTGCGGCGCAGGAGAGCGCCGCGCCGGATGATGAGCTTATAAAAATGGCAAATGAGCTTCGCGGAAAATATTTTGAGCAGATGGAAGCGCTCCAGCTTCACAACGCGCTGGCAGAAATTTTTAAGCTGACATCTCGTGCGAACAAATATATCGACGAAACAGCCCCTTGGCTTTTGGCAAAGGATGAGGAAAATTCCGCAAGGCTTGCGGCTGTAATGTACAACCTGCTTGAAGCGTGCAGACTTGCGGCGGTTCTTTTGACGCCGTTTATGCCCAGCTCCTGCGAGGCGCTGTTTGCCCAAATCGGCGCAGGCGAGTACATCAGAGGTTGGGAGAGCGCCGCGGCTTTCGGCGCGCTTTCTAAAACGGTCACAGTTTCAAAGGGTGAGGTGCTTTTCCCAAGGATTGATGCAAAGGTCGAGCTTGAAGCGCTTGAGAGCCTTGCGGTGCAGGCGAGCGAGCCGGTCTGTGAGCCGATACTGCCGGATGTAACCATTGACGAATTTGCTGCGTGCGACATGCGCGTTTGCAAGGTTGTAGCATGTGAGCCGGTTAAAAAGAGCGACAAGCTCTTGAAATTTACCCTTGACGACGGAAGCGGAGCGCCGCGCCAGATTCTCTCCGGCATCCGCAAGTTTTACGAACCGGAGGCTCTCGTCGGCAAAACTGTGGTAGCGATTTTGAACCTGCCGCCGCGCAAGATGATGGGCGAAATGTCAAACGGAATGCTCCTGTCTGCCGTTCGGGAGGAGCAGGACGGCGAAAAGCTTCACCTTCTCATGCTGGATGATGCCATCCCTGCCGGATATAAGTTATCATAAATAAAAAACCATCTGAAAGCTATAAGCTTTCAGATGGTTTTTGGTTTACATAATTTAAATGGTCAATATACATTCTCAAAGCTTTCAAAGACACCGGGCTTATTGCAAAGTGCTTGAAGCTTTGGAACAATGCTTTTGAAATGCTTGCTTTCCATATGCTGGGCGAGCGCCTGCTCGTCCTTCCAGCACTCTACAAACACAAAGCCGGGTGTTTCTTTGGGAAGGGAGCAAAGGTTATAAAAAATGTTACCCTCCTCCTGTCGCGTTGCATCCAAAAGCGGCTGGGCTGTGGATAAAAATTCTTTATGCTGCTCGGAGGATACGAAATTTTTGGCAAGTATAGTTAACATAATAATTCTCCTTTTTGTATATTATAAAACATAGTGGATTCGGGCTTCGTCAAATCTGTTTTTTTGGCTGCGCTCTCTCGCGGTGTAGCCAAACGCGATGATTGAAAAGGCACAAAGCTCCGGGGGCAGACAGAGCGCGTTTTTCACCGCTTCCATGCGCTCGGCAACCGGCGCGATGCCAAGCCACACGGCGCCCAGCCCCTGCGCTGCCGCTTCGAGCAAAATGTTTTCGCAACAGGCGCCGAGGTCCTGGTCCGCATATTCCGGCGAGTGCAGATTTGCTCTTTTGCAAACAACGATTGCGGCAGGCGCGTTTTCGGCGCATATGGTAAATTCGCTTGATTTGGAGAGAGCTTGGAGCACGGCTCGGTTTTTCACCACATAAAACTCCCAAGGCTGCTGGTTGTGCGCCGACGGCGCTGCCATTGCCGCTTTTAGCATTGAGATTATTTTTTCGTCCGGAACGTCTTTTTCCAGATAGGTGCGTATGCTCACGCGGCTGAAAATGCTGTTCATTTTGCGCTACCTCCGATAATTTTTTCTATGACGCTATTTTATAACATGCCGGCGGTGAAATTCAAGCTATTTTATTAAGTATATGTCAAAATAATGACTAGAGGCGACTGCATAACGTGAATATTTATGCATGATTAAGCTTGAAAAACAATTTATAATATGATATATTTTATTAAACGGCAGCAGCCGTTTATTCGGCTTTGTGGTGCGAGGGAGAAAACGAGCTTCGTTTTGGTCTCTATTAATGCGATTTTCTCGCGGCACAAGGGCTCCGGCGTAGCCGGAAATAATTAGATATTTATTCATCAAGGAGATGGTAATGTGAAGCACAAGGTGTTTATTGACGGAAGCGAAGGCACCACAGGTCTTCAAATTCACGAAAGGCTAAGCGCACGAAGGGATATAGAACTTTTGCGCATAGAGAGCCACAGCCGCAAGGACAAAGAGGTGCGAAAGCGATTTTTGAACGAAGCAGACATGGTTTTTCTCTGCCTGCCGGATGATGCCGCGCGCGAGGCGGTTTCGCTCATTGAAAATGAAAAAGTGCGCGTGATTGATGCCTCCACAGCCCATAGAACCATCTGGACATATGGCTTTCCCGAGCTTTCGCCGCAGCACCGCGAGGCGATAAAAACCGCAAGGCGCGTTGCAAACCCGGGCTGCCATGCAAGCGGCTTTATCGCGGCGGTTTATCCGCTTCGCGCTGCCGGGCTTTTGCCGGGGGAGGCGATGCTGTCGTGCTTTTCCATAACGGGCTATTCCGGCGGCGGAAAAAAGATGATTTCAGATTATGAAGCCGCGGACCGCAACGAGCTTATGGCGTCGCCGCAAAGCTACGCGACAGCTCAAAACCACAAGCACCTGCCCGAAATCGCAAGGCTTTGCGATTTGGAAGCCCTGCCGGTTTTCTGCCCTGTAATTTCCGATATTTACAGCGGCATGGCAGTGACTGTGCCCCTGCACTCGGCGCAGTTGCGCGGAAATCCCGGTGCGGATGAAATTTTTGAAATGCTGTCGCGCCACTATGAAAACCAGCGATTTATAAGCGTTTCGCGAAGTGGCGAGAGCGATAAAATCGCCGCAACCACGCTTTGCGGAACTAACAACATGGTGCTTTTCGTCGGCGGAAATTCCGAGCGCATAACGATTACAGCGGTGTTTGACAATCTTGGCAAGGGCGCTTCGGGCGCGGCTGTGCAAAACATGAATTTGATGCTCTCTCTTCCGGAGGGGGCAGGACTTGATAAGGGAGAATCAGCATGATGAATGTTAAGGAAATAAGCGGCGGAGTCACCGCCGCCAAGGGCTTTGTGGCATCCGGTCTTCACTGCGGCATCCGCGCGAACAAGGAGAAGAAGGATGTGGCTCTCATAGTTTCTGCGTGCGACTGCGCGGCGGCAGGCGTGTTCACAAAAAACATCGTTAAGGCAGCGCCGGTTTATAAAACCCTGGAAAACTTGAAAAACGGTCGCGCTTGCGCCATAATTTGCAACAGCGGAAACGCCAACGCCTGCGCGCCAAATGGCATGGAAAACGCGCAGAAAATGTGCGAGGCTGTTGCAGACGCGCTTGAAATTTCCGCAGACGATGTGATAGTTTCTTCAACCGGCGTAATCGGCGTGGAGATGGATGTTTCGCCCATCGAAAATCATATGGGGAGCCTAATGTGCGCCCTTAGCGCAGACGGCTCGGACAGCGCGGCTGCGGCGATTATGACCACGGACCTTGCGAAAAAGGAGCTTGCGGTGGAATTTTCCCTCGGCGGAAAGACTGTTAGAATCGGCGGCATTGCCAAAGGTTCCGGCATGATTCACCCCAACATGGGAACCATGCTTGGCTTCATCACAACGGACGCTGCAATTTCCTCTGAAATGCTAAGTGCCGCGCTTCAGGCGGCAACTCGCAAAACCTTCAACCGCGTCACGGTGGACGGTGACACATCAACAAACGACATGGTGTGCACTCTGGCAAATGGCATGGCGCAAAACGCACAAATCACAGCGCCCGGCGCTGATTTTGATATTTTCTCGGAAGCTCTCGTGCACATCTGCACATATTTCGCCCGAGCTATAGCAAAGGATGGCGAGGGTGCGACAAAGCTTTTAACCTGCACCGTTGCAGGCGCGCAGAGCGAGGAGAGCGCAGAAACAATTTCAAAAAGCGTCATTGCCTCGTCGCTTGTAAAAAGCGCCATGTTTGGCTCGGATGCAAACTGGGGCAGAATTATCTGCGCTATGGGCTATTCCGGCGAGAGCTTCACGCAGGAGCGCGCGAGCATTGCGTTTTCGTCTGGAAAAGGCGAGCTGTCCGTTTTTGAAAACGGGCAGGCAGTGGCTTTCTCGGAGGATAGGGCAAAAGATGTTTTAAGCGCGGACGAGGTTTTAATAAACATCACCCTTGGTGATGGCGGCGCGCAGGCAACTTGCTGGGGCTGCGACCTCACATATGACTATGTAAAAATAAACGGCGACTACAGAAGCTAGACGCGGCAGAAGGAGGAGGCTTGAAATGGACCTTAAAATGGGCGACAGAGCGCAGACGCTAATCGAGGCGCTTCCATACATTCAGGAATATTACGGCAAAACCGTGGTTATAAAATACGGCGGAAACGCCATGGTGTCGGAGGAGCTTCAAAATGCTGTAATCTCTGATATAATTCTTTTGTCCCTTGTTGGAATTTATGTTGTCGTGGTTCACGGCGGCGGACCGGATATAAACGAAATGCTGGAGAAAACCGGCAAGGAGAGCACCTTTGTAAACGGGCTTCGATACACAGATGAGGAAACCATGGACATTGTGCAGATGGTTCTCTGCGGTCGTGTTAACAAAAATCTTGTGTCTATGATAAACCGAGTGGGCGGTCGCGCCATCGGAATTTGCGGCATGGACGACAATTTGATTCAGGCAAAAAAGCTTGAGGAGCGCGGTGGCGAGGATTATGGTCTTGTCGGTGAAATTGTAAAAATAAATCCGGAGCTTATAAAAAGCGCACACGCCTCCGGCATGATCCCCGTGGTGTCAACGGTTGCGCAGGGAATTGACGAGGGGTCAAGCTACAACATAAACGCCGACACAGCCGCGGCGGAAATTGCAAAAAGCCTCGGCGCGGAGAAGCTGATTTTGCTGACGGACATTCGTGGTCTTTTGCGCGACGCGAAGGATGAGAGAACATTAATCTCCGCGGTGGATGTTTCTGAAATTTCAGAGATGCTATCAAACGGCACAATCTCCGGCGGCATGATTCCAAAAATTCAGTGCTGCAAAAGCGCGGTGGAGGGCGGCGTTAAGCGCGCGCACATTCTCGACGGACGCCTGCCACATTCAATTTTGATAGAAATTTTATCAGATTCCGGAATCGGAACCATGATTCATTAGGGAGGAAAAGTTATGGACAGCAATAAAATATTTGAAAAAGACAAAGAGAGCGTGATGCAAACCTATGCGCGCTTTCCCGTTGCGATAGAACATGGACATGGCGCCACACTATATAGCCCCGAGGGGCAGGAATATATAGACTTTGCAAGCGGCATTGGCGTGAACAGCCTTGGCTATGGAAATGAAAGATGGGTAGACGCCATCACAAGCCAGGCAAAAAAGCTTCCGCACATCTCAAACCTTTTCTATTCAGAGCCTTCTGTGCGCCTTGCAGGGGCGCTGACAGAGCGCACCGGTATGAAAAATGTATTTTTCTCAAACTCCGGAGCGGAGGCAAACGAGGGCATGATAAAGCTTGCCAGAAAATATAGCTTTGACAAATACGGCAAGGGACGGCACAGCATCATAACGCTCAAAAATTCCTTTCACGGCAGAACAATCACAACCCTAAACGCAACAGGTCAGGACGTTTTTCACAAATATTTCTTCCCCTTCACCGAGGGGTTTAGATATGCCGCGGCAAATGATATGGAGGCGCTGAAGGCTTCCTATGACGCCGGTGTCTGTGCCGTTATGGTTGAGCTAATCCAGGGCGAGGGTGGGGTTTATCCAACTGAGCAAAATTATGTAAACCAACTCACGGCCTTTTGCGAGGAGCATGACCTTCTGCTTTTGGTGGACGAGGTTCAGACAGGTGTTGGGCGGACAGGCGCTCTTTTTGCCTATCAAAAATATGGCATCACACCCGATGCGGTCAGTTTTGCAAAGGGCATTGCCGGTGGTCTGCCGATGGGCGGCTTTATGGCAGGGGAGAAGACTTCAGGGGTTTTGGGCGCAGGCGACCATGCCACAACCTTTGGCGGAAACCCGATATGCAGCGCCGCAGCGCTGGCGGTTTTAGAGCAGCTTGACGATGCGCTGCTTTCTGAGGTTTCCAAAAAGGGCGATTATATAAGAAGCGAGATTGAAGGCTGGGGTCTTTCAAAAATTGTTGCAACGCGCGGCATGGGTCTCATGATTGGCGCTGAGCTAAACGGTTTGGAACCAAAGCCCACTGCGGCTGTGCTTGTGGAGAGTGGTCTTTTGTGCATAACTGCCGGAAGCGATGCGCTGCGCTTTTTGCCGCCGCTTGTCATAAGCTATGAGGAAATTGACAAGGGTCTTAAAATTATGAGAGAAACACTCTCTGCCATATAAATCAAAAAAGCTCCGCATCCATGATTTGGGATGCGGAGCTTTTTTCACTTTCGCTTAAAGTTGGAGCATATTTCGGATAAAGCTTCGGCAGCTTCCATTTCGCAGCCGCAGTTTCGCGCCATGTCGCAAAGGCTAAGCATGCCGACGAGTCTGCCGTCTTCAACAACAGGAAGCCTTCGCACTTGAACCTCGGACATTTGCGAGGCTGCCTCGTCAAGCTCCTGAAAAGGGGAGACAGACACAACGCCGCGGCTCATAATTTCAGAAACACGGGTGCTACCAGGGTCGTTTTTGTCCGCGACACAGCGCAGAACAATGTCGCGGTCTGTAACCATTCCGCGAAGCTTGCCCGTGTCGTCGCAAACGGGCAGCGAGCCTATGTTGTGGCTTTTTAGAAGCCTTGCCGCGGCTGTCACAGGCTCGCTCTGGTTGATTGAAACCGCCTTTGCGGTCATTAAATCGCTTACCTTCATTTTAGAAAACCTCCATAATATATTTGCTCATTTATTATAGGCAATTTTTGGTGGTGCTTATTCAGGCTGCGATTTATTATTTATAAAATATCTGCCAACTCTCCACCCACGGCAAGCGCCGCAGACGGGGAGTTAATTATTCCGCAATAAGCTCTGCCAGCGCAGGTCCTGCGCTTTGTGCAAAAAGGTTAACGGCACAGAGCGCCTCCTGCAAGGTGTTGCCTGTGGAGCCAACCTCGAATATAAGCGAGCCGGTTGTAAGATGCTGGTTATATCTCTCCGGTTTTAGCGCAATGGGACGCGCCAGGCTTGGAAAGCGGCTGTCCATAGCATCCTGAAGATAGAGCGCAAGCTTGAGGTTTTCCCTCCACTGCGGATGCGCCAGCCCATTTTCGCCTGTGCCGACAAGGAGCATTATCTGCGCGCTGCTCTCACCGGGCAGCGCTGCCATGGTTTTGTAAACGATGTCGCCGCTACCGATTGCGTCGCGGTGAAGGTCTATCACGATGGCGATGGACGGATACTGCGCAAGATATGCCTCGATAGCCGCGCCGGAGCGCGAATAAGAGCCGGTGTAGCTTGGAAAATCATAGATGCCGCGGTCATGAATCACATTTAGTCCATATTCCTCAAGCGCGGAAGCCAGCTCCTCGCCGACGCGAACAATATTTTGCCGCGTGTCCTCCGTTCTGGACGGGTCGGACTCTTCGTATGGGTCGTCGGGGGTTTGCGCATAGGCTTCGCTTGCGTGCGTGTGAATTATGAGAATTTGCGGCGCATCGGCTGAAAGCGTGAGGCTTAGCCCCTCGGCGGCAAGCGTGCCAAGGTCAATATCAATGCTCGTATCATTTCGCAGGGAAAGGTCTGAGCTTATTGTAATTGGCACAATCTCGGCAGTTGCTTCGACCGGCGTGGGGCTTTGCTCCTGTGTTTTTGTCACGGGAACGGTTTGAAAATATTCTACCGGCTCCTGTGCGTTTGCCGGCTCGCTTGCTCGCTCGGGCATGTCATCGCTGCCCTCGTCTGCCGGTGCTTGGGCTGTGCCAAACTCCAGGTTTAGCGTCGCAGCGATAAAGCTTCCGTCGCTTGTGACTTCGCGAACCCAAGCGGTGACAGCCTCGCTCGCTCCCGCAAAGGTTGCAAGGCGAAGCGCCGCGCATATTACGGCTATGCCTGCGATGACTTTTTTCATATTAGCTGCCCCCTTGTCTTTTCGTTAAAAAAAATAGCTTCTCAAATAGATTATATGAGTGCGGCTTGCTAAATTATTCGTATTTTTTGCTTTTCAAAGCGCAAAATATACTATATAATATGTAATGTAAGTGCAGGCTATTAACAAAGAAAAACAGCAAAAGGAGGATAAGCATATGAAATTTGGATTTTATCCCAAGGGCGTTTGCTCCAGATACATGGAGTTTGACGTGGAGAACGATATAATAAAGGATGCCGTGATAACAGGCGGCTGCGGCGGAAACCTTCAGGGAATCGCAAAGTTAATCCGCGGTATGACCATTGAAGAGACAATCTCACGCCTTCGCGGCATAGATTGCGGTGGTCGCGGAACAAGCTGTCCGGACCAAATTGCAAACGCGTTGGAGCAATTTAAGCTCTCAAAAGCCGAGTGAATGGTTGACATAAAAACATATTATTGCAACCAAAGGCATAGCTTTCCATGTCGAAGCCTGTCAGCATGACAGGGTAGACTAAAAATTAGTCAAAAACACAACACAAGATGCGGCAAAAATCTTGAAAAATTTCAAGACGAGTATGCCGTATCTTGTGTTTTTGTTCAGCTTATAAAAAATCGACTTGTCACTTTTGTGCATATTTGGACTTGATTTATTGGCTAGGAATTATTTATAATAATAATCACACAGTGAAAGACTTGTGTTATTTTTTACAAGTTTGGCAATGCCGAATTAGTAAAAACATCCAAAGGTCTCTTTGAGAAGCCCGAGGCAAGCGAGGTGCCCTTTTGTGGAAGAGGGTGGCTTTGCTAACCGGCGGCGGTCGCCGGAACAAAATTCAAAACAAAAGGAGCATATTATGAGCAAGCTAATAAAATACTGTTTTGCCATAGTGTGTGTTGTCGGCATGGCGCTTGGAACGATGAGCATTTTCGCTCATGCGGATTCCGAAGAAAAAGCCGTGATTATTTCCTACACCGAGATACCTCTGTATATTAGCGGTGAATATATCGGCTCGGGCATGAAGCTTGACGATATAACCTATGTACCCCTGCTCGCGTTTTGCGAAGCGATGCTTCAGAGCGAGTGCGAAGTGACATGGGATCAGGAAACAGGGCTTGTCACAATCGAAACCGAGGAGCTTAACCTTTCCCTCAAAATTACCGACAACTACATGATAGCAAACGAGAGATACCTGTATTTGCCAAACGGCGTATACAACATCAACGGAACAATAATCGCGCCAATTCGCGAGGTTGTCCGCATATTCGGGCTGGACCTTGAATGGGACGACGAAAACTGGGTTATCACCATAGACGATGCAAGCTATGAAATAATTGAAAATGGCGAAGCCTTTTACGATGAGCATGCGCTCTACTGGCTCTCACGCGTGATTTCCTCTGAGGCTGGAAATCAGCCGCTGGAAGGTATGATGGGCGTTGGAAACGTTGTGTTAAACCGCGTTGCATCCCCGGAATTTGCGGCAAGCACGGTTGAGAGCGTTATCTTCGCTCCCGGTCAGTTTGCCGTTGTAGATACCGGCGCGATAAACATGACCCCACGAGACAAGGCGATTATCGCCGCAAAGCTCTGCCTTGAAGGTTACAGCACGGTTGGCGATGCACTTTTTTTCCACAACCCCGCAATTTCCACAACCAAATGGTTTGAGCAAAACAAAACCTACTGCGCCACAATTGAAGACCACGAATTCTTTGCTTGAGAATGTGGCGGCGCTGTGTTACAATTCAGAGTATGCTTGCGCATACTCTGAATTTTTTATGGAGATTAAACTAATGCTTGAGGATATATTAAAAACAGGTCTTGCCCAAATGGAAATCGAAGCGGACAGCGCCGCGATATCAAGCTGCCGCATTTATTACGACCACCTTACAGAAAAAAACAAGGTGATGAACCTTACCGCGATAAGCGGCGAGGAGGAATCAGCCCGGCTGCATTTTCTCGACAGTTTCGCACCGCTTAAATTTTTCGATTTTGACGGAAAAACGGTTATAGACATTGGAACCGGTGCCGGTTTTCCCGGGCTTCCGATTAAGCTTGCCTGCCCGGGGATAAACCTGACGCTTCTGGACAGCTCAAACAAGCGCGTGGAATTTCTGCGCGAGGTGTGCGAGAGAAGCGGAGTGGCAGCAAAATGCATTCACGCACGCGCGGAGGATTGTGGGCTTCGGCGCGAAATATATGATTTTGCCGTGTCGCGCGCTGTTGCGAGGCTTAATGTGCTGTGTGAGCTGTGTTTTCCTTATGTAAAGGTGGGTGGCGCGTTTTTGGCACTGAAGGGTCCTGCGCTTGCAGATGAGCTTGAGGCGGCAAAAAACGCCCTTAAAACGCTTGGCGGCGAATTGGAGGTTGTTTATGAGTATGAAATTCCGGAAACGGAGCTTTCGCACAAAATTGCGGTTATCCGCAAGATAAAGCCCACGCCGAAAAATTATCCGCGCAAATTTGCGGAGATTAAAAAATCACCTCTATAAATTTTTAAGCTTTAATTTGAAACAAGAAGGAGAGAGGGCATTGAAGCGATGTATTCCATTTTTTTGCATAATCGCAATTACTGTTGCCTGGTACGCTTTCACACCGTCCGGCTCTGTGAGAAATGCAAAAATTCAATATGGGCAGTCCGAGCATTTCACCCAGGGTGAGATTGACAGGGCAACTGACGTGGTGTTGGCTCAGTTTAGAGATTTTATGGGTTGCGAGCTTCTGCGGCTTTATTATGACGAGGACTTATCGCTAAAGGAAGCGCAGTATTGGGCGCAGAGCGAATGGGGCTTGGAGAACGCGATTGAAGCCGAGAATATAATTGTGCTTTTGTCTGATTTCACAGTTGACTCAAAAGGCGGCGACGGGAGCTTTAACCCAAACTCAACATATACCGACTGGCAGTGGATTCTCTATCGCCAAAATGCCGCAGACACTTGGCAGCTCCACACATGGGGCTACTGATAAAGCCGGGGATAAAAAATAAAACGGTCTTTGCAAGCGCAAAGACCGTTTTTTTATGGAAATAATTAATTTTTAGCCAATCGCGGTAAGTCCGCCGTCGGGATAAAGGATGCTTCCGGTGAGGAAGTCCGAAGCGGGGGAGGCGAGGAAGACGGCAGAGCCAACACAGTCCTCGGGAGTTGCCATGCGACGCATGGGAAGTCCGGCGCCCTGCTCCTTGAGGTATGTGTCAACATCGATGCCAGCGTCTTTTGCGCGCTGCTCGAAAATTTTGACCATCATCGGAGTTGCAGTGATGTTCGGTCCAATGCCGTTAACTGTGATGCCGTAGGGACCAAACTCGGAAGCGAGCTGCTTTGTCATCATGTCAACAGCGCCCTTTGTTGCGCAATAGCCCGCGTTGCCGGGTCCTTTTGTTGCAATCTTGCCGCGAACGGAAGAGAGCATAATCATCTTGCCATAGCCGTTTTTCATCATGTGCTGGCCGAAGTGCTTTGCGCACATCATGAAGCCTGTGACATTAACATCCATCATCTGGCGGAAGGCATCCATCGGGAAAGCTTCTGCGTTGTGCTTCTGGTTAAAGCCCTGAGCGCAAACGAGAATTTCGATTTTGCCCATGTCCTTTGCGGCAGCTGCGACAAGAGCCTCAACGCTGGCTTCATCAGCCGCGTCAACGGTGTAGTAGGAAACGTCAATTCCGGAAGCTGCCTTGATTTCAGCCTGAGCTGTCTTTAGGGAGTCCTCCTTGCGAGATGAGATAGCAACGTTTGCACCAGCCTCGGCAAGCCCCTGTGCGAGTGCCTGTCCAATTCCGCCTGCGCCGCCGACAACGACAGCGTTTTTGCCCTTAAGATCAAAAAGATTTGTAGCCATTTAATTATCTCCTTTTATAAAATTGTTGCGTAATGTTTAACAAATGTATTCTATTGCAATTAAAAGCGAATGTCAATAGTTGCCGCTCTTTTAAGCCGCAGGAATGAGAAATAAGTGATAAGTTTTTCTTATTGCGCTATTAAAACTGCCCGAACCGGCGCGCCGTCGCAGCCGCCATATTTAATGGGGAAGGCGAAAAGCATGTAATCTCCGTCCGAAGCCTCGTCCAAAATCACATTTTCGATTATTGCCGCACCGCCGCGAGCCAAGATTTTGTGAATTTCTGCCTCGTTTCCCTCCGGCGCGACGCTAAGCGCGTCTGTAACCACAGTTTTAACGCCGCAGTCAATCAAATACATCGCCGCCTGCTCGCAAAGAAAGCTGCGACCGCCGGTTCGCAAAATAATTTTGCGCGTGCCCTCAAGCTTGCCGCGCAGCTCGTCCACCGTTATCAAAAAGGCTTGCGAAACGGTTAAAACGCGGCAGTGTCCGCAAAAAAGCTCGAGATTCATTTTGTCGATGCTCACATCGCTGTCCGGCAAAAAATGGGAGAGGGCGTCAGCGTGCGTGCCCATGTGGCTGTCTGCGCAAATCATGCTGATGCTGCACTCGTCGCCGTTTGCCGTGTCTGAAATTTTTTCAATTTTCACATTCTCCGAGCCGGGATAAACCGGGGCTTCTTGAACTGTGCGCGAAATGTCGATGATTCTCAAAAAAACCACTCCTTTACGAAAGAGTGCAAAAAGCCGCCTTCTTTAGAAAATAATGAAGGCGGCATTTGCAGAGCTTATATCAGTCTTTTCTCCGACGCGGACCTTTTTTCTGCTGTGAATACATTTTATTTGTGCTAATTTTGCTGTCAGAATCCTGCATAAACTGCTTTAATTTGTCCTCAAAGCTTGGTGGTGCGGAGTTTTTTGCTGTATCCTGCCTGCCGGCGTTGGGGCGCGGCGCGCGCGGTGCCCTTGGGCTGCTGCGCTCGGAAAAATTGCCCTCGGGGCGTGGCTGTGCTTTTTTGATGGAAAGGTTTATCTTTCCATCCTGCGAAATGTCAATGATTTTGACATTAACGGTTTGCCCCATGGAAAGATGCTCGCTCACATCGTTAACATAGGAGCTGGAAACCTCGGAGATATGAACAAGACCGCTTCTCCCCGAGGGCAGGGAGAGAAACGCACCAAACTTAGTGATGCTTGTAACCTTCCCCTCAACGATTGAACCCACTTCTAACTGCATTTGCTTCCTCTCTGTATATCTGTACTTAAATTAATTACAATGTCACGATGTCAATTGCTCTGGTCGTAGAAAATTATTTCGCCGGGTCTTACAAGACCAAGCTTGCTGCGAGCGATGTCTTCAATTGTTTCGTCGTCGCCTGCGTGCTGGATGGCATAGCTAAGCTCGGCGTTTTTCTGCATGGCAACCTCAACAAGCTGCTGAAGCTCAAGCTGCTCAAGTGTAGCATCCTCGATTTTTTGCTTCATTCCGGCAAGGCTTATTAAAGCATAGACTATAAGCGAGATTATGACAACCTTAGTTATAATACTTGCACGTTTTACTTTCATTATGTATTTCCTCCGTGTGCGCAACGCTATTTGTGTTTTTCGGTCTAAAATTATCGGTTGCATTTTTTATTATTATTGTAAACCATTTTTGCGCTCTTGAAAAGGTACTTTTTAAAAAAAGTGACACTTTTTTAAGAAAATTTGTGAATTTCCGTAAAGGAAGCGTTAAGATTTCAAAAAAACGCTCGATTTGATGAAGCAAAAATCGTACTGCCCTGCGAACAAAAGCGCCAAAGAGCAAAAAATGCACGCTCGCGCCAATAAGCGCGACAAGGAGAAAATAGAGCCGCGGCTGCCCCTCGCCGGGACCCATGCCAAGCATGAAGAGAGCGGCAAGGGCAAAAAACCAGAAAAAAAGGTCGTAAAAAACCGAAGCGATAAAGCTTTTGCATTTAATCCGAAAAACACGAAGGATGTCATAAAAAAAGCCAAGACCGATGCCCGCTAAAAACGCCGCGGCTGTTTGAAATAGCTGGGTGCCGATTGCGCTATCCATAGGCTTAGCGAAAAAGCTTTGTCCAAAGGCTTCTGCCCTCCGGGGCTTCCTCATAGCTAAGCTGGGAAACAAGCCCTGTAACGCTTACATCGCCCGTTTCAAGAGTAAGCCTGCCGACCTTTAGCTCGCTGCCGCGAATTATCAGCGCCCCGTCCACGGTGCGAAGGGTTATCGCGCTCTCGTCAAAGCTGTCAACCTCGGAAACGCCGGATATGGAGAGCCGGCGCCTGTTTTCCATGATGACATTGTGGGGTTTTTGTGCGGTTTTAATTGATTCTTCATAAGACATTTCAGATGTCCTCCCATGTTTAGTTTGTAGAAGCATATGAATGTCCGCGCGCGAAAATGCCGGCAGCATTAAAAAAAGAGCAAGCAGCAGCGCCGCCGCAGGCAAATTTTAAGCCCCAAAAGCATGAAAGCCCCCGGCATTTCTCAAATTTCAGAAATGCCGGGGGCTAAAAAACTGCGCTACTTAAAAAGTCGCAGAAATTCGGTTGGAGTTTTTGCCGAAAAATCCATCTCCGCGCTCGAAAAGGGATGCCTAACGCAGAGTCTTCCGGCGTGTAGCGCGAGCCGCCCTAGCGGATTTGTCCGGGAGCCATATTTTTTATCGCCGATAATCGGATGTCCTAAATCGTTCATGTGAACGCGGATTTGGTTTTTCCGACCGGTGTCCAGCGAAATGTCAAGCAGGCTATAGCCGTTTGAGGATTTTACGGTTTTGTAGTTTGTAATTGCAAGCTTTCCGTCGCCCTCGCGCTCGGAGGAATATACGAGAAGTGTGCGCGTTTGTTTAAGCCAGCTTTTAACGGTGCCCTCCGCCGGGGAAATCGCGCCCTCAACCACCGCGGTGTAGGAGCGGAGCGAGGATAGAGAGTCCCAGTCATCCTGAAGGGCGTGTTTAATTTTTTCGTTTTTTGCAAAGAGCAAAACTCCGGAGGTTTCGCGGTCAAGCCTGTGAACCACAAAAATTCGACCGCCATGTTTGGCTTTCATATAGTCTGTGACAATGTGGTAAGCCGTTTCGGCTCGCTCCTTTTCGCTTGCGATGGAGAGCATTCCGGCAGGCTTGTTTATGGCGATGATATCGCCGTCCTCATAAATAATGGGAAGCGGCATTTCAAAAGCGTCCTGCGCCGCGCGCGCTAAAATGCCGACTTTTTGTCCGGGCTGCAATGTTTTTGCAAAATCGCGGCAGGGTTTGCCGTTCACAACGATTTGCTCGCGCTTTAAAAGGCTTTTTATGTTGTTGCGCGATTTGCCCTTGACATGCTCCAGCAAAAAGGGTAGGAGCGTGGTTTCGGTTTTTACATCAAATTCGTTTTTTTCTTTCAAGCTGTTACCTCTGGTATCGTTTAAGTCTGAAAAGTCCATAAAGCGCCGTGCTTTACTTACAGTTTATCGCATTTTTCCCACATGTCAAGCGATAGCTTCAAGCGGCGGCTGTGCCAATATATAGGAGCGCAGCACATGACCGCGCCGCAGGCAGCGCGCGCGGCAAAAGCTACGCAGGGCACAAAACACCGCGCCCCAAAAGGTCGGCGCACGCAGCAAGGCGCAAGGAAAAATATAGGCGAAGACCCTGCAAAGGCAGGATTTTCCGCTTGAAAACACAGGCGATAGGACTACAATGAAGAAAATACCGAAAGGAAGGCTCTTAAAAATGAAAACAAGAAAAATTGCTGCCGCTTTTTGCGCCGGGCTTATGACAATCTCGCTTGCGACCTCTGCGGCTGCCTCCTGCGCTTTGCAGAGTGACGAAAATTCGGAAAAATATGCTCTTGGCTGCCGAGATTATGTATGCGAAGCGACCGAGCGCGGCATAAGCTGCGGCGTAACTTCAAATGGAAATTTTGACCAAAGCGCGGCGCTTGGAAGCTATCTAAATTCGCTTCTAAACTCGCTGTTTGGCAGTGGTTGCGGCTCGCAGCAGGCTGGCAGCGCACCAAATTGGAGCGCTGTTTTCCCCAATTTTAACCAAAATCAAAGCAAGCCGCAGCAGCCAGCAGAAACAGAAAATCCGCCTATAGAAACGCCAAGCGAGCTTCCCCCGAGCGCTGACGAAGCCACATGCAGCGCCGAGGCGCAGGCAGTTTTGCTCCTTGTTAACGAGCAGCGCGCCGCAAACGGATTGCCCGAGCTTACGTTAAACGCCGAGCTTTGCGCCGTGGCGCAGGAAAAAGCACAGGACATGAAGGACAACAGATATTTCGACCACGAAAGCCCGACCTACGGCACGCCCTTTGAGATGCTGAAAGCCTTTGGCATCACATATAGGGCAGCCGGAGAAAACATCGCGATGGGCTATAAAAACGCCGATGCGGTTTTTGGTGCATGGATGAACTCCGCCGGACACCGCGCGAACATCTTAAACAGCAACTACACCCAGATGGGAATTGGGTATGTTGAAAATGGCAATTATTGGTGCCAAATGTTCATCGGCTAAAAAAATGTGTATCCTAGGCTAATCATAGAAAGAGAAGGTGGGGCAGCTTTTAAAGGCTGCTCCATTTTTGAGCATATTTTAAGAAGGGAAATTTTCCTAGAAATATAAAATGAAAAGCTTGACAAGTATATCGGTTGTCGTTATAATTATATCGGAAGACGATATAACGGCAAACGACTATTGATTGGAAAGGAGTCATTAAATGCCAACAGAAAGCATAGCCCTGACCGAAGCGGTTTATTATACGCTCCTGTCGCTCTATTCGCCCCTGCATGGCTATGGAATCATGCAGAAGGTGGCAGAGCTGTCTGGCGGTCGCGTAAACCTTGCTGCCGGAACCTTATACGGCGCGCTTGGCACCTTGCTTGAAAAAGGCTGGATTTCGGCGCTCCCCGGCGAGACGGGTGGGCGAAAAAAGCAATATGAAATAACTGAGCTTGGAAAAAAACGGGTGGAGAACGAAATTTTGCGTCTTAGAGAGCTTCTTGCAAACGGCGAAAAAATTATAAAGGGGGAGAGCGAATGTTAAAGCGAATCCGAAAAGTGTTTTTAGTATGGGAATTTGAAAAGGAAGAAAAATGGCTCAACGAAATGTCGGCAAAAGGACTTCAGCTTCACAGTGTTGGATATTGCAGATATGATTTTGAAGTCGGTACGCCCGGCGAATATGTCTATCGCCTTGAAATGCTAGAGTATACGCCGGGACACGCCGAGAGCGTGCAGTATATTAAGTTTCTTGAGGAGACGGGGGTTGAGTACATTGGCTCAATGCTTCGCTGGGTATATTTTCGCAAAAAGGCAGAGACGGGCGGTTTTGATTTATATTCAGACATAGCTTCACGCATTCGGCATGTGGAGCGGATAGCTGCGATGATGACAGTATTTCTGGGGTTTAATATGTTTAATTTTTTTAATGCGTTGCACAATGGCTATGTGAGCGTGGCTTTAAAGGTCATGTGCGCCGTTGCCACCTTGTTGTTTGGCTATGGCGTAATTCGTCTTCTTCTAATGCGCAGGAGGCTTAAAAGGGACAAAATTTTGTATGAATAATTACAGAAATTAAAAAATAAGCAAAATTTATATTTGACGCTCAAATTCCCATAATCGCGATTTTCCCGACACAGCTCAAGAGCGCTGCGAAGCTTTGCGAGGGCGTGCTTTTGCAGGCGGAAGCGCTGAGTGCGGCGTGTGTGGCGCGCGAGCTGCCGCAGGGTTTATAGGATGGTGCCGCCTATACTCCGCTGCGCTTATTTTGCAAGACTTTGGGCGTTAACAAGGCATACTTTTACATTAAAATAAGTATATGGAGCGGAGCGTCTGCGCACAAAGCGCTCTTGAAGGCGACTTTGCCTAAATAAAAAACTGCCCGGACAGATACACATCTGTTCGGGCAGTTTTGCCATAAGCTTGCAGGGCTAAAAAGCGCCGTAACCTCCGGCGAAGGCAGTGTTATGGGCGCTGTGCAAAGGTGCGGCTGCCCGGAGGGGCATTTTGCGCGTTTTTTTAAGGCGGCGCAGCTAAACAATGCGGTTTTTGAAAAAACATCAACGCTTAAAGCCTTCGCCGCACCTACATAGGTGCAGAGGGCAAAGGCAGCAAGAGACGGAGCTGCTGAACGTTTAAGCTTTAGCATGTGTTAGGCGTTATAAAAAGTCTGGATGGGTTAGTATATAAGAGCGCTCAAAATTTTAGGGGCAAAAACAATTGAACAAACAGAAAAACTGCGCTATTATTGAAGCGGCGGAGAAGCGCTGCGCTAGGGGAGCCATGCACAGCTTAGAAGCTCGCAAGGGCAAGCGCGAGAGGCTATAAGCCGCACTGCAATCGGGCATTTTGCGGCATTTAATAAATTTGCAAAAGGCATGACTAAAGCCGGAGCCTTCTCGCCAATGCCCCGGCTTATGTATCAAAAAAATGGAGAAGGAGTTTTTTAAAAGCTTATCAGGAGCGCTCCTTGATTACCTTGGTGTCCTCGTGAAGCAGCGCGCGAACCTTGTCGGCTTCAGCGATGTTGAAAAACGCCATGCCGGCGGCAGCTCCTTTTTTGCCGCTGCCATCAGGCTTTGATATGACGGCAAGGGAGAGCAGTTTGTGCGCCGGAGCCGAGGCTGCTGTGCCAAAGGCAACATCATAGGCTCCGTTTGCCTTTTTGTAAATCTTAACAAGCGGAATTTTGTCAATGCTCATGGTTGAAACATCAATCTCGCTTTTGTAAACGAAAACTCTCTTGTTTGAAATGGCAAAAATAAGTTTGCTTTGGGCTGATTTCGCGTCCATCATCGGACGGAGGGCAATGATTGCGCAGGTGCCTATGATGGCGATGAGAATGACTGGCATAACCTCCGAAATGGCAAGGACATATGCGACAGACAGGACAATTGCGGCGATAGCGCAGCTTATCCATTTGGTGACAAGCTTCTTTTTGAGCGCACCTTCCATGATGTTAAACGGCTCAGGCTTGCTAACCCATTCAAGCTGTTCGCCGCTGGTCAGAAGCTTGTCGAAAATTTTGGTATCAATGCTCATAATCTGAAAATTCCTCCTAGTTTGGTGTGTCGGGCAAGGTCATGAGACCCGAGCCTTATCTAAGGTTATTATAGCATTAAGCGCTGTTAATTCGATGACAAGAAAAAGACCGTTTTTGTTATGAACGCGCTAATTTATCTGCGGACAGCATAAATATCTTAACAACTCTTTAGCGGAAATATGCCCACCTTTGTGGTATGTTATTAATGAGAAAAGCTGGGCTTTGCCGGAGCTGAAGCGGAAGGAGTATGGCAATGATAAAAAAAGTGACAAATTATCTTCACATATCAACAGGAGATTCGATGGTGGCGCTTGCTATAATGATTATGGCATGCATGGTTTGTGCGCCGCTTCATCTCATCGGCGGAAGCGACTTTCATGTTCCTCTTATATTTGTTTTGGCAGTTTGCTTTATATCGCGATATACAGACGGCTATTTTTACGGAATATTTTCATCTGTTTTATCAATTTTTGGCGTAAACTATGTTTTCACATATCCCTATTTTGCATTTAACTTCACCATTGCCGGCTATCCGCTGACCTTCCTTAGCATGCTTGCGGTTTCTATAATCACATCAACGATGACATCACAGATAAAGCAGCAGGAAAAAATTCGCATTGAAGCCGAAAAGGAAAAAACCCGGGCAAACCTTTTGCGCGCCATATCCCATGATTTGCGAACGCCCTTAACCTCCATCGTGGGCGCAATAACAGCGGTTCTGGAAAATGGAGAATCCATTCCGCAGGAAAAGCGAAACGAGCTTTTGCGCGAAGCGCGCGAGGACAGCCAGTGGCTGATTAGAATGGTTGAAAATTTGCTCAGCGTTACACGAATTGGCGATTCTGCCGCCAAAATCAAGAAAACCCCCGAAGCGATAGAGGAGATAATAAGCGAGTCTGTCATAAAATTCAAAAGACAGTTTCCGAACATGAAGGTTTCTGTTTCCGTTCCGGATGAAATACTTATAGTTCCGGTTGATGCCATGCTTATAGAGCAGGTGATAATAAATTTGCTTTTCAATTCCGCGGTTCATGGCAGCCATGTTTCCAAAATAGATGTAACGGTCACCGCAAATGAAAAGGACGCGAGCTTTTCCATAAAGGACGACGGAGCGGGCTTTAAGGAAGGGCAGGTGCCGACTGTGTTTGACGGGAGATATTTGAACACTGAAAAAACCGGCACAGCCGACAGGCGGAGAAACATGGGCATTGGTCTTTCAACCTGCATGACCATCGTTCGCGCGCACAACGGAAAGCTGCTGGCAAGAAACTCGCCCCTTGGTGGGGCGGTAATAGATTTTACATTACCATTGGAGGAGAAATAAGCCATGTCAACTATAAAGGATAGAATTTTGATTGTTGAGGACGAGCACAATATAAGCAACTTTATAAGCACAATCCTCGCGGCGAACAATTATGACACCATAATAGCCCGAAATGGAGCCGAGGCATACACAATGGTGACCTCCTACTGCCCCGAGCTTGTAATACTCGACCTTGGTCTTCCCGATATGGACGGTATGGAGCTTATAAAAGCCGTTCGTGAGTGGGTGCAAACGCCGATAATTGTCGTTTCTGCCAGAATGCATGAGCGCGACAAGGTGCAGGCTCTTGATAATGGCGCGGACGATTATATAACAAAGCCCTTCGGCGCAAGCGAGCTGCTTGCGCGTATCCGAACCGCGCTTCGCCACACGCGCCTTCGCGCGACGAGCGAGAGCATTGCAAAAACCGGATTGTTCAAAACCGGCGCGCTTGTGATAGATTATGACAAGCACCAGGTTTTGGTGGACGGAGAAAATGCGCATCTCACCCAAAACGAATATAAAATCGTGTCCATGCTTGGAAAATATGCCGGAAAGGTTATGACATATGATTTTGTCCTGTGCGAGCTTTGGGGACCGAGCGCAAAGGGCAACAACCAAATTCTCCGCGTGAACATGGCAAATATCCGCAGAAAAATTGAAAAAAACCCGGCAGAGCCGGTGTATATCTTTACAGAGGTCGGCGTTGGATATCGCATGGTGGAGGGGGACTGAGGGCGGCTTTTGCCGGCGTTTTTGAAAGAGCCTAAGTTTTGAGGTTATTTTTGTGCTAAATGCGCATTGTAAAAGCGCCCCAAATGGTTTAAAGTGTAAAATGATGTAAGAACAAAATACAAACTGAAAGAGGTACCACTCATGAGAAAAAAACTTCAAAGGATATTCCTTGTTTCTCTGGCAATCATGTTTGCGCTTTCATCGCTGACAGTAATGGCAGCGACACCCTTGGAGGAATCCAGATTCCTATATTGTGCGCAGGAGCTGAATTCCCTCGGGCTTTTCAACGGCACGGACAACGGATATGAGCTAGACCGTGCGCCGAGCCGCGCGGAGGCTGCGGTTATGCTAGTCCGTCTTCTTGGAAAAGAGGAGCAGGCGCTCTCAAGCTCTGCCTCGCATCCCTTCACCGATGTTCCCCAGTGGGCAGACCGCTACATTGCATACATGTATGACGAGGGGCTTACAAATGGAATTTCTGCGACACAGTTTGGCGCTGCCCAAGCCTGCGAAGCGAGAATGTATGTGACCTTTGTCCTGCGCGCGCTTAACTACAACGACGCTGCCGGCGATTTTACCTATAACAACTCGCTGTCCTTTGCCAGAATGATAGCTGTTATCGACAGCGATGATTATTTGCGCATCAGCCAGAACGAGTTTTTGCGCGGCGACCTAGCTTCTGTGTCCTTCTGGGCGCTGTTTTCGGAGATGAATGGAAGCGACAAGCTTCTGCTTGAAAAGCTCATTGATGAGAATGCCGTAAACGCAGAGAAGGCAAACTTTTACTTGAGCGTAATTGATGCATATATGCTTCTGAACTACTCATATTACAGAAACTATGAAAATGGCTCGCTTTCCTATAGAGAAACTGAAAACATCAACCTGTCTGCTGCCGGATATCCTTCGCAGATATTTAAGATTATCACCGATGTTCAGATGGCAGACATATTCAGCAACTCTACAGAGCATGTGAAGTACACCATTCAATACCCCGGCGGTGAAACTGAAGCATATGATGTATATTATTCTGACGGCTATCTTTACTATGATTTTGGAAGCGACGGCAAATTTAAGGTTGAGGTAAGCGGTGGCGGAAACACTGGCACTCCACCTGCAAGCACAAGCTACAGCACGATTTTTGACGATTACAAATCAGTGGCGATAAGCCAGTCGGGCGGAAAAACATACATTGACTCCGTGCTCTCTGAATCTTATGGAACACAGCTTGCAGAGGCTATGCTTTCCTGGTTTGACTATTTTGACCCCAAGGTTGATATCTTGGTTTTATCAAACGCCAAGGAGCAGATTGTCATTAACGCAAACGGATATCTTGAAAAGCTCTCATATGTTTTAGAGTTTCAGTATATGATTGTAGAAGACGGCGTGCAGTACACCGTTGTATACGAAACGATAACCGAGTTTTCAAAGCTTGGCGAAACCATCACAATAAAGCTGCCTGACCTTAGCGAGTTTATAATGGCATAAGTTAAAAAAGCCGCTCCTAAAATTTAGGAGCGGCTTTTTCGTTTAGTTGTATATCTTTTCCGCAAAGCCATGCCCGGCTTTTTCCTCAATGCTCATAACCTTTACAAGCTGGGAGAAAGCCTCTGCCACGGGCAACTCGCCGAAGGTTCTTGAGCTGTATAACGAATCGTATTGGAAGTAAACCGTGTATGCCATGCCACCGCCGACAAAGACGCTTCCGGCGCCGGGACCGAAATATTCATAGGAAAAGCGAGTGTCGCGGTTTGCATCATAATAATTTTTCAGGCTTGTGTATGCTGCGCCCTCTTTTGCGGCATAAAGGTGCAGCATCTCGTCTGCCCATTTTACGAAGTCGGCAGAATAATACTCCGAGGGAAGAAGCGCAGCATGGCTGGTCTCAGCGCGAGAGACCATGGAGGAGGGATAATAAAGAAGCTGACCCAGCGCGAGGATGGTGTCGGTGAAATGTGCGCTGTTTTTGCTCTCTGCAATTATTGAGTCGATGTTATAGGCGTAATAATCCTTTATGAGCGCCAAAAATCGCTCGTTTAAGGCGGCGAGGTTTGCGCCGGTTCCGGTGGAGTTGTTTAGATTTGCCATGGCTGTGTATAGTCCGGCAGAGTCAAAGGGCTGACCGATATTTTTTTCAATCTCGAAAAATAAATCTTCATAATTTCCCACGAAATCGGTTATGTTCATCGCCTTCGCGCCGACAAGGTGGGTTAAAACCTTGGCAAGATTTAGGTAGTAATAGGGATAGGCATATTCGCCGCCGCATACCTCCTGCGTCCAGATTTCGGTTACGCCCTCCTCCAAAAAGGTCAGGCTTAGGTTTGAGGTCATTGCATGGCGAAGCTCGTGCGCGAGCGTGGTCATCTCTGTCGCAGGGTCAAGGTTGTGACGAATGACAATTATATCGGGATATTGAAAATATGCCATGATGCCGGCATTTTCTCGCAGCACGCTGTCGCTCTCTCGTGTTTTAACGCTTATCTTTAGATTGCTGATGTAATATTTAATTTCGGAAACTGTGCGGTCTGTGCCGGCTTCCTTTAGCCATGCGTAAAAGCATTCTCTTATGGTTTGGTGAAACTGCTCCGGTATTTGCCTGTTTTCGATAGCAAGCCGTGATAGCTCGGACAGGTAATATTCATGATAACCGTTCAAAAGCGCGCGCCGAATTTCCGCGCGGCTCTCACCTTTTGAAAGCAGCGATGCCGCAACGCGACGTGTCCATTCGTCGCTTTTGAAAGCGAGCTGTAAAATGAGCGGCTCGCCGGCGGTTGCCGGAACTGCATAGAGCGCTGAATACATGAGGTAGACAATCTCGTTTCGGGTGAGCTTTGGGTCAGCCTTAAAATATGTGTAGGACCAGTAGTCTATAAGTCCCGTTTCATATGCGTATGATACAGAATCATCATAGGAAAAATCTCCGGCAGCATCGTCATGCCCCAAAACGCGAAGCAGCATGGTTAAATATTGCCGCGCTGTAACGCTGTCAGCCGCGCCCATTTCCGTTTCGGAATATCCCAGCATGATTTTGTGTGCCTGACCATAGCCGGCATAGTCTGCCGCCCATTCCGGCACATCGGAAAAGGTGGTGGAGAGCTTTTCCGCGCGCGCTTCTTCCTCGCGGTCGAGCAGGCGGACGATGGTTACAAGTGCCTCAACGCGCGAAATGTTGCGCGATAACTCAAAGCCGTTTTCTGTTCCGAGAAACAGACCAAGATGGCTCAGAGCGTTTGCCATTTCTGTGTAGTCCTTGGGAAATTCGTGGCGCTTTTGGAAGGAATAGCTATAATCTCTCACATTGGGCAGATATGCGGAGGGGGCCGCAAAAGCCGAGAGGGAGGAGGCAAAAATGCAGATTGCCAGAAGCCATGAGATAGCAAATTTAAGTTTTTTCATCAGGTCACCTCTTTAGTTTATCTTCTAAGTATAACACGGGATAATTTCATTTTGCAAGAAATGTTATAGAAAAATACAGAAACAGCAGCGAATGGTTGCCGAGGCTTTGAGATTATGTTAAAATCAGTATAATAATTTATAGAGTAAAGGCAGGGTGCGAGGATGCTGACATTTCGATATGCGGAAAGAGAAGATTGCGAGCTTATTTTAGATTTTATCAAGGGTCTTGCGGAATATGAAAGGATGCTCGACGATGTGGTTGCGACACGGGAGCTTTTAGAGGAATGGATTTTCACGCAGAAAAAGGCAGAGGTGATTTTTGCTGTGGAGGATGGGCGCGAGCTTGGTTTTGCGCTGTTTTTTCACAATTTCTCAACCTTTTTGGGCAGGGCTGGAATTTATCTGGAGGATTTGTTTGTGTGGCGCGATTGCCGCGGTCGCGGCGTGGGAAAGGCTCTTCTAAAGCAGCTTGCAAAAATCGCGAAGGAGCGCTCCTGCGGTCGGTTGGAGTGGAGCTGTCTTGACTGGAACAAGCCGAGTATAGATTTTTACCTGTCTCTTGGCGCTGTGCCTATGGACGGCTGGAGCGTTTACCGCGCCAGTGGTGCGGCGCTTGAAAAGCTTGCGGAGTGAGCCTTGCATCATGCTTTTGAAGTGGGCGAGAAAATTTGAAAATGGTGTGTAAAAAATGGCGCCAGCTTTTGGGACTGCGCACCATTTGCGAGGGCAGAGTGCGCCGCATAAGCAAGTTGCTCCGGATAAAATTTTATCCGGAGCAGCTTCTGTTTTACGGAGAAAATAAGAAAACCGCCCGATTGGGCGGCGTTTGCTTATACAGCTCTTACGTTGACAGCGCGAAGCTTATCTGCGTTTTTGGGGTCCTGCTCGGTGTCGAAGGTGACCTTCTGACCATCTTCGAGGGAACGGTAGCCGTCGCCCTGGATTGCGGAAAAGTGAACGAACACATCGCCGCTTCCATCGTCGTTTGAAATAAATCCAAAACCTTTATCGCTGTTGAAAAACTTTACAGTACCATTATTCATATGATACCTCCTCATAGATGTTATTCCGTAGGCATATAAAGAACAAATCGCAGAAAATAGTCAAAATGAAATGACTACATCTGCGAGATAAACAATCATACATTCGAAATACTTTTCCATCTTAACATAAAAATTTGAAAAATTCAAGCGAAATCTGGGATATGTGAAAATTATTATATCTGTACTAGTTTTAAAACATAAAAATCGAAAAATTAAAGTGTGCCCAAAGCAGCGGCTGAAAAAACATCCGAAATCCAAGCCGACAGTGGCGCTACAAACGCGAAGGAGAAGGGGATAGCGCTTCCGTCTGAGGATGGCAGAATTGAAAGCGCCGCTTTTCGACGAAGGTGGTCGAAAAGCGGCGCTGGAACTTGTATGCGTTAGGAGAGCAACATTTGGTCATTTGCTTCGTCCGAGCCGCTGACCTTGCTGAAGAGGTTTAGCAGGGTTTCGACGGTGAGCTTTTTCTTTTCCTCGCCGCTGATGTCTATGACAACCTTGCCCTCGTACAGCATTACAAGGCGGTTGCCGTGGGCTATGGCGTCTTTCATATTGTGGGTAATCATCAGGGTGGTTAGCTTGTCGCGCGACACGATACGCTCGGTGGTTTCGAGAACCTTTGCCGCTGTTTTGGGGTCCAGCGCGGCGGTGTGTTCGTCGAGAAGGAGCAGCTTTGGCTGCTTCAGCGTTGCCATCAGAAGGGTCAGCGCCTGGCGCTGTCCGCCGGACAGCAGCCCAACCTTGGAGGTTAAGCGGTCCTCAAGCCCGAGGTCCAGCGTTTCCAGAAGATCGCGATATTGCGCGCGCTCATCCTTGGTGATGCCCCAGCCCAGTCCGCGAAACTGACCGCGGCGAAGCGCCAGAGCCAGATTTTCCGCAATGCCCATGCTGGCGGCTGTGCCCATCATGGGGTCTTGAAACACACGCCCGATATAGGCAGCTCGCCTATATTCAGGAAGGCTTGTGACGTCGATATCGTCGATGATAACGCTGCCCTCGTCCACATAAAAGGTGCCGGCGACGGCGTTTAGCATGGTGGATTTTCCGGCTCCATTGCCGCCGATGACGGTGACAAAATCGCCATCCTCCAGGGTGAGGGACAGGTTTTTTAGAGCGACTTTTTCGTTTACGGTGCCGGGGTTAAAGGTCTTTCGGATTGCTTGAATTTTCAGCATTAGAGAAACCTCCTTTCATCCTGCGCGGCGCCGCGCGGCAGCTTGCCTTCCAGTGGGGAATGGCAAGGAAAATGGCAACCACAAGCGCGGAGAGCAGCTTGAGATAGTTTGAGTCAAGCCGCAGCCACAAAACGCTCTGCATAACCATGTAATATATGATAGCTCCAAGGACAACACCCAGAAGCCGCAGGGCAAAATTTCGGAAGATGCGCGCGAAAACCACCTCGCCGATGATGACCGCGGCAAGACCGATGACTATAGCGCCGCGACCCATGTTGATATCCGCAAATCCCTGATACTGGGCGAGCAAGCCGCCGGAGAGCGCAACGATGCCGTTTGAGAGCATAAGCCCCAGCACCTTGTTGAAGCTTGTGTTGATGCCCTGTGCCTGCGCCATGTTAGGGTTTGCGCCTGTTGCGCGGATGGAGGCACCGCGCTCAGTTCCGAAAAACCAATAGAGCAGCGCGATGATAACCAGTACAAAAAGACCGACGACAAAAATCGGAGACCAGTAAAACGGGCGTGTGCCTTTTATGACCTCTTGAAGATAGCGCAGCGAAACGAGCAGGTCATAGTTATTAACATTGATGGACTGATTTGCCTTGCCCATGATGGCAAGGTTTACAGACCAAAGCCCAAGCTGCGTCAAAATTCCTGCCAAAATGGCAGAGATTCCGCAGATGGTGTGGAAGATTCCGGTTACAAGCCCCGCCAGAACGCCGGCGGCAAAGGCTCCCAGCAGCGCGAGGGAAACCGGCGCACCAGCCAGAAGCAGCATAACGCAAACCGCGCCGCCGGTGCACAGAGAACCGTCAACCGTTAGGTCGGCAATGTCCAGAATTTTATAGGTGATGTAAATGCCGATTGCCATAATGCCCCAAATTAGCCCCTGAGCCACGGCGCCCGGCATTTGGGCGAAAAGGTCAAGTGGATTAAGTGTCAAGAGAGATACCTCCGAGCAGTAAAAAATCCTTATGGTTATAGCAAAAACCGACAGAAAGGTAAGGTTCCCTTCTGTGGGTTTTTGTAATTTATTTTATGAGTCTGCGCTTAGCCTTCGATGGCGATGTAGCCCTCGGGAGGGGTGATGCCCAGAGCCTCGCAAATTTCGGCGTTGTACATGGGGACGAAATTGGGGGCATATTCAATTGGCATCTCAGATATGTCAGCTTCTCCGGTAAGAATTTTGTAAGCCATCACGCCGGTGGCATAGCCGAGGTCGTAATAGTCTATAGACAAGGTTGCAACGCCGCAGTTGGAGCAGATGCCCTGCTCGCCTGCGATGATGGGAACTCCGGCAGGGCGGCAGATATTGTCCAAAATGCCGGTGTTTGAGGCAACGGTGTTATCCGTGGGGACATAAATCACATCGCTCTCGTTTGCGGCGATTGTGGCAACGGCTGCGATGTCATTAGAGTCGGAAAAAGGATAAAGTGTGCAGATATAGCCCATTTCCTCAAGCTCTGCCTTGACGGTGTTCACCTGATAGAGCGAGTTTGCCTCTGCCGAGCAGTAGATAAGACCCACATAGGTAGCGTCGGGGAAGATAGCCTGAAGCATGGCGGCTTGCTCGTCAAGCGGAGCAAGGTCGGAGGTGCCGGAGACATTTCCGCCGACAATGCCATCAAAATTTGCCAAATCCAGAGCAACGCCATACTCGGTGATGGAGGTGCCAAGAATTGGAATGTCGGCTGTGGCAGCAGCGGCTGCCTGAAGCGCAGGCGTGGCGTTTGCCATGATTAGGTCAACATTTGCGGAAACGAAGCCGTTGGCGATGATTGCACAGGTTGCGGGGTCGCCTTGGGCGTTTTGCTCGTCAAAGGTAACTGCATCGCCGAGGCGCTCGGTCAGAGCGTCGCGAAAGCCTTGGGTGGCAGCGTCCAGCGCAGGGTGCTGAACTAGCTGGGAAATGCCGACGACATAGGTTTCGCTGACGGCGGCGTTGCCGGATTCGTCGGGGTTGACGGTGGTGGGGGTGGCATCGGCATCTGGCGCGGCTTTTCCGCAGGCTGCCAGAGCAAGTACCATAGCCATGCTAATGAGCAGAGCGGTTAGCTTGTGCAATTTGTTCATAGTTTTCATCCTTTCAGGCTATATCACTATACACTGTTACAGTTTGGTGTGGTGAAGTGACAAAGTTAATGTTTGTATTATAATCTAAATATCAAATATGTCAAGGGCAAGCTGAAAAAAACTTTTTTATAAAGCAAAAGGCTGCCTAAAAAACTCAAAATTCCGGCGGAGCTTCGCCCTTGGCAGGGGCTGACTTTTGGGGATATGTCCTCTTGTAATGATATTTACTGTGTGGCTAGGATTAGAAGAAAGTGCAAAGAGCTCGTGGAATATGAGGACGAGCCGGGAAAATGAGCAAAATTATGATTAAAATAAAAAAATTACGGCGCATCCTGCTTACTAGGATGCGCCGATTTTGTTGCGACGATGTGGCGCGGCGAGCTGCCGCTTTGTTATATTTTAGAGTACAACAGAAGTTAAAAACGCCACGACCGAGAGCGTGACAAGGCTTGCGAGCGTTGTGATGATAACGGCAGCGGTTGCATATTCCTCGTCGGAGCCGTTTGTCCGCGCCAGCATTGGCGCAATTGCGATGGAGGGCAGGGCGATTAAAATGGTTGTGGTCATCGCCAGCTCGCTGTCAAAGCCGATTGAGCGCAGGACAAGAAAAGCGATAATCGGGAGAATTACCATTTTTATGACAATTCCGATGTAAAATTCGTAGTATCGCAGGAATTTTTTTATATTGCACAGGGCAACCATGCCGCCGAGATAGATGAAGGGAAGGGACGTGCTTGCCGCGGCAATGGTTAGAAAGGCATCGTTTAGCACGGCGAAGGGACGGATATCAAGAAACACAAAAATAAGCGCAATAAGCACGGAAACGAGCGGCGGATTTAGCATGTTTTTAAGCGCCTTTGGCTCCAGCCTAAATTTTTTGCTTGCCGGGTAGGAAAGCGCGAAGCCGTAGGTCCAGATTAAAACCTGGTCAACAACCGTGAACACGGCGATGTATGTCATAACACCTTGTCCGAACAGCGCCAGAAGCATGGGGATGCCAATAAAGCCAACATTTCCGAAGGTGTTTGAAAGGGAAAAAAGGCGAGCGCGCGAAAGCTCAAGCCGCAGGACCTTGGAGAGCAGCCGGCTGACGAGGATGAGCGTTGCATATACCGCAAGGCTGATGGGGATGATGTGCAAATTTTCGAGAACTTCGGCTCTTGTGGTGCCGTTAACGGTGTTTGTGAACAGGAGAAAAGGAATCGCAATTTTTGTGAAAAGCCTTGTGACGACCGTGAGAGAGTCATCGTTTAGCGCCTTTGCCTTTACGGCGATAAAGCCGACGGCAGTGATTACCAGAAAGATGATGACTTGGTTTAAGACGATTTGAAATTGCTCCATATTATTTGTTTCCTCCTCAAAAGCCGGAACAAACGGCATACAATATAAATTATACCACATCAGGTGGCGTAAGTCGATGCTTGTTTTTTGTTTACGAAGGTAAGAACTTTAGGAGAGGCTGAGTCAGTGCCGTTTTGCACGGCTAGAAAGGCTGAGCTGCGCCGGTCTTGCAAGGTTAAGCTGCGAGGCTGAAAATAAAACCACAGCCGGTTTAAATGCCATGTGCATTGATTGGGCTAAAGCTTTTATGCATATCTACAAGCACAGTTTGGCTTTTTGCAGATGATATTGTTACCTTGCGGTATAAATGCTTTGAAAGTAAGGCGTTGGGAAAAGCTTAATTTTACACAGATTTTACATAGAGACACCGTTAGATTATATTTTTGCGATATACAATCAGCACACAATCAAAAAATGGAGGAATAAATAATGAAAAAATTAATTGGGACTTTACTATTGGCAGTTTTAACACTCTCTATGTTTACCGCATGCTCAGGTGGAAACACTTCTGGATTTGACAATGGAAAGGACATTGCTGTCGTTTCTCGCGAGGATGGGTCTGGAACGCGCGGTGCGTTCATTGAGCTATTTGGCATCGAGCAAAAAAATGAGGACGGTACGAAAAAAGACCTGACCACAAAAGAGGCGATTATTGCCAAGCAAACTGATGTTATGATGACAAATATCGCGGGCGACCCGTATGCCATAGGGTACATATCACTCGGTTCGTTAAACGATACTGTAAAAGCCTTGCAAATTGAAGGTGTTACTCCCACGGCGGAGAATGTGAAAAATGGAACATATCCGATTGCCCGTCCTTTCAATATCGCAACAAATGGCGAAGCAACTGGGCTGGCAAAAGATTTTATCGACTTCATTCTCTCGGCTGAGGGACAAGCGGTTGTAGGAAGCGGCTATATCGCTGTCTCCGAAACCGCTCCGGCTTACGCGGGAAGTAAACCGTCTGGAAAAATCGTGGTTGCAGGCTCGTCCTCTGTCGCTCCGATAATGGAAAAGCTCAAGGAAGCATATATGGCAATCAATCCTAACGCTACTATCGAAATTCAGTCAAGCGATTCTTCCGCAGGTATTACAGGAGCAATTGACGGAACCTGCGACATTGGTATGGCAAGCCGTGAACTAAAAGACAGTGAATTAGAGCAGCTCACCGTGACACAAATTGCACTCGACGGTATTGCCGTTATTGTGAACCATGAAAACCCCACGACAAGCCTTACCAAAGAGCAAGTAAAGGAGATCTTTACAGGAGGGATACTCACATGGAGCGGAATAAACCAGTGAGCAAATTCACAGAAAAAGCGATGAGCGCCGTGTTTTTCACATCGGCGCTCACCTCCATACTTGCGGTTTTGCTCATCTGTCTGTTCTTGTTTGTGAATGGCATTACCGCTGTGGGTGAAATTGGATTTTTCAACTTCCTCTTGGGAAAAGAATGGTCGCCGAGTGACACGCCGCCACTGTTCGGTATCTTTCCAATGATTCTCGGCAGCTTGTATGTAACGGCGGGTGCTGTTCTCATCGGTGTACCCATAGGCGTTCTAACCGCGGCATTCTTGGCAAGAGCCTGCCCGAAAAAGCTGTATAAAGCCATCAAGCCCGGCGTTGAGCTTCTGGCGGGCATCCCCTCTGTTGTATACGGCTTCTTTGGTATGGCAGCTATCATCCCACTCACAGGCAACAGCATTTTATCCGCCTGTATACTTTTGGGGATTATGATACTGCCCACCATTATCGGCATTGCCGAAAGCTCCCTGCGAGCTGTGCCGGAGCAATACTATGAAGGAGCCTTAGCGCTTGGCGCGGGGCATTACCGGAGTGTGTTTCGCGTTATGCTTCCTGCTGCAAAATCGGGCATCTTTGCCGCCGTGGTATTAGGGATTGGACGGGCAGTTGGCGAAACAATGGCAGTTATTATGGTGGCGGGAAATCAGGCGCGAGTTCCAACATCAATTTTCAGAGGAGTGCGCACACTTACCGCAAACATTGTGCTTGAAATGGGATATGCTGCCGAGTTGCACCGAGAAGCCCTTATTGCAACAGGTGTTGTGCTATTTGTGTTTATACTGATTATCAATTTGAGCTTTTCAGTTCTCAAAGGGAGGACAAAATAATGATAAAGCTATTTACTGCAATCACTGGGGCAATGCGCCGCGGCTATAATGCGTTTTGGAGACTTGTGCGGATACTTTCAGAGCCGTTTATGGCAGCTTTGACATGGGCAGCAACTGCCATTACAATCGGAACGCTTGTGTTTATTGTTGGGTTTATTCTTGTCAAGGGCATTCCTTATATAAAACCATCACTGTTTTCGCTAACTTACAACAGCAACAATGTGTCGCTTATGCCTGCTATGATTTCCACAGTTATTATGACCGTGCTATCACTACTGATTACCGCGCCGCTTGGCATTTTCTCTGCCATTTTTCTTGTAGAATACGCAAGGCGTGGGAACAGGATAATTGGCGTTATACGAATGACAACGGAAACGCTGTCAGGCATTCCGTCTATTGTGTACGGTCTCTTTGGGATGCTGTTTTTTGTTACGTTTTTAGGATGGGGATTTTCGGTGCTGGCTGGTGCGTTTACTCTCTCTATTATGATATTACCACTGATTATGCGCTCAAGCGAAGAAGCGCTTAAAGCTGTGCCGGACACCTATCGCGAGGGTTCATTTGGACTGGGCGCCGGAAAACTGCGCACTGTGTTTCGTATTATCCTGCCATCTGCCATGCCGGGCATAATGGCTGGGATTATTCTTTCTATCGGGCGCATTGTTGGCGAAACGGCGGCTCTTATATACACAGCGGGAACAGTAGCACAAATACCAACAGACCCAATGCAGTCAGCGCGAACGCTTTCTGTTCACATGTACGCCCTTTCCAGTGAAGGGCTGCACACAAACGAAGGATATGCAACCGCGGTGGTTCTTCTTTTGGTCGTTGTTTTGATAAACACTGTATCGGCAAAGCTTGCAAAGCGAATTGGAGGAATTGTATGAACTGTTTTACAATAAGTGACTTAGACCTTTTTTATGGTGATTTTAAGGCGCTCAAAAATGTAGCAATGGATATCGAAAGCGCACAAATAACTGCCTTCATCGGACCGTCAGGCTGCGGTAAATCCACACTGCTAAAATCGCTCAACCGTATGAATGATTTAGTTGAGGGGTGCAAGATTAAAGGCGATGTGCGTTTGTTTGGCGATGATATATACGGAAATATGGATGTGAATTTGCTACGCAAGCGTGTTGGCATGGTGTTTCAAAAGCCGAACCCGTTTCCGATGAGCGTATACGACAACATCGCTTTCGGTCCGCGAACTCATGGCATTAGGTCAAAATACGAGCTTGATGAAATTGTTGAGGATTCACTTAAAGGTGCGGCTATTTGGGATGAACTGAGGGACAGGCTGAAAAAATCGGCGCTTGGTCTTTCAGGCGGACAGCAGCAACGGCTTTGCATTGCACGGGCACTGGCTGTCCAGCCTGAGGTTCTTTTGATGGACGAGCCCACCAGCGCTCTCGACCCGATATCCACGGGAAAAATCGAAGAATTGCTGCTGCAATTGCGGGAAAAGTATAGTATAATTATCGTAACGCATAATATGCAGCAAGCCACGCGCATAAGCGACAAAACAGCCTTTTTTCTGCTTGGCGAGGTCATTGAATATTCGGAGACCAACACCATGTTTTCACAGCCAAGGGATAAGAGAACAGAGGATTATATTACAGGGAGGTTTGGATAATGCGCAGCCGTTTTAACGAGCAATTAATACAACTGAACAATAGCCTGATAGAGATGGGTGCGCTCATTGAACATGCTATTGCCGGAGCCACAAAAGCTCTCGTTTCACAGGATGCTGAAACCGCAAGAGCTATCATTGACGGAGATGGCGTCATTGATGAAAAAGAAAAAGAGATTGAAGGCCTGTGCCTGAAGCTGATTTTGAACCAACAGCCTGTGGCACGGGATTTGCGGCAAATCTCTACGGCACTCAAGATGATTACAGATATGGAGCGCATTGGCGACCAAGCTGCTGACATTTCTGAGCTATGTGTTTTTCTTTCCTCGCAGAGGTATATCAAGAAGCTGGAGCATATCCCACAAATGGCAGAAGCGACCATCAAAATGGTAACGGACAGCATAGACGCTTTTGTTAAAAAGGATTTAGAGCTTGCACAGGCTGTCATTGATTACGACGATGTGGTGGATGACCTGTATGTTGCCGTTAAGAAAGATTTGATTGAGCTTGTCCACTCAGATGTAAAAACCGGAGAACAGGCTTTTGATTTGCTGCAAATTGCGAAATATTATGAGCGCATCGGCGACCATGCTGTGAACATCGCCGAATGGGTTATCTTTTCCATTACAGGCAAGCACAAGGATAAGCAGGTTCTATGAAGGAGGCAGTGACGTGAAAAACATATACATTGTTGAGGATGATGACAGTATACGCGGCATGGTTTCATATGCCCTGACATCTGCCGGATATCTTGCAACAGGCTTTCCCGATGCAAAAGAATTTTGGGCTGGTATGGGGAAGGAAGCGCCTGCCCTTGTTTTACTAGACATCATGTTGCCTGGAGAGGACGGCATTTCCATACTGGCAAAGCTGAAAAAAGCTGACGAATTCAAGAGCGTCCCTATTATTATGCTGACGGCAAAAGGCTCGGAATACGAGCGTATCAAAGGGCTTGATTTAGGTGCGGATGACTATATTACAAAACCATTTTCTGTTTTTGAGGTTCTTTCAAGAATCAAGGCAGTGCTGCGGAGATGTGAAAATATCGAGGAAAAACAAAATCAACTGTGTATAGACAACATTTTGCTACAGAGCGACAAACGCATTGTCCTTGTTAATGATGAGGAAGTTGCGTTGACTTATAAAGAGTTTGAGCTGCTATATTTTCTAATGCTCAATGAGGGGATTGTGCTATCGCGAGATAGAATTCTTGAGCAGGTGTGGGGATTTGACTATAACGGAGAAAGTCGCACGGTTGATATGCACATTCGAACTCTTAGGCAGAAATTGACTGACGAGGGCAATCAAATAAAGACCGTCCGCAATGTTGGATATAAGATCGGAGGCTAGGACTTGAGAAAGAGAATTTTCAGGAGTATCGTCGCATTGACTGTACTATGCCTGCTGTTTGTGTCTGCTTTTCTTTGTCTTATATTCTACAATCAGCTATCTTTTACCGTTCGTGAAAATTTGCAACAAAGAGCCGAGATATTTCGTGAAAGCACATCGCAAACGGTTTTTGAAACACTAGCAGCGGCTGAGCAGCCCGACATTAGGATTAGTTTAATTGCTCGCGACGGAGAGGTAATTTATGATAATCGAAGCGCTGCCGGCACCATGCCGAACCACTTGGACCGAACAGAGGTTGGCGAAGCGATTGAACATGGAAGCGGAGCAAGCAGACGATTTTCAGAGACTCTCGATGAAGAAACCTATTATTTTGCTGTGCGTCTTGAAGATGGAAATATTCTGCGGTTATCAAAAACCACCAGCAGCATATTCGGCTTGTACATTGAGTCAATGCCCACTGTAATTGGGGTTATTGCCCTTGCGATAATTGTGGGGTACTTGTTTGCCGGGAATTTGACAAAGCGTATTGTAAATCCCATTAACCGCGTGGACCTAACCGCAGAATTAACTTCTCCATATGATGAGCTAATCCCGTTTGTCAAGACGATTTCACAGCAAAAAGAGCATATTGACCAGCAAATGATGGAGCTTAAAAATAGAACAAATACCATCGAAGCAATTATGGACAGTATGAGTGAGGGGATAATCATAATTGACCCAAAGGGTGTAGTGATATCAGTCAACAAAAGCGCAGCCTCCTTTTTTGAAATTGATACAGTCGAAGGCAAAAATATTCTTGAGCTGTTTAGACGCGCCGACTTAATTGAAAATGCGCGCAGTGCGTTAAATGGTACGCGAAATGAAATGAATATTGAACACGGTGACAATGTGTATCGTGTGTATTTTAGCTCGGTTAAAAATAGCGGAGCAATCCTCCTTTTTCTTGATATAACTGAAAGAGTAAATGTTGAGCGTTTGCGGCGTGAATTCTCAGCTAATGTTTCACACGAGCTGAAAACTCCTCTTACATCAATTTTCGGACATGCCGAAATGCTAAACAGCGGTATGGTAAAAGAGGGGGACGAGCAAGGATTTTACAAGCAGATACAAGATGAAGCGGCGCGTATGATTGCGCTGATTGATGATATAATTTTAATCTCGAAGCTGGACGAAAATGATGCTTCTGATTTTGAGCTGCTTGAATGTGTTGACCTAAAAGCCGTCGCAGCGGAGGCAGTATCGGCACTGCGTCAAAAAGCCGATGATAAAAAGGTGTCTATAACGCTTAGCGCCGAGCCTGTCGAAATGAAGGCGAATCATTCCCAAATTTTTGAACTGTTTCAAAACCTAATCGACAATAGCATTAAATACAACAAGCAGGGTGGCAAAATTAATATAGAGCTAGGCTTTGCAGACGATGGGAGGGTGAACATTTTAATTGCGGACACTGGTATTGGCATTCCAGAAAATGATAAGGTCCGTGTGTTTGAAAGATTTTACAGAGTTGATAAATCACGCTCAAAATCAACAGGCGGCACAGGCTTAGGGCTTGCGATTGTCAAGCATATAGTTTTTACTCACAAGGGAAAAATACACCTCGATAGCGTGGAAAACGAGGGAACAACAATCCAGATTGTGTTTGACAAGACATAAAGCGAATAGTATCGAAATCTGAAGGCTTGTAGTCACATAAAATTAATTACTCCAAAAAAGAACCGCAATCTTGTTTATTAACAGATTGCGGTTCTTTTCTTGGTATAAAAAATCCGAAAAATTTGGATGGGGTTATATGCTTTAGGGCGCTGTCTTATCAAGCAGGGCATCGTTAATAAAATGATGCCCTGCTATATATTTCATGCCGCGGATATCTGCCTAAATTGTGCGATACGTTACCTCAACCTTTGTAATAATATCTCGAAGTTTATCTTCTCCAAGCATATAGTCTAGAACTTCGTCGGCGGTGTCGCACCATTTTTCGCTCCTATCCATTTCCTCATCAGAGGACTCAATCAACGATATCAACTTCTGCTCCGGCGCACCTTCATATTTGCAAATTGTTGACGCAATACCATAGCTTTTCCCTTTCCACTCAATAACAATTTCTGAACCGTGGTTTAGACTGTACTTAAACTCGCTTATTGTTTTGAATGAATCGTCATCTGTGCTATAAATAATTTTTCCTTTTCCCATCCCCATTTTATTTGTTTCCTTATATAAAATGTTTGAATTCCGGAGTTTTTACTCCGGGATTTATTAAATTATAAGTTTTTATTCCGCAGTGTATGCCTAAATTGTGCGCTCCCAAACCTCGACCTGTGTAATAACATCTCGAAGCTTATCTTCTCCGAGCATATAATCGAGAACCTCATCGGCGGTGTTGTACCACTTTTCGCTCTTTTCCATTTCCTTTTCTGGTATTTCAATCTGAGATATCAGCTTCTGCTCCGGCGCGCCTTCATATCTGCAAACCTTTGAGGCAATGCCATAACGTTTCCCGTTCCACTCAATGATAATCTCCGCGCCGTGGTTTACACTGAACTTAAAGTCACTTATTGACGTAAATGCATAGTCGTCTCCTGTGCTGTAAATGATTTTTCCTGTTTCCATTTTATTTGCCTCCCTTATAAAATGTTTGAATTCAGGAATGTTTCCATCCCAATAATTAATTTGTCTGCTCGGATCAGGCACACCTCGACTCCAATCAATCTTGTGATCGTGCACTGGAGAGTGTGCTTTTGGAAAACCATGATTTGTATAATGCCTTTCCATAATAGCCCTGCCATCCGGTCCTATCTTTGTTTGTTTCTTGTTGCCATTTCTATCAAAAATCGTATTTATAGTGTTCGGCTTGCCAAGAAAGCGCTTGTCCTCGTCTTTTGCTGGTCTCCATTCTCCGCCATGCACGCTGCCTCCACCTTTTGAAACATCAATATATGCCGACATTTTATCACATATACCCCCGGCTGAATAGTCTAATTTATATGCGCTCATATCCTCATAAACGCTTTTGTTCTCTCGCTGCATATATCGCCATGAGGAGAGGTCATAATCAATAAACACAATATTCCCTCGCATTTCGGGAAACGGAGTGTTATAGCAAATTATCCTCTCCGGCTCAATCTGCCGCAACATTTCGTCATATCCTGCCATAAACCATTCTTTTTGGTCTTTATGGTGACCATGCTCAGAAGCCATATAGGTTGACACTGCAACGGTGCTGCCCTTCTCCACTCCCGAAAAGCAAAAGTCGAAAGTTGTCTCATCTCCCCAGTTTACCGTTGGTATAACTCGCATACCCTTGGACGCCCAGTAAGCGCCGCACCACCTGTTGCGAAATACATTGTAAAGCTGCATCATGGGCGACATTTCCAAATACATGCTAAAATCTGGAGATAGCACAGCCCTGTACCGTTTAAGCTTTTCAATGTCGTTGTCCGGAGATTTCCATACTCGCTCAAATCGGTAGTCATATAGAAAGAAATGCACCATGCGGTCAAGGTGTTTGTTGTCTTCAATATGAGTTTTGTCAAATCCGATTAAAAGCAAATCACGAAAGTCATTTTCACGGCTCTCAAATTTCGGTATGATAGGAATTTTCCATTTTCCTTTGCCTAGAAATTGATTTCTTAATAAAATTTGGCTGGTTCTGTAATTGTAATTTTCCTCTGTCATAAAATAGTCCCCTCATTATTTAAAGAAAAAGTCCTTCTATTAATAGGAGGGGAATGAAAAAAATTGCGACAATTGCAGCAATTAAATAAAATATCTGCTATCTGCACAAAAAAAAATTGCTCCCCCAAGGCTATAAATTTGTGTATAACTATTTATGAATTACACTTGACTTGCCAGATTTGTAAGGTATAATCCACACAAAGGCAAATCCAGCCGACTTCTCTTCACATGTGAACTTAAAAAACTGTGGTGGAAAGGTGAATAGCATGATTATAAACAACTGTGAATCCTACAAGGTGTTTTGCTGCGTCGCGAGGCATGGCAATATCACATCCGCAGCAAATGAGCTTTTTATGGCACAATCGACAGTTAGCCGGATTATTCAAAATCTTGAAAATTCTCTCGGCTGTCCGGTGCTGTTTCGCTCGAAAAAGGGTGTGCATCTAACCGAGGAGGGAAGGTTTTTGTACGAGCAGCTTGAATGTGCGTTTGAGCAGATTGAAAAAACAGAGAGCGCATTTATGCTAATGTTTACAAAAGGCAGACCTATGATTGGAATTGGTGCGTCCGAGCTAACTTTGCAACATTTTTTGCTGCCGTATATTCAGCGGTTCAAAAAAGAAAATCCAAATGTTGTGATTCGAACCGATTTTTCATATCCCAATCGAATCATCAAGGAATTGCATTATGGCATTTTCGACCTTGCTGTGCTGGGAACGCCGCTGGACCGGGATGAGCAGATTGAATTTCACAATCTCAAAAAGCTTGAATATACTCTTGCCGCAGGCGTGGAATATTCCGGGCTGACACAAAAACCGGTTCGGCTGAAGGACTTGGAGGAATATTCTTTTATCAGCATGAACGAAAATATGAGCATTAGAAAATATGCGGAAAAACTGTTTGCGGAAAATAATATGAAGGTTGAATTTGAATACACGGTGGGCTCTATGCCTGTATTTGTTAATTTGCTTAAAGATAATTTAGGGCTCGGGCTTCTTCCTCGAATCCACATACAGGAAGCGCTTGATGCCGGAGAGCTTCTTGAGATACCGCTTTATGATTCGCTGCCCTGTGAGCACATCTGCCTTTTGATGAGACGCGACATGCCGCGCAGCAGCGTAGGCACCCGATTTGCCGAAATGTTGCTCAATTTGTGATGTTGTATAACAGGCGAAAGTTTTATTAGAATAAACAACCAAAACCAATGCATTTTTGCATTGGTTTTTATTATTTGCTCATTTTACAAGTTGCGATATGTAGTGTATTCTTCACACACAAGGGGAGGAAATCATCTAAGAATATTGGCTATGATTCATAAAAATAAGGGAGGAAAAATTATGAAAGCAATCAAACCGTATATTCACTACATCGTCGCTGTGCTGCTATTTACTCTGCTTAAGCTATTGGTTCCGGCAGCAAATGGACTAACCGAAAATGGCGTTTTGTTCATCTCGATTCTTGTTCCTGTTCTCTATCTATGGTGTGTTGCAAACACCGACTGGGTTAGCCTGCTTGTGCTGGCTGTGCTTGCGATAAGCGGATTAATGACCCCAAATGCAATCTGGGCTGGTTCATACGGCAGCTTTATCGTCGCGCTTATAATTGTCTGCATGGCGCTGTCTGCGATACTTACGGAGACCGGCGTAATCGACAAGGTTGCAAGCTGGTTTATAACTCGCGATTTTATAAAAGGTCGTCCATATGCATTTATTGCCATGTATATGCTGTCGTTTTATGTTCTCGGAACCTTCATGGAGGCCACGGCGCTCACAGTAATTTACATAGCGCTAACGCTTTCAATTTTCAAGAGCATCGGTGTTGAAAAGGGCGACAAGCTTTACACTGCACTGATGGCAGGACTGCTTTGGGGCAACTCGGCTGTGTCTGCCGGCTCTCCAATTTCGCACACGCTTCCTGTTCTTATGATAAATTTGCTGAAAAACAAGGGTATAGATGTTTCATTCGCACAGTGGCTGTCTGTGGGCATTCCGTTTGAAATTTTGCTTTATGTTCTCTATATGCTAATATTGAAATTTATCTGGAAGCCCGATGTTTCAAAGCTGCTAAATTATGACATAGATAAGGTTAAAGCAAATTCAAAGCCGCTTTCCGCAGCCGGCTGGCTTTCTGCGATTTTGTTTATAGTTACGGTTATTGCATGGCTGTTTCCTCAATTTGGCACAAACATTGCACCAAGCGCAGCATCCGCTCTGCAATCGTGGTCAACAACAGTGCCTGCAATTATTACACTTTCGCTATTGTGTATAATCCGAATCAAAGGAAAACCGGTGGCTGATTTCTCAAGCATAGCCAAAAACATCCCTATTGGGCTTCTCACATTTACGGGCGCTGTAACCCTGCTCGGAAGCGTTATTGAGCTTAAAAACGCCGATGGTGTGGACATTATGGGCATCATCCCCTGGATTCGCAATATGCTTATGCCTGTAACGGAAGCTCTTCCGCTATGGCTGCTGCTGACAGTTCTTGTTTTCTTGTCGCTTATTATGACAAACTTTCTGTCAAACACTGTTACGATGTTTTTGTTCGCGCAGATTGCGCTTGCACTGTGGGGCGATTCAAATGCGCTTAATGTCGTTGCGTTTGTTATCATTATCACTATGACATCCTGCATCGGCATAGCCACGCCGTCTGCGTCGGTTCCGGCGCCGCTGCTTTTCGGTCCGGGGCACATCACCGTTAAGAATAGCTGGAAATATTCATTTTGCTACTGCTTGACGATAACTGCATTTACAATGCTGATTATATGGCCGCTGGCGCAAGTGCTCATTAAATAAGCAAGGGAGGAAAAAATGCTTACTGCAAAACAAAATGTTGAAAGGCTGTATGCCGGAGAGATGCCTGAATACCTTCCGATTATGGGGCAGGGGATTATCAATAACGTGCCCGTGGACGGCTATCGCGAGCGTGGACCATTAAACCAAAATGGACCAGACTGGTTTGGCGTGCAGTGGAAGTGGGAGCCGGGCGAGCCTGCGCCGATGCCATCGGAAGACGAAATAGTGCTGGAGGATATAAGCGAATGGCAGAGCGTGGTCAAATTTCCGGACCTTGACGCATGGGATTGGGAAGCCGCTGCCGTTCGTGACAGAATTGACTCCTTTGACTTTGAGAACAATTTATTATACCAAATGATACATAATGGATTGTTTGAAAGGCTGCATGAGCTGATGGGCTTTGAAAACGCTATGTGCTCACTGCTAACAGACCCTGAAGAGATAAGCGCTTTGCTTGATCGGCTTGCCGAATACAAATGCAGGCTTATTGATAAGCTTCACGAGCATTATCACCCGGATGTCATCTGCTACCACGATGACTGGGGAACCCAGCGCGGACTTTTCTTTTCCCCGGAAATATGGCGAGATTTGATTAAGTCGCCAACAAAGAGGATTGTAGACCATGTACACTCGCTCGGAATGAAGTTTGATTTGCATTGCTGTGGCGACATACGGCCGCTGATTCCTGAGATAGTCCATGATTTGGGTGTTGACAGCTTGAACATTCAGAAGTTAAACGACATTCCGGCATTGAAAAAGCTGACCGGAAGCAAGGTGGTTTACAACGTGTTTTTGGACACGCAAAGCCTTGATGTGCGTTGGGCAGGCGGCGTTTTGACCGAAGAAAAGCTTCGTGAGGAGATTAGAAATGAAATGCTGACACTTGGTCAAGGTGGGTATTATATTCCGCAGCTTCTGCTTGTGCGCCCCGAATGGGTGACGTGGATAATGGAAGAATATGAGAAAGTCAAGGGCGATATTTATTGAGTCTGTGGTTGTGCAGAATTAGAGGTTATGTACCAAGCCCGGAGAACGGGAACTAGCTTTATCAGTAGTCTCGATGAAATCTACGGATAATCCAATTTTGCGAGCTCTCATTCACATATACTCCTAAAGAGGGAGCCTGTAGTCAAAACGTTGGCTACAGGCTTCTTTGTATTGAAGCGATTGGGGTAGGCGCTGGCGATTAAAGGAATTTCTTGGGTTAATGCTGCAATTTACTGTAACTGAATTAATCTGGCGGAGGTGGCTCAAACTTTTGGTGCATCTACTTGAAATATGCTATATTTAAATTGCGGCACAGAAAAGCATTTGTGAGACATTGTATTCGCTAAAGTTGGACTGAAATATTTCTGTAGCAGCGCTAAACGACATTTGCAATATTCTCTCCTGCCAGCTTGAAAGTGTTATGCGGCATATTTCAGATGAAAATTAAATCGCCTTCATTCGTAAAGAATGAAGGCGGTTTTTATATAGCATTAAGATATGTTTGCTTAACCCTCTTTGCAGCTCAAAGCTTGGAATTTTACTGCAAATGCCCCAATAAAACGTGGGATTTAGAGGGCTTGGTGTGAAGGGGGGGCGCAATGGGCTTTGCGATGGTCGGAGTGGTGATATAATAATTTCGAGAGATTGTAGTAATACCAATGATTTTGGAGAGGGCAGCAGGTGGCATTTATATAAAATCAGCCCAAGCTTTGGAAGGCATATTCTCCACTTAATCCGAAATCTAAACCATATTCCTCTACTTTTTTCATAATTTTACTACATAAATTGAAAAAAGCCCACTGTTTTGACAACGGTAGACTTCTTTCGATATATTGTGTCATTTGCCCAAAAAAGATGCACTCAAATCTCCTGTGCTTTTAGGGCACTCATATGACAATATTTTATGCTAATTTATGCGTTGTGAGTAGATTGCAATATAAAAGTATGTTGTCTTTTGCAATTTTTTGTTTTATTGAAAATGCCCAACAAAAATTGCGTTTTCCATAATAAAGCGTCCAATACACTACCGATATATCCACTACAAAACTTAACAATCATAAATACAGCGACTCACTTTAATTATTGTTTATTTTTCTTAAATGCTGTATGATAACATAAAAGAGGTGACTTTTATGGCGAAAAGAACTCGAATTAGGCTAAGTCAAAACCAACGTGCATATCTGATTGATGAAGCTGAAGGGATGTGTCCATTATGCTCAGAAGTGCTGTTAACAAGCAAGTCCGGAAGAAAAGAATATCTCACATATTTGGCTGAAGCTGCTCACATATACCCACATAGCCTTTACCCCGGCGCGGCGCATGAGGTGTCCGAGAACGCGGCTGTCCTTGCCCTCGCTTGTGCAAACGCAGTAGCCGCGTGGGTCTTTCAGAATCGCCATATATTCATACTCGCGCAGTAGGCGAATCGCTTCATCGTCCGGCTGGCCGGGGCGGAATAGGTTTGTTTGGTATTGCAATCAATAGCCAGTCTTAGGTAGTGTGTTCGGAGTCGGCGTCGTAAAATTAAACACAGTAGTCTGCCATGTTGTGGTGGTAATAATCCACTCATCGCCGCTCTTGCCGCCGATTTCGGCGCGATTTACAAATACCGAGCCGTTAGTTAGCCCATCCAAAACCCGAACACTGCACTGCGGCGCGGTCACCTGCGCAAATCCGGAGGGCACAGTTCCAAAGGACAGCGTAAAGCTCGTCACATATTCGCCAGTGCCAAGCCCGATTGCCGCCGCAGAGCAGTTTATATAATTATTCTGCAAAGTCGAAAGGTTTCCTGCGATGGTTATTGTCCTGCCAAAGCTTGTCGTTACAATGACATCATACTTTAGCGAATAGTTATAAGTGCCGGTCGTGATGTAGTTTAGTCGCACCGCCTCAGTCGGCAGAATGTCGCGCCAGTAGAAGCTTGAGAGCGAAATCGCGGACTTATTCTGAATGTCATGGAAAGTGTACATTATATCGCTGCCAACAGTCGCCTCGCGCACACCAGTTTTGCGAATCGACACGCCGACATTTGCGCTGTAGTTTATGAATTCATACTTCACAATCTGATTAGCATACTCAAGCGTTACAAGGATTTCCGAGTCAGAGAGCTTATAAAAAGCCGGAGCCTGCATCTCCCGAATTACATATTGACCCATCGGAAGCGGGTCAGAAACCGCCCAGCCATCAGAGCCGGAAACCATTTTTGCGACAAGTGCGCCGCTGCGGTAATTATAAATGCCGAAAATAGCGCCGGAGAGAGGGGTACCGGCCGGAGCTGCATTGCGCTCGTTATAATCCCCCGAAACCTTTTTAATCTGAATCTGCCCCATCATTGGGGTGTTTTCCCAAGTTATTTTGGTGGTCGTGCCGCGCTTCAGATAAACCGTGCGCTCCTGCGTGTCTTTCATGTAGCCGGGCGCAGCCGCGACTTCTTCGAGATAATATTTTCCTTCGGAAAGCCTCGCGTCATAAATCCAGACGCGGCCTTTATCGTCGGAGGTGTAGACTCCGATTGGGTTGCGCCTTGAGTCGGAAAGCAGGAAGCGAACACCGGGGATTGGCGCGCCTGTGATGCTGTCAATTTTGTAGATAAGGATGCCGGACATTTCAGTGTTTTTCACCGTAATGGTTGTAGTTTTCCCATCCCTCATCTGGAAATTAACCGGCGTTGTATCGAGGATATACCCATCGGGAGCCTCGACCTCAATCGCCGTATACTAGCCTTCTTCAAGGTCGTGTATGGTTATAATTCCGTTGCGGTTTGTGGTGTATCGCCATTCATCTTGCGTATCTCAAACTCAGCACCACCAAGCCTTTCACGTGTGTCCGCATCAACTTTAATAAGCTGAAACGAACCCTGCGGCTCGTTGTAGAGCGTGAGGGTGAAAGTTTCGCCGCGCGTTAGGCTAACAGTATGAACCGTATCATCCAGCACATAACCATTCGGAGCCGCAACCTCCTGCACGAGCAGGGTTTTGCCAGTGTCGAGATTTTCAATGGTTATGATTCCCTGCGCGTTGGTCGTGAAATAACCGCCGGAATTTCCAATGTGCGAACCGTCGCTGTAAGTGATATAAAACTTAGCACCCGAAAGCGGAGATTTCGTGTTGCTGTCCTGCTTCATAAGGATAAAATCTGCGTTTTTCTGGTTTGTGAATGTGAGCTGCACCACGTCCTGGTCGCGCCCCGATATATAGATTGTATGCGCTCCGGCGCTAAGCTCATAGCCTTCAGGAGCTACGACTTCCTCTATAACATAAGTTCCGGCTTTTAGCCCTGTCACAACGATTGAGCCGTTTGCAGATGTCGTGTATCGCCCAATAACAGTGCCGCCGCTGCCGGAGGTACTGCCGCCTAGATAGCGCACTTCAAAAACTGCGCCAGATAGAGGCTTGCTCTGCTTCGCTTCGTCAACTTTCCAGATGACAAGCGCGGAAAGTGGCGTATTTTTGAATGTAATCTCGCGCGTTTCGCCTGCATCGAGAAAAAACTCCTGCACTGGCCCTGTCGCGTCGTCAAACTGGTAGCCATGCGGCGGCTCAATTTCCGTCACCTTATACCAGCCGGTTTCCAAATCTGAAAGCGAAATTGTGCCGTCAGCTTTGGTGTAATATGTGCCGATGTCGGCATAAGCGCCGCCGTTTGTGCTGCGATATTCAAACCGAAATCCAACACCGGAGAGCGGGTCGCCTGTGATGCTGTTCTGCTTAAAAAGCTCGATGCCCGGCTTGCGCTCGTTTGCGTAGGAAAACTCAAAAACACTGTCGCAACCGTCCTCGACAACCACGGTGTAAGTCTTGTCTGAAACGATGTAGCCGCTCGGAACTGCGGTTTCTGCGAGGGTGTATGTACCTTCGGGGACTTTCGCAAATGTCGCAACGCCGCTATCGTTCGAGGTTGCAGAGTACGCGCTACCGACGTTTACACCTGTCAAGGTAAAGGTGCAGCCCGAGAGAGATTCGCCTGTTTTTGCGTCGGTTTTATACACAACAACATTCGGATAGCTCTGGTTCGTGAAAACAAACGGCGAGAGTGCCTGTCCCTCGCGCAGTTCATTTGTTTGAACAGTTTTCGAGCCGAGGAAGTAGCCGCTTGGCGCTTTTGTTTCCGTCACAGTTACTGTCCAGCTCGTCTTGCCGGAAGTTAGGTATTTGCCATAAACATCATAGCTTATGGAGATTCTTCCGGTCGCGTCGGTCGTGAATGTGCCAAGCGTGGTTGCGTCAATCTTGACCTCATAAACCGCGCCGGGGAGCAGACGGTTTGTGTCCACGTCATATTTACGGATAACAATGTCCGGGTATGTGTGGTTTACCATCGTGACCGTGTAAGAGGAAACCGAGGTGTCCGCAACATCAACATGAATCCCGATGCGGTTGTCTGATGGTAGCAGATAACCGCTTGGCGGCGTGGTTTCCTCGAATTCGTAGTAGCCTGTTTCAAGGTTTGTAAGCACAATTCTGCCGCCGCTTGTCGTGTAAGCTCCGATGAGCGCACCGTTGCGGTAAACATTAAAAACCGCGCCGGAGAGCAGCGCGCCATCGGCGCTCACTTTCTGGAGCGTTACGGTTTTGTTCGGGAGGTTGTGAAAGGTAATCGGACCGGAGTTGTGAGCCTCATAATAGCCGCCGCCAGAATAAGAGGAGTCGGCAATCCACTCCAGCCAAAGGCGCAAGGTCTGCGACTCGGTCGACAGAGTGTAGCCGGGAGGCGGCTGGATTTCTGTAACCATGTAGGTGCCGGGCTGAATGTAGTTAGCAGCGCCGGAATCCCACCACTGGAGCTCGATATTGCCGTCAGCGTCCGTCCAGATGCTTTTGTTGATGCCAGCACCGTTTTCCGCTGTGCCTTGGAGCCTAAACTCTGCGGGTCCGACACCGTTGCCGGTGATGGCGTCTACTTTGGTGATTACTCCTGTCGGAGTTTTGGGGATTATGGGGGTGTTTACGATGGTTCCGCCAGTTCCAGAGCCTACGACGGTTGCGGCTGTTGCGGCTGTTGCGGCTGTTGCGGCGGTGCCGGAGCTTGTTTCTTTGACGTATAGTGTTGCGGTTTCGGCAGAGATTAAAATTTCGCCAGATACACTCCATTGTGTGCCAGTTGTTACGAGGTCTGCAAGCCACTGTGTACAGGTAGGGTCAGCATAGATGCTGAAAGTGGCTCCGGCATAGTATGAGCCATTATCAAGGGTTTTTGAAAGCTTTATATAGACAGGGTAATCTGTAGGGCTGTTTTCATATGTGTAAATAGGCGCAAGCACTGCTTGGAACGCCGGGTCAAACGCAGGAAAGTACCTGTAAGTTACAAGGCTTCCAAATGTGCCGGTCTTATACCCTGCAACAACTGCCGCGAGTTCACTTTGAACGGCTGCCTTGCTTGTAGCTGCCGCCACAGTCGGTTGGTGACTCTGGAGAGCCGCCCAGCGTTCCTCTGCCGCGATACGAATAAGCTCGGACTCGGTAGAAAGCGTCGCGGAGTTTGCAACATCGAGCCAGAGCAAGGCTTGGATAAAGCTAAAATTCGTTTCTATGTCTGCCTTAGACCAGTCTTTAGCGATATGTACATGGTACGAAAACCAAGCCATGAAGGGGTCGAGCGGAGTGCTGCTGTATTCTCCACTGCAGCTCCAAATGCCTGTACCAAGGTTTTTACCGTGTTCGAGACACCAGCCATAAGAAGCGGTGCCGTCAGAGAACTCAATGGGGATTGTTCGGATTTTCACCGAGTAGCCAAGGTTTGGAGAGGTGTATTCGCCAACGTCGTGCACTGCCTGCTGAAACTTAACATCAATCTTTGTGTCTGTCGAGCCGAATGTGTCGGCAGACGCGCCGATGGTGAGTAGTCCTGGCGGCATGAGCGATATAGCCATTACAAAGGCTAGGATAAAGGTGAGGCATCGTTTTACGGCGCTCACCTTGCTGATGCGTTTTGTCATTTGTTTTATTCCTCCATAGTTTTATATTTTTAAATAAAAAAAGGTCTCTACCTTTCGGTAAAGACCTTGTTAACCGTTCCGCGAACGGTACGCTATATTTAGTTTTGGTTTAATAGAGTATGTAGATAGTGCTATTGGGATAGCTCGTCTGAGTATATACAGTGCCACGTTCTGCGTTCCAAGAAACATTACCATTAACATTGCCATCGCAAGTTATAAAATATGGATTACCCGACGCAGATGTTCCAGTCCCCATTACTACCGTCCAATGCTCACGTCCTGTTTCCGCATTGTAAAGATGCACAACATCTCCACATTTCACGTTTCCGAGGTCGTTATGCGTGGTGTAGTTTGCGCCAACACCATACAAGAGGTCAGCAGTCATTCCTGCCCACGATAGGCAGCCGCCGCCATTTCCAAGAGCTTTGGAGCTATAATAATACTTATCCAGCGTGTTTCCATCACCGCCCCAAATCGTGCCGGCAGGAAAAATCTCCTCAAGCTCTCCGAGCATTGCGAGTATATTAGCATCAGTAATGTCTGCACCATTTGCAAGCTTGCCAGGGATAACATCGCCAGGTACAGTGATGTCATATTTGTAGCCGGGTCTTGTAGATGCGCTGACTGTCAGCCGCTCAGCCACTGTGGAGCTTGTCGCGCTGTTTCCTGTGTTTGGCGCAAAATTATGTGTGCCATCAAGCACATCCAGAAGCCTACAAAGCACCGCAGCAGCTTGTCCGCGCGTCATCGAAGAGTAGCCATCAAATGTGCCTTTGTCATCCATGCCGTTAATTAAGCCGGAGGCATAGCAGTAAGCCACAGCTTCACTGTAATGAGTGTCGGATACCTTGCCCCAATCGCCAATCTGCGCCGCTACATTTGATACATCGCCGGAATCCCAAGCGAAAAGCTTTGCTGCATTATATATAATCTGCGCCATGTCATAGCGGGAAAGCGCGCGGGTTGCGCCATTACCCGACCAACCATCTGGTCCGAAATATGACAGAAAATCTGTGTATTTCAAAAGGTCAGCATCTTTCGCGGCAGTCACCCAAGGAGTCCACCAAGGGTCAGAGCTTGCAGCTTCGTCGGTCAGTGCTTCTGCGTTTTCAGGGTAGAGCAGCCCGACAATAACCTTACTCCACTCTGAGCGCTTGACTTCATCATTTACGCCATACTTGCCATCGCCGTAGCCGTTCACGAGGCCGTTTTCAACGGCTCTTTCAACGTAGCTATTCGCCCAATGTCCGTCCGGCACATCTGCAAACGTCGCGGCAAACGGAGCCACTGTAAAACCTGCAGCCATGCATCCGGCCAGTGCCAGCGAAGTAATACGCCTTAAAATCTTGTTTTTCATCCAAAAGCCTCCAGATTTAGATTAAGGGAAAATTTGGGTTTCTTTTAAGCACATATTACCATCAAAAGCTTCAAAAAGCAAGCATTACAGGGATTTATCCGACCTCGACAGCGGTTAAAACCCACCTGTAATTTGACTGACCTGCCACGCAGGTTATGAGGGTCAGCATGTTTCTGTTATAAACCTGCGCGAGGCAGGTGGTGTCGGTATAAACCACCTTTTGAACGCTCAAAACCTCGTAGCTTCGTGTTCCATAGGGCGTTGTGTAGGTGATGGTGTCGCCGGTCACAAGGTCTTTGATGCCGCCGATGTTGACATTCGCGCCACGATTGTGCCCCGACAGACAAATATTGCCATCCCAAGCACTCGTGCCCTCAATGTGACCGAGCCCGTATCTCATGCTGTCTGCGCCAGAGCCTTCGTATACGCTTGCGATTATTCCAAGCGCAGGGATGTTCAGCGAGCCGATTGTGCCGTTGTCAAAATACTTGATTGCAGTTTGGTAAGAAATTGACGGCAGCGCATATGCGCTGTCCTCAAGCATTTGCCAAACCGCTGAGCCGCTTGAGCTTTCGGCTTTGTCTGAGCCGCCTGTATTGTAGTTATCGTAGTAGGGACTGACGTAATCCGTTGCGATGTACCCACCATAAATGCCATAAGGAGGCGGCTCTACGGCAGCATTTTTGTCTGCCCTGTCCTCTGTGGTGGTGACTCCGACCATTGAGACCGGCTCATCGGTCGTTGTGGAAGTGTTAAACACTCCCACCGAGCCGCTAGATTCGTAGTATTCAGTGTCGCTCCCCAAAGATGCC
>JGI994J12354_10000152_pt1 | contig 64808 bp, 92 predicted proteins | sample IntmicLarv3ML3BL_FD_12354 | JGI IMG/M metagenome (IMG submission 12354) | reverse complement strand
ATGTGCAGGAGTCAGTGCAGCACCTGAGAATGGCGTGGAGGCTGTTAAGACGGTGGCTGATTATATTGTGCCGTCCAATGATAAAGATGCAGTTGCGTGTTTTATCGAGAAATTTTGTGGCGCCTTATAGGTTATCCTTGTATAATAGATGTATCGTTACTTTGAAAAAGGGGTTACGATAAAAACGTTAAGACAAAAAGTGTTAAGACAAAAAAGAATTAGGATATAAAGGGGCTATCAATATGAAACTGACAAATATAAATATATATGGAGAAGATGGATATTTCCATAAAGGAAGTTTGTGCATTGAGGGAAAGGATATTGTTTCAGAGTCAATAGATTCGAAGATTCTTGATGGCAAAGGGTGCTATGCCATTCCAGGACTTATTGACATTCATTTTCATGGGTGTGATGGGTATGATTTTTGCGAGGGGACACAAGAAGCTATTCAAAAAATTGCAGAATATCAGCTTTTGCATGGAATTACTTCAATTTGTCCAGCAACCATGACATTAGCAGAAGAGGATTTGAGCAGAATTTGCGAAACAGCAGGTAATTATAAGAATAGAAAAGGTGCTATTTTACGTGGGATTAACATGGAGGGGCCGTTTATTTCAGAAAAGAAAAAAGGAGCTCAAAGTGCGAAACATATTAAAATGCCAAATGTAAAATTGTACAGAGACTTGCAAACAAAAGCGAAAGGGCTTATCAAATTATTGGACTTAGCGTGTGAAGAAGCAGGAGCGATGGCATTAATTGACGAACTGAAAGAGGAAGTACGAATTTCCTTAGCACATACTACCGCCGATTATGAAACAGCCTCACTAGCTCTAGCAAAGGGGGCGAAACATATTACACATATGTATAATGCAATGCCAGCGTATACACAACGAGAGCCAGGAGTTGTAGGGGCTGCCTTTGATGCGACGGACTGTATGGTTGAATTAATAGGTGATGGTGTTCATGTTCACCCGAGTGTGATTCGAGCCACCTATCAAATGTTTGGTGAAAACCGAATATGCCTAATCAGTGACAGCATGATGGCAACTGGAATGCCAGATGGAGATTACATGCTTGGTGGACAAAAAGTCATTGTGAGGGATACAAGAGCCATGTTGACAGATGGAACTTTGGCAGGTTCCGTAACAGACTTGATGGACGTTATGCGTTATGTCGTAAAGATAGGGGTTCCACTAGAAAAGGTGGTAAAAACAGTTACCATGAATCCAGCAAAAGCTATTGGCATTTACGAACAAGTTGGTAGTCTTACAGTTGGTAAAAGAGCAGATATTCTACTGCTAAATCATAACCTCAAAATCAAACAGATTATTTTTCAAGGAAATATTCAATAATCACATAAATAATCGTTACAAACCTTTATTTACTACCTCTATATCTATAAAAAAAGAAAACTTGCATTTTATATCTGTGTATGATACACTACATTTTGGTTAGTATAAACTAACTGAAAACATAAAAGATACACAGACGGAGGAAAAATGTATAGGATAGCAATTTATGGAAAAGGTGGTATAGGGAAATCTACAACAACCTCAAATGTTGCAGCAGCTATGGCAGATATGGGGTATCGCGTAATGCAAATTGGCTGTGATCCAAAGGCAGATTCTACGCATAATCTTGGAGGTAGACAAGGTGCAACGGTTCTTGATGTTTTGCGAGAAAAAGAGGCAGAAGAGATTAAACTGGAAGATATTGTTACGGAGGGATATAAAGGGATTTTATGTGTTGAGGCTGGTGGACCAACGCCTGGAATTGGTTGTGCAGGACGTGGAATTATCACAGCATTTGAGAAATTAGAAGATCTAGGAGCCTTTGAAAAATATAAGCCAGATGTAGTACTTTATGATGTGTTAGGAGATGTTGTCTGTGGTGGATTTGCAATGCCGATTCGTGATGGTTATGCAAAAGAAGTGTTTATTGTAACATCAGGAGAGAAAATGTCGATTTATGCAGCCGCAAATATTGTAAGTGCAATTAATCAGTTTAAAAAGCGAAATTATGCGAAATGTGCAGGGTTTATTTTAAACGCACGTAATATTGAGGGTGAGGAAGAATTGGTAAATGAATTATCTGTAGAAACAGAGTTTCCAGTACTTTACAAAGTTCCAAGAGATGGTGCAGTGCAACAAGCAGAAGCAAAGCAAAAAACAGTGGTTGACGCACTTCCAAATAGTGAACAAGCACAACATTATCGCAATTTGGCTAAAAAAATACTGGAGGTGAGTACAGATGACGGGGTGTGATAATAAAACCATTAGTTACTGTTCGCCAGCACATGGAGGTTGGGGCATTGTAAGAGTTGGAATGCTAATTCCAGAGAGTCATCAATTATTCGTCTGCCCTTTTGCTTGTGGGCGTCATGGTGCGATTGGAGCATTGACACATAAGAACAAGAGTAGGTTATCCTATCTTTATATTGATGAGGCAGATATTGTATCTGGCAGTTATGAAGATTTGATTATAGAAGCTGTAGAAGAGTTACTTTTGGCACTCTCTACACGACCACGTGTACTCATGATTTTTGTTAGCTGTCTAGACGATTTGCTAGGCACTGACCATGAATCTATTCTAAGTGAGCTACGAAAAACATACACAGATATTCGATTTGGTGTAGGGCATATGAATCCACTTACGATTGGAGGGAAATTGCCACCACCTGTTAATATACAGTGCCAAACATATAAGTTGCTAGAAGTGCGCAATGTGGATAAACGAGTGGTGAACCTACTTGGTAACCATGTACCACTTGCAAAGGAGAGTGAATTGTGTCAAATGTTAAATGCACATGGCTTTACAGTGCAAGAAATTGGAAAATGTACGACATTTGAGAATTTCAAAAAATGGCAGGAGCAAGTCTTAATATTGTACTGCGTCCGTGGTCTCTCCTTGCAGCAAAGGAGCTGGAGAAACGTCTAGGGATACCTTATTTGTATATGCCAGTTGCGCATACAATAGAGGAAATAGAAGAACATTATAAGCAACTATCGGATACATTATTTTCCAATGAACCATTAGGGGTAGATTCGTGGAGAATGATAGTTGCAGGGAAAGTGGAAGATACATTGAAAATAATAGGAAATAGAGAGATTTCGATTGACAGTACAGCAACAGTACGTCCGTTTTCACTTGCGAAAATGTTATGTGAACATGGTTTTTCAGTAAGAGAAGTGGTTTCTCAAGACTGCATATCTCTGGAGAAAACAGCACAAGAGTGGTTGGCAAAAAACAGTAATGTGAAATGGGTTAATCCGACACATCATAACGCTTTACATCGTCCACATAAACCAGAAACCTTATCTATAGGGTTTGAAAGTGGTTATTACAATAATTCGAATCATGTTGTAGATATTGTGGATTGCGAGGGAATTTACGGTTATGCAGGGTTAGTGACAATTTTAGATAGGATACAACAAGCACATAAGAAAGAAACAAATGTGCGAGAAATGATACAACAATTTGGATTGGTGGTGTAAAAATGTATAAACTTTGTGTTACCTTACCGCCATTTTCACCAGATTACTCAGGCGTTTGTTCAGCACTTTTTGAACTAGGGGGCTTACTGGTTATTCATGATGCCTCAGGTTGTACGGGCAATTATACAGGATACGACGAACCACGATGGTATGGTTCTTCAAGTATGGTATATTGTTCAAGTTTAAGAGAAATAGATGCAGTTATGGGTGATGATGAAAAGTTGGTAAAGAAAATTGCAATAGCAGCGAAAGAGTTATTGCCAAAATTTATTGTAATATTAGGTAGCCCAGTTCCGATGGTAATAGGAAGTGATTTATTTGGAATTGCGGCAGAAGTTGAAGCGTGTACAGGTATTCCATCTTTTGGCTTTGCGACAACAGGGCTGGAATATTATGATAAAGGGATTAGCGATGCATTCCTAACAATCGCGAAAAAATTTGTTAAGAAATCAGAAAAGAAAGAAAAGGCAATTAACCTATTGGGAATGACACCGCTTGATTTTTCTCTAAATGGCGATGTGGAAGAGTTTCGCCGTCTTTTCGAAAATGCAGGTTATCGTGTTGTTTCTGATTTTGTTATGCATAGTTCACTAGATGATATCACAAAGAGTGCTTGTGTATCTGCAAATGTTGTGGTCTCGGCGAGTGGGTTGACTTTGGCAAAATGGTTTGAGAAAAATCATGGCATTCCTTATATAGTGGGGACGCCAGTGAATGGATATGCACAAGAAATTCTACATATGTTAGATACTTGTATTGAGACAGGAGAATCACAATTTTTTGAATATGCAAACAATGAAAAAAAGAATGTATTCATTATGCATGACCAAATTATTGGAAATGCATTAAGGCAGAGTCTTAGTGCAGTGAGAGGTGTTACAGGGATTGATGTAGGTACAGCGTTTGGGTTTGATTCCAAAATGGCAGCAGTTGGTGATAGATGTTTGAGCAGTGAACGATTGATTGCAGAAGCAGTAAATAGTGGATATCAAGTGATTGTAGCAGATCCTTTAGTGAAAAGTTTGATTAAAGAACCAGAAAAAATACAATTTATTCCACTGCCACATGTTGCAATATCTAGCAAACTTTATTGGGATACGACACCGAGCCTTTGCAGTGACTATCTCATAGAAGAAATAAAAGCAGCGCTTGCAGTATGAGGCAAGAGCATTTACCTAATGGTTAGCAAAAACTAACCGAAGATTAATCATTGAAATCAATATTTGAAACTAATACCTATATTTTGGTATTTGTTTATAGACCATGACCACTGCGAATGCTATTGTTCATGGAAACTGAAAATGAGAATATCATATATTTAAAGGAGGAGTTTTACATGAAAAAATTTTTGCTTGGTTTACTATTTAGCAGTATGGTCGCATTAACAGCGTGCACACCTGCTAGTGAACCTACACAGGAGGCAACAGATGTTGCAGAAGAAACAACCGAAAGTGAAACAAGAACAGTTACCGACCAAAATGGTGATGAAATCGTACTTCCAAACGAAATTAATCGTGTAGTAATTACATCGCCATGGCCATTGCCATCAGTTTATGGACTATATATGGGGAGTGGAGAACGTATTGTAGGCATTCACCCAGCAGCGCAAGGGGCTGCTGAAAATTCTTTGCTGATGCGCATTGCACCTGAAATTGCAGAGGCAGAAACAGGCTTTATCAATGGGACAGAAATTAATATTGAAGAATTGATGAAATTAGAGCCAGATGTTGTATTTTATCCAGCAGGAAATGACGAACAAAAAGCAGCATTGGCAAATGCAGGTATTCCAGCAGTTGCATTTAGCACAAGTATTGCACAGTTTAACACAGTAGAAACGGTCAATCGCTGGGTGGAACTGTTGGGTGAAATCTTTGGTGATGAAGTGAAAGCTGATGAAATCACAGCATATGGTCGCGATATTGAGAATATGATTCTTGAGAGAATCAAAGATATACCAGAAGAAGAAAAACCACGTGCATTGATTATGTACCACTATAAAGATGACAATATGCAAACGTCTGGTGCAAAACATTTTGGACAATACTGGTTAGACATGGCAGGGGCGATTAATGTTGCAGGAGATCAAGATGCAGGAGGAGTACCAATAAGTATGGAACAAATCAATGAATGGAATCCAGACATACTTTTTGTTACAAACTTTAGTCCTTATCTTGTAGAAGATTTTTATAAGAATGCTATTGAGGGTGATGATTGGAGCAGTATCAAGGCAGTACAGGACGAAAAAGTATTCAAATATCCACTTGGTATGTATCGTTGGTATCCACCATCTTCAGATTCGCCACTGACTCTTCTTTGGCTAGTGAAACAAGTGCACCCAGATTTATTTAAAGACATTGATTTAGAGCAAGAAATTAGAGATTATTATACTAGATTTTATAATTTGGAGTTGACAGATGAGGATATTGTAACCATGATGAATCCACCTCGTGAGGCGGCAGATGGCGTATAAATCAGAAGCAAAAGTAGGAATACTTAGCAAAAAAAAGAATTTCTTCCTAGTTCCAATGCTGGTGATTATTCCGATTTTGATGATGATTATTTGTGTTGGAATTGGAAGATTTTCGCTAACACCTGGTGAGTCATTTGATATTTTGTGGAGAGGACTCATTTATGGCCCAGAGGGAGTGGCTGATGTACAGGGATATAGCGTTGTTTTTAATATTCGTTTACCAAGAATTATTCTAGCTGTACTTTGTGGAATTGGTCTTTCCGTTTCAGGAGCAGCATTTCAAGCACTATTTTCAAACCCACTGGCAACTGCAGACACATTAGGAGTTGCAGCGGGTGCCAGTTGTGGTGCTTGCTTAGGATTGCTTTTGAAAATGAATTTGCTAGGCGTGCAGTTGATTGCTTTGGTATTTGGCTTAGGCGCAATGGTGCTTATCAACCTGTTGGCAACGAAAAAGGGAAAGAGCAATATTATGATGATGGTTCTGTCTGGAATTATCATGAACTCTATGTTTCAAGCTTTTTTATCATTAATCAAATATTTTGCAGATCCAGAAGATGACTTGCCTGGTATTACGTATTGGTTGATGGGGAGTTTAACAAGTGCATCTTATAAAAGCCTACTCATTGGCGCGCCACTTATTCTGATTGGCGTGGTAGTGATTGTTCTTCTTAGATGGAGATTGAATATTTTAGCATTGAGCGAGGACGAAGCACAGTCTATGGGGATAAATGTACAAGTAATGCGCATTATCATTATTGTTAGTGCAACACTTGTGACAGCTTCTTGTGTATCCATGTGTGGGCAAGTGGGCTGGGTTGGACTTTTGATTCCGTTGATTGCGCGCATGATATTTGGGAGCAACAATAATCGAATTATACCAGCGTGTCTTAGTCTTGGTGCAATTTTTATGCTAGTTATCGACACTATAGCTAGGGCGGCAACTGTTTCTGAAATACCAATTACGGTATTGACGGCAACCGTTGGAGCACCTGTATTTATTTATATGTTACGACGTACAGGGGGAGTTGGCTTATGATGTTTCAAGTGGAAAATGGAAGTTTTTGCTATTTACGTGGCAAGAATATTTTGCATGATATTGATTTTACGGTTCGTGCAGGTGAAATCATGGCAGTTCTTGGACCAAATCCTCCGAGATACCAACAGAAAACGTTATACACTTTATGAGTCATTACACTCACCGTAATAAAGAGCTAGATTTGTATGTTCAGTTAGTAGCATAAATTTATATAGGGGTTATCTAAAAACAGGAGCCTCCTGTGATTAAGTTTTTTATAAACAATCACAGGAGGTTTTTATATGGTAAGAATTGAGAAAATTGGTAAGGGTACTTACTTTGAGGATGCTTTTAAGCTCTCCTTTAGGTATGATACACAAACATTAGCTAAGGTAAAAGAGTTAGCAGAGAGAAGATATTTACCAGAAGAGAGAGCTTGGGAGATACCAGTACAAGAGCTACCTAATCTGGTAGATAAGATAGGGCTATCTAATATTACAGCAGAGGAGGTATTATTAAGAGCTCTTAAATCACAGGAGATAGCAGATAGGAAAGAGGCTACAGCTAAGAGGTTAAAAGGAATTGAGCCTGTTATCCCTTTTGATTTTGTTTTAGCTCCTCTCCCTCACCAGATAGAGGCTTTTAATTATGGCATGGAAAGAGAGGCTTTTTTAATTGGAGATGAGCAAGGCTTAGGTAAAACAAAAGAGAGTATAGATATTGTGGTAGCGAGAAAGAAACAGCTTTATAAGTGCCTTATAGTATGTGGGGTAAACTCTGTAAAATACAACTGGCAAAAGGAGATAAAACTAAACTCCAGAGAAAAGGCTGTTATGATTGATGAGAAAACAATGCCAAAAAGAGTAGAGCAGATCAATGAGTGGTATAAAAGATCTGAATACTTCGCTATTATCAACATAGAGAGCCTAAGAAATGAGGATATACAGGATGCTATTTATTTTGGGATTAGAGAGGGCTTTATAGGAGCTATAATTGTAGATGAGATTCACAAGGCTAAGAATGGGAATAGACAGCAGGGGAAAGCTCTTAGAATGTTAAAAAGTCCTGTGAGGATTGGTTTATCTGGTACGCCTATGAATAAGGCGGAGGATCTTTGGAATATTCTTATGTGGTTAGGGATAGAGAAAAGAAACTTTTATCAATTCCGTAATGCTTATTGTATCATGGGAGGATTTGGTGGAAAGAAAGTAATAGGGTATAAGAATTTAGAAAGCCTTAACGCAGAACTCACTAAGGTAATGCTCCGTAGAAAGAAAGAAGAGGTTTTAGATCTACCGCCTAAAGTATATCATACGGAATATGTAGAGCTTACCAGAAAACAGCAGATAATCTATAGAGATATTAAAAAAGGAATTATAGAAACTTTGGAAGAAGTTCTCCAAACTGTAAATCCTCTTAGCTGTACTCTACGATTAAGGCAACTCACAGGAGGACTTTTTGCAGAAGATAATCCAAAGCTGGAGAGAGTAAAAGATATGCTAGATGAGGAGATTATCCCTAATGGGAATAAGGCTATTATTTTTAGCCAATGGGAAAGTATCACCTCTTTGTATCAAGAGGCTCTTAGTATGTACAATCCTATTTATATCACTGGTAAAGTATCTCCAGAGGATCGACAAAAAGAGGTAGATAGGTTTCAAACGGATCCAGAGTGTAGGTTGGCAATAGGTACTATAGGGGCAATGGGTACAGGCTTGACTTTAAACAAAGCCTCTTATGTATTTTTTGTAGATAAAAAGTGGAATAGTGGAGATAATGCACAGGCAGGGGATAGAGCCCACAGAATAGGTACTATGGGTACTGTAAATATTATCTCCTTAGTAGCAGTAGGTACAATAGATGAGAGCATAGAGGAGTATTTGATAGAAAATCAAGAGTTGTTTGATAAGGTGGTAGATGGTAAGGGAAATAACTATGATATTAGAACTATTTTGAACAAGTTACTAAGAATTTAAGTAAGAGTATGATATAATACTCAAGTAGAGGAGTGTATAAGATGAAGATAATAACAATAGATCAAGAAACAAAAAAAAGAGTATACAGCCGTAAAGAGGTTGCTGATATATGTGGAGTATCCACACAAACAATCCGCCTCTGGGAAGATGCTGGATCTATTCCATCATCTGTAAGAGCTGAAAATGATTATAGATACTGGGTAGAAAGCGATCTGGAGAAGATAAAAGAGTATGCAGATACTCCAGTTAAAGTACGGAAAACACAGAGTAAATCTATATAACAAAAATCTTGAGGGGCTTATGGCTCCTCTTTTTTTTGCCTAAAATTTGAGGAGGTATCTAAAAAAATCCTTTTTTGTTGATTAGGTTAAATATCAAAAAGAAAAGGAGGTAATCTTAAATGATTAAGCTAGAATTTAAAAATGCAAAGGTAACAGATCATGGCTATGGAGCAGAGATAAATGATAAATCTTTAGAGAATATTATTTCTACTGCTTTAGGAACTAGAGTAGGTGGCAACTATGGAGGCAATAGCGACTTGCCAAATTTTTATAGTAACTGCTGTAATGTAACTATTATCATTGATCCCCAGCCAGTTACTACTCATATTGAGGATATTAACAATAAGGTATTTTCAAGTGTAGCAGATCTGGAGGAGGGAGCACATGAGCGGTTTAAATCGAAAGATGCAGAGGCAAGCCCAGAAAAATAACGGAGGACTAGATCACAAAAAAGTGATTGCTAAGAAATTAGGATGCTCTGTACAAGAATTAAATAAGCGTATGAAACGTAGAGAAAAAAATCTAAAAGAACTTAATGGAGGTAACGAAAATGGCAAAGACTGATTTTACAGCAAGGGTAGCAGAGATAGAAGTAGGGCTAGGTATGAGTGTTCAAAACAAAAGCGGTATCTGGTGTAAACCTAATGTTAATATGAGTATTATGATTGATGGAGGAACGGATCAAACTCAAAGGCACGCTATTATAAAACAAGCCTTTGATGAGGTATGTGATAACATTGAAAAAGTTATAGCTGAAATGGAGTAAGTACTAAAAGAGGAGGGAGATTAAAACCTCCTCTAAATTTAACTGGAGGTACATATAATGGCTACATTTAGAGTAGAAAAAACAGCTAATTATACTGTAATGAGCAATCATCATTTACGAGATAAAAACCTAACATTAAAAGCTAAAGGGTTACTTAGTTGGATGTTATCCAATACAGAGGGATGGGATTACTCTGTAGCTGGTATAGTTGAGGTAATGAAAGAAAACAGAGATGCTATCAATAGTGCCCTCACAGAGCTAGAGGATTTTGGATACCTCACTAGGAAGAAAATAAGAGATGGCGGAAAGTTTGGAGGAGTTGAATATCTCATTACGGAAATACCGTTTACGGATTTTCCGTTATCGGTAAATCCGACTACGGAAAATCCCCAACAAAGAAATACTAATAAAACAAGTAACAATAAAATAAATAAAAATACTCTACCTACGGTAGAGGAGCAAGCTCCCTCTGGGAAAAAGAAATTATCTTATAAAGATATTCTTAGTGATCCAGAGAATAAGTATGTAGCAGAGGCTTTAGAGAAATTCTTGTCTAGTTGTAAAGGAAAGAATTATACGCCTAAGATTGAAACTGTAAAAAAGTTTGCAGATACTCTTAGAGAACACTCACAGGGTAATCCAGAAATAGCTATGAGAATAGTGGATCAGAGTATAGAGAAAGGCTGGAAAGCTCTTTACCCATTAAAGGACAGACATAAAGCAGATGCTATTAGTAGACCATTTACAGGGGAAACAGCTAAAGATAAGAATGGAAACGAGATTGTATATTAATTCAAACAAGGGTATAACAACTTTTTCTTATCTCTCTAAAAATCTTTCTTATCTGTGATTAGGTTAGGTATCTGACACAGGAACAGGAGGAAAGCTGTAATGAAATGTTTTGCAGAAAGTTATTGTAAAAAAGATAGATCAGAGTGTAGTGAGGTATGTGGTGGTTATCGTGTACTTAGGGCTTTATATAGACTTAGTAGAATACCTGTAGGTTATCAGTACAATATTATCCTTAAACCAGAGACAGCAGATATAGCAGTATTTGAGCGTATCAATGAGTTTAAGGATAATATTATCACTCACGTTGAGGCAGGAGAGGGATTATATATCTGGGGAAAAGATACAGGTTGTGGTAAAACAAGCTGGGCTTGTAAGATAATGGGGCACTATTTTAGGAAAATTGCTTTTGATACTGGGCTTGAAAATGAGGGGTTGTATATTTATCTCCCTACTTTTTTGGAAGATCTTAGGGCTAGTTATGATAATCCAGATCCAGATTTTGATGAGATATTATCTATGTTGAAAAACTGTAAGCTCCTCATTATTGATGATATTGGATCAGAGAGAGTTACAGAGTGGGTTAGAGAGAGGCTGGTTAGTATTATTAATACAAGAGTAAGCGAGGGGCTTAGTACCATCTATACCAGTAATCTCTCTCCCAAAGAACTAGGAAAGGCACTGGGGGATAGAATAGGGAGTAGAGTGTTAGGATCCTCTGCTGTAGCAGAAATAACAGGTGCAGATCGGAGGGGCATATAATGATTGAACAAAGTTTGATATGTCAAGTATTAGAGGCTACAGATCTGGAGATGTTATACTCAAATGCCGTAAGTAGTGATATGTTTCTTACTCAAAAAGAGGAGATTGAGTTTATAATATCTCACTATAATAGCTATAAGCAGATGCCAGATAAACTAACCTTTTTAGGGCAGTTTAAAGAGTTTCAAATGTTGGAGGTATCCGAAAGTACAGATTATCTTATCTATAAACTTAAAGAGGCATACACCTATACTAAGCTGGCTCCAATTATTCAGAATACGGCAGATAAGTTAAGAGAGGATAGCATACAGGCTATAGGATTTATCAAGGAAGAGCTAGAGAAACTGGAAAAGGCTGTACCTGTAAGCCGTAATAAAGATGGCTATGATATTATTGCAAATGCTAAGGATCGACTAGCAGAGTATAGAAAGCGTTGTGAAAGTAAGGGTATGATCGGTATCCCTACTGGGATCCCTAAGCTAGATGAGCATACTAACGGCTGGATGTGGGGAGAGGAGCTTGTTGTTATAACAGGGCGTACCAATGTAGGAAAAACGTGGATAGGAGAGTATTTCCCTACTATTGCGTGGAATATGGGCTACAAGATCCTTTTCTACTCTGGAGAGATGAGTAGAGAGATGATAGGCTTTAGGTTTGATACTCTTAATAAGCATTTTAGTAATATGGGGCTCCTTAATGGTGCTGGTACTTTGGGAAAGAAACCAGATACAGACGGAGGCAGGTATTTAGAGGAGGATTATGAAAACTATATAAATCAGCTATCACAGAAGAACGGCTTTATAGTAGTTACACCAGATGATTTTGAGGGGCGTAAGCCTAATGCTGATGAGATAAAGAGCCTTGCTCTCAAATATGAGGCGGATATGATAGTAATAGATCAGCTTTCTCTAATGAGTGATAAGCGGAGAGCGGAAACGCCTAGAATTGCGTATAACAATATATCAGAGGATCTTTTTCTGATGAGCAAAGAGCTGAAAAAGCCAGTAATCCTAATGGCACAGGCTAATAGAGAGGCGGTAAAAAACCGTAAAAAGGGGCAGAGCCCAGAGTTACACGATCTGGCAGAGAGTGACGGAGTAGGTCAAAATGCAACTAGAGTATTATCCCTTAGTATGATAGATGGTACTCTTAAAATATCAATCAAGAAAAATAGATATGGGATCAATAACAAAGAGATCCTTATGATATGGGATATAAATACAGGGTATCTAAAACCTCTGATTGAGGAAAAGGATAATCCAGAGGCAGAAGATACGAAAAAAGAAGAAAAAGGAGGAACTAACAGCTATGAGTTTTAAAGAGGGAGAAGATCTTAGCGGGAAAAGGGTTATTATTACCAATATTTATAGGAGATGATGGAAATTTATATAATGTATCCCTTACTCAAGAGATGGTAGATACACTACAGGTAGTTATACCTATGGCTATGGGAAATGAGGTAATATTGTTGCCAACGCCCATTAACACGCCAGAGGAAACTGTTAGATTAGTTACCTCCAGAGAATTTTTACAAGAATAAAGAAAAACTTAATATAAGTTCTCTAAATAAAACCTCTTTATGTGATTAAGTTAAGAAATCACAAAAAGGAGGTTTTATTTTATGGATACACTAACAAGTAAAGAAGTATCTGAAATGCTGGGAAAAAGGCACGATAACCTAATGAGAGATATTAGAAAATATGTAAATGCGTTAGGAACAGAAGAGGCTCATCACTATTTTTTAGAGGGAACATATAAAGACGGTTTAGGAAAAGAGAGAGCTTGTTATTTAGTTACATTGGCTGGCTGTGAGTTAATGGCAGGGAGATTAATTGGAGAAAAATGTGCAGAGTTTAAAGAGAAGTATCTAAAGATCCTTGATGCTGTACAGCCAGATACTATAGCAGAGCCAGCTAGAGAGTACACAATACAAGAGGCAATAGATCTCTTAGGCATAAGTGAGAGATCTGTTTACCGTAACATTGAAAGCGGTAAGTTAAAGGCGGTAAAGCGTACTATCATGGTTCCCTCTGAAAGAACGCTAATCCCAGTGGAGGCACTAGAGGAGTATAAGAGGGAAAGGGGGAGAGCATGATGAATTATTTTGATAGAAAATGGCGATTGTGTGCTTGTAGAGTAAATGCAGGGTATACCCAAAAGGAAGTAGCAGAGATATTAGGAATGAGTGAAAAAGCTATCATTGACTGGGAGGCAGGGCGTACATCTCCTAAAATGGAGAAAGTCCAGAAATTAAGTGAGCTGTATCTAATGCCATTGGCATACATGGATTTTTCAAAAGAGGGGAATAAAACACCACTTAGAGATAAGGTAGAGGAGAACTTAGAGGGAACTATTTTGTAAACAAGCAAAATAAAAGCCCTGTACTGCTAATACAGAGCTTTTCTTTATGAAGTGGTAAGGCTACCGTTTTTCATAAAGTTGTAAAATTCTTAGAGCAACTCCTCTTATTAGGAGTTTATCCTCATTAGATAACTGATTATAAATATCAATAAGCTCTTCTAGTAACGGATCTGGTTGAGTAGAAGATAAAGCGGTAAAGTCATAAAACTGTGTAATAGGAACTCCTAGACAATCTGCTATGCGTTGGAGATTGTCCATATCGGGTAAATGCTTACCATTACTCCATGATGAGAATGTGGTAGCAGGAACTCCTATTGTATCCGCTATTTCCTTTTTAGTTTTGCCAGACACCGATATATAGTATCCTAGAGCTTTTACAAAGTTATCTGTAAGAGGGGATTTTGTAGTCATAGTAACACCTCCTCTCTTCTAAGAATAAGTATATTATACAGTATTACAGTAGAAAATTAAAGAAAAAATTAAAAAAACTACTGGAAAACTGAATTTTGCATTGACAAACAGTGTTGAGGGATAATATACTGTATTACAGTAGACAGAGGAGAATAATGGGGTACTATTGATTTTTTTGTATATTAACTACTGAAATACAGTAGATTATATAAATATAAAATACCAAAAGGAGGTAAAAGATTATGCAATTAGCAGAAATTTATGAGGCTTATAAAGCCAAAAAGTTAGCCTTTGAACAGGCAAAGAAAGAGGAGGAGAACTATAAAAAGCTCCTCAAGGGAGCTATGGAAGAGGCTGGAGAAAATGATTATACGGATGGGGCTGGATATAGATTTGAGCGTATTGAGCAAAGCCGTAAGAAAATTGATGAGCCTAAGCTATTAGCGGAGTTACATGAAAGAGAGTTAGAGGATTGTATCAAACTCATTGAGGCGGTAGATGAGGAGGCTACATTACAGGCGGTAGAGAATGGCAGACTTCCTCAAGAGATTTTATCAGAGTGTTTAGCTATTACACCTGTAGTAATGCTTAAACTTACAGCCCCTAAAAAAGCTAAGAAATGATAACTATCTGGAATGTACCAGTAGTGGCTACCGTAGAGCAGGTATTAAAAGATATTAAGCTCCAGCTCTACGGAACAGGGCTACTAAAAGAAATGAATAGCACTGGATCAGATTTAATGATTACGTGTCCTTTTCATAAAAATGGTAAGGAGCATAGCCCATCATGTGGGGTACTCCTCAAAGAAAAGGTATTAAAAAATAAGAAGTATGAGGCTGGTACAGTGCATTGCTATACCTGTGGATACACCGCAGACTTTCCACAGTTTATAGCAGACGTATTAGGGCTAGAAAATAGCCTAGCTGGTTATAAGTGGCTGATTGGAAAATATAACTTTTCTACCCATGAGAGAGAGTTCTTAGATTTAAACCTCTATAGGGGGCAAGCACAAGCCTCTTACATGGATGAGGAGCTGGTAGAGGGGTATCACAAGGCTTTACTAAAAAGTGAGGTGGCTTGTGAGTATCTCCAGCAAAGGAAGATAGCTAACCATGTTATGAGCCTATATAGGCTAGGCTACGATACGGCAGATAAAACAATTCTTTTCCCAGTAAGGGATCTGGAGGGAAAAGTGCTTTTTTACAAAAGTAGATCCATATCTCAAAAGCGGTTTTATAACGCCTCTGATATTGATAAAAGCTCTGTAGTGTTTGGATTATACGAGCTATTACAAGGTAAAGCAACTCCAGAGGATTATATCTGGATTGTAGAGAGTGAGGTAGATGCTTTAAGCCTTGTTTCTCATGGAGAGTATGCTGTAGCAATTATGGGATCTCACATATCAGAGGCTCAATGCAGAGGGCTAGAGAGGGCTCCATTTAGGAGATTTGTACTAGCTACAGATAATGATGAGGCAGGAAGAAAAGGAGCCTCACAGATTAAGAGGCTCCTCATACCACTAGGTTTTAGATTTACTAATTTACGCTGGAATACCCAGCTAAAAGATATTAATGAGTTGCACAAACAATACGGAGGTAGTTGGAAAGACTACCTCACAGGATATTAAAGGAGGAAAACAGGATGAGCACAGGAAGAAGTAATGAGGAATTGGTATTGATGTACAGAGAAAGCAGAGATGAGGCATATTTGGGAGAGCTTATCACTCAAAATACAGGGCTATTAAATGTGCTAGTAGGATCTTATGTATCTAGTATCCCTAATGCAGAAAGAGAGGATCTTATAAGTGAGAGCTATATACCAATGCTTAAAGCTATTGAGGATTTTGATACAGAGCAAGGGTATACATTTACCACGCTATTAAAAGCCTATGTACGTCAGAATCTAAACAGGATATACAACGAGGCTACTAGAAAGAAACGCTTTACAGGATCTACGCCTGTTAGCTATGAGAGTTTAGTGGAGATTAACAAAGAGGGTGGAGATGTAAGGGATAGCTCCTTTACCGTTGAGTGTGAGGATATTAGCACAGTGGAGTTTAAGGATCTGCTAAGTTCATTAGATTTTAACGAAAAGGAACAGGTGGCAGTAAATGTATTGATGAGTGGAGGTACTAAGGGAGAGGTAGCTAAGGCTCTTAGCTGTACTCCAGCCACAGCAAATTATTATTTTAAGAGCATACGAAAAAAGTTTGAATTTGCAGGTGTGGCTCTCTAAATAATTTCTCCATTTGGTATTAAGTTACTTATCACGAAATGGAAGAGGGGATGCAGATGAAAAGTGTAAAAACGCTGGTAGCGATCCTACAGGGCAAGGCAGTAATACTTATCAAGCGTGACGATAAAAAGGCGGATGTACTTGTGGGAAAAGAAATAAATAGACAGTTTGCAATAAATAGCATGGTAGGAGCTGTAAAGGCAATGTTATAGAAAAAAAACAGGATAAAATGGAGGATATATAAAATGGGGATACAAGATTTATTAAACAAATACGATAATGGAGGCTACACTAAAACAGGATGGTTTCAACTAAAGGATGATGGAGATACTGCTACAGTAAGGCTCTTGCATAAAGGAGACGTAGGAACAGACGAAAACGGAGAGCCAGCTTATGATTTTCCGATTTATGAAGTACACAAGCTAGATGTAGATGGCTCTGGTAGAGATCGTACTGTGCTTTGTAAGGGGGAGGGCTGTGAGCTTTGTAATGCTGGCAATAAACCATCTCTTAGAATGTTTCTCCAGATGCTAAATTTGGATGAAAAGGATAAGGATAAACAGGTACAACTCTGGGAGAGAGGGCTTGCAGATATTAAAAATATGCTGGGTTTAACAGGGGAGTACGGAGATCTTACTAAGAGAGATATTAAGATTAAACGCTCTGGAGCTAAGGGGAGTTTAAAAACTACTTATCAGTTTTTCCCAAAGGATCAAACGGATAGGGATCTCCCAGAGGTTCAAGATATGGTAGGTTCTCTCATTTTGGATCTGGATAGTGAAGATCAGATTAGAGCTATTGAGGGCAGATTACAACTAAAGAAAAATGAAAATGCTGGAAATGACAGTAAGGGCACAAGCGGAACAGGAGCCAGCAGAGTATTTTAAAACGAGGGGGAGAGGCAGGAGATACGCCTCTCCCTTTTATAACAGGAGGAAAGCAGGAAATGAGAGAAATAACGATCAATACAGAGAGAGAAGATGTTGGCATAGCAGATATTAGTGCAAGGCTGGCTCATAAAAAGGTATGTAACATTACTCTCAAACGTAATCAAAATACACTAAATAAAGCCTTAGACGTAATAGGAGAGCTGGTAAATAGTGGTAGGCTTAAACCAGAGGGAGATTATGAGATTATCCGTACTCCAGAACGATTAAAGGAGTTTATGGAAATCTATGTAAAAGGCTATGGAGAGTATGTACTGGACGTGGAAACCACAGGGCTAGATGTGTTCAATGATATTTTAGTAGGTATTTGTTTATACAATCCAGAGCTCCCCAGTGCTTATGTGCCATTTAACCACACAGATCTCCAGAATAAAAGAGTAGAGGGGCAAATGACAGAGGAAGAGTGTAAAGAGGTCATGCTCCCATATTTGAGAAATGAGGAACTTAAGTGTATAAACCATAATATTAAGTTTGATGCAAAGGTGCTTTTGTGGAATTGGGGAGCTAGAATAGGTAATATTTATTGGGATACTCTTATGGCTGGATTTGTATTAAATGAAAATGAAAAGCATGGATTAAAACCTTTATATAACAAATATATCTTAGGTGGTAATGGATCTGATGAGGATTTTGGAGATCTCTTTGAGGATATTCCATGTAACTATATCCCTATTGATATTTTCGCTATATATGGTGCTAATGATGGGGTGAAAACATGGGCTTTATATCAATTCCAGAAAGAATTTTTAAGAGCGGATCATTTGAGAAAAGACTTTAAAAAAATGCACTATGTATTTAGTGAGATTGAGATGCCTCTTATTGAGGTGTGTATGGATATGGAGCTAAGAGGTGTAGAAATACGTGAGGAGTATGCAAAGGATCTTAGTGATACATTCAATAAAGAGAGGGATGAGGTAGAGGCTAAGTGTGATGCCTATGTAGAGCAATTTGCAGAGTATATTACAGAGCATCCTACTCTTATGAGGCTAACTAAGGGCACAGGCAAAATAAACTATAATAGCCCACAGCAAGTAGCTTGTTTGCTTTATGACGTATTCAAGGTAAAAGGTGTGACGAAAAAAGAGCCTAGAGGAACTGGAGATAAAATAATACAGCAACACAGAAATAGAGCCAGAAAAGCAGGAACTAAAAAGGGAGAGAAATTTATTGAGTTTCTGAATAATTACCAGAGATACAAGGAGTGTACTAAACTACTGGGTACTTATATTGATAAGCTACCAGCGGTCAAATGTGAGAAAACTAACGCAGTACATACTAATTTTAATCAGTACGGAGCACGTACAGGTAGATTTAGCTCCAGTGATAAGATTACAAAAGTTAATCTCCAGAATATACCTAGCCATGAAAAAAGGATCCGTAAGATCTTTAGAGCTAGAGAGGGATATAAGATGGTAGGAGGAGATTTTAGCCAGATTGAGCCACGAGTATTAGCCTATATATCTGGAGATGAAGAGATGCAGGATGCTTATAATCATGAGAAAGATCTCTATGCAATCATGGGCTCACAGGTGTATAACCTCCCTTATGAGGAGTGTAGAGAGTTCTATTCAGACGGTACAGTAAATCCAGAGGGAAAGCACAGGCGTACCACCATGAAAAGCGTACTCTTAGGTATTATGTATGAAAGAGGGGCATTGGCGATAGGGGAGCAGTTTAATAAATCCGCTCAATGGGCTCAAGAGCTGATAGATAATTTTTATAAGAGTTTTCCAAAGATCCAACAACTACGCCTCAAAATTGAGCAGATGGCGGAGGAGTATGGGTATGTTACTACCGTATGTGGTAGAAAGCGTAGACTCCCAGATATGCAGTTATCAGATCATGATGATTACCGTTATCAAGAGGCTCATAGGCAAAGTCTTAATAGTGTGATACAAGGATCCTCTGCTGATATTATGAAACTTTCTATGATTGCCTTATATAAGGATCCTAGATATAAAGAGCTGGATTGTCACATGATTATAACCGTACATGATGAGCTTATTATGGAGGTTCCAGAGGCAAATATTAAGGCTGGAGCAGAGCTCTTAGTGGAAACTATGAAACGAGTAGGGCATAGCCTTATTGATCTACCTATGAGTGTGGATGCAGAGGTAGTAGAGTATTGGTACGGAGAGAATTTAGTAGATAACTATAAATTGGAAGATTAAAGGAGGGCATATAGAATGAGTATGCAAGAATGGGCTAAAAGAGAGGTAGAGATTGCCTCCCAGAGAGAGAGGGCTGTAAAGAGGATGAGCCTAATATGAGTGATTATGGGGTAGCTTGTTACAACAGTGCTTTTAAGGCTTTTAATAGTTTGTGTGAGGATAGTCATAGTGGTATGAGTATTGGGTTTACACAGAATATTCTTAATAGGTTGATAGAGGGAAAGCCACTAACTCCTATTGAGGATACGGAGGATGTATGGAATCATTGCAATAGACAGCTAGAGGATCCAATTATTTACCAGTGTAAAAGAATGAGTGCATTGTTTAAACACGTGCATAAAGATGGCAGAGTAGAGTATCATAGCGTAGATGCGTGTTTTTGTGAGGATAAAAATACAGGTTCCACATATACCAGCGGATTAGTAAGTAAATTACATAGAGATTTATATCCTGTTACTATGCCCTATATGCCTCCTACAAAAAGGGATAAGATAGTATGTGAGGAACTCTTAACAGATCCTAAAAATGGAGATTTTGATACGGTAGCCATGCTGTATATCATTAAGCCAGATGGAGAGCAAGTAGATGTATACCGCTACTTTAAAGAGGCAGATACAGAGGCAGGTTGGGAAGAGATTGACAAGGCAGAATATGAGGAGCGTATGGAGCTTGACAAAGCCAGACAAGAGCGGTTGAAAAAAGAAAGAGCTGACATGGGAGAAAGAGTAGATGAGATATAAAGTATATGATGAAGAAGATAAGAAAGAGCGGATATTAGAAGATTGTCATACTACATTAGAAGTAGGTACTACAAAGAGAGTTACTATAAAGAAAGGCGATAAGAGGAAAACGCATCACTTTAGAGTATTGGAGAAATTACCAGAGGTAAATTAATATTGTGAAAAGGGGAATAGGGAAATGATTATTGTATCACAGGATAAGAAAGCGTTAGTTAATTTTAATAATGTTGTAAGTATTGTTATTACAAATAAAAAAAAGGTAAAAGAGTTATTGTTTGTGCATTTTCAGAGCAAGGGTGTGACGATTTAGGGGAATATGCAAGCGAAGAAAAAGCAAAAGAGGTATTAGAGGCTCTTGCGGATAGCCTTGTAGGCATTAGATATGAATCAAAAACAAATACAGTAATACCTAATGACTTAAAAATGTTTCAATTTCCAGAAGATGAGAAATAAAGTTTTAGAAGTATTCAAAAAATAGCCTCCTTTTGTGATTAGGATCATCAAAACACAAAAGGAGGTTTTATTATATGGGGTATGTTAAAAGCCCTCTAAATTATACTGGAGGAAAGTTTAAATTGCTCCCTCAATTACAAGAGATAATACCAAAGGGTATAGATACCTTTGTAGACTTGTTTGCAGGGGGGGGGAATGTTTCTGTAAATGTGGATGCTAAGTATATTATTTATAATGATATATTAGGGCAGGTATCGGAACTACTTTCTACATTGAAATTACAGGGAAAGGCGGAGAGTTTGCGGATAATTGATACATATATAGAAAAGTATTCCCTTACTAAAGAGAATAGAGAGGGGTATCTTGAATTGAGGGAGTGCTATAACAGCAATCCAATAGATCCGCTTATGTTATATACATTGATTTGTTATTCTTTTAATAATCAGATCAGATTTAATAGTAAGGGTGGATATAATACTCCGTTTGGCAGGGATAGAGGGTTTAATCCTATACTAAGAGATAGGTTTATAGCTTTTGTGGAAAGATTACGAGAGATTGATATACAGTTTCATTCCAAAGATTTTAGAGAGATGAAAGTGGAAGAACTAGGAGAGAATGATTTTGTATACTGTGATCCGCCATACTTAATTACAGTAGCCTCCTATAATGAAAACGGAGGCTGGAACGAACAGGCAGAGAGAGATTTATTGAGTATGCTAGATAAGGTAGATAGAGCTGGAGTAAGGTTTGCTTTATCTAATGTATTAGAGAGTAAAGGAGCCCAGAATGAAATTTTAGCAGAATGGGCTAAAAAATATAAGATACACTATTTGGATCATTCTTATAGTAACTGTAGTTATCAGAAAAAAGATAAAACAAGTAAGAATGTAGAGGTATTGATAGTGAATTATTAGGAGGAGCCGTAAAGGTTCCTTTTTTGTCTAAAAGTTGAGCCTGTTTGTGATTAGGTTTTTTATCACTAAAAAAGGAGGCGGTAAGGTGGGGTTAGCAAGTTTAATAGCAGTAGCACAAGGAAAGAATGCAGGTAATGTATCCTTTGAGGATAAATTTTTAAAAGAGTATAACGAGGCAGTTAAACGGCAGGAAGAGAGGGAACGCCAGCCAGTGCCAGCGGATTATTTCCGCCCATCATCTATGTATGGCTGTGAAAGGATGCTCTATTTTATGAGAGCACAAGAGGAGCAGGATCAAGGAGGAGATGAGATTAAACTAATTGAGATCTGTAATAGTGGAACTGACAGGCATACACGTATACAAAACCTTGTAGAAGATATGCAGGGGGTAACTTGTTTAGATCTGGAGGAAGTAGTAAAAGAGGCTAATCAAAAAGGTGTACGCACTAAATTTATGGGCTGGAATAGCGATCATACAGAGGCTAGGTGCAAGAATGACGAAATGAGTATATTTTTTCAGCCAGATGGAGTAATTAATTTTATGGGGAAAGATGTGGTACTGGAGATTAAAACAGAAAGTACCTATCAACACTCTACTAGGTTTGAGCCTAAGATAGATCATAAGTATCAAGCTACTTGTTATGGTACGGGGCTGGGGATTGATTATGTGCTTTTCTTCTATGAGGATCGTAATTTTTGTGGTAAGAAACCTTATTTATGGAAAATTACGGACGAGATGAAAGATCTGGTACTTAGTAAGGTAGCTAGAGTAAATAAAGCTCTTACAACAGGAATAGCTCCAGAAAAAGAGGAGGGTAAATGTACATATTGTAGATATAAAACAGCTTGTAAAAAGGTTGATGTAGCTCCTCCAGAGCTAGTACAGGAGCCACAAGAAATTAAGGTAGAGAAAAAGAAAACTGTGAGGAGAATATGTGGGAATTGTGTTCACTGTGGTAAGGAGCCTATAGGTGCACATTATTGCGGAATAGACAGAGAGGGATCTATGTATGTAGATCGGAGGAAGTCTTGCAAATTCAAGCCCAGTAGGTTTAAAGGAGGGGAGCAGTAATGGCTAAAGGTATTGGAAAGATATTTGAGGAAGAGATAAAAGCATCTTTCCCAGAGGGATTTTTTGTAGAGAGGTATAAAGATGATACGGCTGGATTTTATGGAGTAACTAATCCAGCAGATTATAGGTTATATAAATTTCCATATCTCTTTCTTTTGGAGCTTAAAACATCTAAGGGAAAGAGTATACCGATTGATAGGATCCGCCCTAACCAGATACAAGGCATGGCTACAGCATCATGGCATGAGGGAGTGTATGCAGGGTTCATACTTAATTTTAGAGATTTAGAGGAAACTTATTATATTCCTGTAAAGATTGCACTAAATTATATTAATTCGACAGAGAGAAAGAGTATCCCTGTGGAATGGTGTAGGGAAAATGGTGTGAAGATAGACCAGATAAAAAAGCGAGTGAGATACTCCTATGATTTGAGGAGCTGGTTAGTGAGGTATTTTAATGAGTAGGTTGATAGATGTGGATATTGCTGTAATCTTAATAAAAAATTTGATGAGCAATGGGGCTATTCTTGAACAGGCTTTAGATGCACAGTCTACAGCTTTTGAGTTGGATGATATACAAGCGTTTTTAATGGGAGAGTGGGTTGAGAGTAAAAAGGTACAGGAATTACTAGGAATGAGCTTTGAAAACTGTGTTACTAGGTTTGACCTTTCCAGAGTAGCCAACTGGTGGAGCATTGTAGGAAAAACAGAAGAAGAACGACAAAGAAACGGACAGAAGATAGAAACTTTCTTTAGATTAAAGGGAGGTACAAGTTTATGAGTAGGATAATCAAATTGGAAATATCAGAAAGTGATCGAGGGTATACAGGAAATATCTCAATTACATATGAGGGAGAGAAGAATATTAAGCATATAAAAAAGAAAACGTACTTAGAGGGAGATTTATTACAAATAGGAGATATGTTAATTGAATTTGGCGGAGAAATAAAGATTTTAGAGGTGGGTGAGAAAGATGGCACAAAGTAAGGTATTATCTAAACTCATAAAAGAAGTACAAGAGGAAAGCTCCCCAGTAGTCAAACTCTCAAACGAGTTAATAGAGGAATATAGTAAGGAACTGGATAGCGTAATATCAGAGTTGGATATGATCATGGAAAGTATAGGAGAGAACTCTGTAGAAGATGTACCAGATAGCCAGATAGAGTACTATTGTGTGAAAATTCCAGCCCTTATGTATTATGCAGGGCAGAGAGTAGAAGAGCTGGGGATGCACGTGGATCTAGCCAGTAACTCAAAAAAAAGTGCTCAAAATGAGGCTCTGATAAAAGTATCTGGTACAGTGCAGGAAAAAAAAGCCAGAGTAGAACAGATCACAGCAGATAAGACACTTGTAGAGGCTATTTATAGGAGAGCCTATAACAGCCTCAAGGTAAAGTTGGAGATGGCGGAGAAAGTATACAGTGGACTAAAGAAAGCCCTTAGTAAGCGTATTGCAGAGGTTGATTTAGATAGATTTAGTAAAGATAGATATATTGGAGATGAGGGGGTGGATAGGGATGAGTAAAGTTGTATGGGTTTTAGAGTATGATTTTCACATATATACTATTACTTTTGAAGAAAAGGGGATTGATAAAAGGGTAGAATATTTTGATAAAGTAGAGGATTTGATAGCCACCTATAGAGAGAAAAAAGATGCCTTATTTGCAGGGTGCCTTACATATAACAGTAATTTCAAGATCTATAAAGCTGAATGTGAGGAAATGGATCCTAAGATGATTGAGGCGTTACTATGATGGATCAGTGGGAGCGTGAATATTTTAGGGAGAGTAAAATTGAGGATCGGTGTAAGACTTTAGCAGATTGGTTAATAGATCATCCTAAAGATAGTATTAGGAAAATGGCTAGAGAATTTGGACTTAGTAAATCACAAGTGCATAGAGATATACATAATCTCAAACATATAGATGATGATATGTATGTACAGTGTAGGAACATATTGAGGAGGCATAGGAGGAGCAGATGGTAGAGGATAAGATAAACCTCTTTTTAGAGGAATTAGAAAAGAGAGGGCTAGAGATTTTAGGAGAAACGGCTTTCCTTTGTAATGATGGTGTAATACTTTTTATGCCAAACGAGAGGGAGGCGGTAGATATTGCATTAGTGAGAAATCCTGTAAAGATTGATTATGATCTGGGGATCACAGATAAAGATATGGAACTATGGAGAACTACGGCAGATATTATTAAAGAATTAGGAGGAGAAGAAAATGCAGATTGAAGTAAATGGGATGTTGATGGAGTTTGATGAGAAAGTATTACTAAAACAGGAGATTAAAGTAGGGGATAATGTACAGGTGCTTAAAAAGAGTTATTCCTCATACGATTGTCATGCAGGAGTTGTAACACAGTTATTACCTTTTAAAGATCAGCCAGCTATGGAGGTAATGTATCTGGAGGCATCTTATTCTAGTTGTAGTATTAAAAAGCTAGTAATCGTGCAAGGGGCAGAGGGAGAAGATACTCCAAAGATTGTTAAAATGGATGATAAGTTTTTACCCTTTACAAAAGAGCGTTGTGTGGAGATTCTCCAGAAAGATATTACAGCGAAAGAGCATGAGCTGGAGGAGGCAAAGTTAAAATTGGAGTATTTCCAAACATACTTTAACCGTTATTTTGACGAGATACCAAAGCAGGAGGATAACTAGATGGCGGAAATAGATAACTTAATTGCAGAGGTAAATAAGAAATATAAAACGGAGATAATCCGTAAAGCCTCTGATCTCAAGAGTATTGAGTTTATTCCATATACTTCTCCTCAAATGAATTACCTCACCAGAGGAGGAGTACCAGTAGGTAGAATGATAGAGCTTGTAGGCTTACCTCAAAGTGGAAAAACAACAACAGCCCTTGATATTCTTGCTAATTATCAGAAAAAATATCCAGATAGATATAGTGTATATCTGGATGCAGAGAATACGCTGGATAAAGAGTGGGGAATTACTTTAGGAGTAAACTGGGAGAGTGTTATTCTAATTCAGCCAGAGAGTGAGTATGGGGAGCAATTATTAGATATGCTTTTAGATTATGTGAAATCTGGAAAGGTAGGCATGGTGGTATTAGATAGTGTACCCTTTATCCAACCTAAAAGTACCTGTGATAAGGCTCTGGATGAGAAAAGCTATGGAGGAAATAGTGCTCTTATAAAAACCTTTTGTGATAGGGTAGTGCCTCTGTGTAAAAGGCATGAGTGTACATTCCTTACAATAAATCAGCTTAGGGAAAATATAGGTAATCCATATAAACCATATAAGATCCCTTGTGGTACAGCTCTAGCCCATGCGTGTAGTCAAATACTTTGGTTTACAAAAGGATCCTTGTTGGACGAAAAGGGCGGAGAGGCAAGTGGTAACTATGCTACTCCAATAGGCAATATGGTAAATATAAAGATAGAGAAAAACAAGGTTACAAAGAATGATCGTAGACTGGGAGCCTATACACTTAACTATCACTCTGGAGTAGATGAGATTAAAGATATTTTAGATATGGGGATCCTTTTAGGAATAATTCAGCAGGGCGGAGCATGGTATAAAGTTATTCTTAATGATGGGAAAGAGAAAAAGATGCAAGGCAAAAACGGAGTACAAGAGTTTTATTATAATGATCTGGATGAGCTAGATCATCTTAGAAAACAGGTGTATAAAGCAACAGTGTAAAGAGATGGAGGAGGTGTAATATAGCCCCCTCTATTTTTTATATAAGGGATATATAAAAAGTGCTTGACATTTATTATATAGGGGGTATATAATAAATACAACAAGATACGAACTGAAAAAGGAGGTAACAATATGAGGAGCCCTAAACAAATTGCAGTTGATATTATAAATGGTGATTTAAAAGCTAAGGTAGAACTTGAGAAAATGATGGGTTGTACATTTGAGAGTATGAGTATAGAACAAAGGCGGTTAGGTGTAGCTGTTTTAGCAGGAACAGAAAATTATTGGAACAAAAAAGGAGGTAAGAAATTATGATAGTAAAAAAGATAAAGAGTGCTAAGTTTGGTAATAAGTTTATATCCAGAGAAGTAAGTGGCTGGGTACTTTATGAGGAGGGCAAGGGTTATATAGCTTTTTCTGCTGATAGAGATCAATATGGTATCTTAATACCCTACATTCCAGCAGGCGGAAAGAAAGCTCTCCAGAGTATTATAAATGCAGGTGGTTTTATTAATTTTGACGGTATGGAGTATGTAAAGGAGATGGTAGCCTAAGAGCTACCCTCCAGAGGAGGATGCTAATGAGTAAAGCAGTATATATTAGGACAGACAAAAACGGTACTCAAATTTTCCATGATTACACTTGCCCTAGATGCGGAGGAGTTGGAGGGCGAGATGAGTGGGTATACACAGGATGCACTTGTTATAGTTGTGGAGGAAGTGGAAGAAGAACAACGCCACAGGTTATTAAGAAATATACTCCAGAGTATAGAACAAAATTGGATGAAAGAGCCAAAAAGAGAGCAGAAAAGAAAAGGTTGGAGCAAGTGGAGTACTTTAAAGAGCACAAGAAAGAAATGATTGAGGAACAAGGGTTTAATGCAGAGGGAAACCTGTATGTAGTAGTGGGAGAAACTTACTCCATTAAAGAAGAACTTAGCAAAGCTGGAGCTAGGTGGAAAAATCTTTTAGGCTGGTGTTTTACACAGGAGCCAGAGCAGTATCAGACGGTGAGAGTTACAGCAGAGGAATGTTTAGTATTTGATGAGAGTGTGGGGCGTGTAGAGTGGAATAGGGAGATTGATTTTAAAGACATTATTTATAGCAGGCTCCCTAAGAATGATCAGCCAGAGAGCGACTATGTGGGTAACGCAGGAGATCGGCTTAATTTGGTGGTAATTATGGAAAAGATTATAAGTTATGAGAGAGCCTCTTACACAGGCTGGGGCAAAGAAGTGGCGAGGATATATAAGTTTAGGGATGGGGGAGGTAATGTACTTATTTGGAATACTGGTAGTTGGCAAGACATACCAGAGGGAGCAAAAGTACACATAACAGGAAAAATAAAAGAGCATAATAAATATATGGGAGAAAAACAAACCGTATTAACAAGGTGTAAACTGAATTTCCTAGAACCTATAGCATGATAAGGAGGTTAGGCGTATGACAATAGCAGAGAGAGTAGAACTGTATAGATCTATATTTGCTGATTGTAAGGCACTGGAGGTTGTAGGGGAATATATACAGCCAGAGGGCAGAATAGAGGCACTGGAGGCTATAAGAACGCTCAACACAGAGTTATCTAGCCTCTATATGGTTTCTATCCCTGTTATAACAGTGTGGGTTAGAGATAACTCTTATGTATCAGCAACGGAGGAAATATATTTAACAGAGCCAGATCTGGAGAGTTTTCTCCATCAATTCCGCCACCATCTACAGAATATAGAGCGGAGGTATGAACGGAGAGGATTAACAGTAGAGGGAAATCTGGAGATAATGGAACTACCTTACAGTGAGTGTGTTTACAAGTTAAGGGGAGAGGATGATGCTATTGCATGGGGAAAGTTTTTAATTGAGTTATCCTCTAATTAGAGGTATAATATATCCAGTGATAAATGACAGAACAATAAAGGGGCTGGATATATATATGAGAGCAAAAAGAATTAGGATAGTATTAGTTTTTTTGATGTTACTTTCTTTGGTAGCGTGTGGTAAAAATGATGTTGCTGTAGAGAATACTATAGAGCCAGAGATAACAATAGAGGAGCAGGAAGTTATTACACAGGAAACAGAGGAACCAGTGGTAGTAGAGGAAGAGCCTACAGAGCATGAGAGTGAACCAGAGTGGGTATATTTTGAATATAATAATGTAGTGGATGATTTTTTTAAGGTTTATAATAATACCTCCAGTAATTTGTTTACAGTAGAGCAGATAAGTAAGGGGAATACGAGAGCAAAAGCTCTAGCGTATAATGATACATTATCAATGGAGGTAAACCATGTTGATAATTTTGGAGATCCTCATATAGCTGTATCAATTTCAGCAAAGTATGAGGATGAGGGTACTATTTTATATAGGGCTTTTGTGGATGTTATACAAGCGGTATATGCGGATTATGATGAGCAGGAAATAGAAAGGGTGTGGAATGAATTACATAGCTCTGGGTATATGGTATCTGATTATGATTTTGATGGGATTATAATTACTTATGTACCACACAGAGATACACAGGAATTTTCTAAGCCACGTTTAGATATGAATTTTCCGATAGAGTAAGAAAGGGGCAGATTATGAAGATAGGAATTAGAAAGCCCAGCATTAAAAAGGCAATTAAAGCTAAAACGACTGGTAAAGCCAAAAGAGCAGTGAAAAAAGCTGTAAATCCTCTGTATGGTAAAAAAGGGGTAGGGGCAGTAAAAGATCCTGTAAAGTCGGCAAAGAATAAAGTATACAAGAAAACCACAATAGGTATCAAGGACATTTTAAAGTAGTCCTTAAACAAGGAGGATCCCATAGCGGATCTTTTTTTTGTCCTAAAATATCTAAAGAAACTGCTCCTTTGTGATTAGGTTTGTTATCACTAAAAAAGGAGGAATATTGTAAATGAAAGAGATCTATGTAGAGAAACAATTTAGACAGAGTAGCTTAGAGTTAATTACGTTGATGAACACTGTAATAGAGAATTACAATGAGCAGGGGTACTCTTTAACGCTCCGTCAGTTGTATTATCAATTAGTGGCAAGAGATTTAATTGCAAATAATGAAAAGAGTTATAACAAGATAGGAAATTTAGTAAGTGATGGTAGACTAGCAGGGCTGATAGATTGGTCTGGTATTGTTGATAGAACAAGGAGAGTTACTAGCCTCAATCATTATGAAAATCCACAGGAGGTCATTAACTTAGCATCAAGTTGGTATAGAAATGATATGTGGGAAAATCAAGATTATTATGTGGAGGTATGGGTAGAGAAAGAGGCATTAAGTGATATTGTAGGACAAGCAAGTGAGCGATTTGATGTACCTTATTTTAGTTGTCGTGGTTATGTTTCGCAAAGTGCTATGTATCAAGCCTCTTTAAGGTTTATAGATAAGCAAGAAGAGGGAAAAGATTGTGTACTTATTTACTTAGGAGATCACGATCCTAGCGGTATAGATATGGGGAGAGATATTCAAGAGAGATTAGATATTTTTAGAGTGCATCAAGATATGTTTGATTTTAGAAGAGTTGCTTTATCTATGGATCAGATAGAAGAGTTTAGCCCACCACCAAATCCAGCGAAATTATCTGATAGTAGAGCTAATGGCTACATCAAGAAATACGGCTATAGCAGTTGGGAATTGGATGCACTAGAGCCTAGCGTGATTACAGAACTAATAGTTACAGAAATTAAGGGCTTGATAGATGTAGAGCGATATAATGAAATATTGACTAAGGTTTTAGAAGAAAAGGGCGTTATGAAAAATATAACAGAAGATTGGGAAGAAATTTACTCAAGATATAATTGGTAATGAGGGGATCTTATGAAAAAGAGTACAAGAGATAAAAGCAATCAGCAAGAAAAAAGAATAGCTAAGGCTATGGGAGGCAGACAGGTAATAGGATCTGGATCTACCCCATTTCTTAAAGGGGATGTAATAGTAGGTCAACTCTTTATTGAGGCTAAAACAAAGATGGAGAAGAGTAAGAGTATTTCTGTAAAAAAAGATTGGATAGAGAAAGCAAAGCAACAGGCATTATCTAGCAGAAAAGAAGATTATGCAATAGCTATATCCTTTGGGGATGTGAAAGAGTTTTATATTATTGAGGATCACCTCATGGAGGATCTGTATAAAAGTAGGGAGGCACTTAGAGCCGTTATTGATTTCTGTGGAGGCTTAGAGATTAAAGTAGGAGATGAGTGGGATACAGCGGAGGAGATCCTCCAGCTTAGAAAATTATTACAGGAGGTATTAGCGTAATGGATCCTAGCAAAGATGATAGAGAGGTATGTGGAACCTGTGCAAATAATAAATATGACTGGGAAGAGCAGGAGTATAGCTGTAGCTGTGAGGCTAGTGATTGTTACGGATGCTCCACTGGATATATGGATTATTGTGAGGAGTGGTGCAGAAAATGAAAAACAGAAGAAATCTAAAGCATGGAATGTTACCAGACTTTAAGGACTACTTAAAGCGTACAGGCTGAATTAGAAGAGCCAAAAGGTAAGTATGAGGTATTAAGAGCTAGAAAATCAGATTATCCACGCCCTTTATTAGTACATGATAGGGAGAGAGGCTGTGGGTATAGTGTAGATGAAAGAGATCTTGATATTTATAAACAGTACAGTAAAGACAGAGAACGCAGAGGACTAGAGGGGTACTGGGAAACACAGGAGGAACGTAGTGGATATTTCAGCGGAAAACATTAAGAACGGTAGATATTATGGATATGAGGAACAAAGCGGACAGTTGGTAGAAGAGTGTGCAGAATTGATACAGGCAGTAAGTAAATTCCGTAGGGTTGGAGAGGATATAAATAAAAGAGAAGTGGCTTTTAATAATCTGGTGGAGGAGATAGCAGATGTAGAGGTAATGCTGGAGCAAATAAAGGTATTACTAGGAATCCATCCAGAGGATTTAACAGCGGTAAAGCAATATAAAGTAAATCGAACTATGGAGCGTATACGGAGAACACATACAGTCTAAAATCATATTTGAGGAGTGGAGGGTAAAACTTCCACTTTTTTCTTTTTTTTCTCTAAAAATATCCCTCAAATGTGATTAAGTTATTTATCAAACACAAGGGGGTACTGATATGGCAAGTGTAGGAGCTGATGTGGTGGAGTATCTTAAACACTACCACACAGAGGAGAGTAACACAGTCAAAAGTAGAGAGTTAAGAACATTATTCAATCTTACAGATAAGCAGGTAAGAAATGTAGTGAGCAGTTTGAGGCAAGAGGGAGAGCCTATCTGTAGCTCCTCTTATGGATATTGGTATTCAAACGATCCAGAGGATATAAGAAAGACTTTAAAGAGACTAGAGGGGCAAGTACACAATATGGATATTGCTATAAGCAGTTTAAGAAAACATTTATAGGGAGGAAACTAATGAGGATAACAACAGAGATAACAAGGAAACAATTTTTTGTACTTATGGCACTTGCGGTAATTTTAATATTAGTGCTTTTGGTTGCAGATCATAAGAGATTTGAGGTACATAGAAAGAGTAGGGCAGTGCAAGAGGATAGCTCAATGCAGGAGGATAACCTAACGCCAGTGAGTGAGATAGGTGAGAAATTTCTGGTTGAAGAAACAAGGGCAATCCATGAGAGAGGGAACCTAACAGAGAGTGAGTTTTTTCAGAGTGAGCGATTGGCAGAACTTGAAAAAACAGAAATAAATATAGATGAGAATGCAATGGAGGGATTTGTTTATTATCAAATACCAGAGGTATTTGCAGTTTATGGAGGATATTTTTCAATAGAGGAGCAAGAGCATCTTTGGAGAGTGTGTAAACAAAATGAGATTGATTATTACATAGCAGTGGCTCTCATAGAAAGAGAGAGCGGATACAGGATAGAGGCTGTAGGAGATAGTGGTAACAGCAAGGGCTATATGCAAATACAAGAAAAATGGCACAAGGAGCGAATGGCTGAACTAGATGTAAATGATCTATACAATCCTTACCACAATATAATTACAGGTATTGATTATCTAGCAGAGATAGCTCAAAAACATAATGATGATTACAACAAGATCCTAATGGTTTATAACATGGGAGAAACTGGGGCAAGAAGAAACTGGGAAAGCGGTTTTTACAGTACAACTTATTCAAGAGGAATCATAGAGAGAGCACAGGAGATAAAACGAGAATTACAGGATTAAGTAGGATGGTAAAGGATTATGAGGGATAGCCCTATAGTCCTTTATCGTCATGTTATAAAGGTGCAGACTAAAAGGGATAGGAGGTAAGGGGGTTGGGAGCAGTGAGAAATCTTGTAAATGATCAACTCCTTAGATTGAGGTATGAAGATCCCAAGAATATAAAGAATTTTCTTAGAAATTGGGGAGGATTAGAGAGCCTTAGCCGTAAAGGAGATACCGTAGCAACGTGTATTTTAACAGATTTAAAGAAAGTGACTGGAATAGATCCGGAAAAATATGATAGGAATGAAAGAGATGAGTTTACTTATGGATACGTGGATGGGGAGCTAACCTTTTTTCAGTACATGAGTATAGCGTATACATTGGTTTTAGGATATTCACAGGCAGAATTAGCTTATGTAATGGGGGTAGAGAGATCCGTAATAGCTAAGAGTGTGAGCAGTGGGGTAAAACGGATACAGAAAGAGCTCAAGGCAGAGTTGGAGGCGGATTAATGAGTAGATTAAGGCGTGAGGAGGATGAGGCGGATAAGTGGTTAAGAGATAATGATCCTTATTACACAGATCCAGATAGAAATAAAAAGAAAAGAGTAGGGGCTTACTATGAAACTCCAGAGCAAGAGCGTAGGAGGAGAGAGGCAGAGATACCTATTAGTAATCTTAATTCTTTTCAGCGTGTCCAGTTTAAGGAGGTTGCAGGATCCTATAATGAAAGTGGGGAGTTTAATTTGTAAATAAGGGTACACAAATTTTACATATTTATAACCTAACTTATGAAGATAAATACATATTTTATGAAATGAACATGAAAAAGTAGGAGGTAACAGGATGAAAGGTGTTAATATGCAGGTGTTATATGGAGATCCTCTGGAGCTTATTCCTTATGAGAATAATCCTAGAGTAAATGATTATGCGGTAAAGAAAGTGCTGGAGAGCATAAAAGAGTTTGGATTTACTAATCCTATTCTAGTAGATGAGAGTATGATTATTATAGCAGGGCATACAAGAAGAGAGGCATCTATCTTAGCAGGGTTAGAGAAAGTACCTTACATTGTAAACAGTGATCTTACACCAGATCAAGTAAAGGCTTACCGTATTGCAGATAACAAACTGGGAGAGCTTGCTATTTGGGATGAGGAGATGTTGAGAGAAGAGTTATTTTTATTACAAGAGGCTGACTTTAAACTAGAGGTAATGGGATTTACTGAAATGGATATAAAGGATCTATTTGAGGAAAAGCCAGAGCCAAAAGAAAAGGAGCCAAAGGAGGAAAAAACTACTCTTCCTATGTTACGGTTTGGATCTAACAGTATAAGAATAACAGAGGATGAGCTGGTTATTCTTAGCAATAGATATAATGAGTATGTGGAAGAGGGTCCAGAGGAGGGCTTTATTACATGGTTATTAAAGAGAGGAAGATAAAGTATGTGTGCGTATTGTAATGAGGGCGTAGCTCTTGTAATTGGAAAAACAAATGATTATGGTATAGCCATACAATATCCAAACAACTTAATAGCTTATGGGTATGATGTTCATGGGAGCGGAAGTAATGGGCTGGATATAAAAATTAATTTTTGCCCTATGTGTGGTAGAAAGTTAGTAGATAAATGTAATGGTTGTATGGGTGCATCTAATAATGATTGTGGAGAATGTACTAGGGTTTATAAATAAAAAGTTAAGGATGGAGGTAAAATAGTATGTGTGGTGGCGTAAGAGAGAAAACAGTAGAGGAAGAATTACAGGAGTTAGATTTAGACCAGCACGATAGAGCTAGGATCCTAAGAAAATACCTTGATGAGCGGAACAAGGAAAGAGAGGGAGCTCATTGTGAGGTAAGGCGTTTGGAAAATGAAACCGCTAGATTAAGAACAGAGATAAAGGCATTGGTAGGATATATTCAGTTTAAAGATTATGAGTAAGGAGGGGTATAAAAACCTCTCTTTTTTTATTTCATTCCATCTATGAAATTTGAATGAAAAGACAAGGGGCGGAGAAAGAGGGCAAATTGGGGAAAAAGCCTTGTAAATAAAGAGAATAATAAAGAAAGAATAATATAACTAAATACAATGAAGATATAACAAGAATAAAGAAAGAGAATGTAATAATACATAGTAACAAGATTATAGAGGTATTTTAAGAAAATAATACTTGAAACTAAGTAAAACAGAAGAAACCGACTATAAAAACCAAAGGGAGAAGAAAGGAGGAGCGGAGAGCCATGGCACAGTTAAGTAAAGAGAATAGCCTCCAAAAAGAGGCATTTGAGTTATATTATCACATGGGAGATAAGCGGAGCCTCAAAGCAGTAGGAGAACGTATAGGAAGAACAGAGCGAACAGTAGCAGGGTGGAGCAGATCCTTTAGCTGGGTAGATCGAGTGAAACAGAGAGAGATAGGAGATGCTGTAAATCTGGGAAAAGTAGAGCTATCTAAGCAGACAGCAGATGTAAAAACCAGATATAGGATCCTCATAAATAACCTCTTAGCGAAAGCATCAGAGAAGATAGCAACAGGAGCATTAGTTATAAAGAATGTGCAGGATTTAGAGAGGGTAGTTAAGCTGGATCTCTTACTAATGGGAGAGGCTACCGATAAAGTAGATAGCTCCACAGGAGTAACAGAATTTTCTAAAGCAGATAAAGACAGGCTAGACAGTATAGCAAAGCTCTTAGGAGGTAATTAGTTTGTGCATATTTAACAAACGAGTGTAGCAGATCCGTAGGGGTAATATAAAGCACTTTTAGTAAAGTTGCACAATGAAGTAAAGAAAAACAATGCTTAATCTAAGTTTTACTGTTTAGTGTGATTAGGTTATATATCAAAACAATTAAAGGAGGGTAAGAAAATGGAGGTGAATAAAATAATACAAGGGGATTGCTTGGAAATATTAAAAGGAATTGAAGATGCGTGTATTGATTGTGTTGTGACATCACCGCCCTATAATTTAGGAGGAGATTTCCATACGTTTGTGAGAGGAAAGCGAGTGTCATATGGCGGATATAAAAATTTTGATGATAACATGAAAGAAGAGGAGTATCAACAAAATCAAATAGAAGTATTGAATCAATTATATCGAGTAACTAAAGAAGAATCGTATTGTTTTTATGTGCATAAAGAGAGGATAAAGAATAATGAGATAATTTCACCGTTAGAATGGCTGAAAAAGACAAAATGGAAAGTTAGTCAAACAGTGGTTTTGGACTTTAGGGCAACAGCTAATGTGGATAAAAGACGTTTTTTTCCTACTCACGAATATATTTTTGTATTGTGCAAAAGTAGAAAGAGCCGACTGAAAAACGAAAAATGTTTAACATCTGTGTGGAAGAGCAAGAAGACACCGAGAAGAATAAGCGGACACCCAGCAACTTTTGATTACAATATTCCATACGAGTGTATTCAAGTAGCAACAGATGAGGGAGATATAGTGCTAGATTGCTATGTTGGAAGTGGAACAACAATGTTTGCGGCGGAATTGTTAAACAGGAAATACATAGGGATAGATATAAGTGAGGAATATGTAGAACGTACAAAGGAAGAATTAGGAGGAGAAGAAAGTGAAAGATAATCAAAATGTAGGAGCAGTTGAGAGATTACGAGAATTAAAAGAGGCACAAAAGCATATCCAATATGAGATAGATGAGATTGGAGGCAGGACAGAAAAGAGAGAGAGAGTTTCGCATAGCTGTAGTTGTAGACATACTATTAATCCTCTAATTGAGGCGTTATGTGAGGAGGAGTTCTTATCTGTTAAACCTATTATATTAAAAGTGCCAGAGGGTGTAGATGTAGATGAGTTTATTAAAAGTATTACAGGAGGAACAACTCTAGGAGCCGATTATCCAGATGAAGATTATCCAGATGAAGATCAAAAGAGATTTGAGGAGTTTAAAGAGGCGTGTTTGCCAGTTCTTGAGTTTCTTAATAAATATTATAATTCTCACAGCTATGCAGTTATCACAGAGGGCAGGGCAGAGATTGTAAGTGGAGAGCTTGGGGTACCATTACCAGTGAGGGATTAATGTAAAGCAGGAGGAGAGCAGTAAGAGGCTCTCCTTTTGAGTAGATAGGAGGTTAATATGGGATACTTAATTGTAGGTGGTATCTGTTTATTGTTGTTAGTAATCTTTTTATGTTTGATAGCACTGATTATAACTCTTGCAATGGCTATAAAATCAGCAGAGGAGCACATGGATAATATAATAGAGGAGGGTAAACGGTGAAACAGGGAGATATAGTTTATATAAAAGCGTATAAAAGTATGATGGGAGAAATAAAAGAGATTGATGATATGGATAGGGTTACTATCTTACTATGTGATACAGGGTTAGAGGTAAGAGTAAATGCTGTAGATATTGGAGGTGCAGTAGGGAATCAACCAAAGAGAAGAGATGGAGCCACCGTTAGTATTCTTGGTACTACTTATACCATCCGTATCATAGAGGAAAATGATTATAGAGCAGAGAGGGAGGCGGATGGATGGTTAGATCATAGCAGTAAAGAGATCTGTATATACAACTATCCGCAAGCTCTGGAGAGCGTGAAAGATTTGATTGCATATCAAAACAAGGTACTCCGCCATGAGATAGTACACGCCTTTCTCTATGAGAGTGGGCTGTGGCAGGATAGCTATGGTAGTAAATGCTGGGCTAAGAATGAGGAGATGGTGGACTGGATAGCGATACAGGAACCGAAACTACACAAAGCATATAAGGAGGTTGGGTGTGATGAGTAATATAATAGCAATAGGGATTAAGGTCTTGATGCTTATAGGATTGGCTATAGTGCTGGGGTGCATGGGTAATACCTATAAGGCATTTGATAGGTTGCCAGAGAAAGATAGCCTTAAAAGTTGGCTGGCTGTGGATTTGCTGGTATTGGCTATAGTGATTGTATACTTAGCTATTAAGATAATTTCTTAAAAGGGTTGGAAACAGCTCTTTTTTAATGTGATGGGAGAGGAGGTAAAGAGGATGTGTTAGATTATGTGAAAGTGCAACAGGTAGAGGGGATAATAAAAGAGGCAGATAATAAAGATGCCATAATCAACTATCTTATAGTCAACTCCAGTTTTGAGGTAGCCTATTACTTAGTGTGTAAATACATTACTGGTAGAAGTGTACAGGAGCTCCACAGAAGTATTATAGATAATATTACTGGGAGTAAGAGTACATTAGACTTAGCTCCTAGAGGGTTTGGTAAAAGTACAGTGGGTGATGTGGATTTTTGTATCACAAAGATATTAAAGGATCCGAATATCCGTATCATGATTGGCAGTAAAACACAAACACAGGCGGAGGCATTCTTAAAGGAAGTTCGTACTCACTTTGAGCAGAATGAGGAACTTATCCGTATCTTTGGAGATTGGAAAAAGAGTAAGGATAATGTGTGGAATGATAGAGAGTTTACTGTAAACAAGCGTACAATAATTAAAAAGGAGGCTACCCTTACAGCATTAGGAGCCTCTGGAGCCGTTATATCAAAGCATTTTGATGTAATTATTGGGGATGACTTGGTAGGGTTGGAGAACGCTAGAACAGAACGCCAGAGAAAGAACTTAAAGGAGTGGTTTTATAGTTCTCTCTTTCCAACGCTAGAGCCAGATGGAGAGATACATATACTAGGTACTAGGTATAATCCATTAGATCTATATGAGGATCTGATAAAGAGCCAGAAGTATACTGTTAATATTCAAAGGGCTATAAATACTATAAAAGGAGTGGAGAGCTCTCTGTGGGAGGATAAGTTTAGCCTTGATAAACTGAAAGATATAAGAGCAGAGAGCGGTAAGATCATTTTCAATATGCAATATCAAAATGATACGGAGCTGGCAAAGGGTAAAATATTCAAGGCTCAATATTTTAGATACTATGAGGAGTATAAGCTGGATTATGATTTTCAAACAGCTAAGGTACTCCGTAAAGATGGGAATGGTATAGAGCAGTGGACAAAAGTAAGAGTATATATGGGAGCGGATCTAGCTATTTCTGAAAGGGAGAATGAGGACAATGATTATTTTGTATTGATGATGGTAGGGGTAGATGATGATAGAAATGTATATGTACTAGAATACGTGAAAGAGAGACTTACATTTAACAGCCAGCTCAACACTATTATCAACTACGGCAGGAATAAGTACCCAATGGTAGAGCGGATAGGAGTGGAAACAGTAGCCTATCAGAAGTCTTTAGCACAGGAGCTAAGGAGGTTAAGCCTATTACCGATAATTAACATCAATACCAGTAAGGATAAAGTAACAAGAGCCATGAGAAGATCCGCCAACTTTGAAAATGGGAAAGTATTTTTTAGAGATGGTATGGATGATATTGAGGAGTGCCTCTTGTTATTTCCAGATGTGGATCATGATGATTTATTTGATGCCCTTGATTTTGCTATGAACATGGCAGACGGAGGCAATGAGATAAGAGTATTAGAAAGAAAAGACTTTATTATTTAGTCCTCATACTAGAGGGCTATTTTTTATGAAAAAGAGGAGGAAAAATAGAATGTTAAACAAGTCGATTGATGGAGAGTTCAATGTAGCAGAGGAGCAAAAGAGAATTAGTACCACGTTTTTAGAGGAACTTATTTCTACCCACCGTAAAAGAATGGTTCCAATATATAAGAAGTATCAAAAGTTGTATGAGAATAAGCATAAGATTAATCACCGACCACGCAAGGATCCGAATAAGCCAAATAATCGTATTAGTAATGATTTTTTTGGACAGATTATTGATAATACTGTGGGGTATTTCTTGGGAAATCCTGTTATTTTGAATTATACAGAGCCTTTAAAGAAAAAAACTGCTGTAGAGGTAGATCCTGTGGATGTAGGGGTGGATCTGGAGGCTATAGAAGATACAGAGGTGCAGGAGGAGCTAGATAAGATCTGTATTGATAATGAGAAAGATGATCTCTTTATGGAATGGTCTAAAGAATCTATGATAAAAGGATTATCACACTTGTTAGTGTACCAGAATGAGGAGAGCAGATCTAAGCTCATGAGATTATCTCCAGAGAATGTTATTTTAGTATATAAAAACAGCTCTACAAAGGAGCTACAGTATGCAATCCGCTTATATGAAATTGATACAGAGGATACAGATACTACAACTTTCTATGCAGAGGTATACGATAAGGCAGGGTGCGATATATTTAAGTGTGTGAACGGCACAGGAGCAAAGAACAAATCTAAAACTACAGGGTATACCTTTGAAAAAAGGGTGTCACATATTTACAATGTTATCCCTGTTATCACGCTTTACAACAATGAAGAAAAGATGAGCGATCTTGAGAGGATTGAATCATTGGTTAATGATTATGATAAGGTGCTCTCTGATACTTCTAATGAGTTCGAGGCTTTTAGAAATGCCTACCTACTGCTTAAAAATATGGTAGCAGGAAATGATAGCTTGGATAAACTCAAAACAGAGGGAATACTGGAGGTTATGGAGAATGGAGATGCTAAGTTTTTAACCAAGCAGATCCAGACAGAGGCTCTGGAGAATCACTTGAATAGGCTGGAGAGTAATATCTATAAGTTTTCACAGGTTCCAGATCTTTCAGATGAGAACTTTGCAAATAATCTTAGCGGTATAGCTATCCGCTTTAAACTATTTGGACTGGAAACAAAGTGTATTATCAAGGAGCGAAAGATGGAGAGGGCTATAAGAGATCTATTTAGAGTATTGATAGTACCAATAGCAGTAGTAACAGGGCATGATCCAGATGCTTTAAACCTCAAAATAGAGTTTACAAGGAATGTACCTAACAATATTACAGAGGTTGTAGATGCAGTAACTAAACTAGATGGAAAGGTTGACAAAGAAACTCTATTAGCGTTGTTACCGTTCATTGATAAACCTAAAGAAGTGTTGGACAAGTTAAAGCTGGAGATAGAAGAGGACAGAAAAGCCTATGATCCGTATTCAAAGGAGATGTTAGAAAGGGATAGCCGTATACAACTTCCTAATCTGAATGCACAGAATGCCTTACAGGTGGGAGGTAATAACTTGATGCAGGGAAATATAGGGGTAGAAGAGTAAAACGCCTGTATGAGGCAGATAGGAGGTGTGAGATATGGCAGGTACAAGCTATGGGTATGTAAATGAGGCTGTAAGGGCTATGTATGGTATTTCATATTGGAAACTTACGCCTACTCAAAAAAGAGTATTACGTGAGGATAGTAGACGGAGATCTAAACTTATTGAAGAGCGACAGCAGGCGGTATTAAAGAATAATTTAAAGGCGTTTGAAGATGAGGCACAGATGGAGAAGATTCTAGCCTCACTGTATCAACAGGCTCAAAAGGATATTATGGCAGATGTAGCGGAAACACTGGCTAAGGTAACAAAGGCAGGAGGAGAGTGGAGTTATGCTAATGCCAGTGCTCTTACAAGGAATGGGGGGCTATTTCAGCAGATAACGGAGGAACTAGCTAAACTTGGACAGAAAGAGCAGACTGTTTTCACACAAGGACTTAGTAGTATCTATACAGATCAGTTTTTACGGCAAGTGTACGAGCTGGGGCAGAGTATCCCTGTAAATGTAGACTTTAACAGGCTTAATCCAGCTCTAATAAAGAAAACATTGGAATATCCTTGGAGTGGGGCTATGTTTAGTGATAGGCTCTGGTTGGATAAGGCTACGCTGGGGAGAAATCTTAGGGTAGGACTTACTCAAAGTATGATAAACGGAGAAAGCATTGATAAGATAGCGGAGAGAATTAATAAAGGGATTGATACAGCTAAATACAATGCTGAAAGAGTGGCAAGAACAGAGGTTAAAAGAGTTACATACTGTGCTCATGATGATGTATATGAGGAGATGGGCGTAGAAGAGTTGGAGTACAGGTGTGCTAATGGTGGAGATGCACGTACTTGTGATTACTGTAGTGGAGATAATGGAAAGACATTTAAACGAGGGGAGGAGCCTACACTCCCACGCCATCCAAATTGTAGATGTGTATATATTCCTGTAGTGAGTGATACTTTTGGGGATAATGAGCTAAATGAGCTCACAGGCTCCATTAGAGGGGCTGAAAACTACGAGAAATGGGAAAAGGCACAGGAAGAAAAGCAAAGGCTAGAGCTAGAATTACTCAAGGCAGAGGGGCTATTGGATAAAGATAGCCTTGATAGAGTGGATCCTATGAAATTAACTGATTATCCAGAGGCTTTTTATGCCACAAAAGCAGAGGCTAATAACACACAAGCCCTTATAGATTATGTAAATAGTTTAGAGGGAGTGGATGCAAATACTCTAGCTTTGTATAAATCTTTGGAGAAATTAGAAAATTTTGAGGCAAATGGGATTAAGTTTAAAATATCCCATGCGAAAGGTTACGCTGTGGGAGCTAAAGGCTATGCCTCTACTGGGAAGTATGCAGAGGTTACTCTTACAATACCTAAGCTAAATCCAAAGCTAAATATTACAGGAGCAGTAAGTACTACTTTACATGAACAGATGCACCTGATAGACTTATTAAGTAGTAGTGATCCTAGCTCATTTAATAGTAAATGGGGAAGTGTGGCAAATGCAAAACTTGTAACAGCTTTTAAACAAAGTTCCTCATCTATGAGTAGTGGTATCAAAGGTTTATTTGATACTTTCCATGAGCAAAATAAGATAATTAGAAACGCTCTCCAAAAACAGTATGATGAGGGAATGGCTGAACTTAGAAAATCACTGATACCTAACGGAATGTTTGGAGCTGGCAGTAATTACAAGGAGTATAAGAAAAAGAGTAATAGTCTTTGGAAAAATCTTATGGAGAATGAGTATGATTACCAAAGCAGAAACCTTTTAGGGGGCGGAGTATCGGCTCTTATGGATATATATGATGCTCTTTCTGGAGGAACTTATAGAGATACTGGAGTGGTGCAGTATGGACATGGCTCCTCTTATTACAGGAATGAGAATAAGCGTGTAGAGGAAACATTGGCGAATTATGGAGCACTTAGTATACTACGTCCAGATCTTGTTAGTATGCTGGCGGAAGATAAACCAGAGTTAGTAGGGGCATTAGATGAGCACATTAAACTTATGCTAGAAAGGATAGGTAAATGATATGAATAAAACGGAGTTAGCAATAGCACAAAAGCAATTAGCAATAGAGGACTTACTGGGATTTGCTATCGGTATTCCAGAGATGCGATATTTTAACAAATCTAGTGATAAGTTGCTGGATGAAAAAATTGAGGTACTCACACAAATTAAACAGGGCAAGGTAATAAAGGATATTCCTAAATTTTATGACATTTTAGAGAATTTACCTAAAGATGAGGGAGCAAGTTGGGATTAAAGTTAGGTACATAGAGAGTAAGAGCTACTGGTTGTAATAACTGGTAGCTCTTTTTTTTTTATTGCAATGTCATAGAAAGGCATATTATTGTCATATTTTTTACATTGTCACTACACAAATAGGGCAATTTTATAACCTTACTTATGAAGAAATAAAAAGGGTTATTGATGCCGTAACTTACGAGGGATGGCAACAATGGAACTTAATCTAAGGAGGATAAGAAAATGGCTGATGTATCAACAGAAACAAAAGGAACAGAAGTAATTACTCCAGAGCAAGGAGCTACTACGGAGAACACTGGGAGCAAGGATCAAGAAACTACTACCCCTAAAGCAAAAACAGAGGCAGAAATCAGAGCAGATCTCCAAAAAGAATTTGAAAAGACAGCAGATAAGAGAGTAACAGATGCTATCAAGAAAAAGGAAAAAGAGTGGGCTGATAAGCAAGCTAAAGAGAAGATGTCAGAGGATGAGCGTAAACAGGCAGAAGAAAGAGAACGCTTGGAGGCACAGGCACAAAAGGATTTTGATCTCACAATTAAAGGTTTAAGGCTGGATGTTGTGGATGCAGTAGCAGAGTTAAATTTAGATGCTGGATTTAGAAACCTTATTGCAGTAGAGGATTTAGCCACTATAGCAGATGAGGAAGAGCGTAAGAAGAAACTTACGGAGAGAGTAAAGGATATGAAAGCTCTTTTTGATTCAGAAGTAACCAAAGAAGTAGCAAAAGCAAAGGCTGATTTTCTTAAAGGCTCTACACCAGCTACAGGCAGTGGTAGCAAGGAAACTACTAAGTATGATGAATACAAAAAAGATGGAAATGTAAAAGGTATGGTAGCTGATAAGCTGGGAACATATCACAGTAAAGATGAGGAGTAAGCCTCTTCTCAAAAAAAACTAATGAAAAATGGAGGTAATAAAAAATGGCTGATATGATTAAAAGAAAAGATTTTTTGGAGAATGAAGTAGTTGATTTATCGGAAGAGATCAAACTTGTATCTCCTACGGATACACCGCTAACAACTTTACTTATGGGTAGAGGGCAGGTTGTGCCAGCAAACGATATTACAGTAACTTGGAGAGAGAAAGAACTTAATAGCCAGAGAGGTACTCTCAAATTAGAGGGATCAGAGGCAGGAGATGTTATTGTTTCTAACAGAGGATCTCTTTCTAATGTGTGCCAGATTATGGAGAAAGTAACTCAAGTATCGGGTACAGCAAGATCTCTTAATCCTAAAGGAATTGGGGATGTATTCACAAGCGAGGTAACGGATCGGTTAATTGAAACTAAGAGAGATATGGAGTGGTATTTCTTGAATGGTACTAAGACATTAGAGGATACTAACACACCTAGACAAATGGGAGGCTTGGTTAATCTAGTAAATACAAACAATGTAGTTACTACAGGCGGAGCTCTTACAGAGGATCACTTCTTAGATGCGTTACAAAAGATGTGGGAAAAAGGAGCACAAGGAGCTTACTTTGGTTTTGTAAATGCCTCACAGAAAAGAGCTATCAATGCTTTAGCTAAAGCTGGTAACAATGTAAGATATACATTGGAAAACGGCTCTGTAGATAATGTATTTGGTGTTTCTGTATCTAAGATTGTTACAGATTTTGGAGAGGTATCTTTAGTATTGGATCGTTACATGGATGATAATACTATCCTTAACTTGGATTTGGATGAGGTACAGATTGCAGAGCTTAGAGCTACATTCTATGAGGATCTACCTAAAGCAGGAGATTACTTTAAGGGTCACGTTATTAACGAGAGCACAATTAAGCTATTAAATAGCTATGCAGGCTCTAAGATTTTGATTACAGCATAGGAGGTAAGTAGAGATGAGTACAGCTAAGAAAGATAATACAGTAGCTCCAGAAGTAACAACTCCAGAAACAGAGGGAGCAGAAACTCCTACACAGGAGGGCACTAAGAAAAAAACTACTACAGCTAAGAAAGATAATACAGTATATAAATTCACCTCTGCTAATAAGTATCTTAGCTGTAATGGGTTAGGTGTTCAGTTTATCAATGGAGAGGCTACAACTACCAATGTAGAAGTAGCTAAGGCGTTGGTTAAAATTGAGGGCGTAGAATTGGTAGAGGACAAATAAGGAGGCACTTATGACTAGCTTAGAGAGATGCAGGATTATCTTAGGACTATCAAGGGATAACAAAAGAAAGCTCTCTTTGGTAAAAGTGTATTTGGAGAAGTCCAGAGAAGATATAGAGGCATTTTGTAGAGATACCTTTATAGATGATGCTGGTGTAGATGTATTTCCTAAGCAAGTAAAAAATGTGCAGGAAGATCTAGTAATCCAAAGGTTCCGTAAACATGGGGCAGAGGGAGAAACCTCTTACTCTTTATCAGATGAGAGAGTAACCTTTGATGATCCATTACCAGACAATGTAAAACAGAAACTATACCCATACAGGCGGTTATTTGCAAGAACTAACCAACTTACAAAGTAAGGAGGGGTGAGTATGCTGGCACATATGCAAGATAAAAAGGTTGTTATAAAAAGGTATTCTTCTACTTTGGGTGAGTATAACCGTCCTAACCAAACCTTACAGGAGATTGGTACTCATTTATGCCATGTAGCAGAAAAAGGCTCAAACACGTATCAAAAACAGCCACAAAAGGAGAACAGTACAAATTTAACTTTGTATACAGATCCAGATGTGGAAGTGTTGAGGGGAGATATACTTTATATCTATGAGATAGATGAGTATGATAAAATCATTTCTTCTACGGAGTTTAAGGCACTGGCAGATAAACCTTATAAAAAACGTACTGTATTAGCAGTACCCCTATTAAGTGAGGAGGAGGTATAAGCTAATGGCAGATGGCGATATGGGATTTAGTATAGAGGGATGGGATGAGTTTGTAGAGCGTTTTGCCTCACTGGTGGATAAATGGGATGCAAAGAAGAGGGTATTACTAGAGCGAATGGGAACAATTTACCATGCCTCCATTATTCCTCATGTACCAGTAGATACCAGTAGGTTAGTAGATAGTATTTTTGTATTTGGAGAGACAATACCTCAAGATTATGTTGAGGTAGGAACCAATGTAGAATATGCTCTTTATGTAAATGATGGACACGTTCAACGAAAACGATTTTTACCAGCAGACAGGCTTACAGCAGGAGGCAGGGCGAAGTATCTTAAAAATGGTGCTAAAGGCATTATGCTTAGTGAGAAATATGTACGAGGATCCTTTTTTATGGAGAAAGGGTTTAATGATGCTAAACCACGCTTAGAAAGTCTTGTTAATAGTTTTATGCAACAGATAGCCAGAGAAGTAATGGGAGGGAGCTCATGAGATTATTAAATAGTATTTGTAAAGTAGTAGCCTCCCAGTATAAAGGTGTGGCTGTACACATAGAGCAGGTACCAAATAATTTTAAAAGGGATTGTTTTCTAGTAACGCTTGCTACAGAAAGTAGTAAGTTAAAAAGTTACAATGTATATGAGGATAGCCCTACTTTCCAGATAGTGTACTTTGGAAAGAGAAGTGAGGCTAATCAAGTATTGGCAGAAGAGTTATACAAGGTAAAGGAGGAGCTTAAAGCTCTTTTTTTATTGCGTAGGTGTGTACCAGTAATCCCTCTTAGTGAGGTGAAAGAAAAGGCTAGGTATGCAAAGATAGAGAATTACTCTGATGAGATACGGCTGGATGAGGGGTGTGTATATGTAAAACTTACTCTTAGTTTTACAGAAGATACGCCAAAGCATGAGCCGTATGAGCTTATTGGAGAGGTTGACTTGGAAACAAAAGCAGTAACTAACGGATAGATAGGAGGAAAAATAATGGGATTGCCAGATATTATTATTGAATTTTCCAAAAAGTCAGTAACAGCTATTCAGAGTGGCATTACAGGCGTAGTAGGAGTAGTGTTAAAAGATGCTAAAAATAATGGTGCAATGGTGTTAAGAGGGGTAGATGAGATCCCTAATGGAGATAATACGTTTAGTGAGGCTAATACAGCTTACATTGAAAGAGTTTTTTTAGGAGCTCCTAGCAAGGTTATTATCTTCACATTGCCAGAAAGTGCGGAGGACTACAAAGAGGCTTTTAAGTATTTTGCTACACAGAAAGTAAATTATTTAGTAGGTGCTCCAGATATTAGTACAGCAGAGGCTACAGCAGTAGCTACTTGGATCAGCGGTGTAAGGAAGAATAGTACACGTAGACCAGTAGCCATATTGCCTAATACCGCCTCTGACAATAAAGGGGTTATTAACTTTTCTGTAGTTAATGCCTCTGATACTGAAAAGATTGAGGTAGGTGAGGTTGCATATACGGAGGCAGAATATTGTAGCCGTATTGCTGGATTGTTAGCAGGGCTAGATCTTAAAGTATCCGCTACATACAAGCCTCTTAATGAGGTGACAGCTATTCCTACGGTAGAGGCTGATGAGGACGTAAGCGAGGCGGTAGAGGCTGGTAAACTCACACTCTACAATGATGGGGAGCGTATTGTGATTGCTAGAGGTGTGAACTCTCTTGTCACAGTCACAGAAACCGAAACGGAAGATCTTAGAAAGATTAAGATCTTGGCTATACAAGATCTGGTTGAAACAGATATTTATAGCACAATTAACAGCTCATATATTGGTAACTATTCTAATAGCTATGATAACAAGTGTTTGTTGATTACAGCTATTCAAGGATACCTTAGAGGGCTGGAGGCTACAGAGGGCGGTAGAGGTTATCTAAAAGCGGATAGCTCTACAGTAGAGATCAATATTTCTAAGCAGAAACAGTATCTTGAAAGTATTGGGGTGGATACCTCTGATATGGATGAACAGGCAATCAAAGAGGCAAATACAGGATCTCATGTATTCTTAAAAGGAACTATTAGTATTCTTGATGCGATTGAAGATGTCAACATCTTTATCAACAAGGAATAAAGGAGGGATAATCAATGGCAGTAGAAACTAAGCGAATTTGCAACGGTACTTTTGGTGAGTTGTGGTTGGATGGAGATTATGTTGGAGAGTGTTACAAGGCACAGGCAAAAGTAGAGTTTGCAAAAGAAGAAATTAAGCAGTGTGGCTCATTTTTTGTAGATAATAAAGTAGTGGGATGCAAAGGTACAGGCTCTCTTACTATGCACAAGGTAAGTAGCAGAATGTCAATGAAAGTAGCTAATCTGGTTAAGAATAAGCAAGATGTTAGGTTTACGTTGATTAGTAAATTGGCGGATCCAGATGCTTACGGTGCAGAGCGTATCTCTGTAACAGGTGTGCAGTTTGATGATATTACTTTATTTGACTGGGAGGCACAGAAACCTCTCGAAACAGAGGCTCCATTTACTTTTACAGGGTATGAGTATTTGGATCAAATTGCTCCTCGATAAAAGGAATAAATAAAGTGCAAAAGCGGAGGAGGGTAACTTTCCTCCGCTTATTTTTTGGTTACTATTAAAATTATAAGGAGGGCTATTACAATGGCTAATACAACAAAGAAAGAATATACAGGGATGGAAAACATGGAAGAAAAAGAAACAGTAAAGGAGCCAGTAAATATACTGGATCTCTTGTTAGGATCAGATGTAGGAGAGATTAAGCTCCCTACTAAGCAGGTGGAGATCACCAGACTTACAGAAGTGTACGGAACTCCTTTTATTATAACCTGTAAAGCTCTAACGCCAGATCGATATGAAGAGGTACAGGATATGGCATTAGAGGTAAAGGGTAAAGAGGTGGATCTGGATGTAAACCTATTACAGCTTTTTGTTACTTTAGAGGGGGTAATGGATGATACTGGAAAGCCTATGTTTAAAAATAAGAATCTTATGAGTAAATTTAAGGCTCAAACACCTAAAGAGCTGGTTAGGAAAATTCTTCTTAGTGGGGAGATTACCAGCGTGTACTCTGAAATTGCTAAGTTATCTGGCTTTGGAGATGATGCGGTTAAAGCGGTAAAAAACTAATAGATACGGATGGACTTACTCAACTCATGTATTACTACTGGAAGAATGGGAGAGTAAGACCATCCGTATTTTACGGCATGGCAAGAGGAGAGCTTACAGTGATACAAGCATTTTTTGAGGAAGAAGTGCGAGAACGAAATGAGGCAATAGAAAAATCAAAGGGTAAGGCTGTATGCCCTATGATGTTGATGTAATAATTTAGGAGGTGTATACATTGATAGAATTTGGTGCAAAGTTATCACTAAAGGATAGTATGTATGCCACTCTACAGAAAAACCTTAATTTACAAAAAAACTTTTCAGAGCAGATAGAGAGAACTAACTCAAATGTGAGGGAGTTGGGGAACGCAAAAGTTAATCCTACTATTGGTGCTACAGATAACGCCTCAAGCGTGGTAGAGCAGATAACAGAGGCGGTTAGTATGGCTGGCTCTATGGTAGCATCTCCAGAGGTAACAGTAGCAGATGAGGCAACTGGGATATTAGATAACATAGAGCAGAGCATAGAGAGAGTGGATAATGAAACAGTAACCACTACAGCGGATATAGAGGATAACGCTACTAGCATACTGGATAAGATTAAGAACGAGCTAACGAGTGTAGGCAAAGTAAAGGTTGCTCCTAAAGCGGAGATAAACGATCAAGCAACGGCAAAGGCTGACAAGATTATAGCTAAAGTGAAAGAGTTGGGAAGAATGATAGCCTCTCCAGTAATAAAGCTCAAGGATCTTGTTACTACAGGCGTTGGAAAGATTAAACAAAGCCTACATACTATAGCTACTACGTTCACTCCGATTGTAAGGCTTAGAGATCTAGCCTCACAAGGTTTAGCAAAAGTTAAGAATACTTTATCTTGGGTCAGTAAGGTTGTGGCATATCCAGCTTTGAAAGTAAAGGATATGGCTACAACTGGGATAAATAAGGTTAGAGTGGCAATAAGTACGCTGGGGCAGTTAATAGCAAGACCAGCGATAGCTATTAAAGATAGTGCTACAAGTGCTATCCAAAAAGTGCGGAGTGGGCTTAGTTCAGTTGGAAAAACGATTGCTCAACCTTTTGTGAATTTAAAGGATAAAGCCAGCCCTGTATTAGATAAAATGAAAAATGCTTTAAAGACAGTGGGGAAATCGGTAGCTAAACCGCTTGTAAATTTAAAGGATAATGCCACTAAGGTATTAGACAAGGTGAAGAACGGACTAAAAACCGTTGGACAGACTACCGCCAAAGCCGTAGTAGCCGTTAAAGATGGAGCATCAGCAGGGCTAGGTAAAATTGGTGGAATCTTAAAGACACTTGCTAAAGGAGCTACTATTGCTATAGGTATTGCAGGAGCAGGAGCAAGCCTGTTAGTGGGAGGAGCCATTAAAGAGGGAGCCAGTTTAGAGCAGAGTATAGGTGGTGTAGAAACCTTATTTGGAGATGCTGATGCTGGAAAAGTAAAAGCCAATGCGGATATGGCATTTAAAACGGCTGGATTATCTGCTAATGCGTATATGGAAACCGTAACAGGTTTTTCAGCCTCTTTGATAGGTAGTTTAGGAGGAGATACTGCTAAATCCGCCAAAATAGCAGATATGGCTATTATTGATATGGCGGATAATGCTAATAAGTTTGGTACGGATATGGAGAGTATCCAAAATGCCTACGGTGGTTTTGCAAAGCAAAATTATACAATGTTAGATAATCTCAAGCTGGGTTATGGTGGCACAAAAGAGGAAATGTCAAGGCTACTAAAAGATGCTCAAGAGCTGACAGGTGTTAAGTATGATATTGATAATCTGGCAGATGTGTATAGTGCAATTAATGCCGTACAAACAGAATTAGGAGTAACAGGTACTACAGCTATTGAGGCAGATAAAACCTTTAGCGGATCCTTTGCATCAATGAAAGCCTCCGCTCAAAACCTATTAGGGAACTTGGCAATAGGGGGAGATGTATCTGAATCTATGTCACAGTTGGTAGATAGTGCAACTACATTTCTCTTTGATAATGCTATTCCTATGATTGGTAGGGTATTTGAGGGATTACCAGATGCTATAGCTGTAGCAGTGGAAAAGGGAGCTCCTAAGTTAGAACAATTAGGGGGCAAGATTGTAAACTCTTTGAAAAAGGGGTTAAAGGCAATGCTCCCCAGCTCAAGAGAGGGGCTTGTAGACGGCTTGTTTGATGGAGCTGGAGCCATGATAGAGAGTGTAAAGCCTATTGTAGCTGGAATGGGTCAAATATTCCAGAGTACGGCTCCAATAGTTATGCAATCCTTTGGAGCAATAGGAGAGGTTGTACAATCAGTAGTTACTATGATTGGTAACTTGATGCCTACTATTGTAACTACGGTACAAGCAGTTACTACAGGTTTAGCCCCAGTAATTGAGGTGTTTAAAAACATCTTTATACAGGCTATGCCTATCATAGAGCAAATTATAGAGGGCGTTTGTACTTTTATTACTGGTATTATGCCTACAGTATCCTCAATATTTACATTTGTTGGAGAAGTAATACAACGAGTGTTAGGGGTTATTGGAAATCACATGGGGTTATTCCAAACTATTGTAAGCGTTGTGGTAACAGTCGTTTCCACTGTTTGGCAAACACTAGCTCCTATTATAGGGGCAGTTGTAGACATTATACTCACTGTGGTAGACGGCTTACTCACTGGAATTGAGGCGGTGTTTAACTTTTTAGCTCCTTATATTTCTACAATTTGGGAATCTATTTGTGGTTTCTTTTCGTCAGCAAGTGAAACGATTAGTACAATAATCGAAACACTTAAATCAATCTTTCAAGGATTATTTGATGCAGTGTCCTCTATCTTTTCAGCTATTTCTGGTGCGGTATCGGATGCTATTGGAACAGTTGTTAGCGTGATAGAGGGAGCCATTGGTGCAATCAGCGGATTTATAGATAAAATAGGAGGTGCAATTTCCGCTGCTAAAGATTTTGTTGGAGCTGGAATTTCAAATGTAAAGGGGGCTCTTGGTTTTGCTTATGGTAAAGATAGAGTACCTTATGACGGATACCCAGCAGTGCTCCATCAAGGCGAGAAAGTACTGACACGTAATCAAGCGGATCAATACGAGCGGAAGATGAGTACCAGAGGGGTACAGGTCAAAGTTGAGCCTACCAATAAGGATAAAGGCGGAGGTGGAAACGATCCAAAGCCAACTACAGGAACACTAAAGGAAGTCAAACAGAATACAGGAGGAACAACAGTAACTATTGAAAAACTAGCTGATACGGTAGTAATCGAAAAAGAGGCAGATGTGGATAAAGTTGTAGAGGATATGATTACAAAATTCCGTAAACTTGTGCCTAATATGACCTAGAAAGGAGGATACTAATGGAATTTTGGCTACAGAAAGAAAGTGATAGTAAATTTGAGCTACCAGTAAAGCCTAGCGATTTTACAGTATCCGTAGGGCATAAGAATACGGTGGTAAACGTAATACAGCTAGGAGATATAAATTTAATTGGTAAGACAGGGTTAAGGGAAATATCTCTTAGCTCTTTTTTTCCAGCAAAAGACTATAATTTTAGTAATAACTCTGATAGAAAATCCCCTATAACCTATGTAGAGAGGCTGGAAAAATGGAGAAATGCAGGGGAGCCTATAAGGGTTATTATCACAGGCATACTCAATATGGAGAGTACAATAGAGAGTTTTACCTATGGAGAGCAGGATGCTACAGGGGATATTTATTATACCCTCCACTTAAAGGAGTATAAGAAGATAAAGACAAAGAAAGCAACTGTTACGATTGCTACAGTAAAGCCATCTGTTAGGGCTGTAAAGCCAGCTCCTAAAGTTGTTACTAGAACATATACAGTAGTGAGTGGTGACAATCTTTGGAAAATTGCCAGAAAGTTCTACGGTGGAACTGGATCTGATTGGAGAAGAATATATGATGCAAATACAAGCATTATAGAGGCTACAGCCAAAAGGTATGGAAAAGCAAATAGTAATACTGGGTGGTGGATTTATCCTGGTACTGTATTTAATATTCCATAGAGAGGAGGAGGCGTAAAATGATAGTGGTACATGGATCACAAGATATTACAGATTACATCTCCTCTTTTAGTTGGGGAGGATCCAGAACAGAGGTAGCTAGAAAGTTGGAGCTAAAAGTGGTAAATGCTCCATTAGATAAGAATGTCACTCCATTAAAGATTAACTTAGCAGATCCTATATACCTTTTTGAAGACGATCAGAAAACAGAGCTTTTTAGAGGCTTTGTTACAGATCGTGAGGCAAGTAGTGTAACAGGGGTAGTTACTTATACAGCATATGATTTATTATTCTATACATTAAAGAGTAGTGCCACATATAATTTCAGTGGGAAAACAGCAGAGGCTATTACTCAAATGGTGTGTGATGATATGGAGATCCCTGTAGGAAAACTAGCTAAAACCAATGTTTCTCAAAAGCTCATAGTACAGAATGTTTCTATTTATGAAATCATTATGAGAGCCTATACACAGGCTTACCAGCAAAACGGTGTAAATTATCGTGTTACGGCTAAAAAGGGCTACCTCAATACGGAGGAAATGGGTAATGTAGTATGTGAGATAGAGATCACAGAGGATAGTAACATTATTTCATCAAATTATAAGGAAAGCATTACTAATATGGTGAATAAGGTTAGGATTTATGATGGAGAGGGAAACCAAACAGGAGTAGTACAAAAAGATGCGGATGTGAAGAGTTATGGCATATTTCAGCAAACATACACCAAAGAGGAGGGCAAAGATCCTACTACTACAGCTAAGAGTATGTTTAACGGTGTGGAAAAAACCTTTACGCTGGAATGTATTAGCCATACTGGAGCCGTTACTGGAGCTGGTGCAGTAGTAAAAGATGATGCAACAGGGTTAAGAGGTGTAGTTTGGATAGACAGCGATACCCACACATGGACTAATGGGGTTGCTACTATGAGCTTAACTGTTACCCTAAAAAAGATGATGGATAAAAAGGAGGGATCATAAATGGCGGATAGTGAGATGAAAAATGATCATCTTTATGCGGAAATGCTTGGAATGATGAGAGAGCAAGGAGCTAAAGATAATCCTAATACAATTCAGTTAGGGGTTATGCAAAGTGCCAGCAGTGTAAAGGTTGATGATCTTGTACTCAATTCAGAGGATTTATATATAGCAGATTATTTAGTATCTGGCTATACTAGATCTATTGCAATTCCTTATATATCTGGTGTATCTGTAGATACTACACAGAGTAACGGCTTTACAAGTTTGGATAATTCCGATCCAGATGTGAGAACCTCTAGGCAATCTCAAATAACCTATACAGATGGATTGAAAAAGGGAGATTGTGTGGTAGTACAAAAATTAAATGATAACAATATGTATGTTATCTTAGCAAGGGTGGTGCAGGTATGAGTTTATTTCCTTTTGCTACAGATGAAGAGATTAACCTTGTTTCTCCAGAACTAACAGCCTCCTCAATTCGAGAGTATGAGTTGGATTTTAGGACAAATAGGCTTACAGGAAGAATAGTAGAGGGCGTGGATGCGGTAGCTGTTTGGGCTTATTTAGCCCTAAGAGCTAAAAGATACAGGTGGATTATTTATAGCTGGTATTATGGGGAGGAATATACTAACCTCATAGGATACTCTTATAGTGAGGAATACCTAAACAGTGAGGTAAGGCGGTATATAGAAGAGTGCTTATATGAAAATGAGTATATAACAGGGATCGAAGATCTGGAAGTGCAACAAATAACTGATAAATTGTATGTAAAGTTTACATTAGTAACAAGCGTAGGCAGTAAGGGGGTGGAATTGAATGTATGAGGATCAAACTTATGAGGTGATACTTGATAGGTCATTAGCAAGGGTAGCTACTGATGTGGATAAAAGAGAGGGATCTATTGTAATGAATGCAATAGCCCCAGTATCAGCGGAGCACGCCTTTATATACATCTTGCTAGATGGCATTATAAGAGATGGTTATGCTAGTACAGCAACTAGAGAGTATCTTATCCTCCGTTGTAAGGAGCGTGGTATTATCCCTTATAGTGCTACCAAAGCTGTATTAAGAGGAAAATTTAATATAGAAATACCCCTTGATTCCAGATTTAGCTTAGATGAGCTGAATTATAAAGCCATTGCATTTATTGAGAGTGCAGATGGCTTTTATTATTATCAAATGGAGTGTGAAACAGTAGGTATAGGAGGAAATAGATTTTTTGGAGCCCTATCAAGTATTTCATACATTGACAAGGATTTAGAGGGAGAGCTTGTAGAGTTGCTTATCCCAGCAGAAAATGAGGAGGATACGGAAGATCTTAGAAAGCGGTATCTTAATTCTTTTGACAGTAATCCTTTTGGAGGAAATCAGAGGGATTACAAGGAAAAAACCAACGCCCTAGATGGTGTAGGCGGTACAGTGGTAATCCCTGTATGGAATGGGGGCGGTACTGTAAAGCTGGTTATTATAGACAGTAATTATAATACAGCCTCTACAGTGTTAGTAAATGCTGTACAGGAGGCTATTGATCCAGATCCGCAAGGGCAAGGTGTAGGAATAGCTCCCATAGGGCATACGGTAACTGTAGTATCTGCTGTGAGTAAAGTGATTAAAGTAAAGTGCAGATTTACTTTACTGGAGGGCTACGTGTGGAGCCAAATAGAGCCAAAAGCAAGAGAAACTATTGAGGAGTGCCTACTGGAGATAAGAAAGGTATGGGAAAATGGAGATGTAGTAGTTCGTATTTCTTATATTGAAAATCGTTTACTCAATTTAGAGGGGGTATTGGATGTAGCGGATACTAAAATCAATGGAATTGAAAGTAATCTTGTGCTGGAGGTAAATGAACTCCCAATGTTTGGGGGTGTAGAAAATGGATAAAAGAGTAGATTTACTTAGCTACTGGATGCCTTCTTTAAAAATGCTGAAAGAGTTTAAAGAGATTGCTAAAACAGAGGAGCCAGAACTTGAGTATCTGCTACAGGAGATGGAAAAAGTCCTTGCTAATATGTTTATTGATACAGCGGATGTCTATGGTATCAAACAGTTTGAGGATATGATGGGCTTGTATCCAGCGGAGGGGGAGAGCTTAGAAACACGTAGATTTAATGTGCTGGTAAAGTGGAATGATAAAGTACCTTATACAGAGAAAGAGCTCTATAACCGCTTAGAGAGCTTATGTGGAGGGGCGGAGTACTTTGGTATCAATACTGATTATGCTAACTACCTCTTGGAGATTACCACTCATTTAGGAGTAGCTGGAGCTTTTGATGCAGTGTGTGAGCTTTTAGCAAATATGATACCTTGTAATTTGGTATTGTCAGCGTTAAATATTATTGAGGCGAAAAAATCTTCTACTGTGTATTATGCAGTTGTTACCAGTACCGCTTTAAGGTATGTAATAACAAACGACATCAAGGGCAAGTATGAAAAAGAGAGTATCCTGTATTACGCTAATGGAACAACAAAGGCAGGTACGCATATTATTACTCACGATATTCAGAGTAAGGTAGCAAAAGAAAGCCCTCTTAATGAGGGATTAGTAAATTCTATTGCTAGGGCAGATATTATTACTCATGATGTGAATGTTGAGAATGCGTTAGCAGGAGAGCTCAAAACTGCTGTAGGTATAGGAATGGCAACTACAAAGATTATCACTAATGATATTCAAGTAGAGGCTGATGTAACAGGTAACTCTATTGTGGCAAGTTCAGTAAGCAAGGCTACAATAATTACACTAAAATAATTAAAAGAATAAGAAAAGGAGTGAATGGTATGGGTGCTTTTAAAAGTGCAGTAATCACGAAAAAAGGGCAAGCGTTGCTTGCAAAAGTAATAGCTGGTAATACTAATTTGAAATTTACTAAAGTTGCTACCAGCGAGAATAATTTAACTGGGGATATAGCAGGATTAACAGGAATAGGAACTATTAGACAATCTGAACAGGTGGCTAGTGTAGTAAGACAAAACACATCAAATGTAAAGGTGAGTGCGAGTTTTTCAAACTCAAGTCTTAAGGCTGGCTACTATGTGAGAAATATTGGGTTATATGCTACGGATCCACAAGATGGTGAAATCCTTTATAGTATTTCAGTGGCAGATGAGAGTACTGCTACAGCGGATTGGATGCCACCGTTTAACGGTATTGGCGTATCTAGTCTTATGGTGGATTTAGTCACCGCTGTATCAAATGCCTCTAGTGTGAACGTAACAGTAGATCCAACCGCTACCGCAACGGTAGCTCAAGTGGTAGAATTACAGGAGCAGATTGAGGACGTAAAAACCTTTGTAGGCTATGATGATGAAGATATATACGGTGTAGAAGTCGATTTTGTCAACAGGAAGTTTACAAGAATTGCAGGGTCAGAACACTTTACGGCAGGAGTAGATTTTAACAATTTAATGCCTTGGATGCGTAAAAGGTGTATTGTAACGGATGCTGGTGTGGTGTTGGCGTATCGAGGGGATACAGGGTACTCTGAAACAGGAAAGACTACACAAGCTATAACAGTGGGAGAAACCACCTACGCTAGTGGAACAAATGTACAGGTAATGGTAGAACAGCCAGTATTTTACACAAAGGTTGTACCTGTGAAATCTAAAGTTGCTACTTCTGGAAGAGGGAAACAGCTTACTATTGCACGTTACTATGTATCTGCTACGCCTAAAGTAGGATTTAAAGTAAATGATGCTTTTAAGGATACAAATGGTATCATACAGGATAAGATCTACCTTAGTGCATATGAGGGTTGCCTCTGGGATACTTCCGCAAACAAATACATTACAGATGATGCACAAGTAGCAGATTTTGCTACGGATTTTCTCTCTAGTATCGCAAATGTAAAGCCAGTTAGTGGGCTTACACAGCAAATGACTAGACCAAATGCTAGAAAGTTATCTACCAATAGAGGGGCTGGCTGGAGCTTGCATAATATTTTTGCACTAGCAATTACACAAATGCTATTCCTAGTAGAGTATGCCTCATTTGATATTCAAGGTAAAGTTGGTAGAGGTGTGGCTGATTTTACGGATGATGGCTCTACTAACATGGCTCTAGTAACAGGGGCTACGGCTGGTATTGGTAATGGCTCTGGTATCCCTAGTGGGGGAACAGATGGACATTGTTCTGTAACATATCGTGGAGAGGAAAATCTCTGGGGTAATATCTGGACTTGGCTAGACGGATTAAACCACTACGCTAAAGATGCAACAACTGATACAGGGTATGTAAAAGGGTACGGAGCAATGGTAGACAATACTAGCGATAATTACTCTATGCTGGACACAGATCTTATTAGAGGTAATGGATACCTTAGTGCCTTTGGATACAATGAGGAATATCCGTATCTGTTTCTCCCTACAGAACGTAGTGGCTCTAGTACCTTGCCTATCGGTGATTATGTTTGGAATACTGATACGAATTTAGGTCATAGGATTGCTAGGTTAGGGGGTCCATGGAATGATGGCTCTAGGTGTGGGGCTTTTACTGTTAATTTGATTAATACCTCTTCTGGTCGTAGTCGGGTTATCGGTGGTCGCTTGCTGTATGTGCCGCAATCTAAGATAGCATAACAATTAAATACTGGGAGCATTAAGGGGAGGAGATGTAAAGGATCCTCTTTTTTAATGCTCTTGAGGAAAAAAGAAGATAACTTTTGAAAAACTTATAAAAACCTCTCTAAAACTTACTAACCATTTTGATTAAGATGGTATGGGTAGCTGTTAAATGATTTAAAAATTACTAAATTAGGAGGTCAATGGAATAATGGCTCTAAGTGTGGGGCTTTTACTATTAATTTGATTAATACCTCTTCTAGTCGTAATCGGAATATCAGTAGTCACTTACTATATGTGCATACGAACAAGTATAAACAGTGTTTCCAGAACACTTGGGTTATCTAAGTGAGAAATAGCTACCTTGCCTCTTGGCAAAACATAAAAACCTCTTAATCAGAGGTGGTAACAAAAGTATAAGAGGTGTCTATGTGAAGAGTAATTCTTTAAACCTATTTTTACTGATTACTCAATAAGGAGTACAGGTTGGTGCTATGGTAGATAGCTGGCTCCTCTTATGCACATACAAAAATTATTATAAGGTGAGTAAGTTTATGAAAGGTACAGGAGATTTGTTTTCTAAAATTTGCACTGTGGATAATTTGCGACAAGCCCACAGGAACGCAAAAAGAGGTAAAGGTTGGTATATTGAAGTAAAAATGATAGAACGAGATTTAGATAAATATTTAAAACGCTTGCAGGAGAGCTTACTGGAGCATACCTATAGAACTTCTGAATATGAAAAGTTTTATAAAAAAGAGGGTGCAAAGGAGAGGGAGATATATAAACTCCCTTATTATCCAGATAGGATATGCCAGTGGGCGGTATTGCAGGTGATAGAGCCTTTCTTGTTAAAGACAATGACAGCAGATACTTATAGTGCTATCCCTAAAAGAGGAATACAGCCCATTGTTAATAAACTAAGAGGCTGTGAAAAGGCTATTAGGAGAGATGGAAGAGTAATAGGTAGAAAATGGATCCCCAGTGTTTTAGTATCAGATCCAGAGGGTACCGCTTATTGCTTAAAACTTGATGTTAGAAAGTATTATCCTACCACTGTACACAGTGTTTTGAAAGAGAGGTTTAAAGAACTTTTCAAAGATGAGGAGCTTATCTGGTTATTAGATGAAATCGTTGATAGTATTAGTACCTGTCCAGCTACAGAGGAAAATATAGAGATACTCCAGAGATTAGGAGTACCCATTAGCACCATTTTAGATAAAAATGGAGATGCCTTTGTGGAGGGTGTGGGAATACCTATAGGAAATTACCTATCTCAATATGACGGTAATTTTAATCTATCTCCTCTGGATCACTGGCTGAAAGAGGAGAAGAAAATCAAATATTATTATAGATACATGGATGATATGGTTATCTTAGGTGCATCTAAAGAGGAGCTCCATGAATTAAAAAGAGAAATAGATATATATTTAGCGGATAATCTCAAGCAGATTGTTAAAGATAATTGGCAGGTGTTCCCCAGTAAAATTAGGGGAATAGATTTTGTGGGATACCGTTTCTTTGGGGAGTATACATTGCTTAGAAAAACAACTTGTAAAACATTTAAAAGAAAGATGTTAGCAATATCCCAAAAGAGATCCGCCAATATGAGCCCTACCTACGGTGAATGGTGCTCATTTAATAGCTATGTAGGCTGGCTTAAACATTGTGATAGTTATAGCCTCTATCAAAAGTATGTACAGCCCAATATAGAATATATGCACGAATATTATTTAAAGGAGGTGAAAGGCAATGCAAAAATATACAAAGGTAAGAAGTACTGCTGAATCAGTGGAGGCAATGGAAAGAGATGAGTACCATGTTATTATTAACAATGGTATTAAAGAGATTCATGAGGAGGCTAAAGGTGAGGAAGAGGCAGGTTTTGACGGTTGGGAAATTGAAGAGCAACTTATCTATGAAAAGGATGAGTATATAGCTCTCATTGCTCAAGAAAATGTTGAAATTGGAGAAACCGTAAACAGTATTTTAACAGAGATTATCCCTAGTTTGCTGGGATAGGAAAAAAGGAGGTAAATAAAGGATATGAAAGATTTTATTGCGAGAATGATTAAAAAAAGTGCTGATACCTCATTAGAAGAGGGGCAGGAGCTTTACAGGAAATATTTTATCACCACAAAGATTTATGCTAGTTTCAAAGCAGATGTTGATAATATCCTTAAAGAAGATGGTTATGCAGATATAATTGTTAAAAAGTAGGAGAGCTGTTACAGGCTCTCTTTTTAGTATTGCAGAGAGGGGGTATTATTAAATGACGATTGAAGTATCATTATTGCTTTCTGGAGTTTCTATTGCATTTGCTGTATTTTTTGGGCTTGTTAATAAAAAGCGAAATGAAAAAAAGGATATACAGAACGAAACAGAAGAAAAGACAGCAACTAATACAATGATGATGATTAAACTAGAAAGCATTGCGGACAGCTTAAAAGAAATGAAATTAGAGAGCCGTCAAAATCGTGAAGAGCTACAGAGCTTGAGAGAGCGTGTGGCAACGGTAGAGCAATCTCTTAAAAGTTGTCACAAAAGGTTGGATCAAAGTACCTTGTAATAGGGGTGCGAAAGCGGTTAGACATTGAGGTAAAGGAGAGTGGAGAACATGAGCAGGGCGAAACGCCAAAGGAGGGGATCCAAATTATCTAGCTCTAAATCTAAAAAAGGCAAGGAGTTTTCTAAAATAATTGTTATCATTACAGGGCTACTTTTTATCCTCACGCTGTTAGATATAAGAGGGGCGGTTAGAGAGGGCATAGATGTTAGCAGTTATGCTACACAGCAAATTGTAACTACTGGGGGCATATTTGGAGCCTCTATAATTTTCTATCTTAATAAGTCCAAAATAGAAAATCTATCAAAGGGAAAAATAAGATTTTTACTCCTCAAGTTACGGTTGGAGTTAAAAATAAAGGATCTGGTACCAGAGGATACCTATCAACTCATCTTAGAGGAAATTAACCAGATAGATAGAATGATGGATAATAAATTGAATGGAGCTCTTGAGGAGGCTATACAAAGTGAGATAGATCTACGACACTATTAGGAGGTGGGTTATGACATTAACTTTATTTATGACATTGATTTTAATATTAGCCGTAGCAGTATCCCTCATCACAGAGGCGGTTAAAAAGTTTCTAGCAGATACAAAAATTAAGTATCCAGTTAATGCTTTAGTGCTAGTAGTAGCAGTAATAGTAGGAGTTGGAGGAACGGCTATAGCCTATATATTTATGGGTATTCCATTTAGTCCGCCTAACATTCTTTGTATGGTGCTCATGGGGATAGCTGTTTGGGTAGGTGCTATGGTTGGCTATGATAAGGTGCTACAAATGATAGAGCAGGTAAAACATATAACTAGATAATGCTTTTAAAAGAGAGTGTGAGAGCTCTCTTTTATTTTGCACTAAATTATAAGGAGGATTTAAAAATGGCAAATTTAATAGTAGGATCCGCAAGGATTGATGAGAATGGGAAAATCTCTGGAGGTAAAGTAGGGGATCAAAATGGTAGAGAGGTAAGTACAGAAAAGTATTATGTGCATAAGCAAGGCTGGTATGTATTACGCCCTAAAAGCGTGGCGGTGGCTAATATTATTGCTAAGGCTATGTTAGATGCGTGTAATAATGATAATATCGGATACGATCAAAGTAATCGTGATGATGTCATTACACAGCAAAAAAAATATGGCTCTCTTGCTAAGATTGCGGTACTTACAGAGAGTGATTGTAGCTCTCTTGCTAGAGCTTGCTGTATTGAGGCAGGAGTTTCAGCAGGGAACTTTAATACCAGTAATCAAGCTACAGTATTAGAGAGTACAGGAGCATTTGAGAAAAGAGTAGCTGTAACATCTTCTACTACTCTGTATAATGGAGATATATTGGTGACAAAGACCAAAGGGCATACAGTAGTTGTAGTATCTGGAAATCCTAGATCTGGATCTACGGCTACCACTCCAGCTACACCAGCTACCAATACTCCTACAGTCAGTAAAACGGCATACAAGGTAGGGGATATAGTAAACTTTACAGGTTGCTTACACTATACTAGCTCTTTTGCTAGTGGTACAGCAAAGGCTTGTAAGGCAGGGCAAGCAAAGGTTACTAATGTATCTGCTGGTAATCCTCATCCATATCATTTACAGGCGGTAGCAGGTAAAGGATCTACAGTATATGGTTGGGTAAATGAGGCGGATATTGCAGGGGTTAATAGTGACGGTACCGTTACTGCTAAAACCTATACAGTAAAAAAAGGAGATACTCTTAGTAAGATTGCTAAAAACTATGGTACTACTGTAGATAAACTGGTATCTCTTAACGGTATTCAAAATAAGAACTTGATTAATGTAGGGCAGGTAATTAAATTACCTTAGAATCATTCTCATAAATTTATATGAGTAGATTTGGAGGAGCATTGGCTATAATGGCTGGTGCTCCTCTTTTTTTGTTGCTATTTTTATATAGGTGGTATATAATAGTTACAAACTGAATTAGCCTTATTTAAGCCTATTTTTTCGAGTAGCCTAAGTGACATACCTTTAATGGGATAAAATCGCTCTAAGGGGGTACAGGAGAGCACAGGGAGGCTTATTTAATATCACTACAAAAGGAGTGTGTAAGGAATGGCATACAAAAAAGTAAATTTGTTAGTAGATACGATTGGATCAAGGGCGGTATTTTATGCTAGAGTATCCACAAAAGAAGAGGAGCAACTAAACGCTATAGAACTCCAGATTGAGGAAAATAGGGATTGTATTAAAAAGAATAAGTGGAGACAGGTAGATGAGTATATTGATAGGAGCAAGTCTGGTACTATGGTAAAAGGCAGAGATGAGTACCAGAGATTATACGAGGATCTACTTTTAGATAAGTTTGATATAGTGGTAATTAAGGATCAAGAAAGGCTTATGAGAAATACTAAGGATTGGTATTTATTCATAGATCGAATAGTACAGACTGGAAAACTCCTTTATATGTATTTGAATGGTGTTTTTTATAATCCAGATGATGCCTTGATTACAGGTATTAGGGCTATTATAGCGGAGGAGTTTAGTAGGAACCTCTCTAAAAAATTGCATAATTACCATGATGGAAGAATAGAAAAGGCTAGGCAGGGTAAAGAGATAAGTTTGCAAGGTAGCGGTAATGTGTTTGGCTGGGATAAGAAAGAGGGTAAGTATTATATTAATCCAGAACAAGCTAAGGTAAGGAGGCTAATGTGTGAGGGGATCATGGAAAGAAAAGGATCTACACAGATAGCTAAAGAGTTGAATGATGCAGGGTATCGAAATACTGTAGGGAAAAAATGGAGAGCTATGGATATTCCTAAGTTTGTCTATGATCCTAAAAATGTAGGTACAATGGTAATAAACAAAGAGAGAAATGATTTTGAAAGTAAGCAGATTATAAAGCTCCCAGAGGAGGAGTGGGTATATGTAGAAAATGCCCTACCTCCTATTATCACTAAAGAGGAATGGGAATTGATTTGTAAAATCCATAAGGAAAGAGTAACTACTGGGGCAAGGGGCAGAGGAAAGAAAACAAGTGGATACTCTTTTAGTGGTAAACTTGTTTGTGGATGCTGTGGAGCTCCATATTGGAGGAAACAGAATACAAATAAAGAAGAGTATTGGGTATGCTCTACAAAGCAACAAAAGGGGAGAATGACTAGGAAGAGAGATAGTGTAGGAGGCAAAGCAGGAGAACTCAATCAAGAGGGCTGTGATAATACAAATGTTTCTTTTAATTCTCTTATGGAGATTATGTGTATTATTTCAGAATGTCTACAGGGGGATACAGAGCTTATTAAAACCGATATGATGAACAAGTTGAATGGATTTAAAAAGCGTATCCTAGAGGCAAACAGAGGGGCTACAGAGGAGAATCTTAATAGAGAACTCTCCAGAAAAGAAAAATTACTAGATGCTCTTTTAGACGGAGTACTCACAAAAGAGGAATACACTAGAAAATCAGAGAGTATAGAAAACAAGATTGAGGATCTTAAACAAGAGATGGCTAGTAATAAAAATAAATATGAAGATCTGGCAGAGATAGATAGAATATTAGAAAATATAGATAATGAGATAGCTATTTATCTGGATGAAAACAATCAGCTTAAGGTTGATTACATACTAGAGCACATGAAAAAGGTAAAAGTGTATCCAGATAAGGTAGTGGTTATAGTACCAGTATTTGATGTAGCAGGGTTTGTAGTAGATAAAAGTCAGTATGTATCTGGGAAGAAATGGAGCAGGAAAAACAACGCTACTTCGCATTATTACAGGATTGATAGCGCCAACAAGAGGAACAATTTGTCTATTTGGGAAAAATGGCACTACAGAATT